>WNGA01000616.1_pt2 | contig 53565 bp, 56 predicted proteins | sample 5400061 | NCBI WGS metagenome assembly WNGA01 (sample SAMN13153366, study PRJNA577476) | soil metagenome | isolation source: 100 cm soil or saprolite under grassland replicate 2 | place: USA:California | collected 2016-06-15
TTATACTTTACACGCTGCCGGCGGCTTTCAGCGTTATGAAGACAGAGGCGGAACCGACGGCAGAAAAAAGGGCAATGTGTTCCTCATAGGTCATGACATATTCCTATGGAGTCCTAAAGGATTCCTCACCGGCTCAGCCGGCACACCAGGATCGATTCTTTTCGGCACCCACTTCGAACGCACCGATGTTTCTTGTACAACCACGGCGCGATGCAGCAGCATCAACGGCGGTCAGTTCCACCGAAACCGAATTTTGCTGCGCGAGTGGGATCTTTTCTATTTCGTCGCTCCGCGCATGAGCGTCGGTGCTCATGTGCTGTGGTACGACGCTTCGAATCTGCGTACTGGGCGGAACCAAGCGGCGCACAATCTAAACGTTTGCAGCACGGGCGACATAAATAACGGTAACTGCAGACCGGGAATTCACGGCGACTGGGTTGATGTAATACTGGCCTATCGATACCAGTTCTAGATCGGTTCAACTGCAGGAGAACCAAGGAAAGTCATGCCTCCCCCTTGGTTCTTCAGCAGCAGCCAGTTCATATAATCGCTCTTGAGATCGGAGACCATTATTGCCATCGGTCTTGGCGCGCACATAACGGCCATCCGGTTGCATCCACCAGGCCTTTCACGCTGTCGGCGAGCTGGGTTTCGAGTATCTCTTTCAGACGCGTTTGCAGCGTCGGCTCGAGAACGGGAAAAGCGATCTCGATGCACAAGTCGAAATTGCGTTGCATCCAATCGGCGGATGCCAGCAGGTAAACCGGCTCACCGCCATTCTCAAAATAAAAGATCCGCGCGTGTTCCAGGTAACGATCAACCACTGAAAGCACGCGTATGCGCTCAGAGACCCCGGTATTCCCGGCCGCAATGGAACGCTTTCGTCTCTGGCTTCTTCGAGCACGCGCCGGTTAAATTCTAGTCATGATATTTCACGGTTGATGTAGGTGTAGTCGCGTCCATAAAGTTTTCCGCCAATTGGCAAACGTCCGCGCAGCGACATACAACGATTGCCCAATGTGCCGTGGCTGGGACCAGACTTCTTACCGCACGCAAGGGTCTCGTGTGTTACCAGTGTATGAATTTCCCGTTAACGAGCGCGCGGTCTACACAAGCGCCTGCCGCACGCGAGCAGTAGACCGAGAGAGGCCGCAAAAGCTGCGGCGCCTAGCAGCGATCCATTAGAAAGCCGCCTGTCGCTCGTGGCTCCCCGCCAGCCGCCGCTGGTGCTTTCGTATGACAGCGATTTAAAAGGATTGCCTTCACTGCGCGGGGCTGGTCGATCTTCAAAATGCTTTCGCTCGACTTCTTTTGCGAAAACCTGTTCGGTCAAACCCGGTGCGATCATGTGCACCATTACCCCGATTTTGGCACTAGCGCCGACAATGGTTTCGCGGCGCGGCTTGCGCACCAGTTCGAGCAGGGCGCGGGCGACTTTCTCTGCGCTATAAACAGGCGGTATCGGCCTCACGGCGCGACCCGTAAAATTCGCTCCCTGTTGAAATAATGGCGTGTCGATGGCCGCAGGCAAGACAGTGCAAACGTGGATATTCGGCGCATCTCGGAGCTCCATTCTCAGGCTCTCCGAAAACCCGACAATCGCAAATTTGCTTGCTGCATACGCGCTGACAAACGGTGAGCCCATTTTGCCGACGCCTGAGGAGATATTGATGAGAATACCGCTGCCCTCTTCCCGAAAATACGGCAGCACTGCTCGTGTGCCGTGAATACAGCCAAAGAGATCCGTTTCGACGACTCTTCGGTAAGCTTCAAGCGGCGCTTCCTCCAATCGCGCAAACAGAGTTACGGCAGCGTTGTTGATCCAGACGTCGATTCTTCCGAACGTCTCAACGGCTCGCCGGGCCAAGTCCTGAATCGCACGCTGGTCTGTGACGTCCGCCACCACTGCAAGCGCTCTCCGAGGTTTTCACATTCTTGTGCAAGCCGACGCAGCACTTCTTCGCGGCGTGAGCTGATCACAACGCTGGCACCAGCTCGAGCCAACTCGAGGGCTGAAGCGCGACCGATACCAGTGGACGCGCCGGTAATTACGATGACCGAACCGGCAGCGTGTTTAGCCATGGGAACTCGGTTGATCTATTTTCCTCTCTTGCTAGCGGGATGAGTCAATCTCACGCGCTGAGCTGACATTTTTAGGTTTCAAGTAACGCACGAACCATTGAACGGCCAACTCGGCAACTGCATCCAAAGTACCTGGTTCTTCGAAAAGGTGGGTTGCGCCTGGAACGATATCGAATCGCTTCTCGGTTTTGAGCTGTTCGTAAGCGCCCTGATTGAGCTCGATCACCTCAGGGTCGATCTCGCCGACAATGAGCAGTGTCGGAGCCATCACTTGCGGCAATGATTCCCATGCAAGATCGGGGCGTCCGCCTCGCGATACCACGGCAGCGACTTCGTTGGTTCGCTCTGCCGCGGTTATTAAAGCCGCGGCCGCGCCGGTGCTCGCTCCAAACAGACCGATGTTCATGCCCGCCGTTTCCCATCGCCGGGCAACCGAATCCACCGTGTCTGCCAGTCGCCGCGCTAGTAACAAAATATCAAAGCGAAACTTACCGGTTGCCTGATCGGCGAGCTGTTCGCCTTCGGTCAGCAAATCAAAGAGCAACGTCGCCAGCCGTGCTTCGTTCAGACGCTTGGCGACCAGCCGATTGCGTGGACTGTGCCGGCTACTGCCGCTGCCGTGAGCGAATATGACGATTCCCCGCGGTTCTTCCGGAATCGCCAGATGGCCTTCCAGACTAACGTCGTCCAATTGTAAGTTGACGCGCGTCTCGCGGATCACTTGATGAGCCATGGCTCCTCCTCAAATTCGGATTTAGGCCAAACAGATTGTGATACCGCTCAAAAAAATAGTAAGGAAATTGGAATTGGTCCTACGAATACAAAAAGCAGCAAAAAAGAGGCCATTCATTGTAGTGTCTGTAAGATTTCTCTGACAAACAGTTAAATTACATTTCGGGGACTGGTCTTCGACTGTGCAACTGAGGGTAATGATCTGTGTTTCTGATTTGCGACTTGCGAAGGAAAGACCGTCGAGCGAAGCGCGATTTGGTCCGCGTCAACCCGGAGCGCGTGTTGTTGGATTTTGCACAGAACGTGGGGCGGAGTGAATCGGTTGACAATGAAGTCTTCGCGTTTAACCCTAAATAATAGACACAGGACTTCTTGGACAATGTCGAGCAGATTGACACTCGCGCTACTTACACTTGTCCTCAGTGTAGCGGAAGCATCTGGCAAATCGGCGAGGAACAGACCGCTACGGTTTCGCTGCCATGTAGGACATTCTTTTACCGCAGATCCATTTTTGTCAGAGCAAACCAGTTATCTCGAACATATATTGTGGTCGGCAGTCCGAGCGGTGGAGAAGGTAAGCTTAATCCGTCAAGTGGCACAGCGGATGAAAGACGAAGGAGCGCACAATGTCGCAATGAAATATGAAGAATACGCTGAGAACGTAGACAAAGAGGTATTGCTTGTTCGGGAATTGATACTCCATGGCCATGCCACAAAACGCGCTATTGTGACCGATGACCAGGACAAAACAAATGGCAGCTAAGAACGCGGCTAGCGCCAGGCGCCCGTTTATCCACGATGTCTTTACGCTGCCGGGGATCGCGGGCCTTGCGCCTTTGGGCGAGTTGATCCGAGACTGACGGGTGAGCGAAGGGCACCCTACGAAAACCTTCGTCCCTTTGGTTGCGGCCTCGCCGCGGTGGGCTTTCGTGATGAACATTCCTCTTTGACAGATTCACACACGAAGGCACGAGGGCGGACCCACACGGGCCGACATCTTTTACGTCCGAACACGGCTCAGTAAACGATGTACGTCATAGAAGCATTTGCCTTGAAAAGCGCGCGGATTTCAGTGCGCTCCGTAAACGATATCGACCAGCTTAATATCAAAACTCAAGTCTTCTCCTGCCAACGGGTGGTTGAAATCCACAGTCACTTCCGACTCGGTGACGTCCGCTACGGTTGCGTCTACAGGCGGTCCGTCCGATTGAGGTATTGACAAGAGCTCACCTACTTTGGGCTCTAGGTCCAAGTCCGCTAACTTGCTTTTGGCGACCACGACCACGAGATCTTCTCGGTGGGGGCCAAACCCTTTTTCTACCGGTAGCTCCGTCGTTTTCGAATCACCGGGATTCATTCCCACGACCGCTTCTTCAAGACCTGGGATGATTTGACCTCCACCGATGGTAAACTGGAGCGGTTCGCGATCGAAGGTCGCATCGAATACAGACCCGTCATGCAGTTTGCCGCGGTAGTGAACCTTGACGGTATCTCCGTGCTTTGCCTGTCTCATGATTTCCTCCTTTTTCAAATTTCAAAATTATCCTAGAAATCGAGTTCCCCCAGCTCTCTTATGGGTCGCCCCACGATGGGTTTGATTTTCTCGTGCAGTCTGGACGCGAAAGCGGCATTGGAGCAGTCAATTTCGGCAAAGTAAACTTTCCCGTCCATTTCGTTGCTGAGCAGAAGCTTCATCGGTTCGATAAGATTCACCTCTCTCAAAATCCCTTCTTCTGCCCGAAGGGGACTTTCATCCAGCTCCGCCCAGCTAGGCGGCCACTGGATTTTTGGATGTTCTCTTAATCGCATAAAGCTTCTCCTTTGGAAAAAATTTTCTCTCGGGGGCCGCATGCGTCTCATCAAAACTTATTCCAAAATTAGAATCTATTTGAATCGAGCCGGTGAAGCTGAAACTGAAACTCGGGACGAAGTTTTTGAAGGATTCGACTCGAAGATTTAGAGAGCCTCTGTTTTTTGGTTACAACTCAGGTCTGCCTTTGTCAAGTAGGGTGATCTACTTGCGATCGCTCTGGCCGCTTCATCAATTAATCTTTCAGCATTCCCAAATTTTCAATCTCACGATTTACGTGCGTTTCTGTGGATTTTCGATACACCAAATCTTTGCCGTAAGGTACTTTGCCAAAACCGAAAAGGCCTGAAGCGATCCGTAGGGGAGGAACGCGACGTGCAAGCGACCAATCCAAGACGAAACTCTTTCACGCAAGGGCGCTGCGTCGTGACGAACACGCCAGAAGGCCTTGCCATTTCCCTCCGATACGGATGAAAGAAGCTCTCCAGTTTTCTATCGCTTCGGCTCCGCTGGCTCGGACACTCCTTTGATAGTTTCGCTGACGATCTTTTCTGCGCCAGAGTGGACTGCGACATCACCAAGCGAAACGATACCGACGAGCCTTTTTTCTCGATTTAGAATCGGCAGACGCCGGATCTGCTTTTCCTGCATCAATTTTGCCGCCTCCGAGACGTCTTGATCTTCAAAGCAATAAACTACCTCCGGCGTCATGACCTCGCGAACTTGGGTCTTTGTTGGGTCGCGTCCCTCCGCAGTGGCTCGGAGAGTAATATCCCGATCCGTAAGCATCCCGACAAGACGGTCGCCGTCGCTAATTGGAAGCAAACCCACGTCCAGCTGCTGCATCTTAAGCGCCGCATCCTTCAGAAAGATATCAGACGGAACGATTTCCGGATCTCGCGTCATAATTTCTGCAACTTGCATAAAAACCTCCTTGTATCTGTTCTGAGAAATTCGTTTCGCAATTAATCCTACCGGTGTCTAAGTGCTTAGATCGGCTACGTTCTTTAATAGAACCCGAGATTTCGTGGCGGAAAAACCTGTGCAACAACCACGGAGATCCCGCGACTGGCGTATTGTGGCCGCGAAGAAATCCCCAAAGGAATAAGCGCAAGGTGCATGCCAGCCATCATACCGGTTACGTCAAAGTGAAAACTTCTGACCGTCGACGTTTGCGTTCTTTTCTTCAATTCTCGCCATCGCGAAGAGCTGAAGAGATCGCAGGGATTAGGTCCATGCCATGCTGTCCAGTGGATTTTTTGATGGACTTTCCCTTGTCGCGTTTGGGCCTTTCGCTTTCGGCGCTTCGGATGAACATGGACGCGTTTTTTGTTTGGCATAAAATTCTGTAGATTTCCAAAATGCGCAGCTTTAGCCGCTGGCGGATTGCGATCAAAACCGGCCGCCCAAGAAGCCCGCAGCGTCCATAACAGTCATTTGATCTTTCACCTCCGAAGACGGTGCCTTTTTACACGGGTCTAGCTAGGCAAATGATTGACAAGATTCGTGATTCGCCTCGTCACGTTTCATTCTTTCTGTCTTTTTTCAGAGGCGCCGATGTCGATCAACGCCAGTCCGCTTTCGGGATCCATTGTGCGCCGTAGCAAGCTCGGCGATTCCACCAGGATAACCTCCAACGTCGGCCGCACATGCGCCTCCATCAGGTGACCGCCGTGGGCGGTGCCGTCGGATTTGCCGACCACCACATGGGCATGCAAGGTCGGCTCACCGTCCTTCAACGCGATATCCCCCACAAGCGAGAGCACTTCCACCTGCTCGGGGAGCGGGATGTTTTTGTAGTGCTTCTGCTCCCAGTCGAAGAAACCAAGCTTGACATCGCTCAACGCGCCGATTGCCGTGAAGTGACCGGCGGTGAAACTACGATCTGTGGTAAATTGTTTCAAACCCGCCATGACCTCTTCGCCCGTTTCGAAAATGACCGCGAAGGTTCTCTCACTACGGCAGCCGGGCGCGCTATCCTCATGGATCACTTTCGCTCGCATAGACACCTCCTGTGTTCATAGGTTTCGGCCAAACAACAGTAAGAGAGCAAAACGCATGCCTCACAGCGACCGTCAAAGTTTCTCTGTAGGAGCGTCAGAGTTGTAGCTCAAGGACTTTGCGCTAAGCTCGACATATGAAGGTGACGTTGAATCCCAGCTTGAAGCTGTAGCCAGGGCAAACCCACCGTTCGGAATTTTAGAGATGAGGAGACAACATGCCTGCTCCGGTAAGGGTTCATACGTTGGTAACGGCGTAACTCTCTGAGTCGGGAAATGGGCTACACAAATTCCCTCCAACGTCGCAAAAACGCGGACAACTTCCTGCCGGCTAACCACGATCGGTCGTTCGCAATACACCGCATAACGCGACGAAGCCGTAATCAAATTCGGAAGAAAGAATTTCACCCATACAGAGTACGCAGAGTTTATTTATTTCAAACGCTGCCTCCGCGTCCTCGGCGCCTCCGTGGGGGAAAACCCTTGAATTGTCCCGACATCGGCACGAACATATGAGAGGACGCTCATGCGATTCTGCAGAGCGAACGTTCCAGCGGCGTATATAAACAAAATGGTGTCACCCGGCATGAAACTGACATTTTTAGGTACGCGTGGCTACATCGATGCTTGGAATTCGCGTCACCGCCGGCACACCGCTACCCTGATAAGCTATCGAGGTAAAAAAGTCGTGATTGATTATGGTGAAGATTGGGCGGGCAAACTAAAAGCGCTTAAGCCTGACGCCATTGTGATTACGCATCCTCATCCAGATCACGCTTTTGGTCTTAAAGAAGGGACGCTCTGTCCCGTATATGCAATTAAGAAAGCCTGGGAAAAGATGCGAGGTTTCCCGATCGAGCAGACCAACCGTCGTTTCTTGGCGATTCGAAATGTCGAAAAAATTGCCGGGATAAATGTTGAGCCTTTCTCGGTCGTGCATTCGATCAGGGCCCCAGCGGTGGGATACCGGATTCAGGCGGGATCGGCTGCAATTTTTTACGTGCCGGATGTCGTCCGGATTTATGATCGTTCACGGGCTCTCAAGGGTATTCAGCTTTATATTGGTGATGGAGCGACGATGAGCCGGCCTATTTTGCGGCGGGAAAGGCTGACTAATCGGCTCATCGGCCATACGACTATTAGGGAGCAACTGGCTTGGTGCGAGAAGGAAGGGGTTCCTCGCATGGTCATTACCCACTGCGGATCCGGCATTGTCAAAGCGGACGAAGATCAAATCAGGGAGACGCTGCATCGATGGGCAAACGAACGCGGAGTTATGGTTGACATCGCTTATGATGGCATGGAGCTCACGCTACCCTGAGGTTACGATTGTCCCCGGGGGCAGGAGCGACAACTTGGTGTTGCAAGAATAATTGTGCTTTTTGCATTTTCGTTGCCTAGTAGATTTTAGGTGAGCCATGCCAGAACTTCCAGACGTCGAGATTTTTAGAAGATATCTAAACGCAAAGGCGTTGAACCAGAAGATCGCGCGTGTGTCCGTAAAGAACACGACAGTAACACGGAACACATCGCCGCAAGCCATCGCACGACATCTCAAGGATCATAAGATTCAATCGAGCCGACGTCATGGAAAATTTGTCTTTGGACTATTGGATCAAGGCGGTGCGGTGGTATTTCATTTTGGCATGACAGGCTTTCTTAAGTACTTCAAAGAAAAAGCCGAGGAACCCAAACACACACGGGTTAGATTTGAATTTGCTAACAGAGCAGTTCTTGGTTTTGTCTGTCCGCGAATGTTTGGTCAGGTCGACTATACGAACGACATGAATCGCTACATCGAGGAAAGACGCTTGGGTCCCGATGCTCTGGCGGTTAGCTCGAGAGAATTCAAGGAGCGGTTAGCGGGTAAAAAGAGCTCGATCAAGTCGGCCCTGATGGAGCAGAGCTTGTTAGCGGGGATCGGAAATATCTATTCGGATGAAATTCTTTTTCAGGCGCGCGTCCATCCTCAAGACAAGGTCGACCAGTTGAGTGAAAGACAGTTAAATCAGATCTACAAAATGACGAACAATGTACTCCGCAAGACGATAAGATATGAAGCCGATCCCCATCGGGTTCCTAGAAGTTGGCTCCTGCCACATCGTAGCAAAAAAACCGCTTGTCCGCGCTGTGGCAATAAGCTCCAGCGGATCACGACTAACCAGCGCTCCGCCTACCTCTGCCCGAAATGTCAGCCGCCGGTGGAAGTAGAGCACTGGAATATCTAATGCAAGGGCTAACGGCTTTTGTCGCGCTCTCCGCGCGATTCAGGACTGCTGCCTTGAAACAAACGCGTCAGCTTGTAACACTTTAAACAGATAGAGAAGTCCTGTCGATAGTTCGGGGAACCGCGTGCGTGTATTCGATTTCTAGGACACAGCAAACACCGATCTGGAGAACCAGCCAAACTCATGACTACTCTAAAGGTCAGCACGAGAAACAAAAGAGAGATTATCGACCTCACTCAACTGTGTCGAAAGGAACTCCCGCACGCACAAAACAGTGATGGAATAGGCTATCTTTTTTTACTTCATACGACCGCAGCATTGACAATCGCCGACTTAGATCCGGGAACGGATTTGGATCTCCTTGATGCCTTCGATGCTTTGGTTCCTAAACTTGACTATCGGCATCCACACGATCCTGCCCATGTGCCGGATCACATTCTTTCAGCGCTGATTGGGACATCGCTGACGGTGCCGGTAAAGAACGGGCAAATTCTGTTAGGAGAATGGCAAAGGATTGTTCTCATAGAATTCGACGGACCTCGACGGAGGGAAATTGCCTTTTCATTTATACCCGAACAAACCGGCCGCCACGATATTTCGCACTAGGATAAGCACGTTCGTCTCACTTCGCGAACGAGCTTTGGCATGCCGATTGCGGTTTCAATACACAGGTATCCCATGGCGAAGGGTTAACCACAGGCGCGCGGTCAAAATGCAAACGGAGGTTTAATGAATTCGTTGCTTGAACTGATCCAATGCGGACAGAGTTACTGGATGGATAATCTGAGCCGGGAAATTATTCAAAGCGGCGCTCTACAGAAACGCATCATCAAGGAAGGATTGCGCGGCATCACATCCAACCCGACAATTTTTAACAAAGCGATTTCCAAAAGTAGCGATTACGATGCGCAAATCAGAGACCTCGCCCGCGAAACAGCGCGGGTTGAGGATATCTATGAACAGCTCGTTGTCAAAGATGTTCAGGACGCCTGCGATTTGCTTCGGCCTGTTTTCGACGAATCGAAAGGTGTCGATGGATTCGTGAGTCTGGAGGTTTCACCGTACCTGGCGCATGAAACCGAAGGAACGATGCAGGAGGCGCGCCGCCTGTTCAACGCAGTTGACCGACCCAATGTGTTCATAAAGATTCCGGGAACCGCCTCGGGTCTGATCGCCATCGAGGAAATGCTTTACGAGGGCGTCAACATTAACATCACCCTGCTTTTTTCGGTTGAACGCTATGAAGCGGTCGCGAAAGCTTACCTGACAGCCCTGGAGCGGCGAATCGCACAAAGCAAGCCCGTTGATAATGTAGCTTCGGTGGCTAGCTTTTTCCTGAGCCGGATCGACATTCTAGTCGATCAGCTCTTGCAACACCGCATGGCGCAAAAGAATGGGCCGGCACAGGCATTGATCGGAAAGGTGGCGGTTACCAATGCGAAACTGGCCTATCATAGTTTTAAGAAAATTTTTTCCACTAGTCGTTGGAAAAAACTCGAAGACAAGGGCGCGCGTGTGCAGCGGCCTCTTTGGGCTAGTACGAGTACCAAGAACCCTCAGTACAGTGATGTTTGTTACGTCGAGCCTCTCATCGGTCCCCACACAGTCAATACGATGCCTGAGGAGACGATTGCCGCATTCGCGGATCACGGTCGGGTGAAGAAAAATACTGTCGAGGAAAATATTGTGGAAGCCGCTCAAAACATGGCTGAACTTGAACGACTCGGGATCGATTTTAGATGCGTGGCTTGGCAGCTGGAAAATGAGGGGGTGCAGAAATTTATTGATCCCTTTGCCGAGCTAATGACAAATATCGCCACAAAATATCAACGCTTAGCCAGCTAAGGACTCGGATGCGTGCGACCTCATTTCTCATGTCTGGTTTCCTCTGATGGGCGGGAAACAGGCGGTCTCAGATCAATTTGGATCGGTGCTTGATTCCCCCCTACGATCTCCAAAATAACCGTCGGCCGCGGCGCTGGCAATCGCCCCCAAGCAAGGCGCAGTTCCTGCTCCTGTTGGCTAGCGCTGACCGCCGATGAAAGGCCGACAACTGTGCGGGAAGAGCGAAGCTTGTCGGCCGCTTGAAGAATAAGGGAGTACGGCTCCGTACCGGCCACGGCGACCAACGACACCGGTTTGCCCACCTTTTCTGCGAGATGTACCACTCGACTGAAGACTAGAGTCTCGTAATTGTCGACGACCTGCTCGGCCTGCATAGCCAGATGTCTGTCCTCCTCGGCGGCGTTAACGTTTACAGAAAGCACGACTACGTCAACTTTCTCCGGATCGAACTCATCCAACACTTTCTGCAAATGGCGCAAGCTATTCGGATCATGCACCGGGACCAGGACATTGCCAGGTCGCACCTGCAACGATGCTGGAGAAAGATTCTCCCGGACCTCCAGGCGGAATCTTTCTATTTCTCCTTCTTCCATTATGCTGCGCGCTTTGCCTTGTGTGCCTTTTCGTTTCTCAGCCTGCCGCCGCCTTTCAAAAATAGTAAATGCAGCAAAGAACACGAGCGTGAAAGTGATTCCTGAAATCGTCGCTGTCTTCTTGGTCAGCGCGTTAATGCCGGCCAGCAGGAAAAGAGTCACAGTAATGAAGGTCAGACCGAGAGGCACTTCGATTCCTCTGATGCGGAAATTCAGCGGGACTCGCCACCGCTGCACATCGGGTTCCGTGAAACGGAGCACGACGACGGCAAGGGCCTTCATCGCAAAGCTCCACACGACCCCGAACGCGTAAGCCTCGCCCAAGCTATAGACGTTGCCACGGCTGGCGATGATCGTCAGTAGCTGCAGAATGACGATCAGATTGATAATCCGATGGGTGGTGCCGTGCTTGTTGTGCGGCTCCCTGAACCACTCTGGCAGGACACCGTCTTCGGCGACTCGATTGAGCACGCCGTTGGAACCGATGATCGCGGTATTGACTGCTCCGGAGAGAATCAGCGTGCCGACCAGTACCACAAACGCATGGAAAGCCAGCTTGAGGCCGGCCGGTCCAACTAGAAAAATTGAAATGCCGCTGATCAGGTTATCGAAGTACTGGCTTCGCTCGGCGTCGGGGATAATCATCACGGCAAAAAAAGACACTAATGAAGTGAACACCAGACTATAGACGAAGATCACGAAGCCGGTACGAATCAGGTTTTGATGTTTGGGCGCCGCGATTTCGCGGTTGACCTGGGCCAAGCTTTCTTCACCGCTCATCGCCAGCAACGAATGGCCGAGACCGATGAGAATGGCGACTATCGTGATGCTAGGAGCGATCGTCCCTCTCAGCTATCCCAACGACTCGTCGCTGAATTTTAGATTAGCGAGTGTGGGCGGAGGGATGGGCTGATACCCTTGCGTAAAGATTGTGATGACGCACCAAATAATCAGGATCGCCACCATCACTGTGGTGATTTGCATAATCCGCAGCGCCCGGGTGCTGGAGAAGGGAATACCAATACGGTTGGTGTGCCAGAAGTAAAGTGTAACGAGGATAGCGAATGCGACCGCAAAAAGTGGGGTGGGCACATGTATCCACGGAGCACTGAAGTATTTCCCTGACTCATTGATCAAACCAGCCAGGTATAGACCCGCGCTCACGGCACTGATCGGTCCGGTCAAGACATAATCAAACATCAGAGCCGAGACCGAGAACTTGGCGGCGGTGCTCCCCATCGCCTCGCGCACGACTCTGTAAACACCGCCGCGCACAAACATGCTGCAGCTCTCGATGTAGACCGCCCGGACAGCGTAGGAGAAGAGCATGATGGCGAAAATAAACCATGGCGCCGCTTTACCGATCGCCTGCTCCGCAATCCCGCCGACATAATAGGCCGAAGAACCAAGATCACAGAGAACAATGGCAGCGGCTCTCCAAAAAGAAACGAAGGAGAGCATGATGGTGACTGGAACGATGAATTTGTTTAGAGCCGGAGGCGCCGAGTTCTCCATGTCTTCCAATCTGACATTAGGGCACTTTTTTGAGAAGATTAAGAGTTGCGGCATTTGGCATTTGTTGAAAAACACCCGCTCGTTTCGTAGTGCTTCTCGTAGTTCTCGTTTTGATGACTACGTTCCGTTAACTCGGTGTCGAAGTAAGTACCAAATTCGACCTCCGCCGAACCTCTGTCCGAGGAAGAGCTCGGTCTGGCCGTTCGAAATATCCCAGTCCAAAGTTCTCACCGACTTTGACGCTTTCTTGACTCTATTAGGCAGAAGTTTTTTAGTTTATTTAGGCAGCCATGAATCTTTTGACGTAAGTCGTGCTCACTCAAGAACATGTTTAGATATCGTCCCCTTATCCAAGTAGAGGATTATGAGCCTTTCATTGGCGCTGAAGCAGTCGAGCGCATTCGTCAGAAAGCCAAGCCGCTTCAGGGTCTTCATGTAACCCACGTGAATTCCACTTATTACGGTGGCGGGGTGGCCATGCTGCTGGATTCTTTGACGTCCTTGATGAGCAGCGTGGGAATCAAGACGGGATGGAGAACGATTCAAGGGGCGCCTGATTTCTTTAGCATCACCAAGAAAATGCACAATGCTCTCCACGGCGGTGATTTCAATCTGACCGAAATGAAGATGGAAATCTACGAAGACGTGGCCTACAAAAACGCGATTCGAAACCACTTAGAAGCCCATGACTTCGTCATAATCCACGACCCGCAGCCCTTGCCTATGATTATGCATTACAAACGAAGAGGTGCTTGGATTTGGCGCTGTCACATCGATCTCTCCAACGCAAATAAAGAGCTCTGGAATTATCTCAGTCCGTTCATAGAGAGGTACGACGCGGTGATCCTTAGCATCGAGGAGTACCGGCAGAATCTCAAAACGCCGCAATTGTTCTTCTTGCCAGCGATTGATCCCTTCTCGATCACAAACAAGGAATTGACGGATGATGAGGTCAGGGAGCGCTTGGATCACTACGGCATTAGAACCGATCTGCCGATAGTGCTGCAAACTTCGCGCTTCGATCGTTGGAAAGATCCTCAAGGCGTTATCGAGGCTTACAAACTAGCGAGCCGTGAAGTTGACTGCTCACTGGTATTACTGGGCAACGTCGCCATGGATGATCCGGAAGGTCAACAGGTGTACCAATCCTTGTTGAGCTTTCAGGGCGACCGAATCCGTATTCTCTCGCACGAAGATACGGCGTTGGTGAACGCCTTACAGCGGCGCGCAGCTGTCGTACTGCAAAAGTCAATTCGCGAAGGATTCGGCCTGACCATCGCTGAAGCGATGTGGAAAGGCACGCCTGTCATCGGTGGAAATGTCGGCGGCATCCGATATCAGATCGAAGACGGGGTAAATGGGTTTCTAGTCTCTTCTGTAGAAGAAACAGCGGCGCGGATCGTTCAGTTGCTCAAGGACGAGAAACTGCGGCGGCAAATGGGAAACAGGGCGAGAGAGACTGTGAGGGAGCGGTTTTTGCTGACCCGACTCCTCGAGCAATACCTTGACTTGTTTGGCTCGTTTGAGACGATTCACCGGCTCAGGCAGAAATAGCAAGGTGAGGCAACCGAGAACTCGCGCAATCTATCGCAGTCCGGAAATTCATCGTCACTAAAAATTGCTCTCGAGGAGGGCTCGCATCCACAGGATGCTTTGCATTCGAATCAGTTCCCGGCCAATCGGCCTTTACAAATCTTTTCGATGCGGTGGTGGCGGTGGGTTACCGGGCGGCTTGTATGGCACGCCCTCCTCTTCTGACAAATTGACATCTTCCGTGCCGCCGTAGGGTTCTTGATCGGGAATCTGGCCCGGTTGGCGCACTTGAGCCGATTCAATTTTTGAGCGGTTATTGCGTTCCCAAGCAAGCCTTTGAACATCGAGATTGTCAACAATTTCTTGAATGCCGGCGACGTCGGTCAAAATATTGAGGAGCACGTCATGTTCCGATTCGCTCGGCAGGGCTCCTTCGAGATAAACAACGCCGCTGCGAGCCGCGATTTGCAGTTCATGCATATCGACCTGTTCGTCTTCGCGCACCAATTCGGTTAAATGCTCCGCTAACTCCTCATCGTCGAGCTCTTCCAGATCGGGAGGCAAGCGTGCGGCTGCGGCCGCTTCGTCACCGTGCTCCGTTTCGCCCAACTGGGTCTCCACCCACTGGGAACATTCGCGACAAACGGTTGTGGTCGGCATAGAACGAAGCCGCTCCTCGCCGATGGGCTTGCGACAATTCGCGCAATTGCCGTAAGTGCCTGCTTCAATCCGCGCGAGAGCGTCATCTATGTCGCGAAGCCGCCGCTCCTGCTGTTCGTCCAATCGCTCGAGCACCCGGGAATCGTGCTCCTGCTCTGCTTCTTCCTCTGGCTCTGCCTCACGAGTTTCTGAAATCGATTGGAGTGCCTGGTCATTCTCGGCGGCCTCCTTAATGAGCGCTCGGCGTTGTCTTTGTAATTGATCGCTGAACTGCCGTAAGAGATTTTTTTCCATCTGTTCTCCCAAAAATCAAAGCCACCAATTCGTACGTTCGACGTGTCACCATAGCTGCGCCGCAGCCAATCGCGGCCGTGAAGAATCTCCGATTCAGAAAGCTCGCTTTCTCTCCGGCGCTATCTCGCGTTTAAAGACGCCCATCAGCTTTCCGTCCGACGGAGGTAACGAAAATGGCGCCGCCGCCCTTCTGATCCAGAAGTTCTATTGCGTCTTCAGCCGCATAGTACGGACGGAGCGTCGGCGGCGCGGATTCCATCAGCTTTTCTGCGGGACGCGTGGGATCATCCTTCCACGCGGAGAAGATACAATGCAAAAAAATGCAGCAACTTCTGCTTTTGGTCCGTCCGAAAAATGCGACAGTTGAAAGGCGACTTCAGACAAAACACAAACCACCTCACGTCTAACCACTCTACATTGTCCTTTGCTCGCCTCGGTCGGCTAGTTCATGTACGCCTTGTTGATTTGCGCAGTGGGCGCAACAGTAAAAGTCTCCGTTAGCCTCTACCCCGTGCCCAATTACCTTACAGCCGCAGTGCGCACACTCCGGCGCCATGGCCTGAATTGCGCACTCAAAGCTATCAAAAACATGCGATTCGCCCGCTGCAGTAATCTCAAATGCCTTGTCATACTCGTTGCCACAGGTTTCACAGCGTGCCATTGTTATTTCCTCCTTCCTAGTTAAACAACATTGGCTCTCGTAAAATGATTATGCATCAGATGTGCCACAACCCTGCTGGAGCTTGTCAACCCCGAAGCTCAAAGGGGGAGGATCAGGTTATCCATGTTCGTGAAGTCAAAAACGGAAACTGTGATTCTGGATTTCAATAATCCTCTCGCCGGGAAAACTTTGGATTTCAAGATCTAGGTGTTGGGCATCCAACCGGGGGAATCCTAATCGGTTCGCCTCGCTTCGTCCAAAGGTTTTTTTTCGCCTCTGACGGTTAAGGGTGAGTTGACCCGGCGTTAATGAATCGGCATGCTACGGGGGCGGACAGCAATTTTTTTTGTGGACATAGGAATGAAGTCAGGAAGACTGCAATGACTAACGATTACGTCCGGGCACGGGAACGCATGGTGGAGGAACAACTTGTAAGCAGGGGAATAAATGACCCTCGAGTGCTTGGGGCGATGGCTAAGGTACCCCGTCACTTGTTCCTTGAAAGCGAATTGTGGGACCATGCGTATGAAGATCATCCGCTGCCCATCGGGGCGAACCAGACAATTTCGCAGCCTTATGTGGTAGCACTTATGGTTGAGGCGCTTGAACTCAAAGGAGCGGAAAGGGTGCTTGAAGTAGGAACCGGCTCGGGTTATGCGGCGGCAGTGCTGAGTGAGCTATGCGCCGAGGTCTTTTCTGTCGAGGTGATGGAAGAGCTTGCCTTGAAAGCCCGCATCCTCTTAAGGAGCCTGGGCTACAGGAATGTGTCGCTTCTGGTCGGCGACGGAACTCTTGGCTGGGAGGAGCATTCTCCTTACGACGCGGTGGTCATTTCCGCCGCTGCACCGTGTATTCCCCGTCCGCTTGTTGAACAATTAAAGGTACCCGGCTATCTCGTATTCCCAATGGGCGAGGAAGAGCTTCAAAATCTGGTGCGGATTCGTAAAGACAGAGCAGGAATTCGAGAACAATACTTGGGCGACTGTCACTTCGTAAAGCTAACCGGAAAGTACGGGTGGGAAGATTAGGTCAGTTGGGTTATGCAACAAGCGTAAGGCCTAATTTCGGTCAACTATTTCCAACCATTTTAATCTTCTTTCTTTTTGCTTTTTGGTCGGATCGGCACGACCGGGACTTTCAGGCGCTCGGACCGTCCCTGGACGAGCCGGTCGGTCATCTCGCTAAAAAACCGCTCGATCATCCTAATCAGCACCTCGTTATTGGATGCGAGGACAAGCTCAACGTGATTACGCAACTTGGTCCGGACGATATCGATCGGTATTTGGTTTTTGCCGCGGGGTAGCTTTGAAATGTTCTTGGACATAGTCAGACCGCCAATGATCGGCATGATGGCGCGGAGCTAGACATCTCGAAAATCCAATCTGTCGCTGGTGTGATGTCCTTTGGCCTAAGGTAATCCTTAAAACCGTGGGGGGGCTTACTGCAGGACAGACCAACGCCCCACCGCGACCATAGACTTGAGCGCCCGGTCAAGGGTACGAACACGTTCTTCGTCTGTTATTGACTCGTCAAGCTCATCGATGCACATATCGAGCACATTGACGATCATTTTAAGTACGTCTTCGTTTACCATTTCCTCAATGGGCGTAGCGAGAATTTGCTCAAGCCGCTCCTCATCCGTTTTCGTCTGCGTTGCCTCTACGGCGGGCATATTGGCTGTGGCTTGATTTGGCGAAAGCGCGTCCTTTTCAATCAGCTTTTCTGCAATCGGATACAATACTTCGTCCAGAATTTGAACCGCTGAGTCATCACCATACTTTTGGCGTAGCTCGGGCTCTGCCTGCCGGAGCATCTCTAAAAGCGCCTTCTCACATAGATTCGTTTCCATATTCGGTATGTCCTCTTATCTTCATGTTTCTTGGTATCGGTTGTTTAGAAATCGACTTCCCCCACCTCTCTTATGGGTCGTTCCACGATGGGATTCTAACTTGAAGAACTTGACAGGTTCTTTTGCGCGCTTGTCAGTTATTTTCCAAATCAGTCCCGCCACTATCATTGGCTATTGCCGGTTTCATGCCGTCGTGGCTCACGCGCGCCCGTCATTTCGATTTCGCTGGGAAACACATATAGGGATGGACCGCTATCCCATTCTACTAGAATCAGTCGTCGCTCCAGATTTTCAATTTCGTAAACAATAGTGCCCTGGTTATCAGGCTCAATAGTTACTCCGTGATCACGGATCAATTTTTTTGCGCGACAACGAATTCCTTTTCTTTTCGTATCTATCATGAGTAATGCCTCCTCGCTCGATGTATTGCTACCGGAGGCCACAGGCGCTATCTGCTCGCGAAGGTTATAAATAATAGATGACGGAGCGCGGAGCGGCTCACCTGAGGATAGTCGACGCTGGAACCTAAACTTTTTGAGGCAGATAACAACTAACCAATGATTAAATTAAATAACGAGCCATCGATAAAAACATAACACGGGCATTTCGTGTTGCAACACGGCGCCGATCGTTGAGTCGCGATAGAAAACAAACTAACTTGCCGAGAAACCAATCGGAGATTGCATGACAATTGCGGACAGGCACCGGTTTAATTCTAACCACAATATTTCACCGTTGAAGCATGCGAGTCACAATATTTTTCCCGCCAATGGGTAAACGTCCGCGCAATGACACAGACAACGACTGCCCAATGTGCCGTGGATGGGACCAGACTTCTCCTACCGCCCGGAAGTCCGCGTGTTACCGTTGTTGAATTTCCGTTAAAGAGCGCCCAACTGCATCTGTCTCGTGGCGATTAAACCAGATTCAAGCTTCGCGAAGGCGTAGACGCGGTCTCAAAATTGCTGGACGAATATCATCAATGAAACGATTTTTCACCGCTATCAGTAATACGGGTGATAGAAAATTCGTGCCTGCCGCCGGCAAGGATTGGCGTCATACAATTCACGGATTTGGTTTGGATCGGTGGCAGGCTCAGTCAATATTTGCGCTCAGCGCATGTATCCTCACCCTGAGCCTTTTTAGCGTCGACTTCATGTGGGCGGCCACAGTATTGGAAAATTTCGAACAGTATGGCAATAACGGATTTCCGTCAAAATGGCGCGCCAGCAATGATGATGCAAAGACCATCTATCGAATCGAATCCGAGAGCGGCAATCACTTTCTCCGCGCGCGCGCCGATAACAAAGCCGTACAAATTGGTCTGGAGCATACTTTCGATCCAAAAAACCAACCGCGGCTGAAATGGCGCTGGCGTGTTAGTCAAATGCCTCCCGGTGCCGATGAACGCGTCTCGGGTAAGCACGATGCTGCAGCTCAGGTATATATAATCTTCGACAACCAGGTACGGCCGCGAGTAGTAAAGTACACCTGGAGTTCCTCTTTGCCGGTCGGAACGCAGTTCACCAGTCCTCTCTATAGCCGCAATAAGGGAATCGTTCGGCGTAGCGGGCAGCCGGACCCCAAGCGCTGGTACGAAGAAGAGGTCAATTTTCTTGAAGATTTCAAAAGACTATTCGGCGACGAACCCGGCAAAGTTCAGGGCATTGCAATTCTCACCAGCTCGGACGCCACAAAAACAACGGCCGGGGCCGACTACGACGACTTCGTTCTCTTGCCTTAAGAATCCAAATTTCAACCCCAGGTCCCATCTTTCCGGGACGCGATTTGGTTCAGTTCGTTTTTCCAAGAGAGCACCCGCGATTTCATCTCAAGTTAACCTCTTATTCACCCCAGCGTCGCAATTCTGACCGATATTGTGCGTATGAAAAAGAACGATGTTCTTACTGGCAGTACGCCAGTTTCCACTGTGTACCTGTGATCGAAACAAATGGATGACTATCGGTGACTACAATACAACATCAATATATAGAACGGGATTCGGGAAAAATTTGTTCGGAACGTCTCTTCGCGGATCCAATCATTAATTATCTGTATGGCGAAAAACGCGAACGAGCGTCCTATCTCTACCGACTCGTGGGTAGTCAGTGGTTCTCAGCCTTTCTCGGCTGGGCCAACTATGATTTTCCACTCGGACAAAACATCTCAGGGATAAAACGTTTTTTACGAAATTGCGCCGTCGATCTATCCGAGTGCGTGGACAGTCTTGAATATTTCGACACTGCGCGAAAAGTCTTCGAGCGTCGGATTGCCTACTGGCACTGTCGTCCCATGACTGACAATGAGCTCTCGATCGTCTCTCCGGCGGATGCCAGAGTGTTACTTGGCTCTCTCAAAAATGATTCGGCATTTTTTCTAAAGGGCAAATTCTTCGACTGTGAAGAGCTCTTAGGCGTCAACCAATTCGATTGGCCGGCTGCCTTTCGAGGCGGCGATTTTATCATCTGCCGGCTTACTCCGGAAAAATATCATTACAATCACACGGTTGCGGGCATCGTTCGCGACTTCTACGAAAACGACGGCCGCTACCACTCCTGCAATCCCGGCGCCGTCGTCACGTTGGCGACGCCATATTCCAAAAATAGAAGAGTGGTCACCATTATCGATACCGACGTGCCCGGCGGAACGAATGTGGGGTTGGTCGCCATGGTGGAAATCGTCGCGCTGATGGTCGGCGACATCGCCCAATGCTTCAGCCGGGTGGAATATCAGGCGCCGCAACCTATTAGAACGGGAATGTTTTTAGATCGCGGTTGTCCCAAGAGTCTTTTCCGTCCAGGCAGCAGCACGACGGTACTGTCGTTTCAAGAAAACCGTGTGCGCTTTGCCGACGATCTCATTGGCAATTTGTATCGCGCAGACATCGAGAGCCGCTATTCCCTGGGACTAGGCAGGCCGTTGGTCGAGACCGACATAAAGGTCCGCTCCACCATCGGTCAACGAAAGGAAAAGGAGAACTCTCATGATCTCTAACGAAATCTTCGTGCTGTCCTTAGCCATATTTCTGTCGGGCCTGGTGATTTGGGCATTCAAACGTTTGCCGGATGAACGATGGCAGTTTCTTGCCTCCGTGCCGATCATGAAAGATGCCGGCGGAACTTGGCACGGGCTCAACTTTACCTACTACGGTCTGCTGACCGCGAACGCTCTGGTATTCGGATTGGGGTTATTGATCATTCTCTTTGGCGCGCTGCACATCCCAACCGTCATCACGCTTGCGTTCATCGTCAGCGTGCTGGCCATCTGTTTGCCGGCGGCGAGATGGGTAGCGATGCTCGTAGAAGGCAAACAATGCACCTTCACGATTGCCGGCGCGTTTTTTGTCGGCATTTTCGTCGCTCCCTTTGTACTCTACTCGCTTAACGCTTACTTGGCGGCGGCCGGCTACCCCGCTGTGCCGATTGTGCCGGTGTTGGCGGCGATCATGGTTGCCTATGCTTTCGGCGAAGGGCTCGGCCGCCTGGCCTGTATTAGCTTCGGCTGCTGCTATGGCGTCGCCTTATTTGATACCCATCCGCTTCTACGGCGCGTGTTCGATCACTGGCACTTTGTTTTTTACGGGAGCATGAAAAAAATTTCCTACGCCAGCGGATTGGAAGGCAAACAAGTCGTGCCGATCCAAGCGATCACGTGCCTCCTGTATGTCGGTGTCGGATTGGCGGCTACCCTAATGTTTCTGAACGGCGCCTACGCGCTGGCTTTTGTTTCTAGCATGACCGTGACTCAAGGTTGGCGGACTCTGTCCGAGCTTTTGCGCGCAGACTATCGCGGCGATGGAAAAATCTCCGCTTACCAAGTCATGGGCATGTTGGCGATCGTTTTCGCTATCACGGTCAGTAGCCTCTTGCCGGCGGACCGCATGCTCGCTCCTGAATTGGCGGCCGGTATCGAGATAGTTTGGCGCCCCGAAGTTTTTCTCCTGCTCCAGGCGATTTGGGGCATCGTCTTCATCATGTTCGGTAAAAGCATGGTCACCGGGGCGCACATCTCCTTCCACCTCCATCATGATCGTATCTAGCTCCCGCCTGCCGTTGCCATTCTTGCCGACTCGCCAATTGGCGGTGTGAAATGAAGCTCTATGCAAGATAATGGGAATGCCTCAGGACAAGCTCTGGAGAAATCTTTCTCTGGTACTCAAAGACGAATCGCAAGTGGACCGTTCATCAGTCACATCGCTCAACGAGAATCACGCCACAAAAAATTCAGCATGATCTGCGCGCAAGCATCAGAAGCTTCGACATGCGGTAGATGGCCGATATCGGGAATAACGACCAGGTCCGATTTTGCGATTCCTTCGCGATAGGCTTTGGCGTGTGCGACCGGTACAAAACCATCACGCTCGCCCCAGATAATTAGCGTTGGGGTCGACACGCGATAAAGATATCGACTCAGCCTTGGATTATCAGGAAATTGCCAGGCAAACCGCGCCAATGTCCGCCTGGCGAGAATCGTACTCACTATGGCGTCGGCCTTGGGGGTGTCAGGAATAGTTTCGATTGCCACCGAGGAGTTTGGATCGCCGAACATCGTCTGTCGCATCGCCGCCGGATCCAGACTCAAAATATCAGCGGCCGGCGCGTTCGCCAGGCGTAGACCCAACGCGTCGATAAGAATGAGACTGCTCAATGTCTCGGGGTAGCGCAGCGCCCATTCGGCCGCGAGCCAGCCCCCGAAAGAGGCACCCGCAAGCGCCGGGCGATCGACACCAAGCGTTTCGCAGAAATCGCGATAGTGAAAGAGCAGATCTTCGATTTCGTCGAAATCATCAAAATGATCGTCCGACCCGGCAAATCCCGGATGAATCGGTACCAAGACTTCGTGATCTGCCGCGAGCCGCTCGTGCAGTGGAAGCCACGTCGGGCAAAATGAATCATGGAGAAACAGCAGCCGCGGTCCAGCCCCGCCGCGATACAAACGTACGTTTCGTCCTCGAACGGTTATGGTTTCTTCTTTACATCGCGTCATCGATACCTCTTTACACGCGAAAACTCCGGTCCGTCTAACAGCGCGGCTTCAATCACATCAATTGCCAATACCTTATACAAAAAGTGTTGCACTTCGCTTGTGAATTTAGGCCAACCAAACAAAGCTGCCGAGCCTGTGGCTAAAAAGCTCACCGACGTGTTCACTTCTTTACCCATGCCCTTACGTCGTACCATTACCTTCGATAACGGAATCCAGGCGGTTTTTGAACTTGAACTGAAAACAAACCTGGATGCCGCCGGGAGTTTATCCTGAGTCCCATCGAAGGACCGGCATGACGAACATTCACTTCGCCTGAAGGCAGGATTTAGATGATCCCCGAGAGGGACATTGAGGAATTCCACTATGGACAGCTACATGGATCAATATCCTACCGGACCTGACACAGTCGGCGGGCGTTACATGCGCTCATTCTGGCATCCAGTCTACCGTTCCGTAGATCTGCTCCCCGGCTGGGCCAAACCGATCATGATCATGAGCGAGAGTTATACCCTCTACCGCGGCGAGAGTGGCGTGCCCTATGTCGTGACATTTCGCTGCGCTAGGAGATAGGTAAATGCCAAAAATCGACTATATGGATTGTTTCCCGACCGGCCCCGGAACAATCGCCGGTCGGTATATGAGAAAGTTCTGGCATCCCGTTTACCGCGCGGACGATTTGCAACCAGGTTGGGCCAAGCCGCTGCGCATCATGAATGAAGAGTTTACGTTGTACCGCGACGAGGATGGAATTCCCCGCGCCGTGGCATTTCGTTGTCCGCACAGAGGAGCGCAGCTTTCGTCCGGGTGGGTCGAGGACGACTGCATTCGTTGCCGCTTTCACGGCTGGAAATTCGACGGCTCCGGCCAGTGTATCGAGCAGCCCGCGGAAAATGAATCGTTTGCCGAAAAAGTTCGCATCAAGAGCTACCCGACCCGCGAATACTTAAGTTTTATCTTCGTCTATTTCGGCGAGGGCGAGCCGCCGCCTTTGGCGTGTTATCCGGACTTCGAGAATCAAGATCTTTGGACCGAAACCTACGTCAGACCCTGTAATTTTCTGAATAACATCGAGAACGATCCAGTTCACATTCCGTTCACCCACAAAGAGTCCGAATTCTTTCTACGGCGTCCGCGCGAAATTCCTGCGGTCTTGCAAGAAGAGACCGAATGGGGACTCATGGTGACGACCACAACGTCAACCGGACGGGTGCAGTATCTACACTATGGCATGCCCAATGTTCTTCTCTTCAAAGAGTCGGACAGAGACCACATCGCCTGGCGTGTGCCGATCGACGACGAGCACCACGCCAGTTTCCAATTGGACGTGCAACATGTGCGGGACGGAATAGAAGGTGAAGCGGTGAAAGCGCGTCACGCCGCTCGCACCGGCAAGTTGGGACGCTCGCCGAACGAATTGGGCGCGGCTGTCCTGCGCGGCGACATTCGCATTCAAGATTTGGAAGGTGATGACAAAGCCAATATCGTTTGGGTGCAGGACTACGCCGTTCAAGTTGGCCAAGGCCCAATCGAACTGCGGAAATACGAAAATCTCGGCCGTTCCGACATGGCACTGATTCTCCAGCGCAAGATTTGGGTTCGCGAGCTTCAAGCTCTCGCCGACGGAAAACCGTTGACGCCGTGGGCGCGCACGGAACGATTAGCCGAGTTGCGTTCTTACTCGCATGTTCCTGAAGCAAGTCAGAAGCATTCCTGAGGAAGTCACCGATGATTGCTACCGGCGCGCTATGTTGGCTTCTGTTCTTCGGCATTGCTTCGACAATCGGCTTAGCCCGCTAATGATTCGATGACAAAGACCGTTGTACCAGTCCGCGGAAGAAGCACGCTTGGCATCACGGCGTCTCTCGTATTCGGCTTTCTGACTGTGACCGGGTTTGTTTACGGCGCGGACAGCATCAAAGTCGGCGTGGCGAATTATAATCTATCGAATCTTTCCGTCGGCGTCGCGCAAAAAAGGGGCTTTTTTAAGGAGGAAGGAATTGAGTGCGAAATTGTCGCGCTCCGAACAAATGTCGTCATCGCGGCCTTGGTGAGCGGCGAACTCGATTACACTAGCCTGATCGGTTCGATCGTTGGCGCTGCGGCAAAAGGCAGTCCGCTAAAACTAATCGCAGTCTCCGTGGACCGGCCGCCCCTCTATTTTGTATCTCATCCGAGAATCAAAACGGTTAACCAATTAAAGGGTTCAACCTTTGGCATCGGTTCCTATGGCACCAACGTCGAGATCGTCACGCGCCGGGTTGTCAAGCATTTCGGCATCGATCCCGAAAAAGAGATTCGCGTTCTCGCGCTCGGACCGTCGCCGGCCCGCCTCGCGGCGCTGCAGCAAGGCGTCGTCGATGTCGTTGTAGTCGCGCCGCCGGACGAGCTCAAAGGCAAGAAAATGGGATTTAACGTGCTCGTCAAGACTGAAGAGATCGTCAAATTTCCCTATAACGGCATGGCTACGTCGGTAAGAAAACTGGAACAGCAACCGGACGAGGTGAAACGAGTAGTGAAAGCGATCATCAAAGCCAACCGCTTTATTCGCAACAACAGAGAAGGAACTGTCCAGGTTCTAATCGATTGGGCGAAAGCCACTCGTGAAGATGCCGTCGCTTCCTACGATTCCGCCTATAAATCTTTTGGCGAGGACGGCAGTATCAGCGATAAGGATATTCGGACGCTGATTGAAAACATGATGAAGGATGCGAAATCTTCCCGGCCGATTCTTCCCAGCGACGTAGCCGATCTGAATCCGCTCTATCAGGCGCAACGTGAATTAGGCATCGGCAAACGTTGACCGCCCGCCAAAAGATGCACTCCAGCCCCACCCCCTACCCTCTGGTTAGGGACTAATCCCGAGTTGATGGTCCATTTTCGGAGGAATCGAAAATCTGTCCCTTCGACATACTGCTCAGGACAGACTCTGAGCAAGGCCGAAGGATCGGCAATCGAAAATTTCTTGCGCCTTACTCCTTACCTTTCACTCCTCACCGGATCACCTTGTCCGCCCGCCCCAGCACCTTCTGCGGAATCGTCAGGCCGATCTGCTTGGCAGTCTTCAGATTAATCACCAGCTCGAACTTTGTGGGCCGCTCTACCGGCAGGTCGGCAGGCTTGGCCCCCTTCAGGATTCTGTCCACGTAATATGCGACGCGCCGGTAGCTGTCCGCGAGGTCCGCCCCGTAGTACATGAGCCCACCGGCATCTACATATTCTCTGGTGCCCATCGACGGTAACCGGCTCTTTAACGCAAAGCCAACAATCCGTTTTTGGTTAGCAGTCATTATCGCGGTCCCGAGCACGTAGAGTCCATCCGGGCGCTCCTTGTTTAGCGCAGCGAATACCTTCTCGAAACCGTCTGCAGCTCGTACCTCCCAGGGTTGAATATTTAACCGCCGCGCACGCGCCGCGACTGGGAGAATCTCTTTGACCTCAAGGACACTGCCCGGATTGACCGGATCGTAGAGAACCGCGACACGAGCAAGTTTAGGAACGGCTTCTTTGAGCAGCTCCAGGCGCTTGCCGCCTAGTTCTCTGGAAAGGTTTGTAATGCCTGTGACGTTGCCGCCGGGACGGGCAAGGCTTTCAACTAAGCCTGCCTCGACAGGATCGAACCCAGCGCCCGTCATAACGATAGGAATCGTCTTGGTCGCATTCTTGGCCGCCCGGACCGTCGGGACCCCTCCTGCTACCACGATGATATCAACCTTGAGACGGACCAACTCTGCCGCAAGCTCAGGATACCGATCGGACTTCCCCTCCGCATATCGGTACTCGATGGCGATGTTCTGTCCTTCTATGTGGCCAAGCTCGCGCAGACCCAGCCGAATTGCCTCGGAACGGGTGGACTCAGTAGCTGGGTCGTTATTTGATAGATAGCCCCTATCCGGGGGACCTTCTTCGGCTGCTGCGCCTCGGCAGCGACTCCAAAAACAAGCACTAACGTTGCAACCAAGATTGATGACCAACCAACTTTCTTCATTGCGCGCCTCGTTCGTGGGAAGACTTATCACGAACACGGAAGCTGAGAAAAGTAATATTTAGGCGGAAGGAAAACCAGATTTGTCGAGGAATAAGAGGCTAAATTTCGCCTAAGATTGAACTGAAGTGTGACAAGTGACGCTCCCAATTTGTCAATGCTGAGACAGGCCCTGACATTGACTAGCCGGGGGGGTCATATTCTGTATTCTAAGGTTGTTTCGAGTTGGATATCGCCGCCATCCGGAAACGGTCAATATGCGGGAGATGGAGCTGGGCTGGAAAGGCAGAGGCTGCCGTGAAAGCGTCGGTTAAGCACCTTGAGGTTTACCTCGCGGGCTTGCTCCGACATTCGTAACACTAATGTTTGGCGGGAGGAACTGCGAGGCGGTGCGGCGCAGCTCATTGCGCCGCACACAACCATTCGATCTGGAGTACTTTGACAGCCATATTGGGAAGAGCCTCGCGTGCTCCCTCCCATTCATTGGACTTTGATTTCTACGCGTCTATTCTTCGCTCGTCCTTCTTGGGTCTTGTTATCCGCGATCGGTTTGCTTTCACCGAACCCCTGTCCGGAAATTCGGCCGCTATCGACGCCTTTCTTGACAACGTAGTCTCTAACCGAATTCACCCGGCGTTCCGATAGCCGCTGGTTGTAAGCTTCCGTACCGACGCTATCCGTATGGCCCGAGAGATTAGCCTTGCTGCCTTTGTTCTCGTTCATGAAGACCACCAGCCGATCCAATATGGCCGCGGCTTCCGGTTTGACATTGCTCTTGTCGAAGTCGAAGAGGACATCGTCCAAGATGATCGTTCGCTCAACCTTCGGCGCCGGCGGAGGTGGCGGCGGTGGCGGTGGCGGTGGCGGAGGTGGCGGCGGCTTCGGCGCGGGTGGTGGTGGCGGCGGTGGTGGTGGCGGTGGTGGCGGCTTCGGCTCCTCCGTCAAAAAATATGCAAGACTACCGCAGATCAATGCTCCCGTCAGCGCCCCGACTCCTGCGCCAATGCCCAGGTTAAGATCGCTGCGATCACCAACATTATTCCCCACCGAGGCGCCTGCGGCTCCACCCACGATACCGCAGGTCGCTGCGCCGAACACAGCGGCCTGGTTCTTGGTCATCCCCGTACAGCCAGACAGAAAAAATCCCACCGCAACTAATGCAAGTTGCTTATTCCGCTCCATCTATACCTCCCCTTAGTCTTCGCTTGTTCCGATTTGTCGCTGATTCTACGTACTTGGCGGTGGACTTTAAAACAGTTTCAAGATCTTTACAACAGGAAAATCCTTAGTCCGTCGTTTTTCATGACCTCCTTCAATCGTTTTTTGATTAACAACTAGCTCCGCACAGCTGTTTGTTACAGAGACGGCCATTCAGAATTATCGCAGTGCACGGAAATCAGAATGCCGCCATCCTTAATCATCCCCTCGTACCTCTTGGCTTCGTATTCGGGAATGCCCGCGCCTGCTAAAGCTCCGATCAATCCAGTCGCGGTGCCGCCAATCGCTGCCAGCAGCTGTTACGCATAAACGATGAATTGTTCAAGTTGTGTAAATGGCTAAATGAAAAGCGTGATATGGAAACTTCGTCTCGCCTGATACCCCTCGTGGATGACCTCACCCATATCCTGGCAGAAGCGGGCAAGAACAAACTGCACTAACTGCGAGCCACCCGCACGCAGCGGATCACTTCGCTTGGCGCTTGCGCCGCTTTCGCGTGGTCACCGGTTGGAGAAAAACCTTGCCCTGCGACGCGCCTGCCGCCTGGGCGATGACCAAATCAAGATCGCCAACCCGACCAGAGCTCAAGAGAGCTTCGCTCCCCAGGCGTCGATGCTCAACGGGAACGATCGTGCGGTCATTGTGCGCGATAATACGAAAACTGAGCTTTTCGATCTTGTACCGCGAATTCCCTACCAGCAACGTAAGGCCTGTCGCGGACATCGACGAATCCAGAATCGCGGTCTTCTTTAGGTCCGCAAGGGTCTTGTAGATTGTAAGGAATTTCTCGCTGAGATACTTTCGTACGGTTGCGATCGCAGTAGGCCGCACTGCTTCAATGAATTCGCGGACAGTTCCTTCTGCATCGCGCTCGCCTCCGGCGTCGTGCCGGATTCGGTCATCAAGGGAAACCGTTCGGTGAATGGCGGAGTCGTATAGAACTCGATGTGCTCCATATCGAGTCGACTTACGAGTGAAGCGATACCGACTTTCTGAAACCTCGAAGGCCAGTTTGCGCTGGCGATCTCCTCGGGTGATACAAGCTCGATGCCGTGAAGCTCGGCCTTCAGCTTGGCTGCACCCGAGAAGCCAGTCCTTGAGATCGCCAACACCCGATCAATAGGAAGTAGCGCGTATTTTCCGATCAGGTGGTCCCCCCACTCTATGTCGTCCTTCCGACCGCGATCGCGACTCTCTACGGCGATTTGAACGCGCGTAAGGCCCCCACCAACCTCGATCAGTGTATCGACCTCGCGAATACACCGCTCATCCCTTTCTCCGGAAGCTCGACAGATTCTTTCACCGTCGCACCCAATGGAGCAAGTTGCTCCGCGATGTAGGTCACGATCTTCTGAAATTGATTCGAGCGCTTTGGCATCGCGGCTTCGTTTTCGTCGATTATTTAATCACCTTGTCCGCCCGCCCCAGCACCTTCTGCGGAATCGTCAGACCGATCTGCTTTGCCGTTTTCAGATTGATAACCAGGTCGAACTTTGTGGGCTGCTCCACGGGCAGGTCGGCTGGCTTGGCTCCCTTGAGGATTTTGTCCACGTAATATGCGACGCGCCGGTGGCTGTCCGCTTGGTCCGCCCCGTAGGACATGAGCCCACCGGAATCTACAGCTTCTCTGTTGTTGTACATCGACGGTAACCGGCTCTTTAACGCAAAGCCCACAATCCGTTTTTGGTTAGCATTCATTAGCCAAGAGAAAAAATACTATTGTAGAGCTTGATCAACTCCACCTGCTTATCGTCCCATTCGGGCGAAGCGATTTGCATTTTTTTACCTTTCAAGTCGGCGAAGTAGCCGGCATCCTTTCTACTCGCCCAACGTCCCTGCGCCACCATGATGTCCTGGCCCGGTTTGGAAAGCAGAAAATCGACGAACAGCGCCGCCGCGTGGGGATGCGGCGCGCCGGAGGAAATCGACACCGTGGTCGGCGTCTTCACCGGCACAAACGGCTCGGAGAAAACAAAATCCGCCGGCGCGCGGGCGTTTTTCATCTGCATAATTTCTTCGGGAAAGGCATCGATGACGACGGGAAATTCTCCCGCCACCGCCAACTGCGCCAGCAGTGTCGGACCGCGCCGCATGTTGAGCTTTTGCTTGGCCAGTTTACTGGCGTACTCCAGCGCCTTGCTGCGGCCGTAGAAATCGATGAGCGAGGCCAGCCAATCGTAATCGGTGGTGTCCATACCGAGCTTGTCTTTCCAGCGCGGATCGAGCAGATCGTCGAAGGATTGCGGCGCTTTGTCGCGCCCGACCATCTTGGTATTGAACAAAAAAACGCGTGGTTGGGCGTAGATGCCGTTGACCAGGCCTTCTTTATCGATGAAGCCGTCGCGCAACGCGCTGCGTAGCGACGAGCGATAACGCGCAATGGCGCCGGCCTTGGCCATCACGCCGACGAAGGAGCGGCGCGTGTTGATGATGTCCGCGCGGTGTTTTTTAGTCCGATGCTCGACCATGAGCTGCTCCATCTGCCGGGTCGCGCCGCCGGGCTGAAATCGGACTTTGAGGAACGGATATTTGCTCTCGAACACTTTGATCAGCTCACCGGCACGATCGCTCGCCATGGCGGCGTACCAGACCAACTCGCCTTCTTTGCGCGCTTCCTTTTCCAACGTCTCGCTTCTGGTCTTTTCGGAAAATTGGTTGATTTGGTCGAGACCCCCTTCTACGGTTGCGGCGGAAAGGTCCGCGGCCGAACTCATCATTACGGCAAGCAGAAAAGCCACACGCCCGATGACACTAGATTGAATCGTTTTCACCTTTGTCCTGCACTCCGAATTCGTTTGAAAAAAGACTGGATGTTGCGCGCCTGTCTTTACTGCGAAAGTGAGCATCTAGTAGGGGCAGGTTTCAAACCTGCCCCTACTCTGGATTCCGCTCTAGCAAGGGTACAACACTTGATTTGCTCCATTTCACTCACTGCAATTGCGCGAAAAATCCTTTGCGATCGAGCTCCGCGACAATGCTGCTATCCATAAAGTCGGACGCCTTTTTGTTTTTGAAAAGCGGATCGGTGAAGGCGATGCTTTCGAGCTCCAGCTGAACCGCCTCCTCGCGCGCGTAGGGCTTGCTTGGCATCCTGCCCAACGAGGCGTCGTAAATGACATCGAGCCGTTTGCGATCCGTGACCTTCATCTGCTTGGTGATCACCTTGAGAACCAGCGCTTTGTTTTTCTTTCCGATGGCAATCGCTTCGCCGCTCGCCATGAAAAACGCGCGCAATAAATCGCGGCGATTTTTGAGAACGTCCATTCGTGTCGATAGATCACCGACGGTATTGTAGATTTTCATATCTTCGAGATCGGCGAGAATCTCTATTTTCACTTTTGCCTGTGTCTCTGCCGCCAAAATACTCTCCGGACTGCCGATCGTGCCGTCCATCCGTCCTTGCAGCATCAGCACGATTCGTTTGTCCGCTTCGCCGATGCCGGTCGCGAGAATCTTGACGTCCTTGTCCGGCGTGAGGCCGAGCTTCGACAGCGCACGCCGGAGCGCGAAGTCGGTGGTGCTGCCGAAGCTGCCGATGATCACCACCGGCAGGCCGCGGCCCGCAGCGACGATGGAAGCAGAGCCTGAACCGCTGACGATATCCACTTCGCCGCTTACCAGCGCGCTTATGGCGGTATTGCCCGAAGGAATATTGATCAGCTTGGTGTCCAAACCATACTTTTCATAAAGCCGCGCCTCTTCGGCGATCCAGAGCGGCAAACGAATGCCGGAAGTCGTGGCGTAAGAAATTTTGATCGGCGTGAGTTGAGCTGCGGCGCTCCTGGTGAAACCGGCAAGGAAAATGAGAACGATGAATACTATGATGAAAATTGATCGCCGTGTCATCACAGGGGCGAGACCATGTATCTGACAGTTCGACAAATCATAAAACGCAACCTACTTTCGATACAGCGCATCAATAAACCCCTGCTTGTCCAGTTTCTCCACCACTTTTGTCTGAATAAACTGTGCCGGATTGGCCTTCCGTGCATCCGCCCTTTTCGACCAGTCGAGAATGGTCTGGATGCCTTTTGCCGTAGGATACGGTTTCTCCGCGAGCATCTTAACGTAGAAATTATACGTCTCTTGCAGCTCCTCAGCATTTTCAAGTTTCATATACTTTTTCAGGATCGCGGGCGTCTTGATTTTTTCAGTCTTGTAAAAATGAATCCCTTCAATCACCGACTTAATCACCATCTCCGCCGCCAAGGGTTCGGCCTCAAAGAACTTGCGGCTGGTTATCAGCGCGGCATTGGGCAATTCCGCTTCCTTCATGCCGGGAATATTCTCAAAAAACGTGTAGCCCGCTCGGCGCGCGGCCGAGGTAAAGGGCGGAGTTAACGTGGTTGCATCTACCTGCCCCAATTGCAGCGCCCCGTACCTGCTTGCCGACGGACCGGTGGCCAAATAGCTCACGTCCCGATCAGGATCCAACCCGGAGGCTGTTAGAATCATTTTCAATGACAATATCGAGGGGCCAGCCAGACTGTTCACGGCAAGCTTTTTGCCTTTTAGCTGGGTGATCTCCTTGATCTCTTTTTTCGCAACCAAAACTTGCGGCTCTTGATTGATGGGGCTCGCGACGATAAAGATTTCCGCGCCGCCCAGCACGGCGTCCACAACGCCGCCGCCACCGGCGCTGATGAAGTTGACATCGTTGCTCACCAGCGCCTGCGTTGCGAGTATCCCGCCGCGCATGTAGACCAGCTGCGCATTAATCCCATTGTTCTTGAAAAAGCCGGCTTCTTTGGCAATCCAAACCGGCGCATACTGAGGCGAGATCGAAGTATAAGCGATCGTCACATTGGCGAGCTGTGCTTGAATCTGCGCCGCGGAAACCACGCCGCGTGACAAGACAATAATTATTAGCAGCTCAATGCAGCGACCATGTTTTGACAAGATGCTGCTCCCAATTACGAAGACCGCTTGGCCTCCACCCGACGCACACTTTCCGCAATCGCCCGGCGTAGGATTGCGCCGAGCGCCTTCTTTTTGTACGAGGCCGAGCCGCGCAGATCTTCAATGGGATCGGCGCCTTCCTGAATAAGCCGGCCGGCTTGGTCGATCAGTGCCGAAGTAATTACCTTGCCGCGGAGCAGAGTTTCCACCGTCTCCGCTTTCTGCGGCACCGCGCCGGCGCCGGCCACGCCAATGCCAATATTGTTACAGGCGCCTTCCTTGTCGAGACCGAGTTGAACCGCGGCGCTGGTAATCGCAAAATCGCCCGCAACGCGTTCCAATTTAAAATAAACTCCGGCGCTGCTGCGATCGGGGAGCGGGAAGATCACCTCAGTCAATATTTCGTCGCTTTCCAGCGCAGTCGTGTATGCGAACGTAAAGAAGTCTTTCGCCGCGATGATTCGCTCCCCTTTCGGACCGACGCATTTCAGTTTGGCGTTCAGCGCCAAGGCGATCGGTCCATAATCGCCGGCAGGATCGGCCTCCACCAAACCTCCGCCTATGGTGCCGCGGTTGCGCACTTGGGTATCGCCGATCTTGCTTGCCGCCTCGCAGAGCATGGCAATTTTTTCCCGCAGTAACCGCGACTCCTCGATCTCGACGTGGCGGGTCATCGCGCCGCAGCGAATATCGCCGCCATCTTCGCGAATATAATTGAGATCTGCGATACGGTGAATGTCGATCAGATACTTCGGCCGCGCGACCCGCAGCTTCATCATCGGCACCAGGCTCTGCCCTCCCGCGAGAAGCTTGGCGTCGTCGCCATACTGCTTTAAAATCGCGATCGCCTCGCCTATTCCGTTTGGAGCTAAATATTCGAAAGCTGTCGGATACATATTTACATTTGCCTCTTGCTGTATTCGAAGCGCATCGGGTCCCACTTGCTGGCGCGAATCTCGTCGTAAGCCTTCTTCGCAAAGGAAAAATCGTAGACCTGATCCAATGAGATCGGGGCTCTTAATTTACTTTGCGCGCCGACCATGCGCATCTGCTCTCTCACCCGCTCAATATTTGTCATCAAGTTCTCGTCGCTTGCTCTGCCGATCTTCGCTAAATCCGAAGATTGCTTAGCGCGTTCCTGCCACACGTCTTTTGCTTCATTGAGATCGTGCAAGCGGAGAACCTCCATGACAAACTTCGTTGTCTCGCTCTGATTTCGGTGAAAGAAAATCTGACCCTTGAGAGTTGCTTTGACAACTCTGTAGACTTCGTCTGCCGATTTTTGAATCTTGTCGTCTGAAGCTTCTAAATTTGCGCTGAGCGATGAGACGTAATCTCCGCTGTACGCCATTATGCGGAATCCTTTCGCCTCGGCCTGTTTGGCGAATCCGTATGAGATTAGCGTTGCGTCCACTGATCCGGTCAACAGGGCGCCCAATCGAAGCGCGGGCTCGCCGAGTGCCCTCATTTGTATGCTGTCGATGGCGAGGCCGTTCTTGGCCAAAAACTCGCGCAGGATCAGAGTCGAGTTGCCCGACGTATCAGAAATGGCCATGCTCTTTCCACTGAGCTGCTTTATGTTGGCAATCTTCGGCGAAGTCACGAGGTACTGGGCGGGTTTATCGCTATTGACAAGAAGGATCTTCAGGTGCGCGCCGCTGAGAATCGCTGGAATCGAACCGCCATTGCTGTAGTCTACGGCGCCGCTGACCACGACCTGTGTCGTAACCGTACCGCGCGTCACAATGACGTCGACGTCCAGTCCCTCTTCACGATAAAACCCTAACCGTTGGGGAATCACGTAGGGAACCAAGGCTTCTCCCCCACCTTTGGAGGCGATGCGAATCTTTTTAAGCGCTTCGGCGGCACGCGCTTCGCCTATTCCCAAACAAAGCAATATGACTACTATTAATATTCTCAGCATCGTTGCACCCCTAAAATGTAGGGGCGACCGGCGGTCGCCCTCTCCGTTAGTTCCTAGCATTCCCGCACGATCACTTCTTCACATATGCGTAACGCAGCGGATCCCACTTGCTTGCCCGGAGTTCTTCGTCGGCTTTCTTGATGTGAAATCAGATAGGGTAGCAATGTTTCGCCATCCCCTTTTGAAGCAATCCTGATTCTCTTAAGAGCTTCGGCTCCGAATGCGTGCGGTATAACCGAAGCGAAAATCAAAACCAGCGCGATGAAGATTCTTCTCACGATAAGTTCTCCATCAAAAAGCGCACGCGGCCCTGCCCAACTGCTTCTTTCGCTGACTACACCCTCGGTCCAGCGAAGATTCGCGACATGTTAGTTTTGGCATCTTCGTAGATATCGTCCCCATGACCGACTAGGAGCCGTTCCAGATCGAGGTTCATGGCAATCAATCGCTTCACCGATTCGTTCGCCGCTTCTGGGTCCGAAGAAAGATAAGCCGGCGAGACCACGAGATGCTCGCCGGCGCTGACGACCGCGTCACCGGCGATCATTGTCTTGATGCGCGGCAGGTGCAGGCTTATATGTCCTGCGGTGTGTCCCGGCGTGTGCAGCACATGAATGCCGCCGCAGTCCGGCAATTGTTCGCCTCCTCTAACGACGTGCTCGACATCATGCCCGGTCGCCTTTTGGATCGCGGGCATATCTAACTCGTGCGCCATCACGTCAAACTTGAGCGTCTTCTTGAGTTTCTTCAGTCCACCAGTGTGATCGCCATGCCGGTGGGTGAGCACGCACAGCTTTAAATCCGAATGCTTATGCCCCATTTCTACAATCGCGTCCATGATGATATCCGCATCGGCATCGGAAAACCCGGTATCGACCAGGATAAGCCGCTCGTTGCCGGTGACCAGAAACGATTTGACGATGCCTCTCGGGCCCTTCACACGGCAAGGGACAATTTTCACGCCGTCAATCGGGATATCTTTCAGAATGCTGACCATGGATTCTCCTTCATTTCGTAAAATTCACAGCCGCCTCTTTGATCGCGGCGACGATGTTGCTATAACCCGTGCAGCGGCAGAGATTGCCAGAGATGGCCTTCTTGATTTGCTCCTCTGTCGGTTTCTTGCCTTTACTGAGCAAACCGTAAGCTGACATCAACATACCCGGCGTGCAGTAGCCGCACTCCACTGCGTCGTTTTTCCAAAACGCTTCTTGCAGCGGATGCAGCCGTTGGTCTTGCGCGAGGCCCTCCACCGTGACGATTTCATCGCCTGCCGCTTGCACGGCGAAAACCATACAAGATTTCACCGGTGTCCCGTTCCACAGTATGGTGCACGCGCCGCAGCGGCCCACGACACAACCCAAGTGCGTACCGGTTAGCCGCAGCGAATCGCGCAGAAAGTGAGCGAGCAGAGTCCGCGGTTCCACTTCACCCGAATAAGCTTTTCCGTTGACGGTCAAAGAAATCGTTTTAAGCATGAGCAGATTTCGCCTGCGCTTTCTCGATGAGATCCAAAACTCTGTCCGGCGTGAGCGGCGTCTCGCGAACCTTTACGCCTAGCGGACTCAGCGCGTCTTCCACCGCGTTGCAAAGCGCCGGCGGCAGCCCCAGCATGCCGGTCTCGCCCGCACCTTTTGCGCCTAAAGGCGTGAACGGATTGGGCGTGATGATATGCTCCAACGCGAGCTCCGGCACTTCCTCCACGGACGGCAAACGGTAGTCCATGAAAGTCGACGACAAGAGCTGGCCCTCATCGTCGTAGCGCAACTCCTCGTAAAGCGCCGCGCCGATGCCCTGCATGATCGAGCCCTGTTGTTGAGTGTCGACGATCTGCGGATTGATCATGTTGCCGCAATCGTGGACCGTCGTGTATTTGACGATCTTGATCATGCCAGTCTCCACATCGACATCGACCACCGCAATGACGGCGGCATAAGGATAGCTTGAAAACGTATTCATGCGGCCTTTGTCGTCCGGCGTGTAGTCGATATTCGGATTGACGAAATAGCCGGTCACTTCCAATCCGGGCTCCATGTTCTCCGGGAGCAAGTGAATCGCGCCATAGGCGGTTCGGACGATTTCCATGACCGCGATCGATTGCTCCTGATCTTCCTTTGCGAACACTTTACCGTCACCGATCTCCAGCTTTTCCGGAACCACGCCCAACTGGCGCGCGGCAATACCAAGTATTTTGTCGCGCATCAATTTTCCCGCCACCCAAGCGGAAGGCATCAGAACAACCGACGAGCGGCTGCTGCCAGTGCCGAAGCCGTAAGGCGTCGGCAAAGTATCGCCGTGAATCACCGTGATCCTGTCGAACGGAATGCCGGTTTGGCTGGCGACGATCTGCGCGAGCGTGGTCTCGTGCCCTTGTCCCTGCTCGCCCATGCTGGAAAACACCGTCGCCGCTCCTGAGGGATCGATGCGCAGCCGGCATGATGCATAACCGCCGGTGGCATGGATGCGGCTCGAGCTGGTCGGCTCCATCACCAGAGCAACGCCGATACCACGATAGATCCCTCTCTTGCGTAAATCAGCTTGTTCTTTGCGGAGCCGATCGTAGCCCGCCATTTCCGCTGTTCGTTTCATTGCCAAATGATACTGGCCGCTGTCATAGAGGGCGCCCGTGGGATTGCGATAAGGGAACGCTTCAGCGGGAATGAAATTTTTCAGCCGAATGTCTATCGGGTCGAGCTTCAACTCCCGCGCGACGATGTCGACGAGCCGTTCGAGAACATAAGAGGCGTCGGCCTTGCCGATGCCCCGCAGCGAACCGTGCGTAGTTTTGTTCGTCGAGATCCCGAAGGCGTCGACGGCATAGTTCTGTATCTGATAGACGCCCGTCATATACAACGCAGCGGCCATTATTGAGTGATCGACGGTATAGGTCGAGCCCATGTCGGCGATGATCTTATCTTTGATGCCGAGCATGGTGCCGTCCTTCTTGAGCGCAATCTCGATGTAGTGAATCTGGTCGCGCCCATGCCGGCCGTTTCGCATATGTTCGACCCGCGTCTCGCACCATTTAATCGGGCGGCCCAGCTCGCGCGAAAGATACGGCAAGAGCAGTTCTTCTTGATACGTTTGAATCTTAACGCCGAAGGAACCGCCGACATCCGGCGCGATCACGCGAATCTTGCCTTCGGGGAAGCTCAAGATGTCGGCGATGCGTCCTTTGAGAGAATGCGGATTGGCCGTCGCCGACCACATCGTCAGGCTATCTTCCTCTTTATTGTAGTGCGCCAGATAAGCGCGCGGCTCAATCGGACAAGCGGTGATACGGTGGCTGCGAATTCTTTCTTTGATGACCACCTCGGCGTCTTGAAAAACTTTGTCGATCCCGTCCGTCGCAAAATGATATTTGTAAACGATGTTGCTGCCAGCATCTTCATGCACAGCTGGCGCACCCGGCTCCATCGCGGTTTCCGGGTCGACGACCACCGGCAACGGCTCGTAATCCACCGCGACCATGTCGACCGCGTCTTCAGCCAGGTAGCGATTGTCCGCCACCACGACCGCCAGCGGCTCGCCGAAATAGCGAACCTTATCGACCGCCAGCGGATAAAGCTTTACCGGCCGCAGCACCGAGCTGCCGCCGACGCGCAATGGTTTTACATGCTGCGCGATGTCTTTTCCGGTAAACACGGCGCACACACCGGGCATGGCCCGCGCCGCTTCGACGTCGATCGCTTTGATTCGCGCGTGCGCGCAGGAGCTGCGCACGAACGACACGTGCAGGGTTCCCGGCGGCAGCAGATCATCGACGAAGCGCCCGGTGCCGGTCACAAAGCGCAGCGTTTCTTTTCTTCTGACTCGTTCTCCAATGGGAGGATGGATCGGAAAGTCCATAGTGATGTTCAGTTTCGTGTTCTTTGTATTGCGCAGGCTGCGCAAATTTTTCGACCGCCCACCGCCCACCAAAAACAGGAATCTACTCGCGCCAAGTCGCCAAGACGCCAAGTTCGGAATCCTTTTTTTCTTACCTTTGCGCCTTTGCGTCTTTGCGCGAGATATTCCGATTCTTTTGGTTGCGGCTTCGCCGCGCTGCCGCTGTGCCTTCGTGGTGAAGGATGGTTCACTCCTTGCCTATTCGTCTCCGATGAGCCTTCCCCACTTTGCGTTGGTCTCTTTCAAAAGCTCCTCGCTGATTTGAGTGGTGGCGGGAAATTCGTCGAACCAATGATAAGCCGCGCCGCGCATCCAACCTGAAAAACCGTATTCCGACGCTCCCCAAGTCAGATTGGTACCTGCCGCGATCAAAAGCGACGGCTCTTGACCCAGAGAAATAGCCACAGGACAAGGATTTCCCTTCGCCCAATATTTTTTTCTGATCACGTCGACCGCTGAGGTCGTGTTGGAAGGCGAGATGTTGCCTCCCGGTGCAGGGACGGAGATCGAGGGTCCGTTTGGGGAGTTTTCAGGATATTACGGTGGCGGCGCGCGACCCGCGCCGATCACGATGATCAAGAGCATCCTCTATCGCAACGACCCGATCATTCTTGGTGCACCGCCATTCTTAGGAAGCAGTCGTGGGATTCTTTCTTCGCGCGGGATTTTGGTTTGGAACGAGCTCGAAGCATTGGGTATCCCCGATATCAAGGCGATCAACTACTCGTGGGGAATGTGCATCATCTCGCTGAAGCAAGCCTACCCGGGCCACGCTATGAGAGCGGCCCATGGGGCCATCGGGGGAACCGCCGGCTACCATGGAAGATTCGTCATCGTCGTCGATGAGGATATCGATCCATACAATCTCGAACAAGTTCTCTGGGCCATCGCGACCCGCTGCGATCCGGAGACATCCTTGGACGTCTCCCGAAGAATATGGAGTTACAAGATCGATCCACGATTGCCCAAGCATAAAAAGGAAGTGGCAGATTACACGGGATCGGTCGCGATTATCGACGCTTGTCGACCTGTGGAGATCACCAAAGGCGCGGTCACGGACCTGCCGATTCCGGCGCCATGATGACCGGAGCCGATATGGGCAACGATTTTGTTTTTGCCCAACAACATGTATCGGTAAGAGCCCACATTGACATACTCCGATTCAGGATCCCGGGTTACAGACGAAGTCGCGCAGATATAGGGTCCGCCGTCCCGTTGATGCCACTTCGGCCAAGGAAACCGGGTGAGATCGATGTCGGATCCAAGCAACACATTTTCTTTAATGGGTCCATCCTTTACCTCTCTCGGCTCAATGGGTTCAAACTCTTTCAACCGGTTCTTCCAGAAGAGCACCGCCTCGGGATCCGTGAGGTCATTCGAAACACCAAAGACCATCCGTTCTCTCAGTCGGTTCGATACGAAATTGGTAAGAACTCGATATCCCTTTTTAAAGCCCTGAATCGAATCAAAAAGCACAGCAGGGCAATTTTTCCGAAAGGACGCGAGCTCGGTAATGGCGCCGATTTCCAACTCGCAGCTCGCGCCTTCGATAATTTTGAGCTGCCCTAGTTTTTCCAATGTTCCGACATAATCTCTAAGGTCGCTGAAGATCATTTAACCAGCCTCTCTTTTCTTGCTTCGGCCTAGGCTCGCATCCTCACTCGGTTATTGAGATCGCGATCCATAAGCGAATGATCTGAAACAAAGCTGTCACGTCGTCGCTTATCACTGTGAAACAAAAACTGTCAAGCATTTGCTGACCTCTTTTTCACGCGATCGACATTGCAGGAACAAAGTAGCCGAGCAGGCGCGCGACACACAATTTATGCTCCGGCGAATGAGAAAGAATTTCGCGAACCATGTTGCATGGTCTTGAAACGACCGCTCGAGGAAGTTGAAGAAGCCCACACTCCCTTGGTCATAGAGTTACAAACTTTCCGCTATGTCGATTTTATCGATACGTTGGTGATCCAGGAGGCGCAAAAGCAATTAGGCAGGCGGCCGATTCGGTAGTCAACGCTCGGCCGGTTGAATCCGAAGAGAGATTTCAATTGAACTTTAGACTCAGTAGGGACTGGAACGAAACGACAAAGCGAGCGCACCGATAGAAAGTAAATCTACTGCCAAGTCACTGCGTCCGTAATCACGATCTCTTCCGATGAAACGAGGGAGCGCGTACCGTCATCCCAGCAGACGTTGACCAGCTGTCCCCCTTCGCCTTCAAGCTCATAGACGATAGTTCCCTCGGTTGCAGCACCGATCGTTCCGTCGATATCCAGGATTTCCTGAGCCGCGCGACAGCGAACTCCTTTGAGACTGACGTCTATCATCTTTCCGCTCCCGTCGAACCGTCAAAGATTTGCTTACCCTTTCCTCGGCGATTGGCACTCTAATCAGAATGAATGTCCAAATCAACCACTTTCTAAAAAATTTCACCCGCGGCAAAGGAAACTTTACGCAGTACAAATACACTCAACCAAATGTGAGATATGCGTCGATCCGTCAATCACAAGAGACGGGACTAACGTGACCAGTGACCGAGCACAGCTAAGCAACCAGCATCACTTGAAGATCCATGACGTTGGTAAAAGTCGGACCGGTTATCAAGAGATCGTCAGTCGCCTTGAGAAAATGATAAGAATCATTTCTGGCTAAAAATGCCGTCGCGTCGAGACCCTTGGCTCTGCCTCGTTGAACCGTCGAAGCGTCAACGATTCCGCCGGCCGCATCGGTGGGGCCATCCGTGCCATCGGTACCGGCGCTGAGAATGATCACGCCATCGAGTCCGTCTATCTCGACTGCTGCGGCTAAAGCGAATTCCTGATTTCGCCCGCCTAATCCATCGCCCCGAATAGTGACCGTAGTCTCGCCGCCGGATATCACGCAAGCCGGGCGCCTAAGCGGTTGGCCACTCCGCGCAATCTCCTTGACGAGCGCGGTATGAGATTTTGCGATGGTGCGGCTTTCGCCCTCGATGGCGCTAGAAAACACGCGTGTTTGATAACCGAAGATCTCAGCTTGGCGCTCGGCCCCGTTCAGCGCCGCGCGATTGCTGCCGATGATAACATTTTGCACTTTCTGAAAGACCGCATCTGAAGGTTTGGGCGTTTCGTCAATTGCCCCTTCGGCGCCACGCCGCAAAAAATTGACTACGGCATGAGGCATCTTGTCGGTCAGATCATAGCGCCGCACAATTTCCAGACAATCCCCATAGGTTGTCGAATCGGCAACAGTCGGGCCGGAAGCGATCGCTTCGAGCGAGTCGCCGATGACATCGGAGAGAATGAGCGATACTAAATTCGCCGGCGCCACCAGTTTTGCAAACCGCCCGCCTTTCAACTTTGAAATATGTTTGCGCACCGCGTTGACTTCTTGGATCGTCGCACCGCTCTGCAGTAGCATTTGCGTCGTGCGCTGCTTCTCCGCCAACGTCAGGCCGTCCGCCGGACCAGGAAGCAGCGCCGATCCGCCGCCAGAAATTAGAAACAATACCAAATCGTTCTCGCCGGCAGTACGGACAAGTTCGATAATTTGATGAGCGCCATCGACTCCTGCTTCGTCCGGTATGGGATGACCCGCTTCAACGACTTTGATTCTCTCGAGTGACAGAGCATAACCGTACTTCACGACAACGATGCCGCCGCTAACTCTGTCACCAAGAAGATCCTCTATGGCGAGCGCCATCTTTGCCGCGGCTTTGCCACACCCAACGACAAGAATATTTCGAATGTTCGAAAGCCGATAGCTTCGATCGGCTATTTGGAGGTAATCATCACGGAGACGGACATTGGTTTTGATCCCGTCCACCGGGTCTGCCGATTTCACACCCGCCATGAATATTCCCCGCGCATGCGCGCGCAACTCCATCAACGATGCCATATCGCTGACTCTAACAATCGAAAGCGAGCGATTTCAAACGGCAATGGTACCGGAGGCAATTGTTTTCGACGACGCATTAATGTAGGGGCAGGCCCCCGTGCCTGCCTTGCTCGGGCGATCAGGGGGTCGCCCCTACAAGCATCAATTTGACCGATGGTTATTTTTGGAAATAGAGAAAAGGAAAGATGAATCAGAAGAGCCGAAAACCGCCAAAGCCATACTCGCCGATCCACTTTTCGTTCGTCGGGTCGTAGATATCGATGAGCATGTTTTTATCCGGATGTCCGGCCAGAAAGCGGGAAAAGATTTCGATGAAATTTTCCTGCGCGATGGTATCCGCTTTCATGAATCCCTCGCCGACGTAGAGCCGGTGCGGGCGCTTGGTGCTATCTAATCTAATCCAGAAACGAGAGCCGTTGGAGCCGACTTTATCCAACCATTTTCGGTACTCCGAAACTTTCGATTCGATTTCCTTGAAGTTGACGGTTTGAGCAACAGCGAGCGCTGGAAAAAATAATGCGGATGCTAGGACAATAATTCGTATTCTGCCTAGCATCCGCATTGAATCAATCTCGCTGATCGCTCTAGTTGACTTTAATTTCGACGCGGCGGTTTTTCGCGCGCCCTTCCCTGGTCTTGTTGTCCGCGATCGGTTTGCTTTCACCAAACCCCTGTCCGGAAACCCGACTGCTATCGACGCCCTTCTTGACGACGTAGTCTCTAACCGAATTCACCCGCCGTTCGGACAGTGCCTGGTTGTAAGCTTCCGTGCCGATGCTATCGGTGTGACCGGAGAGACTCGCCTTCTTGTCTTTGTTTTCGTTCATGAAGGCAACCAGTCGGTCCAAAATTGCCGCTGCTTCCGGTTTGACATTGCTCTTGTCAAAGTCGAAGAGCACATCGTCCAAGATGATCGTTCGCTCGACCTTCGGCGCCGGCGGTGGTGGTGGTGGTGGCGGTGGTGGCGGCGGTGCCGGCTTCGGCGGAGGTGGTGGCGGTGGCGGTGGCGGTGGAGGCGGTGGTGGAGGTGGCGGCTTTGGCTCCTCGGTCATTAGATAGGCCAACCCACCGCAGATTAACGCGCCGGTAACGAGGCCGATTCCGGCCCCGGCGGCTTCATTGCGATGTCTCCCCTCGATACCGTTATGCGCGGCTGCAGCTCCTCCCGCGGCGCCCATGGCACCGCAAACCCCGGCGCCGACGAGGGCGGCCTGGTTCTTGGTCATCCCTGTACAACCCGTCAGGAAAAAACCGAGCGCGGCTAACGCCAGCTGTCTGTTCTTTTTCATCTCTGCCTCCCAGCAAGGATTGCCAAAATTTTTGGCCAAGGTAGTACAAGGTGTTCCCCATGTCAAGGAAAATTTTTACCTCTATTCAAGCCTGGAATTCTCGACATCCAACACCAACCTCTCACTTCAACAGCTAGTTTTTGGCCACTTGATGAGACACAACTAATAGTCCCTTGGACGATCCGTTGCTCACCCCTGTGTCCTCGCGTTCAGCCGCGACATGGCTGTAGACAGGGTCGTTATGGGAGCAGTAAGAAACGGCGCGCGCGTGCGATTTCAGCTTTAGGCGAGTGCGACTCGACGAGCCCAATGGCTATTTCAGCTCCGACGTGCAAAAGGCGCATTTCGTAGCTTTGAGCGGCACGCTCGATAAACAATAAGGACAATCCTTTGCCGTCAGCTCAGCGGCTGGCGCCGGCTCTTGCATTCGGTTAATCTGCTTGATGAGCAGAAAGATCACGAATGCGATGATCAAAAAATTGATGATATTGTTAAAGAAGATGCCGTAATTCAGAGTCGCAGCGCCCGCCTGCTTCGCGGCGGCAACGCTTGGGTAGTCTTTGCCGGAAAGATTGATAAACAAATTAGAAAAATCGACTTTGCCCAATGCCAAGCCAATCGGCGGCATGAGAACGTCCTCTACAAATGACGTGACGATTTTGCCGAACGCGGCGCCGATGATCACGCCCACCGCCAGATCAACGACGTTGCCGCGCATGATAAATGTTTTGAATTCACTGTACATATTCTCCCGCTCCTCGATGGCAAAGGGTCTTTAGAGACCAACCGTTGAATTAAACCGACTTCTCGTCACCTTCGGTTCGGAACGCTGTCAGACTGCCGGCGAGAATTCCAAGCCAATTAAGCAATCTTAGAGTGCAGGGTTCTGTTCGTTGTTTGTTCCTTTTTACCTTCGAGACTTAATCGACTGTATCCATTCTCCCAACTCACGAGCGGCGATTTCCCGCGCGCCCAACCCAAAGGCCAGCGCGACGGCCACAGCGATGGAACCGAGCAGCAACCCGAAGGCCAAATTAATGATGTCATCCGCCAGTCCCATCTGTCGCAGCGCCATGGCGCCGGCAAGGACAATTATCGACACGCGCGCAGCGAGAGCGAGTAGCCCGGCTTGGTTCGCGCCGCTGGCGCGAACCGTGCTCGCAGCGAGATTGGCCAGGAAAAGACCGATGCCAAAAATTATCAGGCCGAGCACAACTTGACCGGTGAAAACCGTGAACCGCGCGATCAAATCGGCAAGCAAATCGAAGCCCAACTCGCGCGCTGCTTCGATTGCAGCGAATAGCAAAACGCCGACGAGAACAAGATATCCTGCGACCTCCGCGGGCGTCCGCTCTCCGGGTGAAAGTTCTCTACCCAAACCCAAATTTGCCAGCACCGCGTTGAAACCCAACGCCGTCAACAGATTGATCACCATCTCGGCAACGACGCGTCCGATGGCATAGGCAATGCCGACAATTAGCAATGCCGCAAAGATGGCCGGTAACGCGCTTAAAATGCTGTTCAGCATGTTACTGGCGGGGCGGGTAATCGCCTCAAGGGCGAGAGACTGAAGCGCGCCGATCAGTACAGGAATGAGAATCAACACATAGAGGATAAGTCCAACGACACTAGAAAGACGTTGCTGACCGAAAACTCGAGATAATCCTACCCGCTCGCTGAACTGATCGGCACCCATGGCGGCAAGGAGGTTACTGACAACGCGCTGTACGACCCGAGCCACCAGCCAACCGATAGCGAGGATCAACCCGGCCGTAAATATGTTCGGCAGAAAAACCAAGACCTTGTCGACCATGCCTTGCACCGGAGCGAGCAGACCTTGCAATGACAGGGCGTTCAACAGGGCGGGAAGAAAGAACAACAGCACGAGCCAGTAAACTGTGTCGGCAAGGGTTTTGGTCAGCGCTGCGGATTTCTCACCTTCAACTCCGGCTTCGCGCGCCAATCTTTCATCGACCTTTGCCGCGCCAAGAACCCGAGAAACGACCACACGCAAAAGGCTCGCTACTATCCACGCGACTAACAGTATTAATCCCGCGCCGATGAGTTGCGGAGCGAAGGCAAATATCTGATTGAGCAGGCGATTGAGTGGTTCCGTGGGTAAAGTCAAACCCAACGTTTGAAAGAAGGCTACCAGGACAAAGACCATTATCAAATAAAAAACGCCGCGCGCGACGCCGTCCTCAACTGCCACGGCTTCGCCCATAAGCCATTGCGCCAACCTGTTGTCGAGGTTCGTGCGCCGCAGCGCGCTACGGACGATCGCCGCGACTATGCGCGCCACCAGCCATCCAAGCACTAGGATCGCCAGCGCGCCGATAAGCTGCGGCAGGTAACCGGCCAAAATCTGATTAATTTGATCGATTATGTTATCCACTGTTACCTCCCTTCCTTGCTCAACGTCCGTATTGGCTACGAATAGGAGTAAAAACGATTGCGTGCGATCACCACGCGCCACCTATATTGCGAGACAAATCGTAAAGTCAATCGAAAACATCGGCGCCAATCACGCCACAGTTAAACGTGGATTGTCCGTGAGTTCTTCAACGTGTATCGTCCTACCATGACCGCTTTGCCGCGTGCCGGTCTTAAGCTAGGTATTATTCTTCTCGTTTTATTTATCCTCATTTATGGCGCGCTGTTTTTCATTGTTCGGTCGGCCAAAGTTCGAACCTGGGTGCAAGCACAGCTGTCGGAAAGAAGCGGCTCTGAAGTCCGCGTCGCCGAACTCCGCCTTCGTCCGCCTTTTAACATCGTCGCCGAGGCGCTGGAAGTTTCCAAGCCAGGGGAGTTTCTCTTCACGGCCGGCCGGCTAACAGCAACAATCAGTCCGTTCGACGTGCTATCGCGGACCCTGCATCGAGTGGATGTCGAAAAGCCGGTGCTCCAACTCGATCTGCAGGAAATGATGAAGTCACCGAGTAAAACTTCCGCAAAAATTGCCCTGCGTCATCTGAATGTTCAAGACGGCACGATCATCCTAAAAAAAGACGAAGCAACGGTTTTCGAGCTGCCGAAGATCAATTTAGCAGCCGAGAACTTAAACCTTGGGCAGCAGTCGAGCATCAGCCTGCGCGCCGACGTGCCACGACTAAACGGTGAAGCGGAATTACAGATGACCGGCCAACCGCGTAATTTGATAACCGAGATCGTTATTCGTCCAAAACGAGCGCAGGGTTTGTTCGCTCCGCAAAAGCCGAAAGATGCCGTTCCCGAATTAATACGACTTCACGCCAAGCTTCATGCGCCCGAAAACCAAAAGGCCGACGCGACGATCGAAAGTAATTTTCATGATTTTGTGATTGGCGAAGCAAAGATTACGGGCAGTCTTGATGCTCGCGTAGAAATTGACGCGGATTGGACCGTCGCCGTGTTCTCGGGTCATAGCGCTCTGACAGATTTTTTCGGAGCGATCCGCCCCGACGCTCTACAACTCCGCAACGGCACAGCGACGGCAAATTTTGCCGGGGCATTTGCCTTGCCCAGCAAGACGCTTTCGCTGAAGACCGTTGAGCTTAGTTCTCCGTTTGGAACCGGCGTTGGCAAGGGAGAATTGCAATTCGAGCCGCAGGCGCGCATTGCCAATGCCAATTTGACCATACGAGAAATTCCATTGGACAACTTCAAGACGCTGTTGCCAGCGCCGTTCGATCAGTGGACGTATCAGGGCCGCGGACAGCTCGAGTTAAATTTCCAGGGTGCGTTTGACGCGCTCAACGTCAAAGGCGTCGTTCGGACCGACACGCTCCAGATTCGCAGCGACAGTATGAACGTGGCGAAACTGGCTGTCGCCGCGCCGTTTGAATGGATGAAGCCCGCTCTGCGCTTCAGAGACGCGAAGCTAAACGTGACGAACCTGAGCTACGGGGCAAAGGATCGCTGGCGGGGAGCGGCGGAGCAAATGCAAGTTAACGCCTCGGTTGACTTCAAGGCCAACGAGCCGCTGAAGATCAGCGGCCAATTCGCCACTGCGGGCGGAAAATTTGCCTCTCCCGACAACTCAAGAGTCGGTGAGAATCTTAGGGTGAGCGGCCCCTTCGAACTGATATTTCCGCCTGACAAGAATTCAAACAGCGTCACCGGAAAATTCACCATGGAGACCGGCGAAATTTTGTGGGGCAAGTTTTTCGGCGATTTGAAGGCGCAAAAGCCGGTACTCCAACTCGATAGCGATTACTTTCGCGGCGAGGATCGGCTGATTTGTCGCCGCTGTCATTTGACTCTGGTCAAAGTCGGCAGTGTCGACGTTGCCGGCTCCATTGAGCAAGTCACGCAAACGCCCGCGCTGCGTCTTCAGGTGCGCAGCACCAATTTCTCGCCCGGCGGTTTTTTCGAATTTTTCTTACTGGAGACCTTTAAGCGTCAATACCCGGTGCTCGAAAAGCTTGCTGTTGACGGACAGATGGGTTTTCAAGTTCAACTCCAGGGCGGTCTCGACGGTCTTGCGGTGGCAGGTGAACTGTCGCTCAAGGCCGGCGAATTACGTGCGAAGTCAAACGATTGGCAGATCGGACCCATAGCGCTCACCCTTCCTCTCCAGATTCGTTTGGCAGAAATTGACAATCAATCGAGCGTTAGTCCGCGAACCGGAACGCTGTCAATCGAAAAGGCCCGCTTTGGTAAGCAATCGCTCGGGGGGATGACGACAACGGTCTCGTTGTCGAACAACGCCCTGCAATTTCACCAACCGGTTCGTATCGGAGTCTTTGGAGGTGAGATCGAAATCAGCAATCTTTTTTGGCCCGACGCGGTGCATGATCCGAAGCAAGTTTCCTTCTCAGTCGAAGCGAAACGCTTACGACTCGAGGAACTGACCGAGACTCTGAACTGGCATCCCTTCAGTGGCACTCTGACCGGCTCGATCCCGAAAGTACAGTCGACGGGAAGCTTACTGCAAACCCGCGGCGACATTCAGGCGGAACTCTTTGGCGGGCGTGCGCGCTTCGGGAAATTCGAAATTGAAAATCCGTTCTCTTCGCTGGCGTCGATCAAGCTCGATGCCAAGCTGAACGGAATTCAGCTGGATCAGCTCTCGAAAACCTTTGAATTCGGCCGCATCTCGGGCATCCTGGAAGGAAGCATTGAGGATCTGGTTTTGACCGATGGGCAACCTTCAGAGTTGCGGGCCGACCTGCATTCCGTCGAGCGCAGCGGGGTCGAACAGCGGATCAGTGTCGAGGCGATCAACAAGATTACCGTGTTAAGCTCGGGACAGAATGCTGGCGCGTTGTATGGCGGCCTGGCAAGTTTCTTCGATAGCTTTCGTTACAGCAAGCTCGGCTTCAGAGCGAACCTAAAAAATGACCGGCTCACTTTGCGCGGCGTAGAGACCCGCGGCGACCAGGAATTCCTGGTGGTCGGCAGCTTCCTCCCGCCGACCGTAAATATCATCAGTCACACACAAGAGATCGCGTTTTCCGAGCTAATGCGGCGACTGGAACGTATCAAATCCGACAAATCGGACGTCAAATAGGATGGAGGAACCATGTTGAAACGGACATTGATTGCGGCGGCTTTTTTTATCAGCGCCTGCGTTACCGTGAACATCTATTTTCCTGCGGCCGCCGTTGAACGGGCTGCGGAGCAGATCGTGAAGGAAACCTGGGGCGGACCGGGAGAACCGGCAAAAGCGCCGCCAAAACCACAGAGCACCAATCCATTCTCGCCGATGCGAACAGTCTCTCTCAACGTTATTGGTGAAGCCCAAGCGCAAGAGGCCGATATCAACGTCTCGAATCCGGCCATTCGCGCCCTGAAGGACTCGATCAAACAGCGCAGCAACGCGATCAAGCCGTATATGGACCGCGGCAATGTCGGCATCGGCCAAGACGGTCTTCTAGCGATTCGCAGTACGGATGGGCTCAACCTAAAAGAGCGCGCCGAAGCCCAGCAGTTGGTCGAAGCAGAAAATCGCGACCGCGAGTCGCTTTACGCCGAGATCGCCAAGGCCAATGGCATCCCGAAGGAAAACGTTCCTAGAATCAAAAACATTTTCGCCAAGAGTTGGATCGAGCAAGCTCAGCCCGGCTGGTGGATCCAAGATAGCCAAGGAAACTGGAGGAAAAAATAGTTGAGCAATCCTCGCCTCCGAGCGGTAGTGACTCAGTTTGAGTTCAAAATGAGTCACTACCCTCCGAGCCCGAGGGCTCGACTATCGTCGAATCGACTCTTGAATCCGTCATTCCGCCGGAAGCCGGAACCTAGGCTTTTGTTCGGGCTTGGACTCTCGTGGTGCGAACCCTGGATGCCAGCCGGAGTCTATCCTGAGCAAAGTCGAAGGGCCGGCATGACGAAGCGCGCTTCGTCTGCGCCTCAATATCGCTTGTGCCAGATGATATCGATACCGTTTGCGCCTTTGCTTGTAGTGGTAGTGCCCACTTTCCAATCGGGCGCGATCTCATATTCCATCGATACTTCGCGTCCGTGCTCCCCGGAGAGCTGTTGTGAGGCCGAGACGTAGGTCTTGGTCCCGACGTACCGGCCGAAACCGACTTTTCCACCGGAAAAATCCACTTCGCGAACATCCACGCCCAAGCTGTCCAACCCAAGCGCTCCGGAAACTGAATTCGCGATCTTTCCGGCGACAAAACCGGTCGTAATATTCATGGCGCTTTGCTGGAGCGAGCCCTGCTCGTTTCGGCTCAACGCGTTGATGGGTCTACCGAAAAGCAACAAAGCGAGAATATCGGCTTGTTCCAATCGAGGTTGGCTTGTGAGCGTTAAAGACGGCTTTTCCGTCGTCCCGCCGATGGCGGCGTCCACCTGGTACTCCGGCAAACGATATTGCGCCACGATGTCGAGAGCGGGATTGATCTTGTCGCCACCGGTGAACTGGATCGCTCCCCTGGTAAGTTGGAATCGTCGCCCCTGAAAATTGAGCCAACCTCTGACAATATCGATGCGGCCCGTTAGATCGATATCGCGTTCAGGCCTTTTTGTCGCACGCAGATTTCCCGACAGCTCGGCAACCATATCGGCATGTTTTATCCAAACATTGCCCGGCGCGCGCAGCGTGAGATCCAGGCTGGCATTCTTAAAAAGCGTGTTGTCGCTTGATCCGGGGCGCTCCTCGGCTCGAGGGATCGGCTGGCGGCCTTCCCCGTTGTCCTTGACGACGACGATGGTTTCATCGCGCTTGAGCGGCACTTTACTTTGTTCCAAGAAGGCGAGATCCGGACGTAGCGAACCCTCGGCGACGGTGATTTGTCCGGTAACTCTCGGGGCGGCCAAGGTTCCTTGAACGTCGACATTGCCGGCGACCTTAACTTGATGGCGCTGGGTTTCGATCGCCGGCCAGCGCTCTGCCGTGAGCGAAAGCTTGACCCCGCTGATGTCATTATCTTTCAGCGCCAGCGAACCGCTGCCTTTGATCTCACCGTCTTTCGCTTTGGCCGAGAGCTCGCGAACGATCAGACTACGCGAATCCAAACTGCCGGCCGCGACAATCTGATTTATGTCGACGCCAAGGGGAACTGCTTTGAGCTTTCCGTCGCGCAATCGGAACGTACCGCGAAGATCCGGCTGCTTCATGGAGCCACGCGCCAGCACATCGAGGCTCAGTTCGCCAGCGATGTTTTCAACGGACTTACCACTAAAAGCGTTTAGAAAGCCGACGCTCAGACCCGGGCTTTGAACGCGCAGCTCCATACCGTCGGCGAATTCGGCGCGCCAGCCGCTGCTCCAACTCAGATTGAGCGGCACCGTGCCGCTCCCGTTCAGCGTGTGAGCCGAGTCTTGTTGTACCGCAAGCCGCAGCGACGTTCGTTTGTCTTTGTAGTTAACGTCGGCGTTGGCTCCTGCGTAGGCTTGACCCGCAATCATCGAATCAGTCAGCCTCGCTGACGCCGCGATCTCGGGAGCGGCGGCGGTTCCGGCGATCCGAGCCTGCACGGCAAGAAGCCCGGACATCTTCGGTGGCTGCGGAAAAAACGCCGTCACTGTTTCCAACGGGAGTCGATCGACATTTAGCGTCAAATCCTGTTTGCCGGCAAATGCGAAATTGCCGTTCAACGAAAGTTCCTTGTCACCGTTTTTTATTGAGAGCTGTTCGATCGAGAACTCATCGTTGCGTTTTGTCACTGTCGCGGGGCGCGATAGCTTCCATGAGCCGTCCGGCGACGACAAAGAAAATTGGCTTAAACGCACCGCTATGGCATCGGGCGGGAAACTGACCGCGCAGCTCAAAGCGTGCTTGCGATCATTAGCATCCTGGGCGCTTAGCTCGAGCTGAATCGACTCAGACGGATCCCGCGACAGTTTCGCCGTTCCGTCAATTCGTCGCAAAGCCAGTCCGGCATCGAAGTCGGTCAGACTAGCCGTGACTACTCCTTGGGGAAAAACTTGATCCTTGGATCCGCGAACAGCAAACCTGACGTCGCCGTTCTTGACGGCGATTCCTTCGAAGCGCAAGCCCGACAACCGCGCCGTTCCCTGGGTTTGCACGTCTGCGAGATTGCCTTGGGCCTGACCGGCGAGATCGACCGACCCGGAACCTTTCCTATTGAGCAGCGATAGCCAGGGAGCGACGTCGGCCGCGCGGAAACGGTAATCAAGCTTGCCGGCTGTTTTGGCATCGACGCCGAATTCACCGCTAGCCGTAAGCGTTGACTCGGCGGCACTGAGCGTGGCGCGCGAAATCCGGATCCTTTTTTCGCTCAGGGTTGCGTCGAGCGAGCCTTCCTTTAGATTCACCGGGCCTAACGACGATGGCAGAATGCGCATCTCGGCGCGCGTGTTCATATCGGCAAGATTGAATCCGGCGCCTTTTACCGTGGCTTGAAGATTGAGTTTGCCTTCGACCGCCTTGCCATCCGGCAACGCCTTTTGGATATCAAGCTCCTTTACCGATAGCGCCAGTTCGTAGGTAGGCCGCTTGCTACCGAGAGCGACTTTTCCAGACCAGTTAGCGCCGCCCATTTTGCTCTTGAGACGCCCATTCAGTGCGGCCACGCTATTTTGCAGCCGGCCTTCCATAGAAATGGTGCCCAGAGCCCAACCCTGCACTTCGGTCGAGCGAATTTCGAATTGTGTCTTTCCGGCAGTATTTTGCAGCGAGAATCCGGTCCCACCCGCTTCGACCGTTCCGTGCACGACTCCGGCTAGATCCTTTCTCTCCAGCCACTGACGCAAGTCGAAGCCGCTGATAGTCAGCGCCGATGTATATCGAAGCGGACTCTGTGCGGCATCAGCGCGGAATTTCCCGGCGACTTTCGCGCCCACGCTGGCCAGATTCAAGCTGCCCTTGAGATCAGCAAGAGGCCCGTCGATGGTCAAATCGCCGGCGAGATCGCGCTTCAACGGCCAGTCAGCAACAAAGTAGGCAATATCCGCAGGCGCGAGTTTATCGAGCGACGCCTGGGCGGTTATTTTCACCGCTTCTCCGTTTGGTTCGGCGATCTGGCCGTTTAACTTCACGCGGGAATTTCTGCTCACTGCCCAAAGGTTTTTTACTTTCAGCAGCGTCGGCACCGCAGCGGACTGCTGGTATTCCAGTGCGCCCTTCAAGTTGAGCTCAGGGTGCCCCGGTGAAATCAGTCCCGCAGCAACTTCGCCAACGTCAAGGGCAACACCCGAAGGGCGAATGCCGATATTGCCATCCAGATTAAGATTTTTGAGGTGGTGAAGTGTTCCCTCGCTGCCGGCAAGGCGGAGATCGACGTTCGCATCGTGTAAACGGAGCG
>WNGA01000619.1_pt1 | contig 53545 bp, 45 predicted proteins | sample 5400061 | NCBI WGS metagenome assembly WNGA01 (sample SAMN13153366, study PRJNA577476) | soil metagenome | isolation source: 100 cm soil or saprolite under grassland replicate 2 | place: USA:California | collected 2016-06-15
CTCGCATCCCCCCGGAGCCACGAATGAAGAGATGTTTCCTGGCGCTCGCCGCCTCGATCGGGTTGTACGCCGCGCCTGCGCACGCTGCCACGGTTCAAGTGAACGTCGCCAACACGAGCGGGGTGGAGGACGGCTCCGCCGCGAACCCGTACAACACGATCCAGGAAGGGATCAACGCCGCCGCGGCTTACGACAGCGTCCTCGTCGCCCCCGGAACCTACGCCGAGGCGATCGTCCTGAAGAACGACGTGCTCGTCGAGAGCGCGGGCGGCCCGGACTTGACGATCATCGACTCCGGCGGCGCCTACTACGCCGTGTCGCTGGCGGGCAACGGCGCCCCGAACTGCAGTATCCGCGGGTTCACGGTCCGCAACGCCACCGGGTCCCTCGTGTACATCTCCAGCACCAACGTCTGGACGAGCTCCTTCCTCTTCATGGACCAGTGCATCCTCGAGAATGGCTCGTTGGGCGTCGGCGGCGCCTGGTTCGGGAACCTCGACATGCAGCGCACGGTGGTGCGCAACGTCGGGACCGGCATCAGCAGCCCGAACAACGGGGGCTTCAAGGTCACGAACTCGACGTTCGACGCGATCAGCGGCACGGCGATGCGTTCGGCCGCGAGCCTCACCGTCTACAACACGACGATCTCGAACTCCAACCAGGCCTTCTTCGCCCCGAGCTCCGCCGTCGGAGGGACGAACGTCAACGTCTGGAACGTCGCGGTCCCGAACGAGGTCAGCACGTGGTCGGTGGGGAACGTGATCTCGGTCGACCCGATGTTCGTTGCCGCGCCGACCGACTACCGGCTCCAGGTCGGCTCTCCGCTCGTCGACGCGGGCACCACCGGGATCTACCCGCCGCTCCCCTTCGAGTACCTCGGCACCGCGCCCGACATCGGCGCGTACGAGAACGTCGGCGTGGACCAGACGGGGCCGAGGACCACCGTGACCTCGCCGGCTGCGGGCGCGTCGCTGAGGGGCACCGTCACGGTCACGGCGACCGTGACGGACAAGCTGAGCGGCGTCGCCGGCGCCGAGCTCTGGATCGACGGCGCGCCCACGACGATCCCCGCCGTCTTGGCGGACGGCGTCGCGTCGTTCTCGCTCGCCACGACTGCGCTCGTGAACGGCGTCTCCGTCCTCGAGGTCCATTCCTATGACGGTTTGGGGAACGTCGGCGTGAGCCAGCAGGTCGCGGTGACGATCGACAACTCCGCCCCGTCCGTCCTGATCACGAGCCCGGCGCCGAACGCGTGGATCCGCGGCACGGCGACGTTCACGGCAAACGTCAGCGACAACATCGGAGTGACGAAGGCCGACATCTGGTTCGGCTGGATGTCCATGCAGGGGCCGCAGGGACCCTCCGTCACGCCGGTGAACGGCGTTGTGACACTCCCGTTCGACACGAGGGACCCCGCCATCGTGGCCCACGGCGAAGGCGCCCGGGTCGGCATCGAGGTCCGGGGCTACGACGCGGCCGGCAACTACGGCTACTCCCGGTGGGGCTACTACGTCGACAACACACCGCCGACCGTGGAGATCACGTCTCCGACGAACGGCTCGACGGTGAAGCAGACGATCTCCGTCGCCGTGACCGCGTCCGACGCGACGTCGGGCGTGACGAAGGTGGACTGCTACGTCGACGGCGTGTCGTTCGGCACGGCCTCGGCAACGCCGTACGCGTGCACGCTCGACACGAAGCCGCTGTCGAGAGGGACGCACACCCTCACGGCCGTCGCGACCGACGCCGCCGGGAACACCACCACGAGCGTTCCCGTAAGCGTGGTGCGGTAGCAGGCCCGGCGTTCGGCGGCACCCGCGGCCGGCTAGCCATCGTGCGAGCCGGCCGCGCTCTTCCGCGGCGGCTCTATCGGAACCGGTACGCCCCGTCGACGAGGTCGCGCGCGACCACCCCGCGCGCTTCCATCAGCTCGAGATTCGCGATCGTCTCGGACAGCGTGAGGGAGGTCTCCGCCGGAAGCTGACGGAACCAAACGTGGTCTGCAGCCGAGCCGAGCGAGCTAGTGACTCCCGACAGGACGCCGCGCCGGCCCCGGGCGCTCCACACCACTCGCCGGCACCACGCTGCGCACGCGCTATGCGTGCGCACCCGCTCCGCCAGGATGGTCACTTCCGTTTGCGGCGCACGGCGGCGGGGGCGGAACATCACTGTGCGCTCTCGCCGTGAGGCGGCGAGTATTTCGCACCGAGCAGAGAGGCGGTAGCTGCCCCTCGAGTCGCGCCTTCCACGCGCTGCTATGCCGCCGGTCTGTTCAGGTGCTGTCGCGTGCAGATCATGACGAGACAGTGACGCGACCGCTCGACGTCGAGCCGCGCGCGTGCCGGCGCGAATGATCGGGCACGAGGGAGCGCGCCCGCGTTGCGCCCTCGCCTCCTCCGCCACTTACCAGCGGTGCGGGTTCCCGGATGGCGCCTGCCCGGAACCCGTTCGCCTCCCTCCGGCCGGCACCTTGCCCAGGAAGTATTCGGCGGCGGTCTTCTGCGCCGCGCTTCCCTTCGTCGCCAACTCCTTCAGCTCCGCGCCAAAGGCGGTTGCGAAGCGGTCGGCTTTGCCGAGGTCCATGAGGCACCGAACCTTCTCCTCGGTAAGCCCCTCGCCGGAAGCGCGGGGTACGAGCTGATTCCGCTCCCCGTCCCAGGTGTAGCTAACCGTGTCCTCGTCGTCGATCAGGACCACGCGGGAGTCCTCCGAGTATCCCTTGAGAACGCCCAGCTCGATCAGGAGACGCTGGCTCGGGGCGAAGCGGTAGCGGTACTTGACGGAGATGCCGTCGGGGGACGACCGCACGATCGACTCGGCGTTCTGGTACAGCTCGGAGGCGTCGAGCTGCAGATTCGACTCCTGGACGATCTCCAGCGCCTCGTGGACTCGGCCTCCAATCAGCCGGAAGAACCGATAGGTGAAGAGCCAGATTCCGGAGCCACGCTCGTGGAGCGTCCGGAGATAGAACACCTTGTTCGGCGACGGCTGGTTGAGGACATAGAGCTCCGGCTCCTCGTTGAAGAGATCGACGTACTCCTCGAACGCGATGGCCCATTCATCGCCGCGCCGATCGATCACGTAGAACATGGTGTGGGCCGCATCGGCTCCGATGAAGAGCAGGTGCTCGGGCTCGGGATCCTCGTCAAGGTTCACCGTGGTGAGGTTCAGGTAGGCGCCTTCGCCCGGCGACAAACCCTGCTCGAGCGCCTTCGACGGATGCGCCCTCGCGAACTCGCGGACGAGGGCCGCCGCGCCACTCGCCTGATCGTAGCGCTGCGCCCGTTCCAGCCAGTTGGGGTCGACCCGCCCGAGCGACGGCCCATGCTCGGCGCCGCTGGTGACGGGCCTCGGCGTCTTGGGCTCTTCAGACCGGCGGCAACCCCCAGTGGCAAGGAGGGTGACTGTCACGACGACGACGCAAATCGGACTCTTCATGGGGACGTCCACGCTGAATCAACTCCGGAGACGGTTTGACGAATGAGCAGCCGTCATTCGAGTCTCACGTCGAACCACCACGACGATCAAGAGCCCCGTGCCCATCGAAACCCGGGTCCCCGTCCCAAGTTGCCCACCCACATCGACCTGCCCGGAATCGGCGGTCTCGATGTCGCCGCCGCCGGGCTTCGTGCTGAACACGACGGGTCGGACGGGGCGGGTGATCGTGCGTCGGGCGCGCGATGAGCGTTCCAGGACCACGCGCGATCCATCACCCTCGTTCATGGAACGAATGACATCAAGCCATTCGGCTCATGCCCGCCATGGCGCGATGATGTGCCAGCAGGTCCAAACGCAATTCCTTGGCGGCGGAGGCTCGAAGATGACGAAGAGCGACGAGGCAGTGGCGCTGTTCCGGTCGGGCTTCAACTGCGCGCAGGCCATCCTGCGCACGTACGGAGCCGACCTCGGCCTCACACCGCACGACGCGCTCAAGCTCGCGAGTGGCTTCGGGGCCGGGATGAGGCGGGGAGCGACGTGTGGCACCGTGACCGGCGCGTGAGGAGCCGCCGAAAGGGCCCACGGTGTTCGCCCTCGTGCTCAACGCGATCGCCGCCGGTGCGCTCGTCGCGTCGATGGTCGCGGACAGACGCCGGACCGGCGCCGCGATGCGACGCGCGCTCGGCGCGTTCGCGCGAATCGTGCCCGGTCTCCTCGCCGCAACGCTGCTCGCGAGCTCGGCGCTGGCGCTTCTCGGGCCAGAAGGCATCTCCCGGGCGGTCGGTCAGCGTTCCGGGTGGCGGGGGATGGTGACGGCGGCCGCGATCGGCTCGTTCACGCTGCTGCCCGGCTTCGTCGCCTTCCCGCTGGCCGCCGCGCTCCTGCGGCACGGGGCCGGAGTCCACCAGGTGATCCTGTTCGTCTCCACTTCGACCACGGTGAGCGTGCCGACCCTCCCGCTCGAGGCGAATACGTTCGGTCGCAGGGTCGCCCTGACGAGGAATGCGCTCTCGCTGGTGCTTTCGGCCGTGTCGGCCGCCGTGCTGGGCGCGGTGCTCGGGTGAGGCGCGCGAGCCTCGGTGCTGCGGGCGCGGCGCTGCTCATCGCAGCGGGCCTCGTCGTCGTGGACCGGAAGGTCGGTCTCGAGGCGCTGCGCACCACCGCGACGCAGCTCGGAACGATGCTCAGCGTCTTGCCGCCCGTCTTCGTCCTGATCGGGCTCCTCGACGCCTGGGTGGATCGGGACCGCGTGACGAGCCTGCTCGGCGAGAGCGCCGGTGCGAGCGGGGCCATCATCGCGCTGGTCCTCGGCTCCCTAGCCGCCGGTCCCGTCTACGCCGCATTCCCGGCGGCTGCGGTCCTGCTCGGCAAGGGGAGCACGCTCGCGAACGCGCTCGTCTTCGTGGGCGGCTGGTCAACGACGAAGATCCCGCTGTTGCTGTTCGAAGCATCTGCGATGGGGTGGAAGATCACGCTCGTGCGGCTCGCCGTCGACGTGCCGGGCGTGATCGCCATCGCGTGGCTCACCGCCAAGATCTTCCCTTCCGAGTCCACCTGCCGGTGAGATCCTCGCGGTGCGGCGATTGCTCGGCGTGCTCAAAGGAACCGCGCGCACGTCCGAACCCGAGGCAAGTGTCTGAGTCTGGCCAAGTTCGGGGGTGAAAGGTGCTGCTCGATCCGACCGGGGAGTTCATCCGCAACATCGCGCTCGCCTGCGACATCGACGGCAAGGAGGTCCTCGAGATCGGGTGCGGCTCGGGGCGGATCACCCGCGACCTCGCCTCGCGGGCGCGCGAGGTCGTCGCGATCGACCCCGACGCCGCGGCCCTCGCTCGCGCGCGCGCTCAGGTGTCCGCCGCGTCCGTGAGCTTCTTCCAGGGCAGCGCGGAGACGTACGACGTGATCGGGCGCTCGTTCGACGCGGCGGTCTTCTCGCTGTCGCTGCACCACGTTGCCCCAGGCGCGATGGACGCGAGCCTGCTCCAGGCGGCGCGCCGGGTCCGGTCTGGCGGCCGGATCGTCGCGATCGAGCCCGGCGACGAGGGGACGCTCATCGAGGCCGAGACGCGGTTCGATGTCGGCGACGGCGACGAGCGCCCGGCGAAGGAGGCGGCGCACCGCGCGCTCCGGCGGCTCGAGGGGTGGACCGTCGGAATGACGCTGGAGTTCCGGACGCTGTTCCACTTCCACGACGCGGCGGATTTCCTCGAGCACCTCCCGCCGCGCGGCGCGCGACCCGCACCCACCGCGGCGCTGACGCGCTTCCTCGAGTCGCATCGCGACGGAGACCGGATCGTGCTCTGGGCCGCGCGGCGGCTCGACGTGCTCGTGGAACTGTCACAATGATACCGCAGCAGACCAGGCCGGAAACCGCTCGAAAAGCTTCGGCTCCGAGGTCGGACTCGTCACGCCGCACGGTGCGGTCGCGGCCCCGAGCGGCTCCGCGACCGCGCCCGAGCGCGATCGCGGAGCGCCGAGATGACTGCCGCTCTCAGGGTCCGGCGACCCGATTGACCTTGAAGGTCAGGAAGGACGAGTCGCAGATGTACCCGCCTGCCGCGTCCACGCGGACGGTGAGGAGGGTCGCCCTTCTCGACCTCCAGCTGCTGAGCGGTGTACGTCGCGGTGCCCGAGGGGAGGGCTTCGGAAGCGCGCTTGTACGTGCACTCCGCTCCGCGAGTCACGACAGACAAGACGAGCTGCGCCCTCACAGCTCGCTCGAGGTTTCCGCAGCGCGCAGCTCGCGCGCGATCCGGCGGGCCGCTCGTATCGGCTCGGGCCAGCGGGCGAGCGCGCACGAGCCGAGCACGATCTCCGCAGCGATCTCCGCGGAGGTTCGCCAGGCCGCGTGCGCGACGATCGGCTTTGCGCCGGCGCGCGTCCGGACACGATAGCCGACCGTCTCGCCTGCGAGCCGGAGCAGTGCTTCGGAGCCCCAGGCCGGACCGGGTTCGCGCCCTTCCGCGAGGAGCGGGTCATCCGTCACGCCGACGGTCGGGAGGTCCAGCACGGCGCCGATGTGCAGGGCGAGGCCGGCGCGGCGCGGATGATCCCGCCCCGCCGCCGCGACGAGGAGGACGTCCGGCCGGCGCGCCAGCCCTCGGACCACGACCTCCAGGACGGGGCCCTCCCGCAGCGCGAGTTGGCCGGGCTGGAACGGTGCGTTGATCCGGGCGACGTCGGTGCACGAAGTGACGATCTCACCGGCGTCCTCCACGACCGCCGCCGCCCAGGCCATGTCGTCACGTCCAGCGCGCCCGAAAACCACCGCGCAGGCGCCGACCCGCAGCGCGCCCGGAGGCGGTGTCCACGGGTCCGGCACGAGCGAAGCAACGCGATCCTGCTCACGGGCGAGCGCGGCGGGGGTCGATGGCCAGATCATCGGTCCTCACGGGCGAGGAGGGAAGTATCGGTCAGGTTCACGCAAAAGACAGGAGCGGACCGGAGTTCGTGGCCATGACCGTTCCAAAGTACGTTACGGCCGCCGGTCCCCGGCGCATCCTAACCGCGGGATTCCGCGGCCTTGGCCACGTCCGCACCAGACTGAAAATCCCCGTGTCCCTGGTTCGATTCCGGGCCCAGGCCCAGAGGACTGCAAAGTCCGCTGGGCTTCGCTGTTCTTCGGCGGGGACTGCAAGAAGGACCGCGCATACGATCGCCGCAGCGGCGAGTCCCTCTGCCACGCGGCCCAGGCGTCCGCGCGGATGCTTTGCCAGGACGGCGAGAAGGGAGGCGCCCACCGCCTCCGCAGCGCAAAGCGCGACCGAAAGGCCGGAGATGGACGTGACCCGGAAGCTCGTGAGGGCGTCGGGTGGTCCGCAAACGCGGATGGAGAACGCCAGGAAGAAGGCTGCCGTGGACGCCGCAATTGCGAGCGTCACCGCGGTACGTCGACGGCCCTCTTCGTCCGGAGCGGCTACATGCCATCCCGCCGCGAGAAGCGCCAACAACAAGAGGAACAGGGCGCTCCCGAGCCACACCCAGAACGAAATCGCGAGAACCGCTCCGGCGCCCATCGCTAGCGTCGCGCGCCGACCTGCTGATTCCGAGCGGAGCGCGCGCACGAATGCCAGCAGTATCGCCGCGATGAGCAGCCCTTCCATCGCGTGATGGTCCGCGCGTCCGAGCACGGTGACGTACACATAGGGCGGCGACAAAGCGAGGACGAGCGCTGCACCAAGGCCCGCCCCGGCACCGAAGATCTCGGCTGCGAGAAGCGCAACGACGGCGATCGTGGCGACACCGAGGACGATCGGAACGACCGCCGCGACACGCTCCACCGTGTCTGCGCTCGGCCCTGCGGGCGCTGCGATCGAGGCCGCTCCCGCGATCAGCACGTCCCTGGGGCGTGAAGACTTGGTTCCACGTCAGGAGCCGGACAGTGACGCCGAGAGCGAGGATCACGGCCCAGGCGGCGAACGGGCGACGGCGAGGCGATGGCGGCGAGCGCAGCGACGGCGGGTTGGTCGCGTCCCGGCGTGGCGCCGGTGGAACGTGGTCCAGCCACCCGCCGCCGCCGTTCGCGACCTCCTCTCCGAACGTCGGCGGCTCGATGACCGGCAGTACTCGCTCGCGTGGGGTCTCGTTCATTACCTCATGCATCGGCGAGCTGAGGCGTTCGTGTCGCTGCAGGAACGCTTCGCAGGCGGCGAGGAACCGCTGCAGGCGTGGCGCGCGATCTTCTCTCGTCCAGTCGGGGAAGGCGCTCGCGGCGCTTCCGCACGCGAACGAGGCCTCCCGACTCCGCCATTCCTGCTCCGCCAGCTTGGCGTTAGTGGCGGTCTCGCGCTCCACCAGCTTCTGGACGCCGTCGAGGACGGGGTACGGGTCCTGGCCCGCCGGTACGAGCAGCCGGAGCTGGTCCCACATCCACTGGCCCGAGCTGGAGAAATTGAAGTAGTGGCCCTCGATGGCGAAGCTGTTCACGAACGAGACCCGGCGGCCGGTAGGGTGGCCGGCGTCGATCCAGGCCCCCGTCTCCAGCAGCACCGTGTGGAACAGGCCGGATCTCGGCCACCTCGCCGCCCACACCCTCGATCTCCACCCAGTCACCGACGCGGATGCCGTTCTTGCTCATCAGCACGAACCAGCCGAAGAAGGCGACGATGAAGTCCTTCATCGCCACGGTGAGACCGGCGCCGGCGAGGCCGAGGATGGTGGTGGCCTGCCCAGGGACCCCGATGACGATGAAGAGGATCAGCAGCGCGCCCACCACCTGCACCGCGAACTTCACCACGGTTCGGAGCGTCCCCGCCCGCAGCTGCTCGCGCGCCACCCCCTCGTAGAGGCGGTCGACGAGGCGGGCCGCCAGGAAGGTCGCCAGCAGGACCACCGCGATCGACAGCAGCCCCCACAGGAGGCGGTGGAGAGCTGCGCGCGCGTTGCCGTCGCCGAGCGCGCACCACTGCGCGTAAACCTGCGACAGGGCCTCCTGGTCCTGGATGCGTCTGCCGATGGTGGTCACGGTCACGCGCCGCTGGTCGTCCGTGAACTGCTTCAGCGTCTGGACCGTGGCCCAGGCCTCCTCCTTCGAGGCTTCGCTGAGCCCGGCCGCGCGCTGCGCGAAGCCCGCCGCCGAACGCTTGGCCGCCTCGCGCGCATGCTCGGCCTCCTGGATACGCTGGGCGATGGTGGCGCGCCGCTTCGTCTGGCGCTGTACCCGGTCCTTCGCGTCCTGCTCCGCCTGCGCTATCTGCGCGCGCTTGTCGCGCAGCGCGTTCCAGGCGCGCAGCCGCGCCACCAGGCTTTCGCCCGGGCTGGTCGTCGCGGAGGCATCCGCTGCCGCCGAGGAGGCGATGGGGCGGATGTCCTTCAGCGCAGCGTCGTGGATCGCCTTCAGCCGCTTGATCTGCGCCTGCGGGTCGCCGCCCGCCCGCTCCAGGCCCTCCGTGGCCATTTCCAGCTCGTCGCGGTCCAGCTCCTGCTGCGCACGCGCCACCTCAATCTGATCCTGGACGTGCGCGTTGTCGCGCGCGCTTGCGAGCTGCTGCGAGCTTCTTGATGCGCTCCTCGTCCGCCACCGCCGCGGCCTGAGCCTTCTGCTTCGCCTCGGCGAGCGCCTTCAGCTCGGGGGTTTGCTCGGGGATCTCGTCCGCGGCCTGACGCAAGGCGTCCGCGAACGCTAGGTCCACCGCGTGGTCCGCCAGGCTCTCCGCCTGGTGGGCCAGCTCCTGCTCCTCGGGCGTGACCCGACCTGAGCGGCCTGGCCAGCTGGCGCACCCTCCGCGGCGGGTGGTGGCCGGTCGCGCGTCCTGACGAGCCCAGCGACAGTCACCAGCGCCAGCGCCAGAAACAGCAGCCCCGGAATCCATCGGCGGAGTCTCATGCTCACAGAACACCACGAAACCGGGAACGCCTCCCAGAGGCACCGATTGGCGATCCTCTTCCTCGCGCAGCTCGCGTAAGGTTCGACCCGCCCCTATCCCCGTCCGAGCGAAGGCAACCTGCGGAAGAATTCCGCGCCCAACGGATCGAGGTCACGATGTCCTTCGTCTCGCAGCTCTGGCTTCCCATCCTCGTGTCCGCGGTCCTCGTCTTCATCCTCTCCGCCGCGAGCCACATGGTCCTGCCGTGGCGCCGGAACGAGTGGGGTCGCATCACCGAGTTCGACGCGGTTCAGGCGGCGCTCCGCGGGCTGAAGCCCGGGCTCCATGCGTTCCCGGCTTCTCCCGACCCGAAGCAGCAGATGAAAAAGGAGTGGATGGAGCGCTGGGCGAAGGGCCCGTCCGGCTGGCTCACGATCGCGGCCCCCGGCCCCATCAGCATGGGGCGCAACATGGGCCTCTCGTTCCTCGTGTTCGTCGGCGTCGCGTTCGTCGACGCCTACGTGGCCTCGCACGCGCTCGGTCCGGCGCCGCACCCTCGCGCCGTCTTCCGCATCGTCGGGACGGTCGCCTTCATGAGCTTCGGCGTCGCGCCCATCTTCAATTCCATCTGGTACAACCGGCCGTGGCGCGCGTACGCCGCCGACGTCCTCGACGCGCTCCTCTTCGCCGCCGCGATGGCGGGCGCGTTCGCGTGGCTGTGGCCGCGGTAGAGCCGACGCAGGTCTCGCCGCATTCAGGCGGGGAGGAGCGACCACCTTCCGAAGGACAGCTCCCACGGGGCGGCGGCCGCGGGCGACTCCTCCGGCGCCATGGGCGGGTGCTCGGCTGAATCGCCGCCGGAGCCGGTTCGCGCCGCCACCGCGGCCACCGCCGCCTCGGCGGCCGCCTCCGGTCCGGAGCTCCGGTCGACGAGCGCGTCCACCCCGAGCGCGCGCAGCTCGGCGCGCAGCTCCGGAGTCGCATCGTGCGCGAGGACCACGACCGCGAGATCCCTCTCCCCACCCGCGCGGCGGATGAGGTCGGCGAAGGCTCGAGCATCGCGGTGCGGGAGGTCGAGATCGACGACGAGCACGTCGAGCTCCAGTAGCTCCTCGAGCAGGAGCTCGACGCCGCGCGTGCCGTCTCGGGCCGCGAGCACCGAGAAGCAGCGCGCCTCGAGCGCGCGCCGGACCTCCAGGAGCGCCTCGTCGTGGTCGTCGAGGAGGAGAGCCCGGAGGCTTCGTGGCGTGCGGTTCGTCATCCGGTACATGGCGCTTCCTCCGGTGCCCTCGCGTCCCACGGACGCACGACGCGGGGAAATGCGAGGCGCGTACCACGGGCCTTCCCCGCGAGATTGCAGACCAAACCTCGCGCGCGACGCGCGCGGTGTGGGTGCGCGGACACGGTCCTGTGGCGCGTTCGCACGTGACGGACATCACATCTCCGCCTCGCGAAGCAGGCGGTCGATCGTCCTCGAGCCACGCCGAGGACGTCTTCCGGACGTTCCGCGAGGCGCCGACGAGTTCCTGCGCCGGGCCCGCCTCCCGATAATGGGACTGCTCAATGGAGGAGCAGCAACAGGGTCCACAGAAGTATGCGATCGCGGAGACCCTCCACGAGTCGGGCGGGACCACCATGTACCGGGCCGTCTCGTGCGCGGACCGCCGGTCGGTCATCCTGAAAGTCGTCGATCCACGGCGATGCGCCCCGCGGGCCCTCGATCGGCAGCGGCGCGAGTACGAGGTCGGGAGAACGCTCGACCTCGCAACGGTCGCGAGGCCGCTCGCGCTCGACACGCACCAGGGCATGCCTGCGCTCATCGTGGAGGACTCGGGCGGCCAGCCGCTCGACCGCGTCGGGCCGCTGCCGATGGGTACCGAGAGGTTCCTCGAGATCGCCGTCCGCGTCGCCGGCGCGGTCGAGGACCTGCACCGCGGCGGCATCGTGCACCGCGACCTGAAGCCCGAGAACATCCTGGTCCACCCGATGACGCTCGAGGTGAAGCTCGCCGATCTGGGGCTCGCCACCCGCTTGCCGCGCGAGCTCAAGGCATCGCGGCCTCCCGAGCTCATCGAGGGATCGCTCCCGTACATGTCCCCGGAGCAGACGGGTCGGATGAACCGCGCCGTCGACAGCCGGACCGACCTGTATTCGCTGGGCATCACCTTCTACGAGCTGGTGACCGGCCGGCGCCCCTTCGAGGCCCGCGATCCGCTCGAGTGGGTCCACTGCCACATCGCCCGCGCCCCCGCGCCGCCCTCGGACGTCGTCCCGAGCGTCCCCGAGGCCATCGCGCGCATCGTCATGAAGCTCCTCGCCAAGATGGCGGAGGATCGCTACCAGACCGCGCGTGGCCTTCGTCACGACCTCGAGCGCTGCCTCGCGCAATGGCGCGCCGCCGGCGCGATGGACCTGTTCGCGCTCGGTGAGCGCGACGCACCGGACCGGCTGCAGATCCCGGGGAAGCTGTACGGGCGCGACGCGGAGCTCGCGGCGCTGCTGCGCGCCTTCGCGGGAGTCGCCGAGACCGGCGCTACCGAGCTCGTGTTGGTGTCGGGGTACGCGGGAATCGGCAAGTCGTCGCTCGTCCACGAGCTGGAGAAGCCGATCGTCCGCCGCGACGGGCTGTTCGTGGCGGGCAAGTTCGACCAGTACGAGCGCGAGGTTCCGTACTCCACGATCGGCGAGGCGCTCCGCCAGCTCGTCCTCGACGTGCTCGCGGAGGACGAGGAGCGGCGCGCGGACTGGAGGGGGCACCTCGCGGGCGCGCTCGGGAGTAACGCGCAGCTCGTCCTCGACGTGATCCCGCCGCTCGAGCTCGTCCTCGGTCCCCAGCCGCCCGTTGCGGAGCTGCCCCCACGCGACGCGGAGCGCCGCTTCCGCGCGGTTTTCCGGCGCTTCATCGCGGCGTTCGCCTGCGAGGAGCGTCCCCTCGCGCTCTTCCTCGACGACCTTCAGTGGGCCGATCCGGCCAGCCTCGCGCTCGTCCACGACCTGGTGACCCAGCCCGACCTGCGCTTCCTGCTCGTCGTCGGCGCCTACCGCGACAACGAGGTGACCCCCGCGCACCCGCTCGTCGCGACCGTGGACGCCGCGCGCACCGCCGGCGCCCGGCTCTCCCGCATCGCGGTCGGCCCGCTCTCCACCGAAGATCTCACCCTCCTCGTCGCGGACGCGCTCCGCTCGAGTCCGCTCGAGTCCGCGCCACTCGCCGCGATCGTCGCGGAGAAGACGGGCGCGAACCCGTTCTTCGCGATCCAGTTCCTCACCGCGCTGCACGAGGAGCACCTCCTCGAGCTGGACGAGCGCACGGGGCGCTGGGGGTGGGATCTCGGGCGCATCGGCGCCCGGAGCTTCACGGACAACGTGGTCGAGCTGATGGTGGCCCGCCTCGGGCGGCTCTCTCCGGAGACCCAGGACGCGCTGAGGCAGCTCGCGGCGCTGGGGAACGGCGCCGAGCTGGGCATCCTGAAGGCGGTCGTCGGCCGGTCAGAGGCGGAGACGGAAGCCGTCCTCTGGGAGGCGCTCCGCGAGGGGCTCCTCCTCCGCGTGGACGACGGGTACCGGTTCCTTCACGACCGGGTCCAGGAGGCCGCCTACTCGCTCATCGCGGAGGCGTCGCGTCCTGCGGTGCACCTGCGCATCGGCCGGCGCCTCCTCGCGCACCTGCCGCGAAAAGCGGTCGAGGAGCGCGTCTTCGAGATCGTGAACCAGCTCAACCGCGGCATCGACCTCATGAGCGATGCGGTCGAGCGGGACGCGCTGCGCGGCCTCGACGTCCTCGCGGGACGGAAGGCGCGGGACGCCGGCGCGTACGCTTCGGCGCGAAGCCACTTGAGGGTTGCGGCGGCGCTCCTTCCCGCCGATGCCTTCACCCGCTGCTACGACGAGGCGTTCGCGCTTCAGCTCGCGCTCGCCGAGTGCGAGTACCTCGTGGGAGAGTTCCGCCGCGCGGACGAGCTCCTCGATCAGCTCCTCGGAAGCGCCGCCTCCGACCTCGACCGCGCAAGGGCCGATCGCCTGCGGATGGGGCTGTACCAGGGCACCGGCCGGTTCGAGGACGCGTGCCGGACGGGGCTCTCGGCGCTTCGGCGTCTCGGCGTCTCCTTTCCGGAGACGGTCTCGCAGATCGCGGCGGCCTTCGAGTCCGAGCTCCAGGAGGCCCGCGAGAACCTCGCCAGTCGCCGGCCCGCCGACCTCGTGGACGCGCCCGAGATGGTGTCGCCGGACGTCCGGATGGCCATCGGGCTCCTCGTCGACACCTGGGTCCCCGCCTACAACGCGGCGCCGGAGGCTCACCGGCTGCTCGTCATGCGCGCCGTGAACCTCTGCCTCCGGCACGGCACGACGCAGGAGTCGACCCTCGTCTACGCAGGGTATGCGATGCTGCTCATCGCAATCCCTGGAGAGCTGCGGCTCGCGTCGGAGTTCGCCGAGGCGGCGCTGCGCCTCGCCGAGCGCTTCCAGGACGTCAGGGCGACGGCCGCGATCAAGGCACTGTCCGCGGTCGTCGACCCCTGGTGGAAGCCCCTCCGGTCCTCCCTGCCCTCCATCGACGAGGGGTTCCGCGCCCAGCAGGAGATCGGCGATCTCTCGCGGGCGGGGGTCTCGGCCGTGATCGCGGCCTGGACGGTCGTGGTCGAGAGCGGCGCGCCGCTCGACGAGGTGCTGTCCGCCTCGGAGCGCTACCTCGCCTTCGCGAAGGAGAGCCGCAACGACACGATCCGGCACGCGCTCCGGCACATCCGGCAGCTCGTCCCGGCCCTGAAAGGAACGACGAAGGAGCCGGGGAGGTTCGACGACGCCGCGTTCAGCGAGGCCGAGTGCCGCGCCGCGTTCGAGCGGGCGCGCTTCGGCGCCGGGCTCACGATCCACCGGGTCCTCGAGCAGATCGCCGCCTTCATCTACGGCCGGTACGAGCAGGCGTACGCGGCCGCGGTCGAGGAGGCGTCCGCGCCGACGCCCGTGTCGCCGTTCCTCTACGACGCGACGCACCACTTCTTCCGGGGCCTCACGGCGGCGGCGCTCCACGCGCGCGCCCCCGCCGCCGAGCAGCAGGACCTCGCGCGGGTGCTCGCGGAGGAGCTGGAGCGCCACCGGCGATGGGCGGAGAGCTGCCCGGCGAACTTCCTCCACCGCCATGCCCTGCTCTCGGCGGAGGCGGCGCGCATCGCGGGCCGCGAGCTCGAGGCCGAGGCGAGCTACGCGCGGGCGATCGAATCGGCCCGCGAGAATGGCTTCGTGCAACACGAGGCGATCGCGAACGAGCTCGCGTCGATGTTCCACCGCGCGCGCGGCCTCGAGTTCGTCGCGGACGCATACCTCCACGAGGCCCGCGCCTGCTACGCCCGCTGGGGCGCCGCCGGCAAGGTGAGGCAGCTCGAGGAGCAGCACGTGCACCTTCGCCCGCCGAGACCCATCGCCCCCACCGCCACCTTCGCCGCCGCCGCGATGCAGCTCGACCTGCTCTCGGTGGCGAAGGGGTCGCAGAGCATCTCTGGCGAGATCATCCCGGACAGGCTCGCGCGCACGCTCCTCCAGGTCGTCCTCGAGCAGGGCGGCGCACGGCGAGGCTGCCTCCTCCTCGCCCGCGATGGCTTGCTGACCGTCGAGGCGGAGGCGACCGCGGCGGAGGACGGCGTCCGGTCGACGGTGCTGCAGTCGACGCCGGTCGGGTCTGCATCGCCGCTCGTCCCCGCCTCCCTCGTCGGCTACGTGCAGCGGACGAGGGAGCGGGTGATCCTCGACGCGAGCGGCGGGACGGACAGGTTCTCCGCCGACGGGTATCTCGCGCAGAGGCGGCCGCGATCGGTCCTCTGCCTCCCCATCGTGAGGCAGGGGGCGGTGGTCGGCGTCCTGTACCTCGAGAACGATCTCGTGACCGGGGCGTTCACCCCCGAGCGCCTCGTCGCGCTCGAGCTCCTCGCGACGCAGGCGGCGATCTCGCTGCAGAACGCAGCCCTCCTCGCGACGGAGCAGGCGGCGCGCGAGGCCGCCGAGGAGGCGAAGCGGCGCGCCGCATTCCTCGCGGAGGCGGGCGCGCTCCTGTCGGAGTCCCTCGACCCCGACGACACCCTCGGGCGCGTCGCGCGGCTGTGCGTGCAGTCGATGGCGGAGTGGTGCGTCATCGACCTCCTGAGCGGACGGGAGATCCGACGGGTCGGCGGGGCGCACGCGGACCCGGCGAAGGAGCCGCTGCTGCGGGAGCTCCAGCGGAGATACCCCCCTCGCTGGGACTCGCCGCATCTGGCGACCGCGGTCCTTCGCACCGGAGAGCCGCTCCTCCTCCCGGACCGGTCCGACGAGGACCTCCGGGGCGCCACCGACGACGACGAACATGCGCGGCTCGTCCGCGAGCTCGGGACTCGGACGACGCTCGTCGTGCCGCTCGTCGCCCGCGGGCAGACGCTCGGGACGATCACGTTGAGCTCGGCCGCGCCCGGGCGGCGGTACGGGCGCGCGGACCTCGGGCTCGCGCAGGAGCTCGCGAAGCGCGCCGCAATCGCTGTGGACAACGCGCGCCTGTACCGCGACGCACAGGACGCGATCCATCTGCGCGAGGAGTTCCTCTCCGTCGCATCGCACGAGCTCTACACTCCCATCACGTCGCTCATGCTGTCGATCGACGCGATGCGCCCGTCGCGCGGACCGAGGAAGGTACTCGACGCCGCTGCAATGAACCGCCTCGTCGACCTCGTCTCGCGCCAGGGGCGGCGGCTCATCCGGCTCGTGGGCGACCTCCTCGACGTCTCGCGGATCGAGACCGGACGGCTCGCCCTCGAGATCACGGACGTGGAGCTCGCCTCGGTGGTCCGCGACGCGGTCGAGCGCCTCGAGCCTGACCTGTCGCGAGCGGGCTGCTCCGTCGAGATCCGCGCGAGCGGCCCCGTCACCGGTCGCTGGGATCGCCCCCGCCTCGAGCAGGTCATGACGAACCTCCTCGCAAACGCGCTGAAGTTCGCGCCGGGAAAGCCCATCGACATCGCGGTGAGCGCCGAGCGCGGCCTCGCGCGCCTCGAGGTGATCGACCGCGGGATCGGCATCGCGACCGCCCGCCAGGGCCTCATCTTCGATCGGTTCGAGCGCGCAGCTCCGGTGGCCAACTACGGCGGGCTCGGCCTCGGCCTGTACCTCAGCCGGCGGATCGTCGAAGCGCACGGGGGCTCCATCCGGGTCGCGAGCGCGCCGGACGCCGGCGCCACGTTCACGGTGGAGCTGCCGTGCGCTGGTCCGCCGGACGCTGCGCGGCGGGGCCGCTGGCCTTCGGAGTGATGGGCGACACGGGGTCACATTCCGTCCTGGTCGTCGACGACGACCGGGACATCTGCGAGGCGGTGCAGACCGTCCTCGAGCTCGAGGGATACGCCGTCGTCATGGCGGGCGACGGCGCGGAGGCGCTCGCGCGACTGCGCGCCGGCGCCCGACCCTGCCTCATCATCCTCGACCTGATGATGCCGAACATGAACGGCATTCAGTTCCGCGAGCAACAGCAGCGCGACCCGGAGCTCCGGGACATCCCGGTGGTCGTGCTCTCGGGCGACGGCACCGCCGGGATGAAGGCCGCGGCCCTCGGCGTGGAGGGGCTGCGCAAGCCGGTCGAGCTCGAGGTCCTGCTCGACGCGGTCCAGCGGTCGTGCGTGCCGGGCGGCGGCGCACGCTGACGCGGGTGCGTTCATCGTCGGCGCGTCGAAAAGCGCCTTCGTGCAGGAGTGGATCGCGGACGCGTCTACGTCGTCGTCGCCCTCATCTGGCTCGTCCCCGACCCCCCGCTCGAGGCGCGGCTTCGAGACTGATCGTCCGCGCGCACCCGTCGTGTGCTACGGTTTCACGCCGTGGTGCGCGCACGCGCACACACGACGACGAGTGGACCCCCACGCCCGTCGGGTGGGCGGTTGAATTCCCAGCGGCCCGTGCCGTCCGAAAGGGCGCACGGGCGAAACATCCCGAGGGGCGATCCCGCCCCGAAATCACAAGGAGAGAACCACATGAAGATCGTCTACACGGCCGCCATCGCGGCGTTCATCGGCTTCGCTGCACCTGCTCGCGCCGAGGTTCCGGCGGCCGCTCCTGTCGAGCCGGTCAAGGCGAAGGCCGTCGAGGCCGCCCCGAAGGCGGACGCGAAGGTCGAGGCGCCCGCGGTCAAGACCGAGGTGAAGACCGAGGCCGCGCCGAAGGCGGCTGCGAAGGCCGATGCGAAGGCCGTCAAGGCGAAGCCCGCCGCGAAGGCCGACGCGAAGCCGGCCGTCGTCGCGCCGAAGGCGGAGGCCGCGAAGGAGATTGCCCCCGCGGCCGCGAAGTAGCCGTCTCGACACACCCGAAAACGAGGACGCCCGGCGTTGTCACGCCGGGCGTCTTTCCATTCGGCTTCCGGAATTCGCCCTCGGCCGGGTGCTAGTCGCGCCGGCTGCCGAAGAGCCGCAGGAGCGCGAGGAACAGGTTCACGAAGTCGAGGTAGAGGGCGAGCGCGCCGTTCACCGCGACGCCGCCCGTCCCACCCCCCTCGCGCGCGAACACGCGGAGCTTCTGCGTGTCATACGCGGTGAGGCCGGTGAAGACGACGACGGACATGCACGAGACGACGAAGGTCACCATCGACGAGCCGAGGAAGATGTTCACGAGGCTCGCGATGACGATCCCGACGAGCCCCATGAAGAGGAAGCTCCCCCAGGACGACAGATCCTTGCGGGTCACCGTGCCGTAGACGCTCATCGCGCCGAACGTCCCGGCGGTGCTGACGAAGGCGAGCGCGACCGAGGCGCCGGTGTACCTGAGGAGCACGACCGAGAGCGTCACGCCCGTGAGCGCAGAGTAGACGAGGAACAGCCCGCCCGCCGCAGCCGTGGACATGCGCGCGGCGGCCGCGGAGAGCGCCACGACGAGGCCGAGCTGGGCGATGATGAGGCCGAAGAAGACGAGGCGGCTTCCGAAGAGGAGCGCGAGGGCCTCCTCGGACGAAGCGACCGCGTAGGCGACGAAAGCGGTGAGGCCGAGGCCGAGCGTCATCCAGCGGTAGACGGAGGCCATGAACCGGCGCTCGACGTCGGAGGCGCCCTGGACGAGCACCTGCGCGCGGGCGGGGATTCGGGCGGAGCTGTCGAAGGGCATGGCGGGAGGATAGCCCAGACCGGCGCCGCGCGCCGCGGCTCCCCGCCGTGTGCCCCTCACCCGCGGTAGCGCGGAAAGTAGCCCTGCCTCGGGGTCCAGCCCGGAGCTGTCGCCCGCCGGGCCTCGAGCTCGCGCGCCGCCGACGCGTCGTGGACGAGGCACGCGACGCGGAACGGGAGCTGGCCCTTCGGCGCGAAGTTCCGCTTGTGCCGGAAGACGCCGTCCCCCGGCTCGTACCCGCCCCCGAGGACGTAGGCGCGGAGCCCTTGCTCCGCCCCCCACGCGACCGTCCGGTGGCGCAGGAGATCGTTCGGGCGCAGCGGGTACGCCTCGGCGCGCGTTCCGGAGAGCAGCATGTACGCGTGCTCTCGCGAAAGGAGCACGAGCTCGGACGACACGACCTGGCCCGCGTGCAGCGCGTGGAAGAAGACGAACTGCCCGGCGAGGCCGCGGACGAGGTCCTCGAAGAAGCTGCGCGGGAAGAAGTACCAGTCGCTCGCGCCGCGCCGGCGCATCGTGTGCTCGTACACCTCGACGAACGCGTCGAGGCGCGCGCCGGTCCGATCGACCTCGATCTCCACCCCCGACCGCTCGGCCGCCTTCACGTTGGCGCGGACCTGGCGGTCGTACTCCATCCAGATCGCGGAGAGATCCGGCCCGAGCTCGCGCACGACGTTCGGGCCACGCCCCTCGACAGGCACCGGGATGCGCGGGAGCTGCGCGTCGAACAGGGAGAGCCGGGCGAACGTCGAGATCACCCCCGCCTCGCGGCACCACCCCTCGTGGGCGCGCCAGAAGGCCTCGTCGTCCCGCGCTCCATCCCCGAACGCGAACGGGCCGCCGTAGCCGTAGGGCGAGACGGCGTCGGAGCGCGTCTCGCCCGGCGGCGCCCACGGTTCGGCCGCGAGCGGGCGAATGACGAGGGGGAAGAGGATGACGCCGCCCGGGTCATCTCCGACCGCGCAGACGGCGCGGTCGCCGGGGCGGGCGAAGAGCCGCACGTACTCGGGATGGGCAAACACCTCGCGCCCCGGCCAGCGCTCCCAGAGCGCGAGCCACTCTCGCAGCTCCGCCTGGACCGACGCGTCGAGCACGCGGTGGCGCATCGTCACTCCTCAACGCGGGCGCGGCGCGAGCTCGCGGCGGAGTCGAGCGGCGTCTGCACGGCGCTGCCGTCCCTCGGCAACGGGAAGCCGAGCGCGAGGTCCTCCGTCGGAGTCACATCGGTGCGGCGGACCACCTGCGCGACGGTGCGGGCGAGGATCTCGAGGTCGAGCGCGAGGCTCCAGTGCTCGACGTACCAGACGTCGAGCGCGAGCCGATCCTTGAAGCGCAACGCGTGGCGGCCGTTCACGGCGGCCCAGCCCGTGATCCCCGGGCGGACGTCGTGGCGGTGCGCCTCCTCGGGGGTGTAGCTCTCGAGATAGTGGACGAGCAGCGGGCGCGGGCCGACGAGGCTCATCTCTCCGCGGAGGACGTTCCAGAGCTCGGGGAGCTCGTCGAGGCTCGTCTCGCGCAGGAAGCGCCCGAGCCGCGTGAGCCGCTCCTCGTTCGTGAGGTACCAGACCTCGCCGGGCCGGGGCTCTCGCATCGTGCGGAACTTGAGGATCGTGAACGGACGCCCGCCGAGGCCGGGGCGCACCTGCCGGAACAGGATCGGCGGCCCGAGCCCCACGCGGACCGCGATCGCGGTCGCCGCGAGCACAGGAGAGAGCAGCACGAGCGCGAGCGCCGCCCCCACCACGTCCATGCCGCGCTTCGCGGCGAGCGCGAGGTCCCGCTTCATCTCTCTCTCCCCCCGGGGCGGACGTGCCACCCGGGCCGGCCGAACCACCTCACCGCTCCGACGTTACGGACGCAGGCGCCCGCTCGCGCGTCCGCGCTCGGGGCGCGGCGCGGCTCAACTGCGTCGGTGCCGCGGGCGGCAGGTGACCGAAGCTTTTGCGGGGATGGTCTTCGCGGTGATCTCGGACGTTCACGGCAACCTGCCCGCCCTCGAGGCGGTGCTCGCGGATCTCGGCTCCGTCGACGCGCTCGTCTGCTGCGGCGATCTCGTCGGGTACTACCCGGACGTCTCGGAGGTGGTGGAGCGCGTCCGCGCGCTCGGCGCGCACGTGGTGCGTGGAAATCACGAGCTCATGGCCACCGGGGCGCGAGAGGTCCCGCCGGAGCGCGCCGGCTACTACCGCATCGATTGGACGCGCCGTGCCCTCTCTCGAGCGCAGCTCGCCTGGCTCGCGGCGCTGCCGCCATCGCTCGAGCTCGTGCGGGACGGCGTCGCGATCGAGGTGCGTCACGCGAGCCCGTGGGACGAGGAGACCTACCTCCATCCGGACTCGGCGGAGCTCGCGCGCATCGCCCTCCCGGAGGGCCGCTTCCTCCTGCTCGGTCACACGCACTACCCGATGCGCCTACGCGCCGGCGCGGGCGTCGTCGCGAACCCGGGCTCGGTCGGGCAGCCGCGCGACTGGGACCCGCGGGCGGCGTATGCGCTCCTCGACAGCGCGACGGGCCGCTGGGTGCAGCGCCGGGTTGCGTACGACCACGTCTCGTTCCAGCGCCGCCTCACCGCGCTCGGGTTCGATCCACGCAGCGTCGCGCTCCTCGGGCGCGAAAGGCCGGCACGGGGGGTGCCGTAGAGAGGAGCACGGGGGAGTCGCAGAAGGGCACGGGGGTGCCTAGAGGAGCACGGGGGAGGGGGCGGCCATGGATATCGGGGTGCTGGTGACCGGGGTGGGGCCCGGTTCGACCGGGGAGCAGGTGTACAAGGCGCTGAGGTTCGGGAGGCGGCGGTACCGGATCACCGTCGCGAACATGGACCTCGAGCGGGCGGTCGTCGCACCGGGGGCGCGGCGCATCGCGCTGCCTCCGGCGTCGGACGCGGGCTACCTCGACGCGCTCGCCGACGCGGCGAACGCGGTCGGCGCGCGCTTCCTCGTGCCGGGCTCGGACGTGGAGCTCGTCCGGGTGGCGGCGGGGCGCGAGGCGCTCGGGCGGCGAACGCCCGCGATCCCGCTCGTGAACGACCTCGCCGTGATCACGCTCTGCTCGGACAAGGGGGAGAGCGCGGCGGCGGTCTCGCGGGCAGGTCTGCGTGCGCCGCGCACGCTCGACTGCGCGAGCGTCGAGGCGGTGCTCGCGGGGGCGGCGCGGGATGGGCTGCGCTTCCCGCTCGTCTTGAAGCCGCGCAAGGGCGGCGGCTCCGCCGACGTGTTCGTCGTGCAGGACGCGGAGGAGCTCCGCTTCCACGCCGAGCGGATCCTGCAGGGGGCGGCGAAGGCCATCGTGCAGGAGTACGTCGGCGACCCCGCGGGCGAGTTCACGGTCGGCGTCCTCCATCTCCCGGACGGCACGCTCGCGGGATCGTTCGCCCTGCGCAGGGACCTCTCGTCGCTGCTCTCGGTCCGGTCGCGCGCGCCGAACCGCACGGGCCGGAGCGAGCTCGGTCCGCAGCTCGTCGTCTCGTCCGGGTTCAGCCAGGGCGACGTCGAGGACTTCCCGGAGGTGCGCGCGCAGGCGGAGCGGGTCGCCGCTGCGGTCGGGTCGCGCGGGCCGCTCAACGTGCAGGGGCGGCTCGTGGACGGGGAGCTCGTGGTGTTCGAGGTGAACCCGCGCTTCTCCGGAACCGAGGCGATGCGCGCGATGGCGGGGTGGAACGCGGCGGAGGCGCTCGTCGAGTGGCACCTCGGCCTCCCGTCATCGATTGCCGGGTTCCGCCCCAGGCCGTGTGCGTTCGTCCGGACGGTCGTCGAGCACCGGCTCGATCGGCCGGGCGATCCGAGGGTGGCCGCCCCCCGCGGCGTAGCCCACCCAGCGTGAGCAGACTGTCCCGGCGGAGGTGTGCGTGAGGCGTGGTGAGCTCGTCTTCCTGACCGGCCTAGTGGCGGGCGGCGTGTGGGCGCTCGCCCGCCGGATCGGCGCGGTGTCGCTCGACGGCCAGGTCGCGGTCATAACGGGCGGATCCCGCGGCCTCGGGCTCGTGCTCGCGCGCGAGTTCGGACGGCGCGGCATGCGCGTGGTCATCTGCGCGCGGGACGAGGAGGAGCTCGAGCGGGCTCGCGCTGGCCTCGCCGCCGAGGGAGTCGAGGCGACCGCCCTCCCCTGCGACGTCACCGACGACGAGGGGATGGCCGGGCTCATCGCGGACGTGGAGGAGAACATCGGCCCGGTCGACCTGCTCGTGAACAACGCGGGGATCATCCAGGTCGGGCCGGCGGAGTTGATGACGCTCGACGACTACCGTCGCGCGATGGAGGTCATGTTCTGGGGCGCGCTCAACGCCGCCGAGGCGGTGTTGCCTCGGATGCGGACGCGACGGCGCGGCACGATCGTGAACGTCACCTCGATCGGCGCGGCGGTGGGGATCCCGCACCTCGCGCCGTACGACGCGGCGAAGTTCGCGCAGCGCGGCTGGTCGGAGGCGCTCGGCGCGGAGATGGCGCGCTACGGGATCACGGTCGTGACCGTCGTGCCGGGGCTCATGCGGACCGGCTCGTTCGGGCACGCGCTCGTGAAGGGCCGGCGCTACGCCGAGGCGAGCCTGTTCTCGCTCGCGGCGTCGCTCCCGCTCCTCACGCTGAGCGCGGAGCGGGCGGCCCGCCGGATCGTGCGCGCCGTCGAGCACGGCGAGCGCTTCGTCGTCATCGGCGCGCCGGCGAAGCTCCTGCGGCTCGCTCACGCGCTCTTCCCGGGCGGCGTCGTGCGCGCGCTCGGGGTCGTGAACCGGCTCCTGCCGCCGCCGGAGGAGGGCGCGCGCGACACGATGCCGCTGCCGGGCGAGATCTTCCGGCGCGGGCTCGCCCGCTCGATCCTGACCGCGCTCGGCGACCGCGCGGCGAAGAAGTACAACGAGGAGCCCGAGCCCGAGTCGGCCTGAGCGGTCCGGGCGCGGCTCCTCGCTACTGGGCGACGCCGAGGGCGGGCCGCCAGCTCACCGCCACGGCGGCGAGGAACACCCTCGTATCGTAAGCGCCGGCGAACGCCTCCGTTCCGGTCGCGGTCACCTTGTCGAGGAGCGCGTAGAAGACGCTGCCGTGCAGCCAGAGGTTCGGCCGCAGCCCGTAGGACACGCCCGCCGCCCCTACCCACGCGTCGCCGTCCGGCAGCGTCGGCGAGTAGGTGTCGGTCTGGAGTCCCGAGAGATCGCGCATGAGCCCGGCGCGGACCTCCACCCTCGAAGACACCGTGTACTCGGCCGCGAGCCGGTACGAGCTCCCGTTGTCGTAGTTCCGCTTCACGACGATGCAGGAGGCGGACGGACAGGACGTCGCGAACTCTCCCCGGAACGTGTCGTCCTTGTAGACCTGATAGCGGTCGAACGTGTAGTCCGCCGCGACGAGCCACTCCTTCGCCGGCCGCCACGCGGCGCCGACGTGCAGCGTGTTCGGGATCGTGAGGACGTGGCCCGCCTTCTGGTCGACGAGCGACGTCGCGAGGGGCGGCGGGACGTTCGAGTAGTGCGCCTCCCCCTCGAGCTTCTGGACCCCCTGGTGCTTGTAGTCGATGCCGATCGTGAGCGGGTACCCGAGCACCGGCGTGATCTCCGCGGAGAGGTCGTAGGCGAGGGCGCCGCCCTTCGTGCGGATCTCCGCGGAACCCTCCGACGTGAGGAAGTCGACGTACTGCTTCAGGTACTCGGCCGTGTAGTAGTAAACGGGCCCGCCGCCGAGGCGCAGCTGCGGGAGGACCTCGACGCCGGCGCTCGCCGCGAACGCGTAGACCTTCCGGTCGACGGTCACGATCCGGAAGCGGCCGTCCCAGCCCGGATCCCAGTTCACGTTGCCCCCCGCCGACACCGTCATCCCCGCGCCGAAGCCGACGCGGCGGCCGGCGAGCTCCGTCCCATAGCCGGCCCAGAGCGACGGCGGCGGCGCCGGGGCGAAGTCGGTGGACTGGGATCGTCCCGCCTCCTTCCAGGTCGTCGAGTTCACGAGCAAGGACGCCGAGAACGACAGCTCGAGCCCCTCGAGCTTCGAGAGCGCGGCGGGATTCTGCCACGCCGCCGCCGCATCGCGCTGGGCCGCGACGAGGGCGCCGGCGGCGCCGAGGTCGCGGGCGTTGACGTTGGGCACCGAGTAGCCGTTCGCGAGGGCGATCGCGGGGGAGAGGAGCGCGACGGCGACGAGCGTCTTGAAGGCGGTCATGGTCGTCCCTCCTTACGGGTGGATGCTGATCTTCGTGGGAGGCGCCGGCGGTTTCGTGAGGGCGAACAGGTAGGCCGCGGCGTCGGCCTGAACGGTCGGGTCGAAGCCGAGGATGCCGTGCATGTAGCTCGCGGGGTACGCGTTCGACGTGTACTCGACGATGTCGATGTTCCCGTTCATGAACAGCTCGAAGTTGAAGTCGTTCGGGATGACGAGGTCCCCCTCGGCGACCTGGCCGAGGACGTCCTTCGCCGCCTGGAGCGCCGGGATCGGCGAGAGCAGGTTCGGGAGCGGCGAGGTGCGCAGGTTCCGCGCGTAGTTGAGCGGATCGCCGGGGTCGAGGATCCACTTCGCGACGAGGATCATCTTCCCGTACGCCGCGGCGACGCCCGGATCGAAGGACCCGCTCGAGGGGTCGACGAGCGCGAAGGAGAACGGGGTGTTCGGGGCGATCGCGTCGAGCTCGTCCTTGAGCAGCCCGGTGAACAGCGGGATCACGCTCGACTGGAACGCCGGCGCCTTCGTGAAGACGTCGACGACCGTCCCCCCCGCGACCGACGTGATCCCGCGCGTGAACCGCGGGTTCGTCGCGAGGACCTCCGTCCCGGCGATGCCGCCGAGGGAGATGCCCTCCCAGTAGATCCGCGACGGGTCGACCGCGAGACCCGCCGCCTGGAGCTGCGCGGCGAAGGGGTTCGCCGCAGGCTGGAGCGGCCAGCTCGACGCTGGGGGCCGGGCGAGGGCGAGGACGAGCGCCGACTGATCGATGAGGTTCTGCCGGAAGGCGTCGCGCGTCCGGAAGAAGTTCGCGCTGATGAAGGTCTGGCCGGAGACCGCCGCCTTCGGCACGCCGGCGGTGCAGGTGCCGGGGGCGAGCGGAAGGCCCGTGCCCGGATCGACGTCGCCCTGGTAGTCCGGCGCGACGCCCTCCGCGAACGGCGTGCACGTCCCGTCGACGCCGCCGTCGTCGCAGTCGGCGTCCTGGAAGCACCAGGTGCGGTCGCCATGCTGCGGGAAGTCGATCGCGGCGACGACGAACCCCTTCGCCGCGAGGGAGTTCGCGACCGCGAGCACGTCGACTCTCGAGCCGGTGAGCCCGTGGCCGAAGACGACGAGCGGCGCGCACTTCAGCGCGCCGGCGGGCGCCGGACAGGCGACGAGGTTGGTGTTGGTCGCCGACGGGGCGGCGACGAGCGCCTTCAGGGACGCGAGCTGCCACGCCGCCTGGGAGGGGTCGAGCGCGCCGGTCACCTTGCTCGTCGCGTCGAGGCTCGGGAACGTCACCTCGTAGAACGCGGAGACGTTCGCGAGCGTGGCGGGCGTCACGGTGGTCACCGTCTCAGGCACGAAGAGGGCGGCGGTCGCCGCGAGCTCGGTGGCGTACGGCGCGGCAGAGAGCTGGAGCGAGACGTCGGTGACGTCCTGGGTCCGGAACACGTAGGCCATCGCGACGTCGCCCTTCGTCGTGCCGCCGGGGAGCACCGGCCAGACGGGAGCGAGGTCGGTCCGCATCTGTTCGAGGAGCGCCGCCGTTCCGGCGTCGCCCGCGACGTTCGCGTCGACGGGATGGCTGAGCTCGAGGAGGATCCGCGCCACCGTCGAGCGGCCGAGCGCGTTCCCGGCGACGTCCTTCACGCGCTTCGTCACGACCACGGCGTACTTGGTGCCGTCCTTGAGGGGCGGCAGGTAGACGCCCGCGGCGGGGATCGGGACGGCGGGCTGGAGGACGAGGCTCGTCGCGCACCCGCCCGCGATCGGGCAGGCGCCGCCGCTCGGGAGGAACGAGCCGGTCGGCTGGGCGACGTAGGACGCCGCGGCGGGGTTGCCGCCCGCGCCGGCGGTGGCGACCTCGTACTTGAATTCCTTGAGGCGCGTCGCCGTCCCGAGCCCGTCGAGCTCGAACAGGAACACGTTCTCGCCGGTGATCGAGCCCGCGTCCGCGGCGCCGGCTCCGCCGTCGAGCGGGGCGGTGATGCTGGCGGTCGTCGAGAACCCGTTCAGGAAGACGAGGCCGGCCCCGGCCGCGCCGAAGGCCGGGTTCGAGAGGACGAGGCCCGGAGCGCCGAGCGCGTCCGGCGCGCGGAGGAGATCGATGGGGAGCGGGGCCGACCCCTTCGTCTTGTCGACCTCGACGACGAGCCCCTGCGAAGGCGCGACGGTGAAGGTCAGCATGTTCACCATGTCGGCGAAGGACCCGGCCCCGAACACGCCCTCGAAGACGGGCCGGAGCTGCCGGTAGCCGAGCCGGATCTGCTCGAGGCTCGCGCCGGAGGCGGCCTTCTGCTCGGGCGTGCCGGGGATGAGCGTCTCGTTCTCTGGCTTCGTGAGGTCGAGGTCGGCGAGGATCGCCTCGCGCAGCACGAACATCGTCGGCATCGGCTCGATGATCCCGCCGCCGGTCGCCTTGACGCCGTTCTCCCCGCCGCGGACGAAGACCGCGTACTTGTGCCCGGCCGCCCACCGGCGCGTCGCGTCGCTCGCGGAGGCTGCGGGCTTGCGAAGCTTGAGCGTCCCGGTCGCCGCGTCATAGCTCGCCTCGACCGCGACCGGCGTCACCGTCGTCGGCGCGAAGGTCACGTCCATGACGGCCACGTTGAAGGGCGGCGCGACGCCGGAGGCGCCGACGACCTTCACCGTCGCCGCGTCGAGCGAGCTCGGGACGCTCGTAAGCTGGCCGTTCCCGTCGACGCCCTGCCGGACGAAGCCGAACGTGATCGGGACCTCCTGGTCGTTCGGAAACCCGCCCGACGCCGCGAGGACGCAGAGGAACTGGCTCTTCGCGTCGGGGAGCGCGGCTCCGGGGCAGCCGGCCGAGATCGCGGCGCTCGGGATGGACGCGAGCGCGAGGTCATTCGGGAGCGGGATCCGGCTCGTCGACGGGTCGAACACCGCGACGTCGAGACCCTGCGGCTTCTCGCGCTGATCGAGTTCGGCCTTGCAGCCGGAGAAGAGCGCGACGGCGGCGACGGCGAGGGCTGCGCTGCGGCGGAAGGACATCTGCGACCTCCGACACGAATGGTGAAGCAAGCAAGAGCGGGAACCCGAATTGTTCGGACTCCCCGACCGGGAAGTCAACGCCACCGGGGATCCCGGGCGGGGGCGCGGACGGCGCGGTGCGTCGAGCGAGCCCGCGAACGACGAGGAATGACGAGGGATCGCACCACGGAGCGCGCGAACGGCTCCGCAAAACGCGAGGCCCCGGACGCCGGGCGGCGACCGGGGCCTCGGTCCTATCCCGCAAGCTCTAGAAGAAGTAGTTCGCGGTGAGCATGAACTGGTCGGCCTTGCTCGTGCGCGTGCTCGAGATGAGGCCGGACGTGTACGTGGCGTTCTTCGTCTGGAAGTTGATCCACTCGCCGGAGAGGCCGTACCCACCGTCGCGGTACATGGCGATGACGTTCGTCGTCGTGTTCTCGATCCGCGCCAGCCCGGCCCGCTCCGCGTCGGCCTTTTTCGGCTTCTGGTTGCCGTAGAAGCCCCAGACCGAGAACTCCTTCGTCAGGTTGTAGCCGGCCTGCGCCCAGTAGCCGGTCGTCTCGACGTCGGGGTTCGACGCCGGGCCGATCTTGAAATCGATGAACTGGCCGATGAGCGGGGAGACGTTCTGGCCGGTGAAGCCGGTCGCGGCGAGGGTGAGCCCGGCGTACACGAGCTTCGCGCCCACGTGGTACGAGTTCACGTTGAGCGTGCGCGGCGCGGCGTTGCTCACCCCGCCGACGCCGGTGAGGTCCACCTGGTTGTAGTGCGCCGCCCCCCACACGTTGAAGAGCTTGCCCCACGTGAACGTGACGCGCCCCTCGACCGCGGGCAGGCCGGACGCCTCACCGCGGCTGATGCCGAGCGCCTGCGATCCGCCCGCCGCCGTGGTGCCGCCGAGCGCGGGATCGACGCTCGCGCCTCCGATGGTGGCCGCGGCGTCCGCCCACTGGCTGCGGCCGACCTCCCAGGCCACCTCGACCTTCGCGTCCTTGTTCACCGCGAAGTTGTGGAACCCGAAGATCCCGGGGCGCCGCCAGCCGAGGTTGCCGGTGAAGTAGCCGAGCGGGAAGCCGATGTGCGAGAGCGACGTCGGCGCCATCGCGAAGATGAGGTCGTTCTGCTGGCCGAGCTGGACCCGCTGGGTGCCGTTCGCCCAGCTGAGCTCGGAGTAGGCGGTCCGCATGCGGTTGAGGAGCGAGACGTCGCCGAAGTTGCCGCCGCCGAATCCCTGGAAGAAGTCGAGCTCGAGGACGGCCGACGGCGTCGCGCCGTGGAGGACCTGCGGACCCTTCACCGAGAAGTTGAAGCGCGACTGGCGCACGTCGAACGTGAGCGAGTTCTTGTCGATGAACGGGCTCGCGGGCGTCGTCGCCGAAAGCGACTGCTGACCCTCGGAGAGGAAGTACCCGCCGTTCTGCCAGGCGGCGGACATCGACACGAAGCCCTTCAGGGCGAACGTGAACGCGGGCGCCGCGGGAGCGGCCGGAGCGGCGGGCGTCACCGGGGCGACGATCTGCGCCGACGGCGGCGCCGGCGTCACGGGTGGCGGCGCGGGGGCGGCCTGCGGAGCCGCGCCGGCGCCCTCCGGCGTCGAGGTCTTCGGGGCGTCGGCAGGAGGCGTCTGGGCGAGCGCGGTCGTGCTGAAGAGCAGCGCGGCTCCGAGTGCTTTCAGTCTCACGTGTTTCCCTCCAGGGTCGGGAAGACGGTCAGTCACGGGGGGTCGTGACTACGCTTTGTGGGGACCCGGTTCGTATCACTTCGCACTATCGACGCACATTTTTCAATCACCCCGCTGCATTTTCGGCATACACGCGCAGTCCGTGCGCTCATTAGCGGAGGGTGAGACTCGGTCGCGTGTCGGCGAGACCGAAAAGATTTCGTCGTGCGGTGGCGGGGTTCGGCTCCGGCGGGGTGCAGGTGCGGACGCCCGGACGGCCGCGCAACGCATCGCGGCAGGAACCGCGGCGGGCTAACGCGCCCGTCCGAGGTACGCAGCCTGGACCCGGGGATCGGCCTCGAGCTCGCGCGACGCTCCTTCGAGCACGAGCCGGCCGCGCTCGAGCACGTAGGCGTAATCCGAGATGGCGAGCGCGAGGCGCGCGTTCTGCTCGACGAGCAGGATCGTCGTGCCGTCGCGGTGGATCGCCTGGACGATATCGAAGATCTGCTGCACGAGGATCGGCGAGAGGCCCATCGACGGCTCGTCGAGGAGCAGGATCCGTGGCCGCGCGAGGAGCGCGCGCGCGAACGCGAGCATCTGCTGCTGGCCGCCGGAGAGCGACCCCGCGAGCGACCCGCGCCGTTCGCCGAGGATCGGGAAGCGCCGGTACTGCTCCTCGATCGCGGCGCGCAGCGCGGAAGGCTCCTGCCGCCGCTCGCCGGCGAGGACGAGGTTCTCCTCGATCGTCATCCGCCCGAGGATCGCGCGGCCCTCCGGGACGAGCGACAGCCCGGCGGCGACGGCGCGGTGAGCCGGGAGGTTCGTGACGTCCTTTCCCGCGAGGCGCACCCGCCCCTTCGCGGGCGACACGAGCCCGGCAAGCGCCGAGAGGATCGAGGTCTTGCCCGCGCCGTTCGGCCCGATGAGGGTGACGATCCGACCCTCGGGGACGGAGAGCGACACGCCGCGCACCGCCTCGACGTGGCCGTAGGCGACGTGCAGGTCCTCGATCTCGAGGAGCGGGGCGAGTTCGCTCACCGCGGCCCCCCGAGGTAGGCCGTGATCACCGCGGGATCCTCCGCCACCTGCGCGGGCGGCCCCTCCGCGATCACCTTGCCGAAGTTCACGACGGTGATGCGATGGCAGACGTCCATGACGAGGCGGACGTTGTGCTCGACGAGCAGCACCGAGTGGCCGTCCGCTGCGACCTTTCCGATGAGCGCCGCGACCGACTCGACCTCCACCGGGTTCATCCCGGCGGTCGGCTCGTCGAGCAAGAGCAGCCTCGGCTCCGACGCGAGCGCCCGCGCGATCTCCACGCGCCGCTGCTCGCCGTACGAGAGGTGCTTCACGGGATCGCGCCGGCGCTCGTGGAGGCCCACCCGCTCGAGGAGCGCCTCGGCGCGCTCGCGCACGAGCCGCTCCGCGGCGCGCGCCGGCGGCAGCCCGAGGAGCCGCGCGCCGAGCGACTCCTTGCGCCGGAGGTGCTCGCCGACGATGACGTTGTCCCGCGCCGAGAGGTCCGGGAAGAGCCGGATGTTCTGAAAGGTGCGGGCGATCCCGAGCGCCGCGATCCGGTGCGGCGCGAGCCCGCCGATGGAGCGGCCCTCGAAGCGGAGCGTGCCGGCGGTGGGCTGGAGCAGGCCCGAGACGAGATTGATGATGGTGGTCTTGCCGGCGCCGTTCGGGCCGATGAGGCCGTGCACCGCGCCGGGCGCGACCTCGAAGCTTGCGCCGTCCACGGCGCGGACGCCGCCGAAGACGCGCTCCACGCCTTCGAGCGAGAGGCGCGCGCTCACGCGGTCGCGCTCCGCGCGCGGCGCGACTCGCGCAGCCGCCGCGGCAGGGAGACGATGCCGTTCGGCAGGAACAGGATGACGGCGAGGAGCACGACCCCGTTCACGAGGAAGCGGAGCGGCCCCGGCTCGATCCCGAGGAGCGGCGCGATCTCACGCAGGACCTCGGGGAGGAGCGTGAGGAACGTCGCCCCGACCACCGGGCCGTAGAACGCGGCGGTCCCGCCCACCACCGCGAAGACGAGCATGTCGACGACGCGCGAGAAGCCGAAGCCATTCGGCGCGACCATGAACGTGAAGTGCGCCTCGAGGCCGCCTGCGAGCCCCGCGAGCGCCGCGCCGAGGACGAGCATCGCGAGCTTGTACGCGGTCGTGTGGATCCCCATCGTGCGCGCCGCCGCCTCGTCCTCGCGGATCGCCTCGAGCGCGAAGCCCCACTTCGAGCCGCGCAGCCGCCAGAGCAGGAGGAGCGCGATGGCGAGGGAGAGATAGATCGTGAAGAGCGAGGTGAGCTGCGGGATCGCGACGATCCCCTGGGCGCCGTTCACGTAGTCCCAGTTCACGAGGCCAAGCCGGACCACCTCGCCGAACGCCACGGTCGCGATGGCGAGGAAGACGCCTCGGATGCGGAGCACCGGCAGCCCGAGCGGCACCGCGACGAGGGCGGGGAGCAGGGCCGCGGCGGCGAGCGCGACCGAGAAGGGCACGTGGGCGTTGAGCGTGAGGAGCGTGGCCGCATACGCGCCGATCGCCATGAAGCCCGCGGACGACAGCGCGAGCTGGCCGCAGGAGAGCGTGGTGTAGACCGAGAGGCCGAGGAGCGCGTTGATCCCGATGTAGCCGAGGGTGGACTGGTAGGTGAGGTACAGCTCCTCGAGCTTCTCCAGCATCCGTCACGCCTCCCGCAGCGAGGGCGCGCCGAAGAGCCCGCGTGGCCGCAGGACGAGGATGAGGAAGAGCGCGGCGAAGGAGACCGCGTCGCGGTACGACCCGCCGAGGTGCGAGACGACGAAGACCTCGGTGAGGCCGAGGGCGAACCCGGCGAGGACCGCGCCCGCCATCGAGCCCATCCCCCCGACGATGATCACCGCGAGCCCCTTCAGCTCGACGCTCCGGCCCATGTCCGGCGAGATCGAGTTGAAGGCGAGCCCGAACAGGACCCCCGCCGCCCCGCCGAGCGCGGAGGAGATGAAGAAGGCGGCGGCGATGGCGCGGTCCACGTCGACGCCGAGGATCCGGGCGGCGCGCGGACTCTCGGCGACCGCGCGCACCTCCCGGCCGAGGCGGGTCCGCTGCACGAGCCACCAGAGCACGAGGAACAGCCCTACCGCGACCGCGATGATCGTGAGCTGTAGCCGCGAGATGACCCCGCCGAGGATCCGGAGCTGCTTCTCCGGGATCGTGCCGAAGGGGAACCGCGAGACGTTCGGGCCCCAGAGCTCGAGCGCGATCGCCTCGAAGATCGCAGCCATCGCGAGCGAGCTGATGAGCCCGGAGATGTTCGAGTCGGAGCGCCCGCGCAGCGGCCGGAACGCGAGCCGCTCGAGCACGAGCCCGAGCAGCCCCGCGGCGAGCACCGCGAGCGGCAGCGCGACGAGGATGTGCAGCTGCAGCGTCGAGACGAGGGTGAGCGCCGTGAACGACGCGAGCATGAAGATCGCGGCGTGGGCGAGGTTCAGGATGTCGAGCACCCCGAAGACGAGCGTGTAGCCGAGCGCGAACAGCGCGTAGATGCTGCCGAGGAACAGCCCGTTGATGACCTGCTGGCCCACGCTCGTCTCCGGCGGCCGGCGCTACTGGACGATCTGGAACTTGCCGTCCTTCACCTGCTGCAGCGCTGGCTCGTGGCTCCCGTCCCGGTTCGGCAGGAACGAGAACTTGCCGAGCGGCGTCGCGAGGTCCTTCACCTTCGCGAAGCCCGCCTTGATGTCGTCGCGGCCGCCCTTGTTGCCGAGCTTGATCGCCTCGGCGACGACGAGCACGCCGGTGTAGGCCTGCGCGGCGAACTGGTCGGGGTCGACCCCGCGCGCCTTCATCACCTCGAGGAACTTCTGGTTCGCGGGCGCGGCGCTCGTGCGGTCCCAGGCGGTTCCGACGAGGACGCCCTCCGCCCCGGGGCCCGCGTTCTTGATGAGCGCTGGGCTGTTGAAGCCGTTGCCGCCGAGGATCGGACCCTGCCAGCCGAGCTGGCGCGCCTGGGAGACGATGCCCGACGCGTTCTCGACGAGGGCGGAGACGACGAGGATGTCCGGCTTCAGCGTGAGGAGCGAGGAGAGCTGGGCGTTGTAGTCGCGGTCCGGCTTCGCGAACGTCTGCGTCGCGACGACCTCGATCTTGAGCTCGTCGAGGGCGGACTTCATGACCCCGTAGCCGGCCTGGGTGAACGCGTCGTCGTTGCCGTAGAGGACGCCCGCCTTCTTGAAGCCGAGCTTCGCCTGGGCGCGCTTGAGCGCGCCGGGGATGACCTGGGCCTCGGTGAGCGAGACGCGCCAGATGTAGTCGCCGATGTCGGTGATCCCCTTCGGCGCGGTGTTCGAGACGGCGACCACCGGGACCTTCGCCCCCTGCGCGAGCGGGTCGGCGGCGGTGGCGGTGTTGGAGAGCGTGGGCCCGATGATGGCGCTCACTCGGTCCTTGTTGATGAGCCGCTGGAACACGGCGATGCCCTGCTCCTTCGTCGAGGCGTCGTCCTCGAAGACCGCCTCGAGCACCACGTTCTTCAGGGCTCCGCTCTTGTTCACCTCGTCGACGGCGGCGAGGATGCCCGCCTTCTGGTTCGCCCCGTACGCGGCGGCGGGACCCGTCATGCTGAGCGCGGCGCCGATCTTGACGGTCTCCTTGGCGGAAGCGCTGCCCGCGCCGAGGACGAGCGTCGTGACGAAGAGTGACAGCGTTCTTGCGAAGCGCATGTGAAATCCTCCTGGCCCCTGCACGGGGAGCCGATTTCGTATGAGAACCGGAGGCTCCTGGCAAGCCTTCGCCTTCGGGGCCAAGGGTCGCCGAGGAACACGCGGCGCGCGGAAACGCCTACGCGCGGCGGTGATCGTGGACGCGCTTCGCCTTCCCGGCGGAGCGCTCGAGAGTGTTCGGGGCGACGAGCTCGACCGTCATCCGGACGCCGGTGACGGCGTGGATCTCGCGGTCGATCCGGTCGCGCAGCTCGATCATCTCGCGCATCTCGTCTCGGAAGTCGCCGGGCCGGACCTCGACCTTCACGATCGCCTCGTCGAGCGTGCCGGGGCGCGAGATCTCGATGAGGTAATGGGGCGCCGTCCCCTCGACGCGCAGGAGCGCCTCCTCGATCTGCGACGGGAAGACGTTCACCCCGCGGATGATGAGCATGTCGTCCGAGCGCCCGACGACGCGGCTCATGCGGACGCCGGTGCGGCCGCAGGGGCAGGGCCGCCGGTCGAGCGAGGCGAGGTCGCGCGTCCGGTAGCGGAGCACCGGCAGCGCCTCCTTCGTGAGCGTCGTGAAGACGAGCTCGCCCGTCTCGCCGTCGCGGACCGGCTCGAGCGTCTCCGGGTTCACGCACTCGACGACGAAGTGATCCTCCTGGACGTGCATGCCGGCGCGCGCGCCGCACTCGCCCGAGACGCCGGGGCCGATCACCTCGGAGAGGCCGTAGTTGTTGAAGGCGAGGATGCCGAGGCCACGCTCGATCTCGAGCCGCATCTCCTCGGTCCACGGCTCGCCGCCGAAGTGGCCGAAGCGGAGCGGCAGGGTGCCCGGGGCGAACCCCTCCGCGCGCGCGACCTCCGCGATGTGGAGGGCGTACGACGGCGTGCAGACGAGGACCTCGGCCCCGAGGTCGCGGATGAGCAGCACCTGGCGCGGGGTGTTACCGCCGGCGGCCGGCACGATGCCTGCGCCGACCTTCTCGATGCCGTAGTGGAGGCCGAAGCCACCGGTGAAGAGGCCGTAGCCGAACGCGACGTGGACGAGGTGCTCTTTCCGCAGGCCCCCCGCGAAAAGGAAGCGCGCGACGAGCCCCGACCAGGTCTCGAGGTCCTTCCGCGTGTAGGCGACGAAGGTCGGGCGGCCGGTCGTGCCGGAGGAGCCGTGGACGCGGGCGACCTCCGCGCGCGGCACCGCGAGCAGGCCGAGCGGGTAGTTCCGGCGCAGGTCGTCCTTCACCGTGAACGGCAGGCGCCGGACGTCTTCGACGGTGCGGAGGTCCTCCGCCGAGACGCCCGCGGCCCGGAGCGCGTCGCGGTAGAAGGGGACGCCCGACGCGTGCCGCACCGCCTCGGCGAGCCGCCGCGCCTGGAGCGCGCGCAGCTCCTCGCGCGGGAGCGTCTCCGCCGGATCCCAGATCCGGGTCTCGACCGCGAGCTTCGTCAAGGGTGGCTCCTACGCGCCCGCCCGGGCGAAGAGCTCCTGGGAGCCGAGGAGCTTCACGCCCGCCTCGGAGAGGAGCTTCGAGGCGCGCTCCGGATCGGCGAGGCGGAACACGAGCGTCGCGAAGTTGCCGCGCTCGCGCCCGGCGGCGAGCGCGTACATGTACTCGATCCCGAGCCCCGCCTTCTCGAACGACTCGAGGACCGATGCGAGGCCGCCCGGCCGGTCGGGCACGTCCACCGCGAGCACCTCCGTGACGTTCACGACGATCCCGGCTGCCTCGAGCGCGGCCTTGGCCTTCTCCCAGTCCTTCACGATGAGGCGCAGGATGCCGAACTGCTGCGTGTCGGCGAGCGACATCGTGAGGATGTCGATCCCGGCGTCGCCGAGCACCTTGCAAGGGATCCGGAGCTGGCCGGACCGGTTCTCGAGGAAGAGCGACAGCTGGCGGATCTTCATGGCGGTCCCCTTCAGATGTTCCGCTTGTCGAGCACGCGCTTCGCCTTGCCCTCGCTGCGCGCGATGGTCCGCGGTGCGACGAGGTGGACCTTCACCCGGATGCCGACGACGTGGTCGATCGCGTCGCCGAGCTTCTTCTGCAGGGTCTCGAGCGCGCCGATCGTGTCGGAGAAGACCTCGGAGGTGACCTCGACCTGAACCTCCATCTCGTCGAGCCCCTTCTCGCGGGTGAGGACGATCTGGTAGTGCGGCAACGTCCCCTCGACCTGCAGGAGCGCCGCCTCGACCTGCGACGGGAACACGTTCACGCCGCGGATGATGAACATGTCGTCCGAGCGCCGCCCGATGCGGAGGATGCGCCGGATCGTCCGGCCGCACGGACACGGCTCGGGGTGGATGGCGGTGATGTCGCGAGTCCGGTAGCGGATCATCGGCATCGCCTGCTTCGAGAGGGTCGTGAGGACGAGCTCGCCCTCCGCGCCGTCCGGGAGCACCGCGCCGGAGGCCGGGTCCACGATCTCCGGGTAGAAGTGATCCTCGAAGAGGTGCAGGCCGTCCTGCCGGAAGCACTCGATGCCGACGCCGGGGCCGACGATCTCGGAGAGGCCGTAGATGTCGTAAGCCCGGATCCCCGACTCGGCCTCGATGTGCTTGCGCATCGACTCGGACCAGGGCTCCGCGCCGAAGACGCCCACCTTGAGCCGGCCGAACCCGATCTTCGCATCCTTGGCCCGCTCGATGAGGTGGACCATGTACGAGGGCGTGCAGCAGATCGCGGTGACGTTGAAGTCCTCGAGCACCATGAGCTGCCGCTCGGTGTTGCCGCCCGAGATCGGGATCACCGTCGCGCCGAGCGCCTCGCCGCCGTAGTGCGCGCCGAGGCCGCCCGTGAAGAGCCCGTAGCCGTAGGCGTTCTGGATGACATCGCCCTTGTGCAGCCCGCAGGCGGCGAACGTGCGGACCATCACGCTCGTCCAGACCTGGAGGTCCGCCTCGGTGTAGGCGACGACGATCGGCTTGCCGGTCGTGCCGGAGGAGGCGTGGAGGCGGACGATCTCCTCCATCGGCGACGCGAAGAGGCCGAAGGGGTAGGTGTCGCGCAGGTCCCCCTTCACGGTGAACGGCACCTTCCCGAGATCGGCGAGCGCCTTCACCGCGTCGGGGCGCAGGCCGCGCTCCTCCATGCGGCGCCGGAAGAGCGCCACCTTCTCGTAGGCGCGGGTCACCACCGCCTGGAGCCGCCCGAGCTGGATGCGCTCGAGCTCGCGGCGGGGCAGGAAGTCGGGCGCGCTCGCGGGGTGGAAACCGCCGGGTGCGTCGTTCCACTGCGTCTTCATGGGATCCTCCGTCGCTACGCCGTGCGGGCTTTCTCGCGGCCGATCTGGAACGCCTTCTCGTTCACCGCGTGCAGGTGGGGCGGCAGGGCCGCCTTCACCGCCTCGAGCCAGAGCGTCTCCGGGAGCTCGAGGTGGCGCGAGAGCGCGCCGAGGAGCGCGACGTTGAGGCTCTTGCGGTTCGGGAGCGCCTTCTCGTCGACGAAGTCGGGGGGGATGAGGACGCCTCCCGCGCGCAGGAGCGGGCGCGTCACCTCGACCTCGGACGGCGCGAGCACGACGAGGAAGTCCGCCTCGCCCGGCGGGATCATGGGCGAGAGCACCGTCGCGCCGAAGCGGACGTCGGAGGTCACCGACCCGCCGCGCTGGCTCATCCCGTGGACCTCGGCCTTCTTCACGTCGTGCCCGGCCCGGAAGGCGACGTCGGCGAGGATGTCCGACGCCTTGATGGCGCCTTGCCCGCCGAGGCCGGCGACGACGACGTTCGTGACGGCCTTCTGCCGGAGGGGCACTCGGGCCAGGCCCTCGCGCCCTCCCCGACCCCCCGCTCGCTCCGGGGCAGCCTCACCCGGCTGCCCCGGAGCTCGCTCACTCATTCTCGGCCTCCGCGCAGGCGGCGCACGCGTCGGCGGCCGCCTTCTCGAACTTGCGGATGTCGGCGGCGGCGAGGATGCACGCGCGGCGCGCCACGATCATCGACAGCTCCGGCTTCGCGAGCCCGTCGACGAGCAGCTTCTCGAAGCCGCCCGGATCGGCGACCGGGTCGACGACGTGGACGTTCTTCACGCCCACCGCGCGGCCGAGCCCCTCGATCGAGACCCTGCCGGTCTGCTCGTGCTCGAGGGTGCGGCCGGTGCCGGGGTGTTCCTGCTGCCCGGTCATCGCGGTCGTGCCGTTGTCGAGCACGATGAGGACGTGGCCGGTCGTGGGCGGGTTGTAGACCATCTCGATGAGCCCGTTCACGCCGGTGTGGATGAACGTCGAGTCGCCGATGATCGAGACGACCCGCTTCGCGTCCTTCTCCGGCAGCACGTGGCGCAGCCCGAGGCCGACGCCGAGCGAGGCGCCCATCGCGACGCAGGTGTCCATGCCCTGGTACGGCGGCAGGACGCCGAGCGTGTAGCAGCCGATGTCGCCCGCGACGATGCAGTCGTGCTTGCGGAGCGCGCCGTACACCGGGTGGTACGGGCACGCCTCGCACAGCATGGGCGGCTTCCCCTTCGGCAGGACCGGCTCCGGCGAGGTGTCCCGCGCCACGATGCGGCGGACGCGGTCCACGTTCAGCTCGCCGAACCGGAAGGGCTCCGCCTTCGACTCGACCGCGATGCCCGCGGCGCGGATCAGGTCGGCGAGGAACGGATCACCCTCCTCCACGACGAGGCACCGCTCGACCGAGGCGGCGAACGCGCGGATCTTCTCGAGCGGGAGCGGGTAGACGGTCTTGAGCTCGAGGAAGCACGCGCCCGGGGCGGCCTCGCGCGCGTGGAGCGCCGTGACGCCGGCGGTGACGATGCCGAGCTTGCGGTCGCCCTCGATGCGGACGTTGAGCGGCGTCGCCTCCGCGAAGGCCTGGAGCTCCTCGAGCTTCCGGCGGAGCTTGCGGTGCGCGGGGCGGGCGTAGGCCGGGATCATGACCCGCCCGACGATGTCGCGCTCGAACGCGGGGGGCTTCGCGGCGACCGGCGCGCGCCGCGTGACGATCGACTTCCCGTGGCAGACGCGGGTGGTCATTCGCAGGAGCACCGGCAGCTTGAAGCGCTCCGAGAGCTCGAACGCGGCGAGCGCTAGGTCGTAGGCCTCCTGCGAGTCGGCGGGCTCGAGCATCGGGAGCGCCGCCGCGACGGCGTAGTGCCGGTTGTCCTGCTCGTTCTGCGAGGAGGCCATGCCGGGATCGTCGGCGGAGACGACGACGAGCGCCCCGGAGACGCCGGTGTACGCCGCGGTGAAGAGTGGGTCGGCGGCGACGTTCACGCCGACGTGCTTCATCGTCACGAGCGCCCGCGCGCCGCCGTAGGCCGCGCCGAGCCCCACCTCGAGCGCGACCTTCTCGTTCGGCGCCCACTGCGCGCGGCCGCCGAGGCGGGAGAAGTTCTCGAGGATCTCGGTGGAGGGCGTGCCGGGGTAGCCCGTCCCGAGGTGCACACCGCCATCGAGCGCGGCGGCGGCGACCGCTTCGTCGCCCGAGAGAAGACGTCTTTCCATCGCGCGCCGGTCTCCGTGCTCGCGTCCCGCTCCCGCCGCGAGGTCAAAAGGCCGCGCATGATAGCCCGCCGGCCTCGCTGATTCCCATCCCCACCCTTCGACTTCGGGGCCGCGGAGCGCCCCCTACGCTTCGCTCAGTAAAAGGCGAGCAGCGCGAGCGTCGCCTCGTCGGCGAGCGGCGTGCGCCGCGCCTCGAGCGAGAGGGAGAGGTCGCGCGCGAGGTGGACCCGGAGCGCGGCGCGAGCCTCGAAGCTCTCGCGCGGCGACGCGTCCGGGAGCCAGCGCCAGCGCCCCTCGGCGACGAGCGCCGCGCGCCCCCCGAGCCGCAGCCGCGCGAGGCCTCCCGGCCCGACGCCGAGCCGCGCCGCGCCGCCCGCGAGCCCGGCGAGGCGCGGCGACCACTCGGCGAGGAGGTCCGCGCCCGCGTAGAGGTCGAGCGGCCCGAGCACCTTCGCGAGCCCGGCGCCGAGCTCGCCCTGCGCGGCGAGGCACCCCGCGCAGCCGCGATCCCGCACGGTCGCGGCGCCGAAGCGGAAGCGCCAGGAGGGGCGCAGCTCGAGGCGCGAGAGGTCGTTGAGCGACACGATGCGCACGAACCACGCCTCGTCCACCTCGGCGCGCCCCTCGCGCGGCGCGAGCCGCAGCCGCGTCGGGAAGAACTCGATCTGCGCGAGGGGCGGGTACCCGTCCGCCGGATCGCCGAGGTCATGGAGCCCGAGCCGTGCGTCGAGCAGGACGAGGGCGCCGTCGCGGGAGGAGACCCCGCCGCCAACGCCGGCGCGGGCGGACGCATGGCCGAGCTCGGGCGCGCGGCGAGCCGGCGGCGGGATCTCGAGCGGCGGCGAGACGACGCCGAGCCCGCTCCGGCGCTCGAGCAGCAGCTGGCGAGAGCGCGCCGCGGCGGGGGCCTTCCCCACGACGAGGTCGCGCCCGAAGCGCAGGTCGAGGTGGTCGAGCGCGGCGTCGAGCACCGCGGCCTCGCTGGTGGGTCCGAGCACGGCGCCGAGCGGCGCCGCGGGATCCGCGGCGAGCGCCTCGACGCCCTCGCGGCCGGCGCGGTCGAGCCGCCCGAGCCGGGCGAGGAACTGCGTCCGGATCGAGGGGCGGTAGCGGACGTCGCGCACGAGCCCCGGGTTCTCGAAGAGCGCCTTCACCGTGTCCGACGGGATGACGACCGCGCGGCCGACGTGCTCGAGGAGCGAGAGGCGCGGGGCCGCCGCCTCGAGCGCGCCGAGCACGTGGTAGCTGCAGTTCTCGTCGAGGTACCAGTAGTCGAAGAAGGTCCCGCCGAGCTCCCACAGGTGGGCGGCGAGCATCGCGACCTCGCCCGGCGCGAGGGCGAGATCGTACTCCCACAGATCGCGGGACTCGGCGTCGGCGTACTCGCGGACCTTGTAGTAGTAGGCGTAGTGGTTGAACTGGCCGTGGAAGAAGCCGAGGAGCCCCTTCACCGCGTAGACGAGCGCGTTCTTCGTGTCGACGGTGGCGGAGTAGTCGACGCCGTAGTCGAGCAGCTCCCGCTCCCGCCCGACGCCCGCGCCTTCCTCCTTGTTGAGCCGCAGGAAGGTGTGGCCGAACGCCGAGGCCGGGTTGTTGAGGTAGTAGGACGAGAAGACGAGCGTCACCGAGCGCGGCCGGATCCGCTCGAGGAACTCCTCGAACCGCCGGCAGCGGCGCGGCGGCAGGCGGACGAGGTCGACGCCGAGCCGGCGGGCGAGGAAGGCGAAGCGCGCGGGGAAGCGGCACTGCGCGTCCGCGAGCTCGTCCGCGACGGGCCGGTCGTCGAACAGCGCGCGGAGCGTCGCCTCGAGCTCGGCGCGGGGATTCGTCTTGCCGAGGAGCGCGCGGAAGAAGGCGCTCCCGTCCACCTCGCTCTCGAACCCGCCCTTGCGGGTCCGCCGCCAGTGGCCGAGCCGCAGCCAGGCGGGGTCCTCCCAGAGCCGCTCGCGCCGGGCGCGGGCGACGAGCTCGTCGAGGTGCGCTGGGTCGGGCGCAGGCGCGGCGGTCGCCGCGGCCGTGGCGAGAGAAAGGAGGAGCGCGACGAGCGAGGGGCCCATCGCGCTCCCGTTTACCACCGAATGCGGCGGAGTTCGCTAGATGCGGCCGCAGCCGAGGGACGCGTCCTCGTGGAGCGTCTTCAGGATCGCCTCGGTGACCTCGTCGCTCGAGGCGCCCTCGGTCGGGAAGATCGCGCCGAAGTTCCTCTGCAGCGCCGGGCCGATCTTGGAGGAGTCCGCGCAGGCGTTGATCACGGCGAGGGCGCCGATCGCCTCGCCCGTACCGCGGGAGATGTCCTTCGCGAGGACCTCACGGTTCGCCTCGACGAAGCTCTTCGTCCCCTGTGCCATGAGCCCGGGGCCGCAGTTCGAGGTGCCGGTGGTGATGCCGAACGTCTGGGTTCCGAAGGTGCCGTTCGTCGTGGCGGCGAGGATCTGGACCGCTCCCGGCTGGTTTCCGAAGACGAGGGAGCCGAGGCCGCAGCCGGCGAGGCCGTACGTGCCGGTCCCCTTGAGGCCGCTGTTCGCGGCGAGCGTGGTCGAGGCGCTGAGCAGCATGGCAAGAGCGATGGCGAGGCGCATGGTGGACCTCCTGATGTTCACCGGGGGGAAATCCCCGAGGATTTGCTTGTCGCACACCCATACCTGGCGGCAGGCCGGGTCGGGCGCGCTCGCGCGCTCCCGGATGGGGTGGGTCGACGAGATGTCGCACCTGTTTCCGTTTTTCGTTGCCGGTCCTTTTCGCACTGCGTAGTGTTCGTGATTCCCGGTATTCACTGAGAAATCAGGTGCCCACATGCCCCTCAAGATCCTCGTCACGGCGAAGCGGGTCGAGGACCCGGAGTCGAAGATCAAGGTGAAGCCCGACGGCACCGGCATCGTGACGGAGGGCGTCAACTACAAGATGAACCCCTTCGACGAGATCGCCGTCGAGGAGGCGCTGCGGCTGCGCGAGAAGCACGGCGGAGAGATCGTCGTCGTCTCGATCGGCGGCGACAAGTCCGTCACCGAGATCCGCGCCGCCCTGGCGATGGGCGCCGACCGCGGCGTGCTCGTGCGCCACGACGGCCCGCTCGATCCGGTCGTCGTCTCCGCGCTCCTCGCCAAGATCTTCGAGGCAGAGAAGCCGGACCTCGTCATCCTCGGCAAGCAGTCGATCGACGACGATCAGAACCAGGCCGGCCAGTACCTCGCGGCGCGGCTCGGCCGCCCGCAGGCGACCTTCGCCTCGAAGAAGGAGAGCCTCGAGAGCGAGGCCGAGCAGAAGAGGGAGCCGGGCCTGAAGCTCACCGCGGACGGCAAGGGCCTTCAGGTAACGCGCGAGGTGGACGGCGGCGTCGAGACGCTCGAGGTGACGCTGCCTGCCGTGGTGACGACCGACCTCAGGCTCAACAAGCCGCGCTTCGCCTCGCTCCCCGGGATCATGAAGGCGAAGAAGAAGGAGGTGAAGGAGCTGCAGGCCTCCTCCCTCGGCGTCGACCTCTCGCCGAAGGTCGTCGTGAAGAAGCTCGCCGAGCCGCCGGCGCGCAAGGGCGGCCTCAAGGTCGCGGACGTCGAGGAGCTCTGGAAGAAGCTTCACGAGGAGGCGAAGGCCCTCTAGGGCCTCCGGCCGAACGGAGACCACCATGTCGAACGTTCTCATCGTGGCGGAGCAGGCGGGCGGCGCGCTGCGCAAGGCGACGCTCCACGCGCTCACGGCAGGCCGCACGCTCGCGAAGCGCACCGGCGGGAAGCTCCATGTCGCGCTCCTCGGCAGCGGCGTGAAGGGGCTCGCCGAAGGGCTCGCGAAGCACGGCGCGGAGGTGCACGTCGCCGACGCGGCGGCGCTCGCCCACCCGCTCGCCGAGGCGCACGCGCCGGTGATCGCCGCGCTCGCGAAGGCGACGGGCGCGACCTTCGTCGGCGCGGCGGCGACCGCGTACGGCAAGGACCTCCTGCCGCGCACCGCCGCCCTCCTCGACGCCGGGATGGCGACCGAGGTGCTCGGCTTCGGTGGCGACGGCGGGGCGGTGACCTTCCGCCGGCCGATGTGGGCCGGCAACGTCCTCGCCGAGGTCGAGATCGCGACTGCGGTGAAGGTGTTCACCATCCGTCCCACCGAGTTCCCCGCCTCGGCGCCCGACGCCGCGGGCGCGGTCCACGACGCGCCGGCGGCGGTGGACGCGGGGGCGCTCGGCACCCGCTACGTCGCCTTCGAGGAAGTGAAGAGCGCGCGCCCCGAGCTCACCGAGGCGCGCGTCGTCGTCGCGGGCGGCCGCGGGACGAAGGGCGACTTCAAGCCCATCGAGGCGCTCGCGGACGAGCTCGCCGCGGCCGTCGGGGCGAGCCGCGCCGCGGTGGACGCGGGCTGGGTGCCGAACGACTGGCAGGTCGGGCAGACGGGCAAGGTCGTCGCGCCGGAGCTGTACGTCGCCGCCGGCATCTCCGGCGCGATCCAGCACCTCGCCGGCATGAAGGGCTCGAAGGTGATCGTGGCGGTGAACAAGGACCCCGAGGCCCCGATCTTCCAGATCGCCGACTACGGCGTCGTGGGCGACCTCTTCAAGGTCCTGCCGGAGCTCACGGCGAAGGTGAAGGGGAGCCGCTAGGTTCCAGCGGATGACGGAAGACGATCTCGCTCCGCTGGGCGTCTTCCGGATCCCGGTCCCGATCCCATTCCCGCAGGCGGGCGGCCCCGTCAACGTCTACCTCGTCGAGGACGAGGGGGGCGGGTTCCTCCTGTGGGACGCCGGGCTCGGCTCGCCCGAGGCGGAGGCGGCGCTCGAGGACGGGTTCCGGCGGCTCGGGCGGCGCTTCGACGAGGTCACCCGGATCCTCATCTCGCACGGGCACGTCGATCATTACGGCGCCGCGCGGTTCGTCCAGGAGCGGCACGGCGGTGTCGTCCCCGTCCACGCCCACCCGGCCGACCACGCGAAGATCGCCGAGGACGGCTGGCGCTGGCAGGACCGCGCGAAGATCTACTCCGCCTACCTCGCGAAGCTCGGCGTGCCGAGCGAGGGGGTCCTGCGCTCCGAGCGCGAGGGCGAGCGGTCCTTCTCGCTCGCGCGCCGCGTGCCGGAGGTGCGGCCGCTCGTCGAGGGCGACCGGATCCGGACGCGCCACCTCGACCTACGCGCGCTCCACATGCCGGGGCACACGCCCGGGCTCGTCTGCCTGTACGACGCCGCGCACCGGCTCCTGCTCTCGGGCGACCACGTCCTCGAGAAGGTCTCGCCGAACCCGCTCATCGAGCTCGGTCCGGACGGCGAGGAGGGCTACTTCCGCCCGCTCGTCGCCTACCTCGAGAGCGTCGCGCGGACCCGCGCGCTCGAGCTCGACCTCGTGCTGCCGGGCCACGGCCCGCCGTTCGCCGGGCACCGCGACGTCATCGACCGGCTCGTCGGCTTCTACGGCACGCGGCAGGCGAGGATCCGCGCGCTCCTCGACGCCGGGCCCGCGACGCCGTACGAGCTCTCGCGCGCGATCTTCCCGAAGGCCCGGCCGGCGGAGACCTTCCTCACCCTGTCCGAGACGATCGCGAACCTCGAGGTGATGGAGGCGCGCGGCGAGGTCGTCCGCGGCGTCGTGGACGGCACCTACCGGTTCGAGGCGGACGAGGGCTCGCGCTGACCGGGGGGCGAGCCGCGCCGTGGCCGACCTCGCGCTCCTCGTCTTGACGCTCCTCTGGGGCACGACCTTCCACTTCGTGAAGGTGGTGCTCGAGGTCGCCTCGGCGGGCGTCTTCCTCGCCGGGCGCTTCGCGACCGCCGCCCTCGTCCTCGCCCTCGCCTGGCTCGTCCGCCGGGACCGGCCCGGCCCCCGGCTCCTGCGCGAAGGGGTCCTCCTCGGCCTCTTCATGCTCGCGGGCTTCGTCCTGCAGACGCTCGGCCTGCGCTTCACGACCCCGTCGCGCTCCGGGTTCCTCACCGGGCTCTCGGTCCTCGTCGTCCCGTTCGTCGCGCGCTTCGCGCTCGGCCGCCGCGTCCGCTCCGCCTCCTGGGTGGGCGTCGTCCTCGCCGTCGCCGGGCTCGCCGTGCTCACCCGCGCGTTCGGCGACGGAACGTCGGGCGAGGTCCGGCTCGGGGACGCGCTCACCGTCGGGTGCGCCGTCGCGTTCGCGCTCCAGATCGTCTTCACCTCCGAGTGGTCGCCGCGCCACCCGCTCGTGCCGTTCGTCCTCGTGCAGCTCCTCGTCGCCTTCGCGGGGGCGCTCCTCCTCGTGCCCCTCGAGGCGCCGCGCCTCGACCGCGCCGGGCTCGCGCGGTTCGCCGGGACGGTCGCCTTCACCGGCGTCGCGATGACCGCCGCCGCGTTTCTCGTCATGAACTGGGCGCAACGGCGGACCACCGCCGTCCGCGCCGCCCTCGTCTTCTCGCTCGAGCCGGTCGCGGCCGCCCTCTTCAGCCACGTCTATGGCGGCGAGCCGCTCTCGCGGGCGGACTGGACCGGCGGTGCGCTCGTCGTGCTCGGCGTCGTCGTCGGCGAGGTGGGCGGGGCGCTCGAGCGCGGCCCGCCCGCGTGACGTCGAGGCGGCATACGCTTGAGGCTTCCCGCGTTCCCGGTCCGGAGGTCACCCCCAGCATGCGCCGCACCGTCCTCGCCCTCCTCGTCCTCGCGGCCGCCTGCCGGACGACCCTCGCGCCCGAGCCGGCTCGGACCGCTGAGCGCGCCCTCGTAGAGGTGAGCGGGGCCGAGCTGCCCGCGTTCGCCGACGACCTCGACTTCGCCGGGCTCGACGAGGCGATCTCCCGATCGGCCGCCTACTTCGCGCGGATCGCCGCGGCCGACCCCGGCCGGACGTTCGCGTTCGGGCGCGAGCGGGTGCCGGTGCAGAAGCTCCAGGCGACGCTCGCCCGCTTCCGCGAGCTCGCGCTCGCGCGTCCGGCGCCGGAGCAGCTCGGAGAGGCGATCCGCCGCGAGTTCCGCGTCTTCCGCTCGGCCGGCGACGGCACCGGGAACGTCCTCTTCACGGGCTACTACCTGCCCGAGCTCCGCGGCGCGCCCGAGCGCGGCGGCCGCTACCAGGTGCCGCTGCACCGAGCCCCGGACGACCTCGTCATCGTGCGGGCGAAGGACTTCCCGCAGGTCTCGGACGACCTCGTCGGCCGCGTCGACGGCGGGCGGTTCGTCCCCTACCCGACGCGCGCGGAGATCGCGAAGGGCGCCGTCGATCCCAGGGCGGCCCTCTGCTTCGTCGACTCGGCGGTGGACGCGTTCTTCGTCGAGATCCAGGGGAGCGGGATCGTGAGGTTCGAGGACGGCACCTCCCGCGTCGTCACCTATGCGGGGAAGAACGGCCACCGCTACGAGGCGATCGGGGCGGAGCTCGTCCGGCGCGGGGCGCTCGCGAAGGAGGCGGTGTCGATGCAGGCGATCCGCGGCTGGATCGCGAGGAACCCGGCGGAGGAGCCCGCGCTCCTCGCCCGGAATCCGTCGTACGTGTTCTTTCGCTTCGCCGACGCCCCGACGGGCGCGCTCGGGGTGCCGGTGACGCCGGACCGGACCATCGCCGCCGACACGCGTGTCTTCCCGAAAGGCGCGCTCGCGTTCGTCGCGACCGAGCGGCCGGCCGACGCGGCGGGCGCGCTCATGCGCCCGTTCTCGCGGTTCGTGCTCGACCAGGACGCGGGCGGCGCCATCCGCACCTCCGCGCGCGTGGACCTCTACCTCGGGAGCGGCGCCTACGCCGAGAACGCCGCGGGACGGATGAGGCAGCCGGGGCGGCTCTACTACCTGCTCCTGCGCTAGCGAGCGGGTCGAAAGGGGCAAGAGCGCCCCCACCTCTCCCCACGTCCACCGAGGGCCCGGTTACCCCCCTGTCGGTCGGGCGTTGTAGAAGAGCGGCCGATGCGTCGGTCGCCCGTCGAGCTCCTCCGCGGAGAGATGAAGGTCGCGGGGTCGTCCCTGCACCTCGACGCGCGGCGTCGAGTCGAGTGCGCGTTCGTTTCGCACGCGCACGGCGACCACATCGGCCGCCACGATCGCACCATCGCGACGCCGGCGACGCTCTCGCTCATGCGCCACCGCCTCGGCGAGTCGAAGCGGCGGAAGACCGAGGCCCTGCCCGCCAGCTTCCGCGCACCGTTCGGTCTCGGCGAGCTGACGCTCGAGCTCTACCCCGCGGGGCACGTGCTCGGCTCGGCGCAGCTGCGCGTCGTCCGGAACGGCCTCGCGATCGGCTACACGGGAGACCTCTGCACCGAGCCGACGCACGCGGCCGAGGGCGCGGAGGTGATGCCCTGCGACGTGCTCGTGCTCGAGTCCACCTTCGGCCACCCGCGCTACGTCTTCCCGCCGAAGGCCGAGACGCTCGCCGCCGTCCGGCGCTTCGTCGACGGGGCGATCGCGGAGGGCGCGACGCCGGTCCTCCTCGGCTACGCGCTCGGGAAGGCGCAGGAGATCCTGAAGTTCCTCGCCGACGCCGGCTACCGGTGCGCGGTCCATCCGGTCGCACATGGCGTGAACCAGGTCTACGAGGCGCACGGCGTCGTGTTCCCGAACGCGCGGGCGCTGCCGCCGGAGGGGCCCGACGCGGGCGAGGTGGTGATCGCGCCGCCGCACCTCGCGCGCAGTCCGGCGATGCGCGGCATCCGGCGCCGGCGCACCGCGGTCCTCACCGGGTGGGCGCTGGACGGCGCGCGCCACTTCCGGGCCGACGTCGCCTTCCCGCTCTCCGATCACGCGGACTTCCCTTCGCTCGTCCGATACGCGAAGGCCACCGGCGCGGCGCGCGTCTTCACCGTCCACGGCTTCGCGGAAGACCTCGCCGCCGCCCTGCGCGACGAGGGGCTCCGCGCCGAGCCGCTCCGCGAGGAGCGGCAGCTCGAGCTGCTCTGACCCGAGCGCCCTCGCGACCGCCGCCGCCCATTCGCGGTCGTCCCGGGCGCGCGCGTCGTGTATGGAAGGACCCGTGATCACCTTCACCGTCACGCCCGACGCGGCCGGCCAGCGGCTCGACAAGCTCGTCCGCAAGGCGCTGCGCGACGTCCCGCTCTCCCACGTCTACAAGATGTTCCGGACCCGCAAGGTGCGCGTGAACGGGGCGCGCGGGAGGCCCGAGCAGCTCGTCGAGCCGGGCGATGCGGTGGTGATCCGCGGCGACGAGGAGCGGCTCCTCGCGCCGAAGGCCGCGCCGGGCCCCGGGGCACGCGTGAAGACGACCTTCCGCGTGCTCTTCGAGGACGACGAGGTGCTCGCCGTCGACAAGCCCGCCGGCCTCGCCGCCCACCCCGGCACCGGGATCGTGGGGGCGACGCTCGTCGAGATGGCGCGGAGCTACCTGCGCGTCCCGGACGACCTCCCCGCCACCGAGTTCAAGCCGTCGCCGGCGCACCGGCTCGACCGCGACACCTCCGGGATCGTCCTCGTCGCGAAGACGCGACGCGCGATGGTGGGGCTCGGCGAGATGTTCACCACCGGCGAGGGCGTCCGGAAGAGCTACCTCGCGCTCGCGAAGGGGAAGATGCCGCGCGATAGCGGGACCATCGACCTCCCGCTCTCGGAGCACGAGCAGACCGCGAAGTCGAAGGGGATCCGGGGCGTGAACTTCCAGGAGGCGCTTACCCGGTGGAAGGTCGTCTCGGCGATGAAGGACGCGTCGCTCCTCGCGGTCACGATCGAGACCGGGCGCACCCACCAGATCCGGCGTCACCTCGAGGCGGCGGGCCACCCCGTCGCGGGCGACAAGCGCTACGGCGACTTCGCCTTCAACCGGGCGGCGAAGCAGCGCTGGGGGCTCGCGCGGATGTTCCTCCACGCCTGGAAGCTCGAGCTGCCCCACCCGGTCACCGGGCAGCCGTTGCGGCTCGAGGCGGAGCTGCCGCCCGCGCTCGTCGAGGCGCTCTCGCGCATGAACCTGCACGGGCCGGCGGGACCGGCCGGGCCTGCGGGTGCACGGCGGGAAGCTTCCCCGCACCGCGAGCGTTGAACTCCGCCGGAGATGGAGCATAGATTCGCGCCCCGATGAGCGACACCGGCCAAAGAGATCCCGAGGCGAGCGGAGCCGGGCGAGCGCAGGGGCAGCCGGATGAGGCTGCCCCGGTGCGCGTCGTCGTCGACGGGCTACCCCCGAAGCGGCCGCTCCTGCAGCGCGCCGCCCGCTGGGCGCTCTTCCTCGCCATCGGCGTCGTGAACCTCGCCGTCGCCGGGCTCGTCGCCGGCTACTTCTACTTCTCGCGCGGGCTCCCGGACATCCCGACGCTCGAGCAGTACCGGCCCCCGATCGTCACCGAGGTGATCTCGTCGGACGGCCAGATCGCGGGCGAGTTCTTCGAGGAGCGGCGCAAGGTCCTCCCCTACGAGCGGATCCCGCGGCGCGTCGTCCAGGCGTTCATCGCCTCCGAGGACAAGAACTTCTTCGAGCACGGCGGCATCGACGTGCTCGGCACGCTGCGCGCCGCGGTGAACACCTACGTGCTGCGGCGCAAGGTGCAGGGCGGCTCGACCATCACGCAGCAGACCGCGAAGGCGATCCTCATCTCGACCGAGGGGTTCGCGGCGGGGACGAAGCGGCACCTCTCCCGCAAGGTCCGCGAGCTCATCCTCGCGAAGCGGCTCGAGCGCGCGTTCACGAAGGAGCAGATCCTCTGGATGTACCTGAACGGCGTCTACCTCGGGCACCACAGCTACGGGGTGCAGGCGGCCGCGGAGAACTACTACCGGAAGAACGTCGAGGACCTCACGCTCGAGGAGGCGGCGCTCATCGCCGGCCTCCCGCAGGCGCCCTCGCGCTTCTCGCCGTTCTCGCGGCCCGAGTCGGCGAAGGAGCGGCGCCGCTACGTGCTCCGCCGCATGTCGGAGGAGGGGTTCATCAGCGCCGGCGAGCGCGCGCGGGCCGCCGAGACCGAGGTGAAGGTCTTCGCGGTCGACGACGTCTTCCGGGAGACGGCGCCCTTCTACGTCGAGCACGTCCGGCGCTACGTCGTGGACCGCTACGGCAACGATCGGCTCCTCCACGCGGGCCTGCGGGTCGAGACCGCGATGGACCTCGAGAAGCAGCGCGCCGCGCAGGCGGCGATGCTGCGCGGCCTCATGGAGGTGGACCACCGCCAGGGGTTCAACGGACCGGCGGCGCACGTGACGGGCGAGGAGCGCAAGGCGCTCGCGGCGCGCCTCGCGAAGGTCTGGCCCGCGGGCGCGATCCCGCTCGGCGCCTACGTCGTGGGCGTCGTCGCGAAGGTGGACGACAAGGCGGGCGCCGCGGAGGTCGAGGTCGGGGACAGCCGGGGCCTCTTGCCGATCTCGGGCATGCGCTGGGCGCGCAAGCCGAACCCGGAGACCTCCTACCCCGACGCCCTCATCGCGCGGGTCTCGACGGCGCTCAAGGTGGGCGACGTCATCCTCCTGCGGCGCGTGTCACGCGCGGAGCTCATGAAGCGCGAGGGCGCGCTCGGGAGCGGGAAGCCGAAGGACGTGCCCGAGCACGAGCTCCTCTTCTCGCTCGAGCAGGACCCGACGCTCCAGGGCGCGCTCGTCTCGGTGGACCCGGGGAGCGGGTACGTCCTCGCGATGGTGGGCGGGTACGACTTCGAGGCGTCCGAGTTCAACCGGGCCTTCCAGGCGTGCCGTCAGCCCGGCTCCGCCTTCAAGCCCATCATCTACTCGGCGGCCGTCGAGAAGCTCGACTACACGCCGGCGACGATCCTCACCGACGCGCCGCTCGTGTTCCGCGACGAGGAGAACAGCTGGAAGCCGCAGAACTACGGCGAGACGTTCAAGGGCGACGTGACGCTCCGCACCGCCCTCGTGAACTCGATGAACATCCCCGCCGTGAAGACCGCCGAGGCGCTCGCGAACAAGTTCGGCATCCAGGTGCTCGCCGACTGGGCGAAGGGGGTCGGGCTCACGACACCGGTGAAGCTCGAGCTCGGCACCGCGCTCGGCAGCTCGTGCGTGAACCTCTGGGAGCTCACGAACGTCTACGCGCTCTTCGCGCGCTACGGCGAGAAGCGGCCGTCCGGGTTCGTGAAGCGGGTGCTCGACCGCGACGGCAACGTGCTCGAGGACCACTCGGGATGGCGCGACCCGTGGGTCCCGCTCGAGGCGCGGCTCGCCGCCGGGTTCGCCGAGGTCTCGCGCCCGCGCGAGCGCGCGATGGACGAGAAGACCGCGTACATCCTGGTCCGGCTCATGCGCGAGGTCGCGACGGTGGGCACCGGCGCGCGCGCCGCGGCGCTCGGCAAGCCCGCCGCCGGCAAGACGGGCACGACGAACGACTCGTTCGACACCTGGTTCATGGGGTTCACCCACGACCTCGCGACCGGCGTCTGGCTCGGGTACGACGTGAACGTGACCCCGCTCGGGCGCTACGAGACGGGCGGGCACGCCGCGCTGCCGATCTGGCTTGACTACATGAAGGCGGCGCTCGACGGGCGCGAGCAGGCCGAGTTCGTGGCGCCGGAGGGGATCGTCGAGGTGAAGATCGACCCCGAGACCGGCAAGGCCGTGCCCGAGGGGGCGCGCGGCGTGAAGGAGCCCTTCAAGCTCGGCACCGAGCCGACCCTGCCCGCGGAGGGCGAGCAGAAGGTCCAGGTGAAGGACCTCTTCATGCAGTAGGCGGTGGTGGCGGGTGGGCGTCGGGCGCGCGCGCCCGGGGCGGCTTGCTTCCCCTCCTCCCCGCCGGTAGCATCGAACGGCCCGGAAAACCGCGCACTTCGCGCTCCTCCGCGCCCCCTCCATGCTCCAGAAGATCGCCACGCTGGGAGTGAAGCGCACGCTCTTCCTCTCGATCGCGGTCGCGCTCGCGTTGTCGGGCCCGATCACCGCGTTCTTCGTGAACTCCGAGGTGAAGAAGGCGGTCGAGGAGACGATGCAGCGGCGCGCGGAGGCGGACGCGCGGGTCATCGCGGCGGAGCTCTCCGAGGCGCTCGCCGAGCGACGGGACGACAAGGTCGCGCAGGAGGTCGAGGAGGGCTGGGACGAGGCCTCCTTCGCGTACGTGATCGTGCTGCGCGCCGACTACACCGTCGCGGCGAAGCGGCTTTCTCACGCCTACCGGAGCAACGCCGAGGAGGCGATCCGGGCCCACACCTCCGCCGGCATGGCGCGCTCCTTCCGCCACGGCGACGACATCGCCTTCACTCGCCCGGTCACCGCCGTCTGGGAGCGCCCGACCGGCAACCGCGAGGAGCGGACGGTCGGGTACGTCCTCATCGCGCTCTCCGGCGCCGAGCTGCAGCACCAGGTGAACGAGGTCCGCAACGTCATCCTCGGGCTGCTCGCCCTCGGCGGGCTCCTCCTCGGCGTGCTCGTCTACTTCTTCGTCGCGCGGCTCCTTCTCCGGCCGCTCGATGCGATGAGCGCCGTCGCGCGGCGCGTCTCTGACTACGACCTCACCGCGCGCGCGCTGCCGCTCGGCGACGACGAGCTCGGCACGCTCGCCGAGTCGCTCAACCGCATCGGGGAGAACCTCACGGTCACCCTGTCCCGGGTGCAGAACGTCACGGGCGGCGTCGCGGCGGTCATCGAGCGGATCGGCAAGACCGGCTCCGCCGTGTCCTCCGGCGCGGGCACCGTGACCGCGCGCGTCGTCGACACCTCCTCGTCGATGGGGCAGATGATCGCGTCGCTCAAGGGTATCGCCGACAACGTCGAGGTGCTCGCGCAGAGCGCCGAGGAGTCCTCCTCCTCGATCCTCCAGATGGCGGCGACGAACGACGAGGTCGCGGAGAACATCCAGGCGCTCGCCGCGTCCGTCGAGGAGACGACCGCCGCGATCGAGCAGATGACCTACTCGATCAAGGAGGTCGCGAAGAACATCGAGGACCTCTCCGCGACGACCGAGGAGACGAGCTCGTCGATGAACG
>WNGA01001259.1_pt1 | contig 53532 bp, 40 predicted proteins | sample 5400061 | NCBI WGS metagenome assembly WNGA01 (sample SAMN13153366, study PRJNA577476) | soil metagenome | isolation source: 100 cm soil or saprolite under grassland replicate 2 | place: USA:California | collected 2016-06-15
TGCGGCTGAAGCTATCGCGGCGCGCATCGCGCTCGCACTCGAGAACGCGCGCCTTTTCGAAACCGCGCAACGCGATGCAGAGGATGCGAGGAAGGCGCGGACGATCGCTGAGGACGCAAGCCGCGTCAAAGACGAGTTCCTGGCAACGCTATCCCACGAGCTGCGCACCCCGCTCAACGCGATTGTCGGGTGGGCGCATATGCTGCGCGATCCGGCGCTCTCCGAAGACCGGCGGCGCGCCGCGGTGGAAACCATCGTGCGAAACGCACAAAGTCAGGAGCAGTTGATCGCGGACATCCTCGACGTGCAGCGAATCATGGCGGGCAAGCTCCGGCTCGATTTGCGGAGCGCAGATCTAAGCGACATCGTGCGCGCTGCCGCCGAGACCGTCCAACCGTCGGCTGACGCCAAGGATATCAAGCTGCAGTTGCTGCTCGATTTGAACGTCACTCCTATCTGGGGCGACGCCGACCGCCTGCAACAGGTGACATGGAATCTGTTGAGCAATGCAATCAAGTTCACGCCTCCGCGGGGACGCGTACAGGTACGGCTGCAGCAAACCGACACTGAATGCGAAATGGTCGTTCAAGACGACGGCCCGGGTATTTCTTCCGAGTTCCTGCCCTACGTGTTCGAGCGTTTCCGTCAAGCCGATTCGTCGTCCACGCGGATCCACAAAGGTCTTGGACTTGGTTTGGCGATCGTGAGAAATCTCGTCGAGCTTCACGGCGGATCAATCACGGCTTCCAATGCATCTGAAGCAGGCGGAACAGGCGCCGTGTTTACCATCAAGTTGCCGCGCCGACCGGTCGGACGCGTCCCAGTCGCCGCAGGCTTCAATCTCGCCGCTACAACATCCGACGAAACAGCCACATGGTTCGGCGAGGGTCCGTCGCTCGACGGCATCGGCGTTCTCGTCGTGGACGACGATCCCGATGCGCGGGAGTTGGTGAGCACGATTCTGCAGCGCTATGGCGCCAGCGTGACGCTCGCCGCGTCGGTTGCTGAAGGCATCGCTGCGCTCGCCAAGGAACTGCCTGACGTCGTCGTCACCGATATCGAGATGCCGCACGAAGACGGCTACACCTTCATTCGTCGAATTCGCGCACTCCCGCGTGAGGCAGGAGGGAAGCTTCCGGCTGCCGCTCTAACGGCCTACGCGGGCGCGGCCGATCGCATGAAGGTGCTGGGCGCCGGGTTCAACATGCATATCGCCAAACCGGTGCAGCCGGCCGAGCTCGCGTTGATCGTGGCAAGCCTTGCCGGCAAATCTGTCGCCGAACAGCAGACCGCACAAAAGTGAACTACCGCGCGGCTTCTCGCGTCCACCGGGCCAGCATGTCGGCCCGTGACTGCGGCTCTTCCAGCTCCTCGAGCGTGTCGACGAGCCAAGGCAATCGCCAGCTCCAGTTGCTTTCGTCGATCCTTGCCGGCGTATTGATTCGATCGCGCCAGCCAAAAAGATCCTGGATCGGCAGAATGGCGAATCGAGAGGCGGAACCCAACAGCGCGCGAATCAACGCGTCTGCCAGCGCCGGCGCGAACTCTGCGGGAGCCGACACGCCGCCGTCGGAGCTCGCGGGCAGGTGACGGCGTACGGACGGGAGATTCACGATGCGCTTGCGATCTTCGGCCGCAAGCGTGTCCCACCAGCACGCCACAGGCTCGGTGTCGTGAGTGCCCGTCGTCGCGACTGACACTTCTTCGTATTCGGCCGGATCGATGAACGGCTGCCCCGGTTCGGACCAGCGGCGTTCCCAGCGAAGAACCTTGTAGCCCGGCACTCCGAGCCGTCGCAGTGACGCGCGCACGAAGTCCGGAACGATGCCGAGATCTTCCGCGATGATGTCGGCGCCGCTTTCCTGATAAATGCCCACCAGTCGTTCCCCGAGCGTGAGCTGCGACGCTTCGTCGGGAGGCTCGAACCACGGCTTGACGGTGACGTCGGCTGGCCGAAGGAACGTTCGATACAACCCGACGAGGTGATCGAGCCGAAAACCGTCGAACAGCGCGGCGCTGCGACGGGCGCGACGCCGCATCCACGCGAACTCGTTCAGCGACATGACGTCCCATCGCCAGGGCGGAAGCCCCCAATCCTGTCCGGTCTCGCTGAACGCATCCGGAGGAACGCCAACAGTCGCATCGAAACGAAACTCGTGCTGGTCGGCCCAGACATCGGGGCTGTCCGCCGAGATCATGAACGGCACATCACCGAAGACTTCGACGGGCGCCGCCCCGGTTCGAGCGCGATCCCACTGCTCGGCAGCGACCCATTGCACGTACTTTCGATACGCGATTTCGACAGCGAGCTCAGTGCGTGCCTGCGCGAGCGCGTCTTCGTGCCGCCGCGCGAGCGGCTCTGGCCATTCCCACCAGGCGCGCTGTTCGTGCACACCGCGCAGCGCACGAAACAGCGCGTAATCATCGAGCCACCACGATTCGCGCTGGGTAAACGCATCAAAGCGCAGGAAGCGTGGCGTCTGCGGGCCCGCTTCGTCGCGAAGGAACCGCTCATGGCAGCGGCGGAGCCACCGCCCCTTCAGCGCACGCACCGCACGGTGCTGCACACGCGACGCGTCGCGAACCGCTTTCAACGCGAGACGGTCGTCATCGGTCAGCCGCGGCTCACCGCCCACTTCCTGGAAATCGTCGACCTCGCTCAACGCAATGTAGATCGGATCGAGAGCCATCGCCGTGAGCGCGGAGTACGGCGACGTTTCGTGGTCCGGGATCTCGAGCACCGGCAGCATCTGAATGAGCGATTGACCCGCGCGACGCAGCCAGTTGGAGAAGATCGGCAGATCGGTGAATTCCCCAACTCCCCAGCTCCGCGAGGATACGAGCGAGAAGAGCGGGATGAGGACCCCGCTGCGGCGGTGCGTCACGGCAACGAATCGCGAGAGCCGCCTTCGCCGAAGCTGCCGCGCCCAAGCGTCGCCCGCATCAGCACGCGCGAGATCCCGAGGCTGAACAACTCGGGCGGTACCAGTAAGCTGACGACGACAAACGACTCACGGGGAAAGTCAAAGAAGTATCCAGGATGAACGAAAACGTGATCCTCGTTGAGAAGCTCCAGCACCAATGCCTCTTCGCTTCGAAGCGCGGGGAGCTGGAGAACCGCAGACCAGCCCCCTTCACACGCGAGCACGGTGACTGCTGGATGATTTCGTGCTTGGTCTCGCAGCGTCGTCAGGTTCTGCCGCACCCGCTCGTGAATCGCGGCGCGCAGCTGCGGCGCCTCGGCCAGAAGGGTTGACGCGGCTACTTGCACCGGCGTCGACACCGAAAGGTACGTGTCGGCGACGATTTCATAAGCCACGAGAAGTTCCTCCAACTGAGGAGAGGGGCCTGCAAATCCGATCCAACTGAACTTGACTTGAGGCAACCCGCCGGATTTCGACAGTCCTCCAAGACTGCACACGAGCGCTTCATTCTGCGCGAGCGGGGACACCGCGTGCGGCGCATCGTCCAACGTGAAATCGGCAAACACTTCGTCGCCCACCATCATCATCCCGTGCGCTGCGCAGATTTCGGTCAATTGCGTCAAATCATCGGCATGCAAGAACGACCCCGTCGGATTGTTCGGCGACACGATCAGGAGAGCTCGCACGGTATCGTTTAGCTGGGACCGCACGCTATCGATATCAACTCGCCAGCTCCCGTGATATTCGAGCGAGTACGACAGCGGCACCACGGACTCGAGAGACGTGAGGTGATCGAAGAGCGGATAGCTCGGCGTTGGAACGAGTACGGCATCCCCCGGATTGCAGAGCAGCTTGAACAGGAACGAGTACGCTTCACTCGTGCTGGACGTCAGGCCAATATGATCCGGCGGCATCTGCAAACCCCGGCGCAGAAATTCTCGCGAGACCGCCTCTCGCGCCTCGATCGAGCCCAGCGGGTGCGGGTCGTAGCGTAACCCGCGAGCGCTGGCCAGCGGCTCGAGCAGTTTGTCGGGATACGGGAACCCTGCGCGCGTGGGGTTCGACTCGGTGAGATCGATTACGTCCGCTCCGCTGGCGCGCAGCGCGTCGACGGCGCGGGCGGTCGCGTTCGGCGACAGGTCTCGGGGAAGGCGCGAAGAGATCAAGAACCTGGCACCTTCACGACCTCGACGCGCTCGATTACGTCGCCTTCGAGAACACCATCCACGACGTCCATGCCTGCAGTCACTCTGCCGAACACCGTGTAGGTGTGATTCAGGCGCGGCACATCCACGAGGTCGATGAAAACTTGCGCGTCGCCGGTGTCGCGGCCGCGAGTAGAGAGACCGACGGCGCCGCGACGATGCGGCAGCAAGCCGACCTCATCGCGCATGAATGGTCCGTCGCCCATGTATTCATTCGCGCCGGGACTTCCGCCCTGTATCACGAAGTTCGGCACCACCCGATGGAACGTCAAGCCGTTGTAATAGCCTTCGCGGGCGCGGGTGGCCACGCGCAGCGCGGACAGGGGCGCGTCGTCAACCAGCAGCTCGACATCGAACGTGCCTCGGCCGCTCATCACGAAGCGGAGTGCCGCGCCGCGCAACTCTTCGACAGCACGAAGCGTGACCGCTGGCCGCATCAGTTTGCTGGGCGCTGCGGTGACAGGCTTCCGCGTCCACTTCTGGAGGATCTCTGCGGCCTTCGCGGCAACGGCAGGATCGAAATCAGCGAGGTACGGCTGGAGCGTGGCATTCAGACCGGCTGGCGCCGCGCCGGAGGATTCGGGTCCGCCGATGTCCTCGACGCGCTGAAGAATTGCCATGCGCGCATCGCGCGAGGTCTCGCGCTTTTCGGCAGTGATGCGCGCGAGCGCCTGGATGAGTGCGGGTATCGCGCGGTCCTTCGCGCCTGGCACCGCTAACGCGCGCGAAGAAGTGATCACAAGTTGATAGTCGTTGCGCGCCAACCCTTCGAGCGCGAGATCAACGGCTTCAGGCCGTCGAAGCGCGATCAACTCATTGAGGGCGGCTTCGCCAACGTTCGGATGCGCATCGCGGCCAAGCGCCACGAGCTCGTCGATGGCCGACAGCTTTCCGGCCGCTTGTGCCGCATACATCCGCACCTGCCAGAGAGTGTGAGCGACGTACAGCGGAAGCAGCGTTCGGGCGTCGGCGGCGGAAAGCTTCGCCAGCGCGACCAGCGCGTGTGCGGGCGCGTGCCAGCTCGTTGACGACGACGAAACGGCTTCCGCAACTGCTCGCAGCGAGCGGATGGCGTCCTGCTTCGTATCGGAGCAGCCATTGCCCAGCAAGTCGATGGCGAGCAGCCTTACGTGCACGTTCGGGTCGCGCAGCGCTGACAGAACAGGTGCGCAGGCCTGGTTGAGGAGCGTACGGCCCCAGGTCTGGAGCGCTTCGTACCGAACGCGCGCCTCAGAATCGCCGAGGCCTTTTCGCAAGATCGGCTCGCGGTTCGGAACGTCCACTCGCGCCGCAATCATGGTCAGTCGGCGGACCTCGTCGTCGGGATCCGCGACGCCGGCTTCGAGCAGCTCCGCCTCGGGTCGTCCCGCGGCGATGAGCGCAGCCCGCACCAGTCTGCGGATGCGCGCGAGCGTCTCCGCGTCCTGCGCGCGGCCTTCAATCGTGCCGACACCGCGCAGTCGTGCAATTGTGTCCGCCTCGGGCGGCGAAATCTTGCCGCTTTGTCGAATGAGCGCTTCGAGTCCTTCGACGGTGCCGGCGATCTCGTCGAGGTTGACGACGGCCGCGCGTTGCTCTTTGCTCGCGGGCGGCAGCATCTGCGCGAGGACATGTTCCACCTGCTGCACGTCGGCTGCACCGGTGTACGGCAGGCGCCCGAGCGTAGCGGCGGCGACACCCCGCACGCGCGGCGTCTGCTCGGCGCGAGCTCGCGCCAGAAGCCGTGACTTGGCGGCGCTCAATCCATCCTGACCGCGCGCGACCTGGCCCAGGGCATTGATGGCTTCGATGCGAACGTCTGTATTGCGGTCGGTGAGGAGTGGAGAGATGACTGGCAGCAGATCCGCGCGTTCGAGCCGGCCGATCGCGCGGACGGCCTGCCGCCGGGTGGCGGCGTCAGGACTTCCGAGCCCTTGCTTGAGTGTTGCAAGCTCCGCATCGGTGGGAGCGCGCTGGTCTTCCGCGACGAGCATGCGCTCGCCGAGCGCTGGCTGAGCGCTCGCGGTCGTCGCAACGAGCGTCACCGCGAGGAGGTACGCGCGCATCCGCTACACGCGTCGAGCGGCGCGGCGCTCGGCGGAATACTCCAGCATCTGCGTCGTCAAATCGCAGGGATACGAGATTCGCACGTCGACTATCGTTCCCGCGTCGTCGCAGACGGCCTCGAGCTTGGGCATGACGAACGCGGTGTAGGAGGGCAGCCGCAAACGGTCCACGCGGGCGACGATCTCGTCGCGCAGCTCGGGATCGAAATGAACGCCGTAGGATTCGAACAGCTCCTTTGCAGCAGCGTAGTCCCCTTCTGATTTGATCCGCTGTACTTCGGCGAGAAGGAGGCCGACCCCTTCTCGGAACGCCTGGACATCGGTCATCACGTAAAAGGTCTTGTTGCCGCGGCGCCGCGCGTCGACGGCGGAGGTGTGCGCCATCAACCAGTGCACGATCGTCTGGCGGTTGCGCATGTGATCTTCCTCGAGATGCGTGCCCTCGCGCACGCGCCGCAGCTGGAGGAGCGCGTTACGCGCGTAGGCCTCGTACTCGGCACGAACGATCTCGGCGTGGTGCTCGGCAGAGACGATGCCGAGATCGGCGAGATGCGGATCGGCGATGAAGTACAGGGCCACGAGATCGGCGCGTGTCTCTTCGAGCGCCGAGTACTGCTCCTTCAGGATTTCCTGCGGCGGCACGACGACTGCCTCCGCCATGCGACCGGATCCGTGGCCCAGCACTTCGTGAATCTCGGTCGCAAGCTCGCTCGCAAAGAGCCCCCACTCCTTCGCGCGCGCGTGCTCCACGTCGCTCCAGCAGAACTCCTCGCGGAAGCTGTCGAGCGTCGATTGCTCGTACGCTTCGATGACGTTCGAGAGCGACACCGACTTGCTGCCATACTGCTCCCGGATACGCTGATCGTTTGGCAGATTGACGCCGATGGGCGTCACTGGGCCGGAGTCGCCCGTCTCGACGACCACCTCGATGGCGCGCGCGGAAATCCCCTGCACGTCGGGCTTTCTGTAGCGCGGATCGATCGGCAGATGATCCTCGAACCATTGCGCGCTCTCGGCAAGGCGCTCGATTTTAGCCGCCTTCTCTTGATTGACGTAGTAGACGACGCCTTCCCATGCGCCTTTGACTCCGCGCGCGTCCATGTAGACCTCGATGAAGCCGTTCATCGTGTCGACCACGGAGTCGCGGTTCTGCACCCAGGCAATATCGAACGCCTCGCGCTCCGATTCCTCGCCCGTCTCGTACCAGCGAATGAGCGCGTCCAGTGCGGCAGCAAGAGAGTCCGGTGCGTGCGCAAGCGCCGCGCGGAGATGACGCACGACTCGAGAGATTTCTGCATCGTACCGCCCACCGATTCGATACACCTCCTCCACGATCACGTTGTCGCGCTTCACGACGCGCGAGTTGATCGGGTGACGCTCGGCGAACCCGGCGAGATCGGCTGCGCTGACGCCGTCATACAGATTGTTCGCGCTTGCGGTCAGAATGTCGCGCCCTGCACCGGGAGTCTTGCACGTGACCAGCGGGTCGAAATCGGGGTCGAGAAACATCGGCGCAAATTCTCGAATGAGCGAGGCGATCGACGCGTGGCCGTCAAGTGAGAACCGCGCGCCGTGCCGCGCCGCCGATTGCGCGGCGGCCACCAACTGGTCGAACGACAGCCGCAGCACGAATTTGCGCGCCGTGAGGTTGTTATACGGCCCGCTGTTAATCCAGAACAGCTTCGTGTATCTCGTGATCTCGTCGCGTATCTCGGGGTCGAGACCACCCGAGTGTGTAACGATCTCTTCGAGGATATCGCGCATCGCGAGGTTGTGGCGATAGCGCTGGTCGAAGTAGATGTCGCGTCCCGCAAGCGCGGCCCGATACAGATGCCACACCAGAACCCTTTCCTTCGGCGTGAGCTTTTCGAAACCATCTGCGTACAGCTGGACGACGGCTGCGTCGTCGATTTGCTCGAGGCGGTACCGGCGCTCAGTGACGGAATGCGGGGGAAGGGTCGGATGCGCCATACGTTTGCCCTTAAAGCGGGACTTCTACCCGTTCGCCATGCTGCGGCACGTGCACGCGCCAGCCGAAGGTGGATTCGATCCGTTGCTTCAACGCGTCCTGCGCCGGCGGTTCGCCGTGAACCAGATACGTCGTCGCCGGTGGAGTCGTGAACGTTCGCAGCCACTGCACGATCTCGGCGGCATCGGCATGCGCAGACATGCTGTCCAGTTTTTCGATATGTGCCGCCACGAGCACCTGCTGCCCGTGGATCTTGATGGTCTTTGCGCCGTCGATCAGTTGACGCCCGCGTGTCCCTTGTGCCTGATAGCCGACGAACAAGATGGTGTTGCGGGCATCGGGCAAACACGCCGCGAGGTGATGGAGCACGCGGCCGCCTGTGGCCATGCCACTGGCGGAAATCACGATGGCGGGACCGTGTGATTGCGTGATCTCACGCGACTCGTGCGAGGACACCACTGGCTGCATGCGTGCGACACAGAAGCCGCACGCCTCGGAATGCTGGCTGCGCACATTCGCGTCGAGCTCTGCTTGATGCTTGCGGTAGAAGTCCAGCGCGCCGAGCCCCATCGGACTGTCGACGTACAGCGGTACCGGCTTGAGCCTGTTCTGATTCTCGAGCTGGTTGAGCCAGTAGAGCAGTTCTTCGACTCGCCCCACGGCGAAGGCCGGAATAATCACTCGTCCACCGCGTTCGATGGTTTGCGTGATGATTCGCTCGAGCGCGGACGCGTCATCGGTATGCGGATGTTCCCGGTCTCCATACGTCGACTCGACGAGGATCGTTTCAGCGTCGGGCGCAGGCTGCGGATCCGGCAGAATCGGCCGGTTGTAGCGGCCGAGGTCTCCCCCGAACAGCAGCCCTCGACCCGATCCATTGACGCGTGACAGCCGCACGAACGCCGATCCCAGCAAATGGCCGGCGTCGACGAATTCCGCATGCAAACCGGGTGCAATGTCGATGCGAGTGGCAAGCGGAATTGTCTGAAAGAGCGTGAGCGCCGTCAGGGCGTCGGCTTCGGTAAACAGGGGCAACGCCGGCGAGTGCTTCGAGAAGCCGCCGCGATTGGCAAGTCGGGCGTCTTCTTCCTGCAACCGTCCGGCGTCCGGCAGCACCAGCGTGCAGAGGTCGAATGTGCCCGAGGTAGCGAGAATCCGTCCTCGGAAGCCGTTGGCAACCAGCCGGGGCAGCATGCCTGAGTGGTCGATGTGCGCATGCGTCAGCAACACCATCTCAATGGATGCCGGATCGACCGGGAACGCCGCCCAGTTGCGGCGACGGAGCTCGTACAACCCTTGAAATTGCCCGCAATCGATGAGAAGCCGGTGCCTATCAACCTCTAATAGGTACTTCGACCCGGTGACCGTCCGCGCCGCGCCGAGAAACGTCAAACGCGCCATCTCAACGACTCTACTAAAATCGCTGAATGGCTCGACCTGCTTTGACTGTTATTGCGTGCACACTTCTGGCCTCGACCGCCGCTGCACAGAACCGCACACTGACCATCGATGATTTATACGATCCCCAGAAACGCATCGATTTTTCAGGCGGTGCTCCAACAGGTCTGTCGTGGGTTTCCGACACACATTACTTGTGGCCCAAACCAGCCGAACGCGGACTGGTCGACTGGATCAAGGTGGATGCCGTCTCGGGCACGAGTGCGCCGCTTTTCGATGCCGCTAAGATGCGCGCGGCATTTGACGCGCTGCCCGGGCTGACGGCCGAAGATGTCGCTCGCCTTCCAAATCAGCGCAGCCTCGAATTCAACCGTGACCACACAGCCGTGGTTCTGTCCATTGCGGATGATTTGTACTACTACCAGTTCGGTCAGGACCGTGCGGTTCGACTGACATTCGACCCGTACGAAGAAGAGGAATTCTCGTTCAGTCCCGACGCACGCCAGGTGTCCTTCATCCGAAAGAACAACGTTTACGTTGTCAACGTGGAGCAGCAGAGACAGGAGCGGCAGCTCACCACGAGCGGCGGCGAGCAACTTCTCAACGGGAAGCTGGATTGGATCTACCAGGAAGAGATCTACGGCCGCGGAACCTACCGCGCATACTGGTGGAGCCCTGATTCATCACATCTCACCTTTCTGCAGCTCGATGAGCATCCAGTTCCCGAGTTCACGATCGTCGATCACATTCCTACCCAACCGCGCGTGGAGATGGAGGAATATCCGAAGCCTGGCGATCCCAATCCGCGCGCAAAACTCGGGGTCGTTTCCGCCGCCGGCGGCGGCGTGCAGTGGGTCGATCTCGCGAAGTATTCCCCGAATGAATTCCTGATCGTCGATGTGAGCTGGACGCCGGACAGCAAGCAGGTCGCGTATCAGGTGCAGAACCGCGAACAATCCTGGCTCGATTTGAACGTGGTGCGCACAAGCGGCGACGATCCGAAGACGCTGCTGCGCGAAACGACGAAAGCGTGGGTGAGTCCGAACGGGTCAGCGAAATGGTTGAAGGACGGATCGTTCCTGTGGCCCAGCGAACGAACCGGGTGGGAGCACCTGTATCACTACACAGCAGACGGCACACCTCTCGGCGCTGTGACCAGTGGCAACTGGGACATTCGAACGCTGCACGGGGTGGATGAAACAAGCGGCTGGATCTACTTCTCCGGAACCCAGCACAGCTACATCGGCGGCGATGTGTACCGGGTGAAGCTCGATGGCTCGTCTCTCACGCGGTTGACGCAAAAGGCCGGAACGCATCGCGCGAACTTCAGTCCAGAGTTCGCGCTCTTCATCGACAGCTGGAGCGACGTCAGCACGCCTCCACAACTACGGGTGCTCAAGGCCGACGGCAGCGAAGTCCGTGTGCTGCACGAAAGCCGCATTCCGCAGCTCGCGGAGTTCAAACTCTCGACGCCGGAGTTTCTGCAGGTGAAAACGCGCGACGGCTTCGTGATGGAAGCGATGCTGATCAAGCCGGTGGACTTCGACCCCTCGCGAAAGTACCCGGTGATGCAGTTCACGTATGGCGGTCCCTACGCCCCGAGCGTCGTCAACGCGTGGGGCGGGACGACGCGGATGTATTACCAGATGCTGGCGCAGCGTGGCATTGCCGTGTGGGTGTGCGACAACCGTTCAGCGAGCGGCAAGGGCATCGGCGCCGCGTGGACCAGCTACAAGAATTTCGGCGAGCAGGAGCTGCGCGACGTGGAAGATGGTCTGGCCTGGTTGAAGAAACAGCCCTGGGTTGACGGGTCGCGCATTGGAATCGATGGGTGGAGCTTTGGCGGGTTCATGGTGACGTACGCGTTGACGCACAGTCAGGGCTTTGCGATGGGCATTGGAGGCGGCAACGTCACCGACTGGTCGCTGTACGACAGCATCTACACCGAGCGCTACATGCTGATGCCGCAGAACAATCCGGAAGGCTACCGGACGAGCTCTTCGCTCGCCGCGGCGAAAAACCTGCACGGCCAGCTCCTGCTCATTCACGGCGTCATCGATGACAACGTGCACATGCAGAACACGTTGAAGTTCGCTTACGAGCTGCAGAAAGCCGGGAAGCCGTTTCAGTTGATGGTGTACGAGCGATCACGGCATGGCCTCACCGATCCCGACCTTGTGAAACACATGCGGCAGATGATGCTCGACTTCACGATGGACTCGCTCGTAAACCGAGTAAGCGGGCGAGCGGTGACGGAAGCGCGATAGACCGATCGCGGGGGCAAGGCCCGCGCGACATGCCTGCCTACGAACGCAACGTCTGTAGCGCGGACCTGATGCGCCGCTGTTTTACAGGTACGCGAGGACCGCGGCGAGCGCTTTCCCGAGAACAAATACCAGCGACTTCATCACGGGAACGAGCGATCCGCCTTCGGCCACTTCGCCCGCAACGAGAGGATCAGTCAGCAGCAGCCACAGCGAGACGGCGGCAACCGGTACGGCCAGAAGCGCCCCGAAGCCGACAACGTTGAACGTCGTCCGCACGAATCGAGTCCGCCGGGGTCTACGGCTGAAACCATCGAGGGAAGGGTGAGGGGTTGCCATGACGGCTGCCGGCCGGTATTTAGCGAGGACCGTACCAAACGCCTGCTGACGCTAAATCCCTGTCGCTGTTCCACTTAGACGGCGCTTGTCGGGCAATGGTTGCCACGCGGTGTTCGCTGATGGGACGACGCCGAATCGTTCCGAACACGCCGCTGACGGACGGCTGATGACGCACATCTAGCCGCAGATGGACGCGGATGGACGCAGATCCAGCCGCAGATCCAGCCGCAGATGGACACAGATGGGGGTGATTAATGCAGTACAAACTTGGAAAGCTCCGGTAGGTGACCGCTGACCATGCCCACACTTACCATCGCGCTGATCGCGGACACCTTTTTCGACGGGCAAGGCGAGGCACGGCTCGTCCGACACTTGCGTGAGGCGCGGTCGCGCGGTGCGGAACTAGCCGTTTTGCCGGAGCTGCCGCTGAATCCGTGGTCACCGGCGTCGACATCGTCACGAGACGAGGACGCGGAGCCGCCCGCCGGACCGCGGCATCAGGCGTTAAGCAATGCAGCCCGAGCTGCGGATCTGGCGGTCATTGGCGGCGCAATCGTCCAGGATCCGCTCAGCGGCCGGCGCAACAACACAGCGCTTGTGTTCGACCGGATGGGCGCCCTCGTGTCCTCGTACCGAAAGGTTCATCTCCCTGAAGAGAATGGATTCTGGGAGGCACACCATTACGAGCCTGGAGATGCGCTCGCGGCCGTAATCGAAGCCTTTCCGATGCGGCTGGGCATCCAGATTTGTTCGGATATCAATCGCCCGGACGGCTCGCAACTGCTGGCGGCGCTCGGCGCCGAGGCCATCATCAACCCGCGCGCATCGGAGGCGGCGACATTCCATCGGTGGAAGGCCGTCTTCATCGCGACGGCGATAACCGGCAGTGCCTACGTGCTGTCGGTTGCTCGCCCGCGAGAAGAGTTCGGCGTTCCGCTGGGCGGTCCGTCCATTGCAGTGGCGCCGACAGGCGACGTGTTGCTCGAGACGACCGAGGCGTTGTCGCTCGTCACATTGGATCGTAACGAGGTCGCACGAGCCCGCGGGCAATATCCCGGCTATCTGGCGATGCGAGCTGACCTTTACGCCGAAGGTTGGAGCCGCGTGAAGGCAACACGATTACCGCATCAACAGCCCTCCGCGCAGGCGTGACCCGAGCGTCGTCGCTGGTTCTCGCAGTTACAAGCGGTCGAGATTTTCCTTGCCGATCACCACGTTCCAGCCAAGCAGCTCGTACTGCGCGACCCCCGACTGATAATACGGGTCGTTATCGCGAATTCTGTCGAGCGCCGCATGCGCCTCGGCATCGGGCACGCGGACGAGGAACATGCCGCCAAATCTTGGCTGGTTGGGCCCGGCCGCAAGCAAGATACCCTCGTCGACAAGACGACGTTGATACGCGCGGTGCGCCTCCTGCACTTTCAAGACGTCTTCCAAAGGCTTGCGGTAACGCACGATACACATCGCATACATAGCACTCACATTGTCGTCGCGCCAGACGGGACGCGGCAAGAGCTCAGCTCCGGTATCTGCGCCTATCTGCGGTTCATTTGCGGTTCATCTGCGCCTATCTGCGGTTCATCTGCGGCCTATCTGCGGTTCATCTGCGCCTATCTGCGGTTTATCTGCGGCCTATCTGCGGTTATCTGCGGTTATCTGCGTCTCTGACGCAGCAGTTCGCCCAGCACCCACGACACCACAAGCAGCGCGATAACTGCGACCAATACGACGAGGAGCGGCCGGCCCATCACGCCTCCCCTCGTGTGCGAAAGAGCTCTGACACAAGCACCCCCACCAGAAATACCGAGACGGCGCCGACGACGTTGAGCCAGAGAAAGGCGACCTTGGTGCTCGTCGCGACGTACCCCACAGCGATCATCCCCGCAATCACACCCGCGAACGCGCCATGACCGTTTGCGCGCTTCCACCAGATGGCGAGCAGAAACACTCCGAGAATCGAACCATAAAAATACGAGCCGAAGCGATTGACGACCTCGATGAGCGAGCCGAGCTGCACCGACCAAATCGCGATGACCGAGGCAAACACGCCCCAGAAACCTGTCGTGACACGAGACACCCTCAGAAAGTGATGGTCATCGGCCTCGCTCCTGATCCAGCGCCGATAGAAATCGATCACCGTCGCGGTGGAGAGCGATGCGAGCTCCGCGGAAATCGTCGACATCGCGGCAGCGAAGATGGCGGCCAGAATCGCGCCGACGAGCCCAACCGGCAGATACATGGTGACGAACGTGGGGAATACGAAGTTCACATCGTTGTATGAGACGTCGCCGGAGACCTCCCGCACGATCGCAACGGCACTCGCGCGGATGTTCCTCACTTCCTGATCCCACGCCTTGAAGCCTGCCTCGGTAAACGCGCTCGCGGCCTGATTGCCGGCTCGTCTGGCTAGTGCGTATTGCTCGGCAGCCGCGCCTCGCTCGGTGACGGCATGCTGAAATTGCTGCTCGATGTCCCCGTACTGTGAAGAGGAACACCGCCGCGATTGTTCCCGACCAGAACGTGTAGTCGTTCGTCACGTCGAACCGCCAATCGAACGTCTGCAGCCGGCCGGTGGAGCCGGCAATCCGAAACGCATCGGCGAGGCTGATGTTGTCCGGCAGCCCGACGACCAGCCCGATGAACGCCGCGACAAGGCCAAACACGATCAGATACATCTGTTTGACATCGGTCCACGTGACCGCTTGCACGCCGCCGAACATCGTATAAATGGCCGTCGGCACGCCCATCAGAAGACACGTCGCGGTGACGTTCACGCCCATGATGACCGACAGCACCACTGCCGGCGCCGAAATGACGGCGCCGCACGACATCGCGCGCGAGATCAGAAACAGGAACGCCGTCAGGCTGCGCGTCTTCGCATCGAATCGCCGCTCGAGATACTCGTACGCCGTGAACACACGCGCGTTGTGAAAAAACGGCACGAGCGTCACCGAAAGGATCAACATCGCGAGCGGGAGGCCGTAATAGAACTGTATGAAGCGCATCCCATTGACGTAGCCCTGGCCAGTCGTCCCAATCATCGTGATGGCCGAAAGCTGTGTCGCCATCACCGACAGACCGACTGCCCACCAGGGAATGCTCCGGCTCGCGAGAAAGTAGCCCTCGAGCCCTTTCGCCTTACGCGACTGGCGCAGACCGTCCAGGACGATCCACACCAGGTACGCGATGAGGATGACCCAATCGATCCAGTGCATGACACTACGGATGGCTGAAGTACTGCTGGAACCAGTACAGCGCGGATAACGTGAGCAGCCACACAACAACAATGCGCGCGTAGTGCTTGCGGACGCCGCTCATAGCTGCCGGACGCGCCGTTCCAGCCGCTGCTCGGCGTCGGTGAGCCGATCGCGACGTGCCTGCCAGTCGGCGCGATCGGTCTCGAGGAGGGCGAGCGATTGCGACAGCGCTCGTCGCGTTTCCTCGGGAGCGGGTCCGCCGAGCGTGCGGCGCACGTCGACGAAATGACGCGGGCTGAGGACCTTCTGCAGCCTCGCTTCCTCGTACTCGATGCGGCGGCCGACGAGCGCTGCCGTCGCGTTCGCAAGGGCATTCGAAAGCGACGCGTTCGGATCCTCCTGCCGCGCTTTCAGGACGAGAGCGGCAACGCCGTGCGCGAGCGCAAACGGCACGTCCTCCTCTCGAACCAGCGTGTCAGCCAATTCCGTGAGCGTTGTTCCGCCTTCGCCGGCGCGCGCGGCGAGACGCTCGGCATCGAACTCCGCGCCTCTCATCGTGGCGGCAACGAGGGTCAAAGTCCGCGTCGCGTCACGAAACATGGCTGCGACGAGCGGCTGCAAATCGTCCTCCGTGTCGACAATGTCGCCAAAAGGCGTGTTGTGCACGACGGTAAAGACTGCCTGGGCCTGGCCAAGGGCTTTGCTGGCAATGGCGCGTGCATGCTCGAGAGCAACCGGATTGCGCTTCTGCGGCATGGTGCTGCTCGACTGCACGAACCCTTCGCCGAGTCGGAGGTAGCCGAACTCCACGGTGCACCAGAGCAGCAAATCTTGCAGCACCCGGCCGAGGCCGGCGAGGAGCACGGACGTCGCCGAGACGCTCTCGAGCAGGTAATCGACCGTGGCGATGCTGCCGTAGGTGTTCCCGGTCGGCGCGCTGAACCCGAGCAGCTCGCTCGTGAGGTGCCGGTCGATGGGAAACCCGGTGCCGGTAATGGCACAAGCGCCGAGCGGATTCCGGTTCGTCACGTCGTACGCCGCGCCGAAACGTTTGGTGTCCCGCTCGAGTTGCTCGACGACTGCGAGTAAGTAGTGCGCGATCGTTGACGGCTGCGCCGGCTGGGTGTGTGTGTGGGCCGCAAAAATCGTGTCGGTGTGCCGGGACGCCAATTCGAGCAGCGCCGCGCGAAGCTCCAGCACGGCGACCGCAAGGCCGCTGACGAATTCGCGCTGGCGCATGCGGTACATCGTCATGTCGATGTCGTTTCGGCTGCGCGCGGTGTGCAGCCGGCCTGCCACGTCGTCGCCGCACGTGTCGCGAATCAACCGCTCGATGTAGAAGAAGAGATCCTCGCACGAGCTGTCGTAGGTGGCGCGCCGCACACGGTCGAGCGAAATCGCGTCAAGTGCGTCACGCAGCGCGCGCGCAGCACCGGCGTTGACGATGCCGCGTTCGGCCAGCATGACCAGATGCGCATAGTGAATGGCCATGAGCGGCGCCAGCAGGAGCTCTTTGGCGTCTTCGAAGTTCTCGTTGAGCACGCTGCTGACGTACTCGGGCGCAAAGCGCATCGTTCGCAGTATATTTCGGGTGCGGCAGGTGCGTCAGGTGCGCTCGGGTACGCAGGTGCAGTGCGGTCCTGGGGTGCTCGGGTACGCCGATGTGCAGGTGTGCAGGTGCGCAGAGATGCGCTGGAGCGATTCTATGCAGCGGCGAATGCTTCTTGTCGCGATCGCTTTGTCCGTCGGGTCGATTGGCGCTGCGCAATCGCCAACACTGGCGCTGCAGCTGCCGGGACTCGGCCAACCGGTCGAAATCGTGCGCGACCGGTGGGGCATCAGCCACATCTACGCGCAGAACGAGGCCGACCTTTTCTTCGCGCAGGGTTACTCCGCCGCAAAGGATCGGTTGTTCCAATTGGAGCTCTGGCGGCGGCAGGCGACGGGCACGGTGGCCGAAGTTCTCGGACGCCGGGCGCTTTCGCGTGACATCGGCTCGCGCCTGCACAAGTTCCGCGGTGATCTTGACGCCGAGCTCAATCACTACCATCCACACGGCAAGCAGATCATCGAAGCGTTCACGCGCGGCGTGAACGCCTACATCGCTGAAACGGATAAGAATCCGTCGTTGCTGCCCATCGAGTTCCGCGTATTGGGAATCAAGCCGGGGCCTTGGACGCCCGACGTCGTCATCTCGCGCCACGGCGCACTGACGTCGAATGTGACCGACGAAGTGAGCTTCGCGCGTGCGTTGAAAGTCGCGCGCGTCGATCAGGTTCGCGAGCTGCTGTACTTCCAGGGCGGCGAGCCGATGTTCACGCTCGATCCTTCGATCGACATCAAGCTTTTTCCAGACAGCGTCCTCGAGCGCTACTCCGCTTTCCGCTCCGCCATCGATTTCAGACCTGCCGACGTCACTCTGGAGCTCCGCGCGGCATCGGCAAATCTTGAAAGCGTCGCGAGTGAGGAAAATCCGCTCGATATCGGATCGAACAACTGGGTGCTCGCCGGGTCGCGAACACAGAGCACGCATCCGCTGCTCGCCAACGATCCGCACCGCACTATCGCATCACCGTCGCTCCGGTACTGGGTGCACCTCGTGGCGCCCGGCTGGAACGTGATTGGCGCCGGCGAACCCGAAATACCAGGTGTGTCCATCGGTCACAACGAGCAGGGCGCCTGGGGCCTGACGGTTTTCGGTAGTGACAGCGAGGACTTGTACGTTTACGACACGAACCCGGCAAACGGGAACGAATACCGCTATCAGGGCGCCTGGGAAGCCATGCGTGTGGTTTCAGACACGATTCCGATCAAAGGCGAGAAGCCGGAGCCGGTTCAGCTGAAATACACGCGTCACGGTCCCGTGCTGCTCGAAGACCGCGCCAACCACAAGGCGTACGCCCTCCGAGCCGCATGGCTCGAGCCCGGCGGTGCGCCGTACCTCGCAAGTCTACGTATGGACCAGGCGAAGACGTGGCAGGAGTTCAGGGACGCGTGCAGCTACAGCCGCATGCCGGCGGAAAACATGATCTGGGCGGACCGGCAGGGATCGATCGGCTGGCAGGCCGTCGGCATTCAACCGCTGCGTCGCGGATGGAGCGGGCTCCTGCCGGTGCCGGGCGACGGCCGATTCGAATGGAGCGGGTTTCTGCCGATCACCGATCTGCCGCACGAGACCAACCCGGCACGCGGATTCATCGCGACCGCGAACAATTACCTGTTCCCGAACGACTATCAACCGAAAGAAACGGTGCACTTCCTGTGGGCCGATCCATACCGCGTCTCCCGAATCACCGAAGTACTTGGCTCCGGACGGCTCTTCAGCGTCGCCGAAATGGCGCGTCTGCAAAACGACGAACTCTCGCTGCCTGCGCGCGCGCTCGTGCCGCTCTTGCACGACGTGTCGCTGCCGAGCGGTCCTGCCGCGCGAGCGCGCGAGGCCCTGCGATCGTGGGACTTCGTCCTCGACAAAGATTCTGTGGCCGCCGGCATTTACGAGATGTGGCAACGCCGAGTGATCGCGAACGTTCGTCAGCGACTGGTGCCTTCGTCCATTCAACGGCTCGCCAATCAACTCAGTCTGAAACGCGTCATCGATGCGTTATACGCCCCGGACGGACGGTTTGGCGAACGTCCCACGGAAGCGCGCGATGCGCTCCTGGCGCTCAGCCTCGATGAAGCAGTTGCGGAGCTCACGAAGCGCTTCGGCGACGACATGCAGAAGTGGACGTACGGGCAGGAGCGGTATCACCACGCGCTGATTGCGCATCCGCTCGGCGCGGCAGTCAATCCCGAGTTGCGCGCGAAGCTGAACGTCGGCCCATTGCCGCGCGGAGGCGATGGCAGCACCATCAACGCCACGGGGAACAACGACAACCAGACGAGCGGCGGCTCGTTCAAGTTCGTGATGGACACTGACGACTGGGACAACTCGATTGGGATGAACACACCGGGCCAGTCGGGGAATCCCGACGATGCGCATTATCGAGATTTATTCGAGCTGTGGGCGCGTGGGAAGTACTTCACCGCGGCGTACACACGCAAGAAAGTGGACGGGGTGAAGGAATCCGTCACCACACTGGAGCCCGCGAGGTCATCGTCGCAGCGATGAAAAGTGCCAAGTGCTAGTGCCCCGTGCCCCGTGCCAAGTGCCAAGTGCTAAGTGCTAAGTGCTAAGTGCTCCAGTGCCGGGTGCCACAGACGCGGCACTGGGCACTCGGCACTCGGCACTCGGCACTCGGCACTCGACACTCGGCGACGCTATCTCAGATCCACTCCATACCGTTCGCGAAGCAGATGGACGTGATGCTCGAAATGCCCGGCGATTACGAAAATCTGCCCTCGCGCGGTAATGGGTCCCGCCTGCATGTGCCCGCGATTGGCGAGCATCCGATCGTCCAGCGAACGCACCAGCGCGATGGAGGATTGTCTGACTGATGCAAGCTCCTTCGCGAGGTCGTGCAGCTCACGATGGTCCGCGTTGGACATCGCGGCGTACTTGTTCTCGTCGAAGGGAGCCAGCGGAGTTTCGTCGCCGCGCGCGATACGGAGCAAGCGGTACCCGAAGATACGCTCAGCGTCGGTGACGTGCCCGACGACTTCCTTGACGCTCCACTTTCCTTCCGCGTACCGGTAGGACGCCTGCTCCGGCTGCAGCCGGCCGATGGCGGCGATGACGGCCTGCTGGTGTTCGAGCGCCGCGAGGGCGTCCGGCTCATGTTCGAGCGCCTTGACGTAACCCCTCACGGCATCGGGGAACTCATCCGATTGAGGGCGAGCGACCTTCTGCAACATCACCGAATCGTACTCGCCTTTTGCAGCGGGCTAAATGAAATGATCCGTTCACGATAATGAAAGGAGGAAGTGGCTGAGGCGGTCGAGCGCGGTGAGGCCGTAGACATCGGTTTCGAGCTGCGGTACCTGCAGCCGCTTCTGCTCGGTGAACCGGCTCGCGATCTCGTCGAGATAGACGCGCTCCTGATTTCGACGCGAAGTGAGAAATGGATCCGCGCCGATCTGGGGCAGCACGCGATTGATGACGAGCGCGCCCACCCGCACACCCGCGTCAGCCAACTGTGCGAGTGCACGCGCGGTCTCTTCGATCGGCAGCCGTTCGGGAATCAGCACGAGCACGAACCCGGTCGTTCGGCCGCTCATCATCCGCGCGCGCATTTCCCGCAGGCCTTCGAGCCGTTCGCTCAGCGAGATCATGATGGGGTCGGCGGTATCGTCCTGATCCACGCCCAGCATCGCCCGGCGCGAGCGCGACAATGCTCGAATCCATGCTTCCATCAACTCCGGCATGCGAATGAGGCGCAGCGTGTGACCCGTGGGCGCGGTGTCGAAGACAATCAGGTCGAACCGCTCGTCTTCGCCGCGAATGAGTGCGCCCATCCGATCGAAGAGCGCCACTTCCTCGGCGCCCGGCATCGTTGCGGCGAGATCGATCTGACGATTGGCCTCCCTGAGAATCGAATGCCCAAAAAGCTGCCGGATCTGCTCTTTCACTCTCTCGACGTAACGGCGCGACTCGCTCGCGGCATCGATCTCCATTGCATGCAGCGACGGCTGTACTTCGGTGGGCTCCGCGCCGATTTGTCTCTCGAAAATGTCTGACGTCGAGTGCGCGGGGTCTGTCGACACCAGCAGCACGCGTTTACCCATGCGGCTGGCGCGAAGCGCAACCGCGGACGCACACGTCGTTTTGCCGACGCCACCCTTGCCGCCAAAGAAGAGCACGTGCCGATCGATGAGGTCGCGCACGCGAATCGCTTCTGACTAACAGCAGGGAAGCGCGCCGATGGGCGATTGATCCATGCCCATACGCCGGTGCCAGAGATGGAATTGCTCGAGCAGGTAGGGATACACATCGAGCAAGTACAACGTGGCCGGATTCGGCAGGCCCACGATCTCCATGTAACAGAGGAGCAGGAACAGGTCGTTCAGTTCGGCCGCTTGACGCCGCAACTCACGTTCGTGCTGCCCATACGCCATGCCTTTGAAGAAGTCGCGGACGTTCCTGCGCCAGGGCACGGCCCCATCGTAACAGGATGGCTACATGTTGAGCCAATACGACAACTTCACGAGAAACACGTTGTGGGAAGGAGCCGAAAAGACGCCGCCGAAGTCGCGGCCGAAGTGGAAATCGCCTTGCGAGAGCGAATCAGAACGTCCCTGCTGCCACACCACAAACAGCGCCGAACCGGGCTTGTATTCCCAACGCATGACGTTCGTGGTGCGGAACGATCGGTAGTTGAAGTCCGGGTTACTGAAGTCTGAAGTGCTGGAGTAGTCGTACGGCTTGTAACGATCTGCGTAGATGGCCGCACGCGCGTTCGCCAGCTCGCGGAAATTCGTATACGCGCCGGCGGACACGAACGGCTCCGCGTAGGTCTGGATCGACAGGGTCGGCGTCAACGTGTAGTTCACGCGAAACGTAAACGCCGCCGTCCGCTGCTTCAGGCGGCCGAACACGTAATGCGTCGCGACGTCCTCGTCGACGTTCGTCACCCACTGTGCATCGTCGTCGTTGATGTTGTACCGGAATCCGGTCGACGCTGACACCGCGGAGGTCGGCCGCCAGGTGACGCTGGGCGCGATGCTGTGGCGCACGGTCCCGTGGCGATCTTTTTCGTGATAGCCGCTGTAGTTCAACGAGATCACCTTCCGGCTGTCCGTTCCGGAGTAATACCAGACGCTGATGTTGCTGTTGCCAAGTACGGCTGGACCGCCTCGAGTGACACGATCGCGCAGCGGCGCGGCATTCAGATTCACGCCAAAGCCGCTCGTGTAGTAGTTCTTCCACGTCCAATGCATGTTGACGTTGGCGCCGCTGAATTGACGCTCCCCGCCAAAATTCCACCCGGCCCACTGATTCAGGTTCCAGATGTACGAGCGTGTGAACCGTCCCGGCACGTTGTCGCGCCACTGGAACCAGTTGCTCATCGTGCGCTCGTCGGCGCGGCGCTGAAACCCGAGGTCGTTCATGTCGAACCCGGGACTCTTGTAGCCGACGTAAGAATTGAACCGCGTCTTTTCACCGCCGATCTTTCCGAAGGAGATTGAGCCCGCATGCCCGGAGAGCACCGTCGCCACCGGATCGACTTCCACGTAGTCGGCATCGGGCCGCTGGAAGCTGTGCACGTTGTTCTCCTGAAGCCGTGTGATCGCGTCGACGTTCCCCTGCACACGACTGGCAGCCCACATGCCGCTGATGTTGAAACGACGCCCGAGGCGCCAGTCGTAATCGATGCCGCCGGTGTTGGCAGCGCTCGGCAGGAAGCTCACCGAATCGACCAGTTGCCGGTTGGTGGACGTGACCATGAAGCCGACGTTCGATTGATTCGCGAACTCACGCCGCGCTCGAACAACCGTGTACGCTGTCGTCGGCTCGACGACCTCGGAGCGCTGTAGTCCGACGCCGGCAATCCGCGCTTTCTCCTCTGCGGTGACCGCGGTCAACGTGCCGATGGAGAACTTCCCTAGTCGACCGGTCAGTTTTCCGGCGCCCACAATCGTCGCGGCGCTGGGCGCGGTGGAGTACTCGTCGTCACTGGTGGAGGCGGAACCCTGCGGCGCGCGGCCGATGCGGCGCGAATAGAACAGGCCTGTGCACTGTCCGTCGTTGCAGTCGATGTTGAATTGGAAGGTGCCGGAGCCTTCGACGAAAAATGGACGTCGTTCCTGAAAGAAGATTTCGAAGGCGTCCAGGTTGACGACAGCCGGGTCGGCCTCGACCTGGCCGAAGTCCGGATTGATTGCCGCTGTGAACGTCATGCCGGGACGAACGGCGTATTTGAGATCGAGGCCGGCCGAGCCACTCCGATCGGTGGTCTTGATCAGAAGATTCTCGCTCGCGGGCTGTGTGGAAACGCTCCCCAGCGTGTATGGCAACAGCTCGAGCTTCTTCGGCGCCCCAGTCATGCGCAGACCTCGCACCTCGCCAAACTGCGACACAAAGCCCGTGGCGTTACGCGAGAGCAGCGGCCATGACGACGTTTCAGCGAGGCGGCCGATCTCGCGGATCACGGCCAGGCCCACGGGGCCGCCGTCTGTGTTGTTGAAGCGCAACTGCGAAAAGGGAATGCGGAACTCGGCGGTCCAGCCCTGTGAATCGCGCGACACCTCGACATCCCACACGGCGTCCCAACTGTCGTCGCTGTTGCCATCGTTGAAATAGTAGCGATCGGTTTTCACTCCGGCTGGGTTGACACCGAACTCGTACGCCGAACGACGGTCGTAGAACGAATCGACGACGACTCGGATCCAATCCGACGGCGACCGCTGATCGCGACGGCTCAGAATGCCGACAATCTTCTCCGGTTCGGAATCGTGTGCGCGCACCGCGACGTAAAGTGCCTTGTCGTCGAAGACGAGGCGCGCGTCCGTCGTCTGACTCGGTGGCGCGCCTTCCGCGGGATCCCGTTGTACGAACTCGGTGATGCTCGCGGCCTGTTCCCAGACAGGCTCCGTGAGCTTGCCGTCGATCGTGATGGCTGTCGTAGTCGGAATCGCTTGCGCATCGACGGCGGGACGCGCCTTTTCGGCTGCCGCCGCGATGTCGACGCCGGCCGTTAACGCGACAAGGGCGAGCAGCGCGGCGGTGAGACTCTTCCTAAGCGCACTGTTTGAGCAGGCCGCGGCGCTTGGTGGCACGGACAAGTAGACGGAATTCGAAGGGCTTTGGTTGGTTTGCTTCGCAACCGCCGAGTCACTGTCCGATCCAGCTAACGAGGTGCTGTTCTTGCTGCTCAGTCGGGTTGGGCACGCGCTCCAGTCGCCAGGGACGGCCCGGATCTGCGCCAAGCGTCACGTCGATGCGCAGGATGCGATCGCGGCGAGCGACGAGCAGACCCACTTTGTCGCCGGGTTTGTACTGATCCACGCGTGCAGTCAGACCATCGGGACGAAGCCGCACATCATCTATCGCCAGAATTTCATCATCCACGTTGAGTCCAGCATCAAACACGGGCGTGCCGCGGCGGATCTGGGTCACGATGAGACGGCCCGAATCCACGCGCGTGGAGGCGCCGAGCCACGCTCGCGCGCTCTTTGTGTCCACCGGCCGAAAGCGCAAGCCAAACCAGTCGAGCGCTTCGCTGTAATCGAGCTCCTCGGTCGTTTCGACCACTTTGCGAAAAAACGGCCGGAGATCAACCGCCGCCGCGTCGCCCATTTTGGCGTAGAACTCGTCGAGGGTATATCCCTTCGCTCCCGCGTACGTGGAGTACGCGAGACGCATGGCGTCGTCGAGCGATTTGGCATCGTTCGTCGATTTTCGGATCTTCGCGTCCAGCAGGAACGCGATTAACGCGCCTTTAGGGTAGTAATTGATCGTGGTGTTCGCAGTGTTTTCGTCAGGACGATACTGCTTGATCCAGGTGTCGTACGACGCCATGCCGACGCCGGTAACGAGCCGGCCCGGCGTCGTTTGCACCGCCTCAATCTGGCCCGAGAGCGCGTCGAGATATTCATCGCGAGTCGAGAGCGCCGCGCGGCGGACCAGGACGTCGCCGTAGTAATCGGTGAAGCCTTCGGCAATCCAGAGCGCCTTTGTATGGACTTCGTTCTCGTAATCGAACGGCCCCAGCTCGATCGGCCGCAGCCGCTTCACGTTCCAGTTGTGGAAATACTCGTGTGCGACGAGACCAAGCCATCCGAGATATGCGTTGCGTGTCCGTGTCGTGAAGCGCCCCGTCATTCCAAGAAAACTATTGTTGTGTTCGAGGCCGCCTCCGGCCTCCGTAACCATGTTCAGAAAGTAGTAGTGCGGGTAATCGTAACGACCCATCACGTTGCCGGCCACTTCGACAATCCGGTGAAGGTCCGCTGCTCCCCGGTCGGCGTCGAAGAACGAGGGATCGCCTTCGAGCACGAGGAAGTGCCGTTTGGACGCAACCTGGAACTCGCGGACGACGGGATTTCCGATGATGATCGGACTATCGACAAGCGTGTCGAAGTCTTCCGCGCGATACGTATTGGACGGCGTCGCCACCGCGACGAGCGGTGTTGCGACCGCCTTCCAGTTCGGCGGCAGCTCGATATGCACCTCGTGCACGCGTGGCGTGCGGTCGACGAGCGTGAGGAACGTCGGCGCGCCGTTGAGCATCGCAAACGCTGCTTCGATCCAGTTGTTCCGCACGGTCATTTCGCGGCCGTACACCCGGTAAGTCACGACGATCGACGTGGCGCCGGTGCTTTCGACGCTCCACCGGTTCTTTCGCGTCTTCTGCACCGTGCGCAAGCGTCCATCGGCGCTTCGCGCTGACACGTTTTCCACATGACGCTCGTACTCGCGTACCAGGTAGGAGCCTGGTGTCCACACGGCCATGAACAGTTCGGTCTGCGCCCGGCCACTCGCGGGATAACTCGCCTCCACTTCGACGTAATGGCTATGCGGAGCGGGAAATCGCAGCGTGTAGCGAATCGGCGTCGGCACCTGCGCGTCGAGCGGGCCAATGTGGGTCATAAGGATTGTCGTAAGGCACACGGGCACTAGAACAGCAGTGCGGAACATAGAGGTATTGTAAGGGCGCATCTGAATGCGTTGGACTGATCACAAGACGATAGGCCTGCAGTACGCCATCACAGCGTCGTGTTTCCTGCTCGTCGGCTTCCTTCTGATGCTCGTCATGCGGTGGCAGCTCGCCTGGCCCACTTCGCCGCTGCCGCCGCTCCTCACCGGCGCCTTCGGCAATTATCTGGTGCCGCTGCAGATCGGCGCGCCGGATATGGCATTCCCGAAACGCGCGCTGACTCTCCGGAGAGGAAAGCGGGTCCACGAGAATCCATGGGATGCGACCACGCTTGAATGGCAGACTGCATCCCCGCCGCCGGCCGGAAACTTTGTCCAGCCACCACGTGTCTATCGCGGGGCATACGACTACAGCACTGAGCGCGACGGATGCGACAGCTCTCGAGCCGAGACGTCGTCCACTCCTTCACGCTCAACGAAATGCGCGTTCGACAGGACGCGGTGCCCGGAATGACAACGCGCACCTGGTTCACTCCGATTGTCGCGGGACATTGGGACATTGCCTGTTCGCAGCTCTGCGGGCTCGGCCACTATCGCATGCGCGGCGAGTACTCCGTGTTGCCGCAGGCAGCATGGGACGAGTGGCAGGCGTCCGAGTTGGCGCTGCTTGCTCGTCAACGCAGGTAGAATCCTGAAGACGACGGCAACAGCAGCTCTGCCGTCAGTCCCTCCCCTGATGAGCGCCGTGGCCACCTCTCGCATCCTCGTGCTGGACGACGACCCAGGTACCTGCCGGTTCATGCAGGAGCTGTTGAACCGGCCGGATCGTGAGGTGGAGGCAACAAGCGACCCCGAACAAGCGCTCGCGCGCGTTCGAGCAAAACCATTCGATCTCGTCATCACCGATCTGCGGCTCAACGCGCGACTCGACGGCATCGATGTCTTGCGCGGCGTTCGAGAGCACACACCGGGCACTCCCGTGATCATCGTCACCGGCTTCGGCGAGCTCGAAAAGGCGGTTGAAGCGGTGCGCGAAGGCGCGTTCGATTTCGTCAGCAAGCCGTTCAACATCGCGGAGATCAAGAACCTGGTCGAACGCGCGCTGCAGCGCGGGCCGACATCGCCGGCGCCGGCGGCCGTGCGTGATGCGATGCCGCCTGCGCTCCTCGGCCGCACACCGGTGATGACCGCGGTCTACAAGCAAGTGGCGCACGCGGCAGCCGCCGACGCGCCCGTGCTGATCATCGGCGAGAGCGGGACGGGCAAGGAGCTCGTCGCGCGCGCGATTCATCAGCACGGCAATCGATCCGCTCGTCCGTTCATAGCGATCAACTGTGGCGCGCTTACGGAAACGCTGCTCGAGTCGGAGCTCTTCGGCCACATCAAGGGTTCGTTCACGGGCGCCGTCAGCGACGCGAAAGGCGTCTTTCAAACCGCCCACACCGGGACGGTGTTTCTCGACGAGGTCGGTGAGATGTCGCCCGCCCTGCAGGTCAAGCTCCTGCGGGTGCTACAGGAAGGTGAAGTCCGGCCAGTTGGAACGAGCCGTTCGGTGAAGGTCGACGTTCGAATCGTCGCCGCGACCAACGTGGACGTCGACAGGGCCGTCCACGAAGGCAAGTTCCGGCAGGATCTTTACTACCGGCTTGGCGTTGTCGTCATCAAGCTTCCGCCGCTGCGCGAGCGGCGTGAGGATATTCCGCTGCTCGTCGATCGGTTCGTGCACGCCGCTCAATCCAAAGCAGGAAAGCGCGTCGAGATCTCGCAAGACGCCCTCGACGCGTTGGCGAACTACACCTGGCCCGGCAATGTGCGCGAGCTTGAAAACGTGATCGAACGGCTGGTCGTCTTCAATCGCAGTACCGTGATTCACGCGGGCGACCTGCCAGCGACGATCACGCCGAGTGCGCCGGCGCTCGGCAAGCGACTCTTCGATGACCTTCCCACGCTCGAAGAAATCGAGCGCCGGTACCTCTTACACGTGCTCGAACAGGTGGGCGGCAACCGCACCCGCGCCGCGGAAGTGATGGGGATCGATCGGCGCACGCTGTATCGCATGGCGGAGCGATTTGGAATACCGTTGACGGAGCAGGGGGACTGAGGGAGAGTCCTGAGATCTGGCGATTTGATGATTTGGTGATGTGATATCGCCACATCGCCACATGATCACTTTTCGATCTTCTCTCCTCTATTCAGCCACTCGTTCCACCCGCCCTTCATCACCTTCACGCCCTTTAACCCGAACGCCATCATGTCCAGCGCCGCACGGGCGCTCGTTGCTTCGTCGGGTCAAGCACAGTAGATGACGATCTGCCGTTTGTCCTTTTCGAGCCGCTCGATGTAGTTGGGAATGTCGTCGAAGACGATGTTCATTGCGCCGGGAACGTGGCTCGTTGCGAACGACACCTTGTCGCGGACGTCGACGACCACAACCTGCTTTTTGGCCATCAGCGCCTTTACGTCGTCGATCGAGATGCGCGGGACGCTTTTCGGCGTCTGCTCGACAGTACGTTGTCTCATGCTCCACCAGTCTTCCGTTCTACCTTCGACCCAAGCCAGCTATCGCGAAAACGCTTCTGCTCGTCTGTCAGGGCAGCGCCCGCCAGTTCGCTGGGCACGATCTCGATTCGGCCGGTTTCTTCCAGCACGACCGTCGCATCGATGCGTTCACCGCTGCGCCGGACGAAGCGAATCGGAACCGCGTCGCCTGTCTTGTGCCTGGCGAGAACATCCTGCAGCGCCTTGCCGCTGGTGAGACTGACACCGTCCAGCGACAGAATCTGATCGTCCTGATCGACGCCCGCTTTGTACAACGCGGAGTCAGCATTCGCTGTGTTGGTCACGCGCGCGCCGCCGCTGCCGTAGCTCAGTGACACGCCTCCCGCGACCAGCGCGGCGCCTGTGGCGCGGGCACGAACAACGAGACCGGCGCGGGCAAGCAGCTTCGCATAATCCACGACCTCGTGTCCTTGAATGTATCGAGCGAAGAAATTATCGGCGAACGCGCGATCCCCGGCCACTTTCGCAAGTGTGACTTTGAGCCCCTCCATCGTGTAGGGTGTCGCCACCAGGCCCGGCTCCTTCTGACCCGGTCGTCCGAAGTCAGCCCACAACGCGCGCATGTAATCGTCCAGCGTGACTTTCCCGTTCGACCGATCCCGCAGCGTCAGGTCCAATCCCAGGCCGATGGCCGCGCCCCAGGTGTAATACGAGATGAAAGTGTTCGACCAGTTGGTGCGATCGATCGATACGGCAGCATCGACAAATGGCGCCAGCTCGCTCATCTCCTCCGCAGTTCGAAGGCGCCGGCCGGGACTCAGGGTCACTGCGTCGATTGTCCCGGCGAAGCTCGCAAGCGTGTCCTCGAGCCGGCTAAGTCCCGCGCGCTCGGTAATGAGACCGTCGTAATAGCTCGTGAATCCTTCGCCGAGCCAGAGCTCTCCGGAAACGTTCGCTGCCTCGAAGTTGAACGGTTCAATCGCCCTCGATCGAATCCGCTCCATGTTCCACGAGTGGAAATACTCGTGAGCGACAGTGCCGAGCATGCCGCTTCTGCGGCCGGGATCGCGCAGCGCGTCATTGGACGTGAGAACGGTGCTGTTTCGGTGCTCCATGCCATCGCCGCTCGCCCATGGCTGGTAATCCGAGAGAAATGTGTAGGTGTTGTTCTCGTACCGAGGGAACTCGCCGAAGACGGCTCGCTCTTCGCGAACGATTCGCTCGGCATCGCGGGCGAGGGCATCCGCTTCGGCATCGCTGCCGTCATGATGCAGGGCGATGCGGAACGTCGGTCCGTCACCCGAAGCTCCGTCGGCCGGCACGGTAAAGGTGCGCAGCGTAAACGCGCTGAACTCCGTCGGACTATCCATCAGGTAATACATGTTGGGCGCGCTGAACGTTTTCGGGTCGTTCGTCGGGTACAGCTGTGTGGCGACGCGCCATTCACGGCCAGTGGGCGTAACGAACGTTACGCGGGCCGGCCGCATCTCGAATCCGCGCGCCCACATGAGCGTTGCAGGAATGTTCATGTGGGCGTGCGTTGAATCAACCGCGAGGTACGTTCCGTCCACGCGATCGCCGTACAGGCGATAGGAGACTACGACGGTTCCGGTGTGGCCGCTCACGTCCCAGCCGTGCAGATCGGGCCTGGCGGCGGCCAGCGGTTTGCCGCTGCCGTCCTGGATCCGGACATCGAAAATATTTTTGGCGAACTCGTGCAGCGCATATCGGCCGGGAGACGAGCGGCTCATGCGGAGTTCGAGCGTCCCGCTCGGAACGGCAGGAAACGTCGCCTCCACCTGCATCCAATGATGCTCCGGCTCGGGAAACGTGAGCCGGTAGGCCACGGCGGCTTGTCCGCCGTCGCGGGGGTTCTGCGCCGCAACGGACGACAGAAACATCGTCGCGAATGCCGCCACTGCCCAGCGCCGCCCAATCAAATTGTCCATGTGGAGGCCGTCCCGGTTCTTAGTTCTTCGTTCTTAGTTCTTCGTTCTTAGTTCTTGGTTCGGAGAGACCCGCGTATTCCTTCTTCGCCTCAACCAGCAACGGGAGATCGACGTCGGCATTTTTCCAGATGTCAAATGCTTCATCGTACGCCTTCTTCGCGTCCCCCGGTCGACCAGCGGCAGCATCCGCGCGGGCGAGCATGACGCGCACGACGGCGGGGAGGGCCGACAGTCCGAGTTTCGTCCGAGAGGCGGACAGCGTCTGAAAGAGCCGCGCCGCATCGTCCCATCTCTGTAATCGCATGGCGGCGAGGCCGGCAACGAACAGCGACCGGTTATCGCCGGGAACGCTCGGCGCGACCGAGGCAAGATCGTACGCCTCCTGGTACTTCCCTGCAGAAAACGCAGCCAATGCGCGCACCGCGCGGACCTGGTTGTCGGCTTGCTCCGGCGAAGAGACTTTGCGGAGATGCGCCACCGCGGGCTCGAGCGATTCGTCCACGAGTCGCTTGTCGCCGAGCAGAGCGCCCAGCCCGACGAGCTCGTCGGTCGTCCCCTCCTGAAGCATGCCGTTCTTGCGCACTCGCTCGAGCTCTGCGCGCGCCAAATCGCCGCGGCCGACGAGCGCGTCGCTGATTGCGAGTGACAGAAACGCTTCTCCCGAAAATTCGAGCTGCTTCAACGCCTGCAGCCCGCGGAACGCTGCGTCGGCGAGTTGCGATGCTTCGCGCATGCGTCCCTGATACGACGCCGCGTCGGCACGACGGCCAATCATCTCGACCTCGTCACGGCGCCCGCGCACGGCCTCGATCTGTGCACTCGCCAGTTGCGAATCGCCGCGAAAAGTCGCCAGCACGAACAGCCCTGTTCGTGCGATCGTCGATTCCTGCAGCTTGAGGGTCGACTCGAATTCTTTCTGCGCGTCATCGAACCGCTCATCGTCCAGATAAGCGAATCCGAGATTCAGATGGCCGAGCGGCTGATCGGGCGCGACCCGCACCGATTCCTGAAGACTGGCAATGGCTTCTTTCACCATGCCGCGCGACCGGTAGATGAGCCCGAGGTTGGTGTGTGCGGCAAAGTCGTCCGGATAGGTTCCAAGCAGAAGGCGATAGGTCTCGATGGCCTTCTCCTGATCGCGCGTGACCGTGGTGTAGTACCGCGCTTCCACGTAGAGCCGCTCACGTTCGCTGATTCTCTCGCGCAGCTCGAACGCGCGTTTTGTCGCGGCCTCGCTGTCCGGACGCTGCCCGATGTTTCCGAGCACCGTTCCGAGCCGCGCATGCGCGAGGGCAAAGTTCGGATCGAGCTCGATCGCGCGCTTGAAAAAGGGCACCGATTCAAAGTCGCCCTGCGTGCGGCGCGTCATCACGCCCTGGCTGTACGCTTTGAGTGCCTCGAGCGACGGCGTGGTTGCTTCCTCGATCCTGGTGTCGTATCGCTGCACCGACGAGAGCGATTCGCCGAGACGCTCCCGGAAGCTCGACGCAGCGCCTCCCAGGGCGGTGATGATCTGTTCCTTGCGGTTGGTTTGAACTTGTTCCTCAGCAAGCGTGGCGCCGCTGACGCAGTCGAGCGCGCGCAGCGTCAGCACGTAACTCGACCCGAGACTGGCAATGCTGCCGCCGAGCGTGGCGCGCGACGCGGTTCGCTGGCAGATCTCGCGCCCGACCTCCGGCGTGACCGGCGTCATCGGCTCGCGTCCCATCAAACGGAGCGTTGCCGCGACCTGCTGTTCGGGCAGCAGATTCAGGAACGGCGATTGCCGAAGCTGCACCGCGAGGGCTTCGCTCAACGTGTTGTCGAACATCGAATCGCCGGTGCGATTGGTGAAGTCCGCGAGCACAACCGTGTCCCGCGCGGTCAATGCCGGCGCTCGCTGCGATTGCCACATGACCATGCCGGCAATGACTGCCGCGGTGAGGATGGGCGCACCGATGAAGAGCGCGCGCCGTCCTGTGACCGCACGCGTGGAAACAGCGGCTGGCGCGCCGAGCGTGCGCGTTGCGGTTGACGCTGCAACAGCCGTGCGGCTGGTTTCCGTTTCACGCTTCAGCCGCTTCAAGTCAGCCCGCATTTCGGCAGCGCTCTGATACCGAGTCTCCCGATCCTTCTCGAGAGCCTTGGCGACGATTCGATCGAACTCGGGTGGAATGGAGGCATTCAGCTCGGACGGACGTGGCGGCGTCTTCGTCAAAATGCCTTCGAAGATCACGGCCGGCGTCGCCCCGGTGAATGGATGCTTCCCGGTCGCCATTTCGTACAAGACCACGCCGAAAGAAAACAGGTCGCTTCGCGCGTCCAGTTCCTGGCCGCGCGCCTGCTCCGGCGACATGTAGGCGACCGTGCCGACCGTCGAACCGGCGGTCGTCACCTCCGCGGCCGCCATGGTCCGCGCGAGATCGTCCGCGTCTCGTCCGGATTCCGCGAGCTTGGCGACGCCGAAGTCGAGGACCTTCGCTTGACCGCGTTTCGTGATGAAAAGATTGGCTGGTTTGATGTCGCGATGAACGACGTTGTGACTATGAGCGGCATCGAGGGCGTCGGCAATATGCACCGCGAGATCGAGCAGATCGTCGACGGGCACTGGACCGCGCGCGATACGCCGCTTGAGCGACTCGCCTTCGAGCAGTTCCATCACCATGAACTGCTGTCCTTCGTGCTCGCCGATGTCGTGCAGAGTGCAGATGTGCGGGTGGCTGAGCGACGAAACAATCCGCGCTTCGCGAAGGAAGCGATCCATGGCCTGCGGATCGCAGCAGGCCTCCGCCGACAGCAGCTTGAGCGCAACGTGGCGCCCGAGACGCGTGTCCTCGGCCTCGTACACCACGCCCATGCCGCCGCTGCCGAGCGGCGACAACACTTTGTAGTGCGAAATCGTCCGGCCGATCATGTCGTCAATTGTATGCAAACGGCAGCGGTCTGCCGGAGGAGTGGCGAGCAATCGTTCGTAACACGACATCCGCCATCATATCGAGGAAGAGGGGATCGTCATTGACGGCCTCGGCACGTGCGAACGCCAGACCAATTCCGCTCGCGATCGAAGCGGCTTCGATATCGAGGTCGTACAGCACCTCGATGTGATCGCAGACGAATCCAATCGGACAGAGAACGACGGCATCGACGCCTTTGGCGCGGGCGTCGCGGAGATACTCACCGATATCCGGGCCGAGCCACGGATCCTGAGGCCGGCCGCTCCGGCTCTGGTACACCAGGGCCCAATCGCACCAGCCGAGACGACCCGCGACTTTTTCGGCGGACTCACGAAGCTGCTCGCGATACCGTGACGTCTCTGCCATCCGGACCGGGATGCTGTGCGCAGTGAACACCAGGCGAGCGCGCGACGCGAGATCGGCCGGCAGTCGCGCCATCGCTTCACGTACGTGCTGCGCATTTGCGTCGACAAAAGCGTCGTGCGCATGCCACCCGTGCACGTAGGTCATGTCGACGACTTCACGACCGGCTTCGATGAGGGCACGCTGCGCATCACGCACGTTCTCTTTGTACTGCTGACAACTCGAGTAACTGCCGTGCGCCGCGGCGATGAACCCGATTGCGCGCCGCACGCCGGCCCGAGACATCTCCGCGAGCGTGTCCTTGAGAAACGGATCCCAATTGCGCATGCCGACATAAACGGGCAGCGGCACGCCCGCCGCAGCCAGCCGTGACCGCAGTCCCTCTGCTTGCTTTATCGTGTAAGCGGTCAGCGGCGAGATGCCGCCAAAGAGCTCGTAATGATGCGCGACTTGTTCAACCCGCGCAGGCGGAATGTGGCGGCCCCGCAAGACATTTGCGAGAAAGGGGCGGATGTCGTCGACGCCTTGCGGACCACCAAAGGAAATCAGCAGGACGGCGTCGAACGGAGGCATCCGGAGGAATTGTCCTACGGAGAAGGGCCTCGTCAGGATGATTTCGGGTTGGAGAGCTGCCGGGCGTTGGAGTCGAAACCGGAACTACGCGATCCACCGTGGTCGCTGAGCGAGGGAGAATGCGAACGGTCGCCGGTCTCTTCAGCCGAGCATCTGCCGGGGTCGGTGCATCCGCCGCCGGAGACCCGCTGTAAGGATGCCGGTGCCCAAGAGTAGAAGCATCGCCGGTTCTGGAATCGGTGATACGGACGCAGTATTGCCGCGGAGCGTGATCGTCGTCGCGCCGGCGAAACCGCTGTCGTCGTTTGCGGGAGAGATGCCGAGCGCGTATTGGCCCGCGACGAGCACGGTAAACGTGGCCGAGCCTGGCGCCACGTAACAATCGCCGAGGCTAGGCGGACACGGGAAGAACATCATGTTCTGGACGATCAGGTCGATTCCGGTACCCACCTGATTGACGTTGCCGTCGAATGCGCCTGACGCTGTATAAATGTCGCCGACCTCCACGACACCGTTGGTGGCTGCCTTGAACAGCACCACGTTCGGCCCAAACAGGCCTGTTGCGGTAACGGTGAGGAGATCGCCTGCGTTCGCGGCAAATACAAGCCAGGCATCGTCAGAGCCTCCGCTCGTTGTTGCCGTCAACGTCCCGCCACCCGCTGCGAAAGTGCCGTTGATGACATCGATCGGCGCGAACACAGTCAGGTGCGAAGCACTGGCCGGTGCCGCGACCGACAGGCAGCCGACGCACGCAGCAATACTGATCGAACTTCGCAGCCTGTACATTTGGGTGGCCTCGGCCTTTTGGCAGGGAAATCGCAGCGCCTAGAGCAAGATTGGCACCAGCTGAAGAATTCGACAAATGGCTGGGCTCCTTCGTGCGAGTTCCGAGAAGTCGTCGTCAGAGGCGGTTTTGGTTCGTCATTTCGGCGATGTCGGCCGGGGGCGATCTCGTGAGCCAGCTCACGCCCCGCCGAAGGCCATCCGTGCATGCTGAGCCTGGAGCTCGTGCAGCACCCGCATCACGTTGTAGGCCGAGAGCTCGACCAGCACCGTCGTGACCTGCGCGTGCGCCTGGTCGCTTAGATGGTCCTCGAGCGCTTTCATGGCGGTTATGAGTCGATCTTCCTGCGCCTGGAGCTCCCGGCTCGACACGACGCCATCCGCCAGCGCATTGGTGAAGGATTCCAGTTTCTGAACCCGGTCGTGAATCACCGGGTGTTCCGCCTTGTCATCGAACCAGCTTGTGCGCGCCACAAAGACCTCCTCTACAAGTCCTTCACGATCTGTTTGAGTGCGGTCAGCCGGGCCTGCAGCGCCGCGCGTCCGCCATCAGCCGACATCTTCCCTTGAATCGCGGTCGGCAGAAACTGCCGGTCCGTGCACTCGAGCATCGCCGCCACTTCCTGCAGCTCGCGCTCCAGGCCCTGTGTCGATGGCATGAACTGAGAGACGACCTCGGCCAGTGCCTCCGCGGTCACGTGATCGGCGCCGCCGAGGAGCGATGTTCTCCAGGCGCGGCCGACGATCCCCTCGATGTCCGCGCCAGACAGATTGCCACGCTGCGGAATCGGCGGAATATCGTCGATCGAAACCCGCGACCCGAGCTTCCCGGCCATGATTACGAACATTTGACGGATCTCGTTGTCCTCAGTCGGGTAGAAGAGCGGGATGTGCACCTCCGCGCGTCCCTGACGCTTGAGATCGATTGGCAGTAGATCGGGGCGCGACGTGAGCAGCATCCAGATGATGCGGCCACGGTACTGCGTGTCGCCCATCTGTGCGGCAATCATCGCGAAGACGCGACTCGACGTGCCGGAGTCTCCTTCCTGCTCCCGGCTCCCGAGCGCCGCGTCCGCTTCATCGACGACGACGACCACGGGTCCCATTGCACGCAGCACCGACAACACGCGTTCGAGGTTGCCTTCCGTCTCGCCGACGTATTTCGAACGGAAGTTCTTGAGGATGACGCAGGGCACGCCGATTTCGCCGCTGACGCACTGCGCCAGAAACGACTTGCCTGTGCCGACGGGCCCGCACAACAGATAGCCCATCGGCAGACTGTCGAGCGCGCCACGTTTGCGCAGCGCCGCGTCTTCACGAAGCCGCGCCTTGGCAGCTTCGTGTCCGACGACCGTGTCGAGAGTCCATTTGGGCTCGATGAACTCGAGAAGCCCGCGGCATTGCCGTTCGAGCAATCGCTTCTTCAGCGATCGGAACACGACCGTATCCAGTCTGCGCCCGCTCTCGCGGGCCGACTGAATGAGCACGTTGATATCGGTCAACGACATGCCCGCCGTGAGCGTCGCGAGCTCGGCCGCGTCGAAATCGGAGAAATCCTTGATCGCGGCCGAGCGAGTTGACGCCTGGATAAAGGTCTGCCGCTCGATCTTGTCGGGGAGCGGCACCTCGATCGCTGCCACATGAGGGTTGCCCGTCAGGCGATCGCTGAGGTCGGCCAGCTTCTCGTCAACCAGAACAAACGCCATGTTCAACCGTTTCACGTGCGGGCTCGTGGCCCAATTCAGCATCGTCACCAAGTGGGAGGAGGACTGCAAATTCAGACGGCCAGGCTCACCGTTCGGAAAGACGTAGGAAGCCTGGTCCATGATGACCGCGGCGCTCAGATGGTTGTCGTCCGCGGCCATGATGTTGTTGCGGACGAATCGATCGAGAACGGCAAAAGTGGCGGCAGGATCCTTCGTGAGCGCGGACAGGTCACCCACGTTCTTGTTGGCCAGCGCAACCATGTCCTTGAGGCGCTTCTCGTCACGCCCGGCGAATGCGCGAAGCCCGCGGCCAAGGTCGTAATGAAGGATTAGCGACCAACGGCCGAACACCTGCTCGGCGAGAAACTCGGCGAGGACACCATAACGTGCGTCCTCTTCGCCGGCAATTCGAAACAGATCGTACGTATTGCCGTGAAGGACGAAGGCCGCGGTCGTTCCAGAAAAATAGAGATCGGCAAGTTGCGCCGCCCACGGCGGAAACCACGCCGGCAGTTTTTCTCCCGGCTTTGGATGAGAAAGTTCAGGCGTCATGACGGAGCACCTGACGGAGATCCGCTTCGAGGATGGCCGGCGGCTCTTCAAGTTGATCGGCGAGCCCGGTCAGATGCTGGAGCTCGCTCACGGCCTTCTCGGTCTGCCGCATGCTCTCGGCCGCGGAGTCGACCTGGCTGCTGAGGAAATCGGGGTCTTGCCGGTTGACCGCCATCTCGGCAAGCGCCTGGATCTTCCCTTCGATGCGATCGAGCTCCACGGAAACGAAGTCGGCGTTTTTCTTCGCGCGCACGTAGTTGTCGAGACGCAACTCTGCCATCGCAATGCTGTCCTGCAGCGAGCGGACGATGCGATCGTCGCCTGCGGTTTGCGCTGCTTGAAGATTCTTCCGAAGCTCCGCGAGCCTAGCCGACAGCTCGCCTTCGTTCATCGTGACCAGAAATCGATCGAGGGCAGTTCTGGACATCAGAAGGCGAAGGAAGAGCCAGAGCAGCCGATCGAGCCCGGGCGTCCGAATTTCTTCCGCGGTGCCGGCTTGATCGCCCGCTGCGCCGCGAACACCGGCGGCGATGCCCCGCATCTCGAGACACCGCGCGTGCAGGCGTTGGAAGCGCGTGCGTGCATCAGCGGGCAATCCGCCAAGCATGACGGCCAGCGGCAATGGCGGCGGTTGAACGCTGGCGGTTTGCCCATCTGCGGCGCGGCTGGCGCCGTGCACTTTCGCATCGATCGCCGCGCGGAAACGAGGCATCGAGATGAGGCCCGTCAAATAGGTCAGTTCTCCAATTGCGACGAGCGCCAATAACACGTCGGGCATGGGAGATATCGCCGCAGCAGCGGCTGCACCGCCACAGAGGAGCAGATTCCACCTGAAAAGAAAAGCCTCCTTCAGGTAGCTGGCCACGCCGGCTGTCGAAGGCGCAGTCTTCACCGGATTATCGCGCGTCGGCATGAGGTCCAATGGCGCTGATCAGTACGCCCGGTCAATCGCCGGGCCGCGTAGAGCTGACCTGGGTATCCATGATGTCCCGGATCTCGACCAGACGGTCCACGAATGCTCGCTCTCGCAGCATCTCCTTCGCGGGCATCGTCGGCTGCGGCACGATCATCTCGCGGATGATTGTCCCGGGCGGCCCGGAGAACACATAGACGCGATCGCCCACGTACAACGCCTCTTCGATCGAATGCGTCACGAAGAACACAGTGGCCTGCGCATCGCGCCAGAGATCCACCAGCAGCTCCTGCATGTGGAGCCGTGTCGTCGGATCGAGCGCTCCGAACGGTTCGTCCATGAGAATGATGCGCGGGGAAAGAATCAACGTGCGCGCGATCGCCACCCGCTGTCGCATGCCTCCCGACAGCTCGCTCGGGAATTTCGTCGCGTCGCGCGCGACGTCGAGGCCGACTTTCGCGATCCACTCACGCGCCCGCTCGCGCCGTTCGCGGGCCGGCACGCCGCGGCACTCGAGACCGAACGCGACGTTGTCTTCGACGGTGCGATTGTCGAACGAGGTGTAGTCCTGAAAGACCATACTGCGGTCCGAGCCCGGCCGTACGACGGGCTTGCCGCCGACGAGTACCAGGCCTTCACTCGCGGGATGGTGCGGCCGCAGCCCTGCGATGAGTCGCAGCACCGTGGATTTTCCACAACCGGAAGGGCCAAGGATCGCGATGAACTCGCCCTTGCTCGGTACGTCCGGCACCGAGAAGGTCACGTCACGAATGACGGTGAGGCGGCCGAACCGCTTCGTGACACCGCGAAAATCGACAACGTTCGGAGTCTGGCCGGCTGCGGTCTCGGAATCGCTCACATCTATTCCTCGATCAGACGGTGAGGAAACAGGCCGCGCTGGAACCAGAACCACAGACGGTCGATGCCGTACGCCAGCATCCCGATGATCAAGAGGATCAGAATGATGTGCTCGGAGAGGCCGCGCCGCTGGCTCGTCATCAACAGATAGCCCAGACCGTGCTGCGCGTTGATCAACTCGGCGAGCATGATGTAGCCGAAGGCCAGTCCGAAGAGATGCCGCAAGTTGTTGTAGATGTCAGGCAGCGCGAGAGCCACGAGCACTTTCCGCACGATTTGAAACGACGACGCGCCCAGCGTCTGCGCTGCTTCCACGTAGCGATCGGGAACGTTCGCGATGGCGGCCGCGGCATCCGAATACACGAAGGAGACGCAGGCGATGAAGATGAACATCACCTTCTGCGTCTCGTCGATCCCGAACCAGAGGATGGTCAGCGGAATCAACGCAGCGACCGGAAGGTTGCGTCCGAAGAGCGCCAGCGGTGCGCCAGCGGCCTCGAAGATACGCCACGAGCCAGCGAGAATGCCCAATGGCACGCCGACAATTACCGCGAGGCCGAATCCGATCACCACACGCTTGAGCGTAGCCGCGATGCTTTGCAGCAGGGCGCGTTCGTTCAACAGACTGGGAAAGCTCCGAAGCACTTCGGCCGGACTCGGCAGAATGACGGGCGACACCAGGCGGCTTTCTGCGTCGCCACCGGTCGTGACGATCCACCAAAGCAGCAGAACGATGCCCATCGCTCCCGCACCCGCAAGACGGCGCGTCAGCCTGGGTGGCGACAGGCGAAGCGCGAGCAGCGATGGTTTCGAATCGGCCGCCATCTACTTGGGGGCGGCGGCCTCCGCTGGATACACCTTGATCTCGACCCTTCTGTTCTTCGCGTGATTATCCGGATCCGAGGGGTCCGCGGGGCGATCCCATCCCATGCCCGCCGAGGAGAACTGGTTGGGCTGCAGCGACGGAAATTTCTTGAAGATCGCATCCTTGACGGCATTCGCGCGATTGAGCGACAGCTCCTGTACCAGGCTCTTCGGCACCTGCGTCTTCATCGATCCATCTGTGTGCCCCTCGATCACGATTCTCGCCGCTCCGTATTGCCCCGCCAGCTTCGCGACCTCCTCGACCACGAAGTTGACGTTGGGATCGTAGAGCTCTTCGACTTCCTTCCCGTCGACGGTACGCGTGACCTTCTTGTTGAGATCCCAGGAATTTGGGAAGAAGTGGATCACGACTGTCTTGGTAAGGATCTCGTCCTTTTCGCCTTGAATCGTGCTCGCGGCGGCGGGCGCAAAGCGAATGTCGTACTCGTTCTTCTGACTGGCATACTTCGGTTCCGCACCGAGCTTCTGGATGACGGAAAAATCCATCACCTGATCGAACGGTGTCTGCTCCGTGACGGCGTTGATCTTCTTGTACAGGAAGTACGCCGTGCTCCATGTGCGCTCAAAATTCGTCGGGTTGTTCTGATTGAGGAAGAACTCCCGGTTCTCGGCGTAGTTGGTGGAGTGGGCATCGCCCAGCATGCCAAGAGCGTCGCTCTCGGGAATGGAGTACCCGGCTGCCATCAGCTTGGCCACTCGCTGCTTCGCGTCCTGCGCCTTCAGCTCCTGCATCGCGTCGAAAATGCCGCGGGTCAAGCCTTCGGTGATATCGGGGTTGTCCTTGGCGAAGTCGGCGCGTGCAAACCAGACGTCGGCAATCAGTTTGTTGGCAGTCGCCGTTGTCACGAGAATGCGGTTGCCCTTTACCTTCTCGAGGTTGTAGATATCGGGCGCCCAGCTGACCGCCGCCGCCAGCCGCTTGTCGGCGTTGAAAGCGGCTGCCGCCTGGAAGGCGTCCTGCGTGAATTTGAACTCGACGTCCGCCGGCTGCAGGCCGCCGTTGATCAGCGCGTTCAGCACGAAGAAATGCGACGGCGAGTTCTGCGCGAGCACGATTGTCTTTCCCCGCAGATCCGCCATCGTCTTGATGGAATCGCGAACGACGATGCCGTCGCCGCCGTTGGACCAGTCCACCTGCTGAAACACCCGCGGCATGACGCGCGTGTCCTTACGGAGTCCTTCCAGAAAGAGCGGGATCATGTCGAGCGTTGCCCAGCCGACATGAATGTTGCCGGCGGCATACGCATCGCGCATGGCAATCGGATCGTCGATGAGAACGAGCTCCAGCTTGAAGTCCTTGCCGCCGGGCGTCTTCCAGACCTTGCCGGGCTTGAAGCCGTTGTTCGCGTAAATAATCGGACCCCAACCTGCCCAGACGTTGATCGCAAATCGCACCGTGCGATCGGCCAGCGGTGTGTAGCTGGAGATCCCCTTGACCGGCGGCAGCTTCGACGCCGCGACGTAGTTGTACTCCTTGACCGTCGTAATCCCCGAGTTGTCGGGCGCTTCTGCGCCGCCTTTTGCCTTTGCGAGCTCTTCCTGGGAGATCTGTCCAGCGTCGCGGCGAGGGCCGACGGCGCCGTACCGCCAGAGTGCGTACCCGCCCAGACCGATCACGACGAGGAGAACCGCGAGGTAGAACGCGGGCTTGGGCTGTCCCTGTTGGGTTTCCATGAGTCAATCCTAGTGGCTAGTCAATTGGTCTGCTTCTCGGTGGCTTTGTCGGTGGCCGGCCCCAGGTCCTTCGCGGTTTGTGCGACTGGTGACGTCTCCGGCGACTTGAGTCCGAGCTCGACCTCGAAATCCTGAAGAGCCTGTTCGGCGAGCACGCTCTGCATGCGTTCTTCGGCCTTGATCTCCGCGATGCCTTTCTCCGACAGATCCGCGGCGACGCGCACTTTGCCGCGGTTCTGATCGATCCTCTGCTGGATGACCGACTCGATCTGACCAAAGTCCGTGGTCAAGCTGATATCGAAGGTCTCGGAGAGCTTGGCGATCTCGGCTTCGGCGGCGCTCATCTTGAGCTCGGCGTCGTATTTCTGGATCTTGTCGCGTACCTCAATCAGCTTGCTGTTGGCGTGCTGAATCTTCTTGAGGCTGTTGCCGTACGCAGTCTCGTGCATCAGAAGCTGTTGCTCGTTGGCCTCCAGTTCCGTCTTGGCCTTCTGCAGTTCGAGCGCGAATTTCGCTGCCGTCTCCCGATCGCCGGCTTTCAGGTATGCCTTGGTTTCGGCCTCGAGCTTCTGCACGTGCGATCTGTTGGCCGACACCTGGCGGGTGACACGCTCCACGAGCCCGCGATACTGCTCCAGACCGGTCCGCCCCTCTTTGAGCTGCTCCACCGACTGGTCGTATTCGTATCGCATCTGGGCGATCGGGTCGGCCTCCCAGAAGATGTTGGCAATCTTATTGAGCTGAGAGACGAACGCTGACCAGAATTTCTGAACAATCACAGGAGTCTCCTTCGAGAACCGCTACGGTTCCGTCTACTTTTTCACAGGGTCGCGCTCGCCGGCGTCGATGGCCTCGGCGAGAATCCGGCCCTGGTAGATCCCGTCGAGCGCCGTGCGAAGCTCCGGCCCGCTCCCGGCGGCTATGACGTCGCCGCCAACCTCCTTCAGGAACGTGAACTTCTCCGGGCTCGTGTCGAACGCAACGAAGTAGATCTGCACGGCGCCTTCGCTCTTTCGAAAGATGCCCCGCGCGATCTCGGCCGGGTCGCCTCCATTGGTGTTCTCGCCGTCGGTGACCACCAGCAAGTACTTCCTGAAGACGCCTGCGCGATACAGATCGGGCCGTGCGTCGCGCATCGCGTCGCCGATTGCCGTCCCGCCGCCGGGGCCCGGCAGTTGCTTCAATGCGGCGTGAACCACGTCACGGTTGTACAGCTGAATGGGAAGCGCCCTGGATACGCTACTCGAGAACGTGTAAATGCCGATCTTAATTGGAAAATCAGGCCGCTTGGCGACGAACGCGTCCGTCGCGTCGAGCATCGCCTGGAGCGCCTCGTGCGCGATGACGTGTTTCGAACGCGTGTCGCCGGGCGCCTGTTCACGCATCGAGCCGGACGTGTCGATGAGAATCGCAACGGCGGCGCCAAGTCCCTCGTCGACCTCGGCCTGATAGGGAGCTGAGTCCTCGGCAGGGCGCGGCGTGGCAGATCGGTCGGACGGAACGGTGATCTCGCACGCGGCGATCGAAACCAGCAGGGCGGCCCCCGCCAGACCGGCACGCCAGATCCCCGAGGACAGCAGGCCAGCAAGCATCCGGTTCATCCGCGTCAAAGGTCCAATACGGTACAGACGAGGGAGTCTATCGTTCGGTTCAGGGATGGATCAAGGCTCGTTAGAGATCGCCGCTAACTACTTCGCCGCCTTCAACAGATTCGACCACGGAACAGTCGTCACGACACCAGGCGCCCGCGACCATGCTGGGACCGCTTCAACGGCCAATGGATTGACGTAGAACTGCGTTTTCATGAAGAGTGCCGGATCATCCATGACCCGTCCAAGCTCCATCGTTGTTATGGACGTTGGGAACTCGACCTCCGCGCCGGTAACCCAAAAGCCAATGCGGTCCGCAGGTTTGAGGTAGTTGTTGATCTCGTGCGTGACGATAGCCTCGTCACCCAAGGCGCGGACGGAGTTCGGCACTGGAGGCTCGATGCCCAGGCGCTTTGCGTGGAATTCCGATGTGCCGAGCGTGCGGTACCCCAGCCTCCGCGCCTCGTTTTCCAAGAACACCTCGTATCCGCCCCCGTAGGTGCCCATGGCAATCGAGCTGCCCGGAGTCGTTCGCAGGAATTCATCGGCGGTGAGTGCCAGACGCACGTTCACACGGGCGGTCCCAGCGCTCGCCGACAGAGCACCCTTCCGCATCATGCCCAGCTCGGCGCCCATGAGGAGGTCCGGGCCGAACAAGATGACCGCTTCCGTCGTGAACTTGAACATTCTGGTGAACAACGTCGGGTTGGGCTGCTCCTGGCGCGTCAGCACGCGAAAGACGTGCGCCACGTCTACTCCGTTGACCAGGTCACCGTGAAAGGGACCCACGTCCGTCAATGACGGCCGTTCGTAGCACTTGCCGCAGATGTCCATCCACCCCGTCGCCTTGTGGCCCAGCCCGCCGTATTCGTCCCAGAGATCATTGAGATCGATGTCGCGGTCCGCAAGTGTCGCGTCCTGGATCTCCTTCACGATTCCGCGGTAAACACGGTAGACCTTCTGGACTCGCTTCGTACGTTCGTCCCTGTATTCCTCCGCCATTGCCGCCGTCATGCTGTAAATCTGTTGCTCTTCAGATTTGGCGAGGCGCTCCCAGAACGGCTTGAAATACGCTTCGATCGCGGCAGCCCTGAGCTGCTCGGGCCGCGGCTCTGTACCAAGCGGGTCGGTGCTCGCCAGAGGCGCGTTGGCGGCGTACGTGTACAGGTTGGAGCCCTCGCTCGTGCCCACGGAATCACGTTGAAGAAATCGACCCAGGGCCGGATCGTACTGACGGAACACCGAGTCATATGTGCCCAGCGACTCATCGAAGCGCTTGCCGGTGTACAGGAATGGGTTGTACGGCGTGTCTGCTGGAACATCGAGTGTGAGGCCGAAGGGCTCGTACTGATAGGCGGCCGCGACCAGGCCGTTGCGCGTCGTGAGCAGCCGGACCGAACCCACCATGTCCGTGTGATACCAGTGCTCGGCACCGGGCACGGCCGGCGCGCCCGGCGGCCCGGCTATTTGCGCGAGGTCACCGGCAGCATGGACAAACTGGGCGGAAAGCGTTCCATCGCGATATTCGGAGATCGGTGTGAATCCGTCCCAGATGATCTGCACGGCTTCGCCGGCGATCTTCTGCAGGATGCGGCGTCCGCGCGGATCGTGGAAGAACTCCGCGATGGGCACACCGCCGTCCGAGACTCGTACCAACCGGTTGAACGAGTCGTACGTGTAGGCACGTGCGCCGTCACCGCGACGGTTGCCATTCAGATCGTAGCTGAGTGCAAGCGGCTGGCTGGTCGCGTCCGCGACGCTCGTGTACTGGTCGAGATCGTTGGTGGTGTATTCGATCGTCGCGGCGTTCTGCTCGATGACGCGGTTACCTGCAAGATCGTACTCGTACGTCCGATCTCCGGGCGGCAGTTCCAGCGGCCCGATCAGAAGATCGATCGCATCCTGATTTTTAGGTATGGGATCCGGAACGGGAACGCTCGAACCACCGAGCGGCACAGGATCGAACAGAGGCAGAGCGACGTCGCGCACATTCGCGAGACGACGCACGGAATCGTATGCGAACACTTCGCCGCGCTCACCGGCGCCGGTGATCTCGTGCCGGGTCCGAACGTTGCCCGCACCGTCGAAGAGATACTGAATTTTCAATAATGACGCAGTGCTGTCGGCGTGGTCGATTTCGATCAGCCGGGCCGCGCCGTCCTGCGCATACATCGTGGTGGTGCCGTTTCCGTTACGGCACCGCACCAGTTGTCGTCCTGCGAAATCGAATCTGGCGATCTCGTATGACTCCGGTGCGGCTGCATCTCCGGGGTAATCAGCGCCGTTGACCACGTTTGCGATGCGCGTCACTCGATTCAGCGCGTCACGTTCCAGCCGGAGCGTGCGGCCGTTGGGATATCGCAGACTGCTCGAGCCGCCCACTTCGTCGAACTCTCGTTCGATGCGGAACGGTCCCTGAAGCGGTGCACCCGGAACCGTATACGTAATCGTCTCGGAACGAGGCGATCCCAGGGAGTTGAACTCCGTCGTGCACGCGATGAAGTCGTTCTCCTCACGCGTCCGGCGATTGAGCGCATCGTACGCGTACCGTTCGAACGTCGCTCCGCCCGTCTCGCCTGCCGTGACGTTGGACGTGTCGACGGCGATTCCGGTCATGCGGCCGAGCGCATCTGTCGTGTAGCGATGCTCGACTCCGTTGTTGTCTCGCGTGCGGACGAGGTGTCCGTCCGCGTCGTAATCCTGCTCACGTTGGCTGCCGTCCGGGTAGATGATGGTGCGGCGGCGATCCAGAGCGTCGTAGCGGTACTCCATGCGGCGGCCGAGTGCGTCGGTCGCGGCGACCAGGTTGCCATTGCGGTCGTAAGCGAACCGCTCTTCCAGCAACTCCTTCAGCGGGCTTCCACCAAGGCCGGTGACCGTCAGCTCGTTGCACTGTGACACCCGCCGGCGATGGATGTCGTAGGTGACCTTCGAGACGTTGCCCAGCGGGTCGACGGTTCGCACGAGCAGGCCGCGGCTGTCGTACGCGAACCGCGAGACGTTGCCCAGGCCGTCGGTACGGGTCGAGAGCCGGTCCAGCTCGTCGTACGTCGATGCAAAAGAAAACACCCGCTGGCCTGTGATCGTGGCTGGATCATCGGGGTCGCGCAGCACGTCGATGCAGTCGCGGCGGACGACGTTATCGTGCGCGTCGTAGCGGTTGATCACCTGATTGCCGAGCGGATCCGTGACCGCGTGCAAACGCCCGAGCGCGTCGTACTCGTAGCGCGTCTCACGCTGCAGCGCATCCAGTGTTCTCACCGGCCTGTCGCGCGCGTCGAAAAAGACCGCAGAGGCCGGCAGGTCTCCGCCCGGAATCGCCGTCGTCAGGAACGCCGTCGCGAGCGCCTGCTTTTGCAGGGGGCCCTGAGGCGCGTCGAATCGATTCACGGCGTTCCGAATCTGGCGCCCGAGCTCGTCGTAGCTCGCCTCGCTCCGCGCGACAAGGTAATAGCCATCGTCGCGTTTCTCGAACACACGCGTCACGGTGACCTCATCGCGCTTGTCGAAGTCGCGGCGGGTGATGTTGCCAAGGCGATCTTCCGTTTGAACGACCCGACCAAACGGATCGCACGAGAAGGTGGATCTGTGGCCGCGTGCGTCGATGAGCGTGCGAACGCGGCTGTCGCCGTCATATCGCGTTTTCGTCGTCGCTGCGATGTCGCTGTCGGCGCCCGTGATCAACTCGGTCTGCAACAGCCGCTCGTCATAGCGGTAGCGGATCCGGTTGCCTTCGGGCAGCAGCGTCAGCAGCTTCTGGCCGGCACAACCGTAGCGGTGCCGTTTCACGACACGCGTTGCCGGATCGCGTCCGCCCACGCCCTCCTCGATGAGATTCAGGTCGTCGTCGTACTCGAAGCTGCGCACCTCCGGCCCGTCCGGCAGGTCAGCGCCCGTCTCGTCCCGCGCATCGCGCTCCTCGCGCGTGAGCTTTCCGCTCCGGTCGTAAAAGCACCGGGTGGTGAAGTTGAACGGCGCCGAGCCGATGATCGCGACTTCCTGATTGAGCTCGTTGTACACGGTGCGCGTGACGAAATGCCCCGGCGGCGCGCCAATCGACCGCGGCGCGCGGACAGCGACCGTGCGCCCGAGGACGTCAACGTCATAGCGCGTAGTGATCGCGAGGCCTGCCGGGTCGAGCACCGTCTGACGGCGGTAACCCTCGAGGACACCATCGGCCGCGGTGAAATAGGCGTGTACGGTTTCGAGTCCGCCTGCATCGATCGCCCGCAGCAGACGCCCTCGCTCGTCGTAGTCCGTAAAGCGGTCGACGACCGGGCCGCCGAGGGTTCCATCGGGAAGGGTCGGAGTTGGATGCCGAATCTCGCTCAGCAGCCGCGTCGGGTCACTACCTGGATTGATCGCAGGTCCGATGTACGAATGCCGCGTGAGGGTCTGCTCGTAGCGCGGGTGCTCGCCCAGCGCCACCGTCTGCATTGCCGGATCCGGACTCCGCGTGAAGCGCGGATCCGACATCGTGAGGAGCTGGCCGTAGGTCGGTTCGTAGGTGAATTTGACGACGGAGTCGTCAGGGTCGAACGCGCCGATGATGTCGGGGAAGAAATCGCCCCACACGCCGTGCGCCTGATTGAGTGCTGAAAAGTCGTGATGATGCGCGCGCGTGACCAACGCCAACAGCCGGCCGAATGCCTGCCGCTCTTGCAGCGTGAGCGCGTCCGTCAAGACGTCGCCGTTGGTGTCCGTGCCGTGCCGGCTGGCGAAGAACTCGCGGCCGTACAGCCGTTGTGTCATCACGCCCTCGGGGCTGAGCGCGCCCACAACGCCGCCGTCGCGATTGAAGCGAAATCGCCACGTGAGTGTGCGCACCACGCCGTCTTCGAGGATGCGTTGGGTTTCGGAGAGCAACTGCCCAAACCTGTTGAAGATCTGGCAGACCGGTTGACCATTGCGCTCCACACGCACTGTTTGATGCGCCGGGCGCTCTTCGTCCGTGTAGTCGAAATCCCCCTCCGGCGGAATGTCGTCGTACTCGAAGGAGTACTCGCCGCCGCCCTGGCGTTGCCGAATGACGCGATTGAAACGCAGCAGACCCGCTTCCGTGCCGTAGTCGTTCTCGAGAAACACCCTGCCCGCTGGATCGATGATCCTGGTGAGGTTGTGCTGCAGATCGCCGCTGGATTGTGCTGACGACGTGTACTCGTAGCAGACTGTCAACCCTTCGCGGTACTCGCCGGTTGCCGGACCAGTGACGGAAATCAGATCGCCGAAAAAGTCGTAGCAATACGACCACTGACGGCCGGTGAAGTCCCGTACGGCCGCGATGCGGTTCTGCTCGTCGTAGCTGAACGTCACGATCCGTTCGGGATGATTGACGATCACCTCCGACAGGCGGTTGTCGGCGTAGGAGAACTGCAGGAAGTTGCCGTGCCGGTCTTCGATGCGCGCGAGGCGGTGCAGGAAGGCCGTCGGGTCCTGCTCGAAGATGTGGCGCACACCGTGCGGCGCACGCCACACGAACGAGTTGCCGTGCTCGACGATCACGCCGTCCTCGCCGTTGGGAGGCATCCAGTAGCTGAACCCGCTCTGACCAAAGCGAGGATGGCGAAGATACGTCTCGAACTGGAGGTCGCCGGTGGAGCGGAAGAGTGCCTCGTGCCCGACTCGGAGCGAATGGTTGTAGCTATGGTTCCAATTGACTCCGAGTGGTCCCTGGAACCGCACTTGGTTCTTGTACGTACGCGTGAACGCGAATTCGATACCCGCACCGTTCAGAGACAAATCGGTCGTTTCGTAGACGAGCTGTCCGTTGAACGACATCACCGGGTCGGCGCCGCGATGAACGACGGCCTTGGACGGATCGCGACACGAGTTTTCCTTTCCAGAGATGAGCGCTCCGATCTGCAGATCGGTGTCGTCAACCGTGATGAACGGATTCTGGAGCTTGCCGACGATCGTCGTGGCGAGATCGTGAATGTCCTTCGAGTTGCGTGTGAGGTCTTCCGGGTGGCCGTTGCATTCGAGCCATGCGACGACGTAATCCCGCCACATCGCCTCGACTTTGGAGCTTTGTTCGCGCTCGATCTGCGGCGCGAGCTCCAGCACCCGTTCACACGCGCTCACTTGCGGCCGCTCGCCTCGTCTGGAGGAATGCGCAGCAGCTTCTTGCGCAGATCGCCCGCCTCTTTGACCGACAAGCCGGTTCTGCGCGCAAGCTGCGACAGGTCGAGTTTCAACGCCTCGTCGACAGACGTCTGCGGTCCGAGCGACTCGGCAAGCCCCGGCGGCACGTCTGGGACGGCGGACAGCGGGCGCCGCAGGATCTCCGGCGGAAGCGCTCGCTTCATACGCTCTTTGAAAAAGTCGCTGTCGAGGAAGCCGACTTCACCGAGCGGATAGCGTCTCGGCATTCGCCAGCTGTTCGACATGGCGCGTTCGATGCCGTGGAGGAAGGTCATTGTCGTCGGGGCGCGCGACTCCGAACGTGCCTCGCGCGTAAGCAGCGCCGTGTTCATCGAGATGATCGGCTCGTCCACGATCGCCTTCTCTGGGCGGATCCTGCGCTCCGGCCGGGAAACGACTTCCGGGCAGCCGTCCTTGGATCGGAAGCAGACGCACAGTTCGCGTGCTGTGATCAGCAGCCGCTCGACGTCCGCGCTCGGCTGCTGATGCGTCGGCTTCGCCTGCTCGGATCGCATGAACACCCGATAGGTGCGATCGAAACTGGCATCGTCACTGAAGGGGTTGCGTGAACCGCAAATCTCTCCCAGCACGCTGACGCTCGCGTCCGACGCCGGCCCGTAGCTGTAGTCGTGGAGCGAGTCCTTCGCTTGCTCGTTGGATCGGTCGTCGATCATCTTCATGCCCGGATGCCCGGGATCGGGACCGCGTTGCGGCCTGCGGTCGATCACCCATCCCGAGCCGATCGTGTATTGCGTCTCGATCGAGGTACATTTTTTGGAAAACAAGCCGCTGTCGGCGCTCTTCGTCACAGGGAAGTCTTCGAAGCTTTCCTCGTATTCCGGTGCCGGTTCCTTGATCTGGACGTCTTCCGGAAAATGCCCCGTCTCGAGCCACGCTTCCACACACAGTCCGTCCATCTCCTGCGGTCGCGACACGATCAGGAAAAACTCCTGAATGCCCTCGATTGCGCGCAGACCCTGTACGAACGTGCGCAAATCGGTCGGCTGGAGGATATGCGGCCGCGCGAGCATCAGAAACGTCGCGCGGTTGGTGCCCACGTGGTAGCCAGTCAGCAGGTTGTACATCTGACTGATCTGCGTGCTGGTGCTCTGCGTTTCGCGCCGTTCGCGCGATGCGTCGGCCTGCACCGCCCATTGCGTTTGATCGGCATCGGTCGTGGTCCGCGATGCCGAGATCTCTCCGACCGCGGGCGTACTGGGAATCGGGACTTTCACGCCGGCGCTGAAGCTGTGCTGCGTGCTCTCGGTATGCGTAAAGGACTTGTCTGTCTTGATCCCGGATTTTGAGCCGGCGAGCACCTCGCCGGTTTCCGTAGCGGCCTGATAGAGGTCGCGCACTTTCGGTTCGAAGTCGATGATGTGCGGAAAGTCGTCGAGCGCGATGTCGCGGTTGTCCTCGCTCTCTCCGGCAGCGATCCCGTACTTGAATTCCAGCAGCGATGCCTGATTGTCGGGCGCGGACAGCACGACACGCTCGATACCGTCGGCTTCCAGCACGAGTGCGTGAACCGTGTTCTGTGCTGACCCCGCGGCTTTGGTGCCAAGGCTCGTTGTGCCTTTGAACGCTTCCAGTGAGACGCCGCTGGCGCTGAAGTGCACGACGCGCGCCTCGACCCGGGCAACGTTCAGCCCCGGAGGAAACGAGATAGTCATGCGCTTGTTGAGGTCGAGCTCCGCTAGTGAGTCGCCACCCGCGGGGAAGATGTCGATGAGGTGATTCTCCGGGACGCCGTCCGCCTCGAACTTCACACCGCCGATCTCATGTGGATTCGGCAGCACGGATCCGGGCCTGGCGTCGGGGATCCGCGCGAAGTCGATCGTGGCCTCCTTCCGAACCTTGTGTCGGCCGGGGAACACGGCGACATTGAGGAGAACGCCGTAACACGCGAAATACTCGGCGAGGATACGATCGAGCGCGGCGCGCTGATCTTCGGTCGGCTGGTCCGGGAAGGCGTCGACGATCTGGTCGGTTTCCTCTTTCGTCGGTTGGTAGCCGGTGATGCTGCAGGTCAGCTTCAGATAGGTGAGACGCTGCGCGCACAAGCCGTCGGGAAGATCCTCGATGAGAGGTTCGTAAACGGACAGCGCGAGCGAGGAGCGCCACGCGAACGGAAAGCGCTTGTTGCAGAAGCGCGTGTCCATCATGTCGGCGCTGGCAGCAATGAGCTTCCACGGGATGTTGACTGGCAGGTCCACTGAACACGCGGGCACGCGTGGCCTCCTCGTCTCTGCGCGTCAGCGCAGCTTGTTGGTTGCAATCCTGAGAGCGCCTGAGGTGGGAAGTTCCGGCGGCCGCACCATGTCTTCGAGCAATCGTGAACGCTGTAGTTAGCCACAACTGCGCTCGCGATGACAAGCGCGAGCAGGCTATTCGGCAGAGCCGACCGCTAATCGGTTGAGCTGATCACTCTCGGTGGATTGAGCTGCGTGAGTCAGTTCAACACTGCCGTGGCCTCAATCTCGATCAGAAAATCCGGAACTGCCAGGCGCGATACGCCGATCCATGTGCTTGCCGGTGGATTCGCCGTGAACATCTCTCTCAACGCGCGACCGATCGCCCCGACGTCCTCCGCGGCGCCGTCAACGAAGTAGATCCGCAACATCACGATGTCACTCAGATGGCCACCCGCCGCTTCAACAGCGGCCTTGATGTTGCGCAACGCTTGTCTGGCTTGCTCATCGAGCTTCCGACCGACGATTTGCTTGTTCGCATCCCAGGCCGCTTGCCCTGAGATGAACACCGTCTTCGCGCCGCTCGCCACGACAACCTGCGAAAAGCCGTGCTCGAGGCTGGGAAAGAGAGGCGCCGGGTTCACGTATTCCTTCGGCATGGTTTCATCGGGATCCGAGCTGTCCTCGTAACCCCTGGTTTCAGCCGCGGCGGCTGACGACCGCATCCGCCACCGGTGGACGCAAACGCTGGTTAGACGCCGAGCGGCGTTGCGGCATATCGGGCGCTCTGAAACACTCGTCGGTCGGGCATTCGGATCGCCGTCAACACGCCATGAGAGATCGTGTCGATCCCAATGGTGTTGCCGGCGATTCTCGGTGTCGGCCACCCGTCTGCGCCGAGATCGGCGTTGTTCCAGTGGCCATACACAACAGTCGGCTCGCCACGGTAATCCGTTGGAAATGCCGCGTTGCCCCAGACGAACGATTCCAATGTTTGGTCTGCTAGCGCAGTGACTCGAGGGTCTAGTCCCGCATGCGTACAAATGCAATCACCATTTTGGAAACACGGCCACAGTTGGGCAAAGAACGCACGGTGAGACGGCGGGACGGCATCAAAGAAGACTTCGTACGGAAGCGCGCAGCGGCCTAGATACAACCGGAGGCCTGCCTTACCGAGTGCCGCGCGCAGTGTGCGCTCGGCCTCAGGCGAATAACTGCGGACCGTATCAACCGCTTCCATGCCCGTCAGCCATGAGTGGCGTGTGTAGTCCTCTTCGGTCCGCAGCAGCCAGTCCTCGTGGTTGCCGCGGAGGCACACCACGTCCGCACAACTTTCGTCTCGAAACTCGAGAATCGCATCAATGCAGCCCCGAGAATCGGGTCCGCGGTCGATGTAGTCCCCGAGAAAGATCAATGCGTCACCTTCAGCGACTTCGTCGCGCAACTGTGACAGGAGGTCGAGAAGTGCTGCGAGATTGCCGTGGATATCTCCGACCACCAGTGTTGCCATGGCGAAAGTAAGATTCACGCCTCCGCTTGTTTAAACCGCGTCCTTACTTAGTGCTGACTTTCACAAATACGGTGGCATTCGGCCGACGATGCATCGGCACGTCACCGCATTTATGAAAGGCAGCACTTAGCGAACGAGCACGTCCAACTCGCGCAAATCGAGACCGGCCTCACGATAGTACTTGCGAGTCAGCGCGAGAAGGGTGAATCCATCCTCGTAGGCAGCCACACGACCGTCGACCGGCTTGTCCAGATAAATGAGGCCCGCCTCAACGACAAACATGATCAACGCCGGTTCTGGTGAGTCCTTTGTGATAACGAGAGTGTGGGCCTCGCCGGCGGGTTCATAGATGAACGTTCCAGGCTTGGCGATCCAGTCGTGCTCGAGGTACCGCCAATGACCACGTATCGTATAACCACGCACCGTGCCGACGTGGTAGTGAGTGCCCAGCATGGCGCCGGGGAGACCCTTCAGAACAACGCTGAATCCCCCGGACGTGACGTTGAAGTGGCAGGGCTGGAACCAGACACCGTCGGCATAAGGCACCCAGCGACGGTCGTCCTCTGTGTCGATGGTAGTAACGAAGTGCTCGCGGCT
>WNGA01001813.1_pt1 | contig 53525 bp, 55 predicted proteins | sample 5400061 | NCBI WGS metagenome assembly WNGA01 (sample SAMN13153366, study PRJNA577476) | soil metagenome | isolation source: 100 cm soil or saprolite under grassland replicate 2 | place: USA:California | collected 2016-06-15
ACCAGCGCTGCAGCCGAATGACGTTCGGCGGGTCCGCAACCAGCCGCGGACCGAGTGAGAAGTCGCGCGGCGGTTCGAGCTCTGGCAGACTGCGCAGCAAGGTGACCACCGAGCGCAGTTCCGCCAGGCGCTCGGCGCAGCTCGCGCACGCCTCGACGTGGACGTTCGCGGCGCGCAGATCGCCTGGCTCGAGCTGCTGGTCGAGCAGCGCGGACAGCGTCTCGTCTGACAGGTGGTCGGTTACGGTCACGTGTTCCTCTGTTGTTGTAGACGTGCTGACTGGCTCAGAAGTTCCTTTTCCGCGAGCACCTGGCGCAAGTGCGCGCGGGCGCGGCTCAGGCGGCTCTTGACGGTGCCGAGCTCGACACCCATCGCCGCCGCCGCCTCCTCATAGTTCAGCCCCTGGACGTCGCACAGGATGACCGTCATGCGCTGTTCGGGCGCCAGAAGATCGATCGCTTGCTGGATCTGTCGCGCAGTCTCGCTGGACAGGGCGCGGGCTTCGGGTCCAGCCGCGGGATCGGGCAGCCGCTCGGCTGGGCCGAGCTCATCGGGCGCATCGCCCAGCGCATCCAGGCTATCGGCGGGTCGGCGCTGGCGTCGGCGCAGGCTGTCATAGCACGCGTTGACCGCGACGCGTAGTAGCCACGGGCGAAAGCCCGAAGCTGGCCCGCGGAACGTCTTCAGCCCGCGAAACGCGCCTAGAAACGCGTCCTGCGCGGCATCCGCGGCATCGTCCGCGTGGCGTAGCGTGCGGAAGCACACGTTGTAGACCTGACGCTGGTAGATCTGGACCAGCTGATTGAACGCGGCCACGTCGCCACGCTGAGCAGCGCGCAACGCCTCCTCGAGCGCGGCCGCATCTGGCTCCACAAGCGCATCGTAACCGGCGGCCGCAAGCGGTTACCGTTGTGAGGTGCGCTGGTGGCTGCGGTGGGTGCCCTCGATCGTGCTGGTGGCGCCGTGGCTGATAGGGCCGGGTCTGCCCTCGAACGACGTACGAATTCGGGATGCGTCGGGAAGCGCGGCGTTCCATCTGCTCGATTGGGAGACCGTGAACCTGTCCGAGCGTGCGGGGCGGCTGTGGAACGGGTTGGTCGGCGGCACGGCCGAGCGGCCAGACGATGGACAGCTGCTGCGGGCGTATTTCAGGGCGGGCGCGGCGCGCGAGCAGGCACGGTCGAGTGCCGAGGCGGTACTGGAGCGCGTGGTCTCGAACGCCTACGAAGAACAGGGGCTGCCGCGCTCGGAGCCGCTGCTCAGCGATCGTCTCTTTCCGCCGGTGCTGGTCACGCTGACCTCGCCGCCCAACGTGCTGGTGACCTCGCCGCGCACCGATCTGCGCGTGATCGGCTCGGTCGTGCTGCGTGGCCTGGACACGCCGGCGCAGGAGCGGCTGGAAGCGTCGGCCGATAGCACGGGCGTCTCGTCCCTGGTGGCGCCCATCGGCGGGCTGGCCACGTACCCATCGATGGTGCTCGAAGAGGACTCGGCGGAGCGCGTGCTCACGTCAGTCGCGCACGAATGGCTGCACCAGTACCTGATCTTCTATCCGCTCGGCGCGGAGTACTGGACTCGCCAGGAGACGCGCGAGATCAACGAGACGACCGCCGACCTGGTCGGCCAGGAGATCGGCGGTGTGATCAGCACGCGCTACGAGCTGCGGCGACCTGGCGCCCCTCGAACGAGCGGCGGGCAGTCGGACACGTTCGACTTTCGCGCTTTCATGCGTGCGGCCCGCCTGCACGTGGAAGAGCTGCTGGCCTCTGGTCAGGTCGATCAGGCCGAGGCGTACATGCGGGCGCGACGGGATGAGCTGCAGCAAAACGGGTACACGATCCGCAAGCTCAACCAGGCGTACTTTGCGCTGTACGGCAGCTATGGCGGCGGCTATGCCGCGTCACCAGCGAATCCGATCCCAGAACTGTTGCGCCAGTTGCGCACGAGCAGCGGGTCACTCGCCGACTTCGTGTTCCAGGTGCGCGCGATCACCACCGTGGATGGGCTGCGCACGCTCGTCGCGCAGGCGGAGCACGGCAACAGCTGACGGCTGACTGACGAGTTCTTGCGTCGGAGCGTCTGACCGAGTATTAGTTCGCATGGCTTTTCCAGGGCGAGGGCTGGCGGTCCTCGGTTTGGTGTGCGCCCTGGCCGGGGCCGCACCACCAATTGCCGCCGCGGACGACACAACAACCACGGTGCTGCTGCAGCAGGTGGTCCAGCGCAGCAACGATGAGCAAGTACAGGCGGTCGCGACCCGCAATCTCTCGCTCGTCTCCGACACCACAACCAGTGACTACTTCACGCAGGTGGCCAACACGCTCCAGAGCATGTTGACCAACCACGTCAATGGGATCTCACTCCTGAAGCTTGAATGGGGCCCGGTCACGCTGGCAGCCGATGGATCGTCGGCGACGGTGGTCACGTATGAAACGTGGCGGATCATTTCGCAGGAAGCGAGCATCGACTACGACCCCGTTCGCAATGACTATGCGCTCGTGCTCGACAACGGCAGTTGGAAGATCAAGGCGGCCGTGCAAACGGTGAATCCGCCGCCCACGCCAACGCCTGGGCCACCGACCGCGACACCAACGCCAACACTGACTCCGACGCCTACCGCGACGCCGCTGCCGACGCTGACCCCCACGCCTACTGCGACCCCTGAGGTCAGTGAGCCCTCTATGGTCGAGCCCGCCATGGACCAGCCCTCCGAGGAGCCCGCGCCAGAGCCCTCCGAGTAAACACTCGAAGGTGGCCTGCCGGCGATGCACTGACAGCCGCCCGGTAGTGCCGGCCACTTGACCCTGGCGACTCGCGGCGGTTCAATTTGCCACACCGGCCAGGCTTGACGTAGCAACCGAAACGCGGTGGCTCGGGTATCACGAGGAGGAGGTGGCACTGCTCGTCTTGGATCGCTAAGTCGATGCTGCCCGCCCAGCGCGGGAGCAGCGATTGTTCATGGGTGCCACGTGGGTGCGTGGCGCACAGAGTTCAGAGAACAACAAGAGAAGAGGAACAGCATGAAGGGGACGGTTTCACGGATCGCGATCGGAGTCGCTGTCGCCGCGATACTGAGCACGCTGGTAGCGATCCCCGTCGGAGCGGCGCCGGCGCCGCTCAAGGCGCCCGCTGTCCAGGTTGCGAACCCCGCGCCGGGCGCGTATCTCCGACGCGGTGGAAACTGGGTCGCCGGCGTGGCGTGCGATCCGGACGCGCCACTGACTGACGACACCGCTGGTATCTCGCGGGTCGATATCTACCTCGGCGATCGCGATACGACCGCGGGCGCGCCGTCGTTTCGCCCAGGTGGCTTCTATGGCCGTGCCACAGCCGCGGGTCTGCGGGTAGATTTCTCATCCAACGCCGGCTCGTTCAGTCGCCTGGGTATCGCCAGCCCTGATCTGTCGACCTGCAGGCAGCAATTCGCTGCCTGGCGCATTCTTCCATCGTCCTTCCGCAAGGGCGTGTGGGACATGAACGTCTACGTCATTGCCAAGAACGGCATGGAGACCAAGGTCACGATCGCGGGACTCCGCGTCGATCGACCCTGATCGCCACCCACGTAACTGCTGAAGGGTCCGCCTGTGCCGAGCCGGCCAGGCGGATTCTTCGTCTCTAGGGCACTGCCTGGCGGGCCAGCCACACAGCCTTGCCGGCGTACCACGCCAGCAGCGCGCTGAGCACCAGCCCCAGCAGGCCCTCGCGGTACCCCGAGAGCGTCACGAAGCGGCGCCAGAACTCGCGCAGAGGCTGGCCGACAACGGCGCGCAAGCGCGGGCGCCCGTGCGTCTCGAGCCAGCGCTGGGCGTCCAGGTGGCAATAGCGCTCCTGCTTGCTGACGAATTCGCGCAGGCTGCGGTAGTTGTGGTGGATCAGCGGCGCGTCCAGGTAGCCGACAGGGCCGTCGACGACGGCCAGCTCGTGCACGACTCGCGCCGGATCGAAGTGCGCGGCGGTCCGTTCGAGCAGCCGTAGCTGGTGGTCGGGATACCAGCCCGCGTAACGGACCTCGCGACCCATCAGGTAATTGACCCGCGGGATCCAGAAGCCGCGGCAGCCAGCAGGTACGGCGATCCGGCCAAGCACTTCATCGCGCAGGCTTGGCGTAACGCGCTCATCGGCATCCACGAACAGCACCCACTCGCCTGATGCCAGCCGCAGACCCGCGTCACGCTGACTGGCGAAGTTCTCGAATGACTGCTCCTCGACCCGCGCGCTATGAGCGAGCGCAACTTCGCGGGTTCGATCGCGCGTCGCGCTGTCGACCAGGACGAGCACTTCGTCGGCGAAGCTGAGCGAGGTGAGGCAGTCAGGGAGATTGCGCTCCTCGTCGCGTGCAAGGACCGCGGCCGTCAGCGTTGGCGGGGCGCTCACCGGGTGAGCTGGCGGATGGGAGCCAGCACTTTCCGCCGCGACGGCGCACCGCGACTCGTGCCGACGCCGATCAGGAGCCGCACCAGGCGGTTGTAAAGCGGGCCGTGGAACCGCTGGTAGTAGCGCAGCCGGCTGCGCCACAGCTGCGCCAGCATGGCGTCAGGCTGCTGTCGAGTCGCTGCTCCCGCGTGGTGCACCACGGCCGCGCCAGGCTCGAACCAGATCTGCCAGCCCTTGCGCCGAGCCCTCTGGCACCAGTCGACCTCCTCGAGGTACATGAAGTAGCCCTCGTCCAGCGGCCCGACATCGCGCCAGGCAGCGCCGCGAATCAGCATGCACGCTCCGAGCAAGTGCTCGACAGGCGTCGCGTCCCGCGCGTGGTGCAGCCGGCCGTTCAAGCGCGTGTCCATGATGCGCTCGACTGGAAACAAGTCGAGGAACACCTGGGCCAGCCCGGGGAAGCAGAACGCGGCGGGCTGCGGTTGGCCGGACGGGTACGCCATCGACGGGCCAATGGCGGCTGCGCGTGGCTCGCGATCGTGCAGGTCTAGCAAGCGGTCCAGTGCACCCGGCGTCAGCGTCGCGTCTGGATTCAGGAGCAGCAAGTGCGTGCCGTGGGCCGCGGCCGCGGCAGCGTTGGTGCCCGCGGCGAAGCCGAGGTTCACGGGGGAGCGGATCAGGCGCACTCGTGGGTAGCGTGACGCGACGGCATCGGCGCTACCGTCGGTCGAGGCGTTGTCAACCACGATCACCTCTGCGAGTGCCTCGCGAACGGTGGAGTCGATAGCTTGCAGCAGCAGATCGCGCGTGTTGTACGAAACGATCAGTACGGAGACGCGCGGCTGCCCGCTCATCCTGACCCTTCGACAAGCTCAGCGGAAGGAACGGCCGGGCCGCGCTGGAGTCGACTGCTTAACTCACCAGGATGGGCCCTTCTCGCAGTCACTACGAAGAGATTTCGATGCGTACCAGCCCGGCGCCCGCGTTGTGGATTGCGATGTTCTCCTGCACCAGACCCGCGAAGTACACGAGTTTGTCCTGCTCGTTCATCACGTTGACGCAGCCATGGACGGTCACTTCCTCACCCCGCGGAAGGTCCTTGCCGAAGCCCCAGCGATAGGGGTAGGTGGCGCCAGACGCGTCGGTGCCGCCCGACCAGTTGAGGCCAACTCGCCAGTACCCGGCGTGTTCGCCGAAGCGATGGTCTTCGATCGACGAATACGTGTCCATCGAGTTGTAGATGTATCCAGGGTCGGGCCCTTCGGTGCGCAACACGGTCGCCCCCGTGTTGCGCACGATCGCATCGAGGCACACCTGCCCACCGCGGATAATGCGCCGCGGGCCAATCCGCGCCGAGACGATCGACGCCTCAGGCAGACCGGACTCCTCGACCACGAGTGGTTGACTGCGCTCGACGACGTTGCCCGCGCTGTCTCGGGCGCGAATACCAAGCACATATCGGCCGGTGGCCACCGGCTGGCCGCTGGCCAGTCCATCCCAGACGAGAGCCTGCTCGCCAGCCTGTGCCTTGATCTCCTCGCCCATCCAGACTCGCTGAAATGCACCATTGCCCAGGTCGCGATCGAGGTACGGCGCGACGCGCGCATCTTTGGTCAGGCGGTAGGTCATGTGGGTGACGTCGTCGCGCGCATCGAAGTCCGGCGAGATGTGATCGGGCAACAGCGCGATGTCGGTGACCTCGGGCAGGGTAACGTCAGCGTCGCGGATGTTGAGCGGAACCTCGGCTTGCTGTGATTGGCCGCCTGAGGCTGCCTCGAGCACGATGCGGTAGTCGCCCGTCGCCAGCACTCGGCGCTCGCCTGGGCCGGGGCCGGGCACGGTTCCGTCGAACTGGAATACGTAGTCACCACCGCGCGGCCGAGGCGCCCGATCGTGCAGCAGCCACTGCTGTCCGTTCCCAGCGACGATGCGAGCGGAGACTTCGCCAGCGCTGCTCAGGTGGTAGTGAACGTCGAGTCGATTGTGCTGGTCGCGCAGCTCGGGCGACAGCGCTGGCGGACTCGCGGCGACCGAGCTGAGCGGTCCGGGCGGCGCGCACGCTGCCAGCGCGAGCAGCCATGCAGGAAGGACCGCCCAGCGCACGCTCGTCAGGATGAACCGCTGGCGCGGCCCGGCGCAAACCGAATTGCGATGCTGCGACCCGCCTGTACCTGGACGTCAATGGGCGTGTCGTCGATGGCCGGCCCGTTCACGACCAGGGTGTAGTCGCCGGGTGGGATGTCGCCGCTGCCCGCGAACCCTGTTCCGTCGGTGGACCAGCCGCGGCGCTGGCCAGCCTGATTCTGCAGACTGACCTGCACGCCCTCACGCGCCGGGATGTCGACCACCACGCCACCGACGCCCGGCCGACTCATCCAGGCAAGGTCCGGCAAGGGCGCCGGGCGCGGGAACACGGTTCGCAACTGCGCCGCGAAGGCGGCGTGATCTTCGTCGCTGGCATCCTCGAGATCACGGGCGGGCGTCGCGTAGCTGTACAACGCGACACCCAGCGACCCGAGCGCGCGGGCGCGACCGAGCTGCGCGAGTGAGCCCTCGGTCGGGTTGAGGTAGGCGCCGAGGCCAAGCGCAACACCGCGCTTGCCAGAGTTAGCCGCCTGCCAGCGGGTCCAGGTATCGAACCATGCCGACTGATCGCCCGACTCGCGGTAATAGTCCATTGGCAGCAGGTAATCGACGATGCCTTCCTGTAACCACGACCGCCAGTCCTGCAGGACCCAGGCGAATGGCGCCTGGGTCTGCCAGTCGTCGGCCGTCTGCGGACCCTTGCCCCACGTCACGACTGCCGCGCTCACCACGACACCCGGCCGAATGGCCCGCGCTTCGAGATAGATGTGCCGCACCAGCTGCGTGACTTGCTCACGCCGCCACCCGACCCACAGTGGGTCGTTCGGCTCGGGCTGGGACTCGGGGTCGCGAGAGTAGCGTTGGTTGAAGCGCCGCACGCTGGTCGGGTTGTAGCCCCAGCGCAGCGGCTGCCCTTCGTAGTAGCGGACCTGGTCGAGATGGATGCCGTCGACAGCGTAATTGCGCAGCAGGTTCAGATAGACGTCGACCGTATAGCGGGCCGCGGCCGGATTGCCCGGATCAAGGTAGTAGATGCCCTGTTTGCCGACCCCAGCCCAGGTCTCGCCATCGTCGCGCGACATCAGCCATGACTCACCTGGATCGGCGGTCGGTCCGTGGCGATTGAACGCGTGGGCTGGTGACCGCGGCGGCGTGTCGCGCTCATGCCAGATGGGCAGCGTGGCCAGCCAGGCATGGACCTGCAGCGGCTGCGGGCCCTGATGGGCGCGATCGATCAGGTATTGCAAGGCATCGAAGCCCGCCGCGAAGTCAGGATCTTCTGCCCTCGGCTCGATGCTCTTGAGGTAGTACGCGTCACCGCGCTTGCGCACCTGGACAAAAAGTGCGTTCAGGTTGGCCGCGCGCGCCCACGCGACGAGGCTGTCGACTTGCGCGGGCGTCTTGAAGCCGTCGTGGAAGGCATCGACCCACACGGCGCGCAGCTCGGGCGGGTCCAGGTCGGCCTCGGCGTAGGCAGGCGGAGCCAGCAAACCGAGCACCAGGACCAGGACTGCCGACAGGCGCAACATAAGGGCGGCGCGGACGAGATGCTAGGGGCGCTCTGGTGGTTCGAGCAACATGCCGCGCCGCTACGGGCGTATCACGCTAGCGTGATACACGTGACGCCCGGGTAGCGCGCGGTCTACTTCTCGCGCGCGGTTACCATCACGTATGTGGCCGAGACGGAGCTGCTGTACGCCACCGACGCCTACCTGCGCCAGTTTGACGCGATCGTTCAGGAAGTCACTGCCGATGGCCTCGTCGTGCTGAATCGCACCGCGTTCTACCCCACGGGAGGCGGCCAGCCGCACGACCTCGGTGCGTTGACATGGGACGGCGGGGCAGCACAGGTGGTCGAAGTACGCAAGCAAGGCCCGCTGGTGGTCCACCGCGTGGAGTTAGAGCCACCGCCAGTGGGCGCGCAGGTGCACGGGGAGATCGACTGGCAGCGCCGCTACGCGCTCATGCGCCACCACACCGCGCTGCACTCGATGAGCGGCGTGATCTTCCAGCTGTACAGCGCCACGGTCACCGGCGGACAGATGTATCCCGACCGAGCACGCATGGACTTCCAGTTGCCCGACCTTTCGGCGGAGCGGCTCGCGGCGATCGAGGAACGCACCAACGAGCTGCTGTTCGAGGGGCATCCCGTCTCGATCCGCTTCCTTTCGCGAGCGCAGGCGTTCGAGATTCCAGACCTCATTAGGACGAAGGTGAATCTGATTCCTGAGGCGGTCGAGCAGATCCGCGTGGTCAACATCGAGGGCATCGATCAGCAGGCCGACGGTGGAACGCACGTGGCCAACACCACGGAGGTGGGGCGGGTTCGCATCATGGGCAGCGAAAACAAAGGCAAGGGCAACAAGCGCATCGAAATCGCGCTATCCGAGACATGAGCGACCTGAACCTGGAGCCGATCGAGACCTGGGCGCGGGCCGAGCTGGAACGCAAGAACACCGCCCGTGAGCAGGTGCTGCGGTGGTCGCGCGAGCTGGTGCGCGCGTGTGCCAACTCGATCCGCGCGGTGCATCGGCGCGAGTTCGCCCAGGCTGAGGTGCTAGTTGGCGAGGCCAGTGCGCTGAACGCGCGGATCTGCAGCACGCTCGAGGACATGGCTGACATCTACTGGACCGGCTACGTCCAGGATGCCCAGAAGGAGCTCGTGGAAGCCTGCGCAACGTTCGCGCTGGTGCGCGGTGGGCCATTGCCTGACCCACGTGCCCTGGGGATCGCGCCCGGGCCCTTCCTGAACGGCCTGGCCGAGGCGGTGGGTGAATTGCGCCGCTACGTGCTGGACCTCTTGCGGCGCGGCGAAATGGACGGCTGCGAGCGCTTGCTGGAGTCGATGGACGACATCTACGCCTTGCTCGTGACCATCGACTACCCTGACGCGCTCACGAGCGGACTGCGCCGCACCACCGACTCCACGCGCGGCATCGTGGAGAAGACGCGGGGTGATCTCACGTTGGCGTTGCGGCAGGAGGCGCTACGCGAGGCGCTGCGGGCGGCAGAGCGCTCGGTTGGCGACCGTTGAGGGCAACCTATAGAATGGTCGCACGCTCCGTCTCGGGTCCCGTGGTGTAGCGGCCCAACATGCGTCCCTGTCAAGGACGAGATCGCCGGTTCGAATCCGGTCGGGACCGCTGGTTTGGCGTTTTACAGTTCTGTTAGACTGCGTGTTGGCCCAAGGGTCTGGGTATGTGCTGCGCATCGCGCCAGCGACCCGGGGAAGCGGGCAGTACGACCCGATACTTCAGGCACGTAGCCCTGAGTTCAGCTAGGCGAGTATCGTTGCACGGATTTGTCTCACACGGCATGGAAAGAAACAGGCGCGTGTTTGAAGGGGCTTCGTAATTTGACGGGCCGCGGGAACGCGCGTGGGTAGGTCGCTCAAGGAAGCCCTCCTCGGCCAATTAGGAGCCTTGCAGGAGGCCGGTCTGGCGCCCACCGAGGTTCCGCAGGAGGATGAGGCGCCGCTCGTCGTCGTCGAGTCTGCGCCGCGTGGGCGCGCATCGCGGCCACGGCGCGAGTCCGTTGACCGCTATCTGGAAACGGACGATCTGGACCCCAACGGGCAGTTCGATCGCGATCGACGCCGCGCGCCGCGGCGCGAGCATCGGGGCGAGGGTGAAGCGGGCCGCGAACGGCGGCGGCCCGGTGGACCGAGCGCAGGTCCGCGCGGTCGAGGCCGTGGGCGACCTGGTGAGTTCGAGCCCGATCTGGCTGCTCCAGCCGGTGGCGTTGTCGGTGGTGATCGGCCCGCGGGGCCGCGTGGGCCGCGCCCGCCTGGTGGGCCGCGCCCGCCACGGCCCGGCATGGGCCCGCCGCGACCGGGTATGGGTGCACCGCGGCCAGGCATGGGTGCACCACCAAGCCGCACCAACATGCTGCAGCAGCGCGCCGAACAGCGGCGACGCGACGAGGAAGACATTGCCGAGATGCGGCGTCTGCTGGGGGAGTTCGGCGGCCAGGAGATTGACGACGCGGCGATGGAAGTTTTTTCCCGCGCGCTCGCTGAGGAGACGGGAGCGCTGCCGCCGCCACGCATCGTCGTCGACGCCATCAAAGAAGCGCAGACGGCTGACCCGCGCAAGATTGGCGATGCCGTGCGGGCGTACTACCGCCGCCCGCGCCCGCGGCCGCCGGTCGCGGCACCCGCTGGCACGCCCGGCTAAAGTCGCCACTACCGCGGACGGGGCGCGATGAAGATCGTCTCCGTCGCGGAGATGCGCGCTCTGGAGCAGGCCGCGTTTGCCTCGGGAATAGCTGAGGCAGCGCTGCAGCAGCGCGCTGGGACGGTTGTGGCCGAGGAGGTGGCGCGGCTGGCTGTTGTCGGCGAACGGGTAGTCGTGCTCGTGGGGCATGGCAACAACGGACGCGACGGTGGCATCGCGGCGCTGTGGTTGGCGCTGAACCAGCGAAGAGTCGACGTGGTGCTGGCGCCGCGGCACACGCTCACTGTCGAGGAGCTCGCTTTGCTGCGCTCGCGCGGCGCGCGGACGCTCAGTAGCGAAGCACGAGAGGCCTTAGTGGGGGCGCTAGCAGGCGCGGCGGTGGCCGTGGACGCGCTAGCGGGCATTGGCGTTACGGGAGCGCTGCGCGAGCCCCTGGCGGGGCTGGCAGCAGCGATCAACGCGCAGCGGGCGCCGTACGTCGTGGCGCTCGACATACCCAGCGGGATCGATGCCGACACGGGCGCGGTGCCTGGCGAGGCTGTCAGAGCGGATGTCACGGTGACATTGGGGGCAGTCAAGCAAGGGCTCCTGCGGTTTCCCGCAGCCAAATACGTCGGGCAGATCATCGCCAGAGATATCGGGATTCCTGCCGAAGCGCAGCAGGAGCTGCCATACGACGTTTTGGAGCCGCCACGCCTGGCGCCGCGGCCGTTGGATGCGCACAAGTACCACTTCGGGCGGGTGCTCATCGTGGCGGGATCGGACCACTTTCTCGGAGCGCCCGTGCTGTGCGCGGGCGGGGCGCTGCGGGTCGGGGCTGGACTCGTCACCGTGGGCTCGACGGCGGACGTGCGGCGAACCGTCGCGGCACATCTGCCGGAGGCCACCTACACGGTTCAAGACGTCAACCTGAACACCGAGCCCCTGGAGCCCTATCTCGAGAGCCACCAGGCGCTGGTAATCGGGCCTGGGCTGGGCCGTGGGTCGCGCGTGACCGCGTTCGTGCACGAGGTGCTGACCAAACGCCCGAGCGGCAAGGTCGTGCTCGACGCCGACGCGCTCGTGGCGCTCTCCGAAATTCCCGAGTGGCCGAAGCTGTTGCCGCCTGAGACCGTGCTCACGCCGCATGCCGGCGAGCTCGAACGCCTGGCAGGCGCGCCGCCGGAAGGCGAGCCGACGTGGCAAACAGCGCGAAGGCTGGCGCAACAGTGGCAGTGCGTGGTGTTGGCAAAGGGGCCGTTTACCAGCGTGGCAGAGCCGAATGGCCAGGTGCAGGTCTGGCCACGCGCCAATCCCGCGCTCGCCACAGGCGGCACCGGCGACGTCCTGGCGGGCATCTGCGGTGGGCTGCTGGCCCAGGGCTGCTCAGCGGCAGAGGCCGCCAGCCAGGCCGTGGTAGTTCACGCGCTGGCAGCGGAGCGCATCCGCGGCGAGCGGGCGTGGGGCACCTTGCTCGCCAGCGACCTGCTAGCAGCGGTGCCCGCGGTGGTAGGCACGCTTACTCCGCGGCGATGACGTCGATCTTCCAATCGCCGTTGTCCTCGTCCTGCCGACCATTGGCCGCGTAGCGCCGCAAATTGAACGTCACCCGTCCTTGCTCGAGCGGGTCCGCGATCGGCCAGCCCTGGCTCTCTACCTCCAGGAGCACGGTCTGCGTGTTCGGATCGACCCGAGTGACCTTGATACCTGGCCCAGCATGGTCGCGCAGCCACCCGGCTGCGCCATCACGGTCGAGGACCTCACCACCCGCTGGAGTCGACAGTGAGACGCGGTCGAGCAGGAATGCCTCGATACCCGTGAGATCGCGGGTCGCCACGATGCGCTGCATGTCGCGCCCGATCTCGTCGAGCTCGTCCTGAGTAAACGGTCGACCCGCCCGCGGCGCCGCCGAAGCTATGGGCACGGGTGAACGCAACGCTGCCGGGCTAGCCGCGGGCGATGGACTCGCGTCGCGGGCCGGCGTCGGAATGGGCGTGCGGCTGCTGCGTGTGAGCGTGGCGGCCGCGCCGGGCACGGGTGTCGGCTCAGCGCCGAGCAGCGCCGAGCAGCCGCACGTCAGCGCGAGGAGCGCAACGAGACACATGCCGACTGTGCAGCGTGCGGACACGCCGGCAGTGTAACGATTAGCGCAAATAGTCCCTGAGCTTCTTGGAGCGGCTCGGATGCCTCAGCTTTCGCAGCGCCTTGGCTTCGATCTGGCGGATCCGCTCGCGGGTGACGCCGAATTCGCGGCCGACTTCTTCCAATGTGCGCTGGCGGCCATCGTCGAGGCCGAACCGCAGGGCGATGATGCGGCTCTCGCGCTGCGACAGGGAACCAAGCACGTTGTGCACGGTGTCCCGCAGCAGTGCCTGCGAGGCTTCCTCGATCGGCGACACCGCCTCGGCATCTTCGATCAGATCGCCCAACTGGCCATCCTGATCGTCGCCGATCGGGGCCGCCAGGCTCACTGGATGCCGCGCGGCGCGCCGCGCCTGCATCACCCTCTGTGCAGCACGCTCGAGCTCATCGCGCATCGGCGACTGCAGTCGCCACACCTCAAACAGAGACCCCGTCTTGAGGATCTCTCGACGCCTCATTACGGGGTCTTCATGCAGCGAGCTGGCGTTGATGGCCAGCTCAGCTTCGAACCACTCGGTGACCAGGCCCATCGCTAGCGCAATCTCCGCTGCCGAGGGCTCACGGCCGAGCTCCTGAATCAGATCGCGCGAGACGTTTGCCAGGCGATTGATCACCTCGGTCATATGGACCGGCACGCGAATCGTGCGCGCCTGATCGGCGACTGCGCGGCCTACCGCCTGACGGATCCACCAAGTCGCGTACGTGCTGAACTTGAAGCCGCGGCGGTGGTCGAATTTCTCGACCGCGCGCATCAGCCCCAGGTTGCCCTCCTGGATCAAGTCCAGCAGCGCCAGGCCACGACCGAGGTACTTCTTGGCGACGCTGACCACCAGACGCAGGTTCGACTCGATCAGCCGCCGTTCGGCGCGTTCACCGCGCGCATGCATGTCGTCGAAGAACTCGGACAGCTCGTCTTCACAACTTGCGGCGACCAACCGCTGCCACAGGCAGGTGGGCGTCGGCGGCTCGACCGCCGGATCACCAGCCAGCAGGCTCAGGACGGCGGGCGCAAACAGCCGCGTGTCGATCGAAAAGCGCACGATGTACGCCTGCGCGGCGCTGGCATCGAGCCCGACCTTCGCGCCCAATGCGCCGCCCAGGTCCAGGTCGGGTACGTAATCGAGACGCTGCCGCACCGCGTGGGACTGCAGCAGCTGCGAGACATCTTCGAGGCTCTCCATCTCGCCGAGGACGTCGGTCAGCGCGCGGCGCTCGTAGAAGCGCTCGTACAGCCGCATCGCGACGCCAATTCCGCTTGGCAGACCACCTTCGGCGCCAGCCAGCTCAGCGCGCACCTCGTCGAGGCAGATCATCTCCTCCATGCGACACGCGAGCATGCGTTCGTCGGCCGCGGTGAGCAGGTTGACCTCGTGGATCTCACGGAGATAGGTGCGTAGCGGGTCGTCACCGCCATCGTCCTCGTCTGGGAGGGGCTCGGGTAAGACGATGGTCGGACTGAGTCCGAGCGTGTCCTCCTCGAACAGGACGGGCGCGACCGGATCACCGGCCTCCGTGGTCAGATGCATAGACGGCAGCTCCTTCGGAGATCAGTGAGCGCGCGGGCCAGCGGAAAACAGGGTAACGGAAGCGGCGGCGATGGGACCAACGGCTGAGTCATTGCGGGGCCCGGTGGCCGGTCCGAGATTCTAATGGCAAACGCGTCCAGCGACAACGTGATGTAGATGTAACGAATCGTTCCTGAATCGCGAGATTCAAATTGGCTATAACGGCGGGCCCCGCTGTATGTTTGCCCCGTTCTGAGCCTCGGCAACCGGCGCCGCGCCAGGCGGGAGTCAGTTCGTAACATGCTCGCGCGTTTTGTTCGCGTGATTTTGGTACTCGATTTCGGTTTAACCGGCGTGCAACCGCCTCTTCCGGTCAACTCGACAGCACGACGGGCGGCCTCCTAACGGACACTCGACAAGCGTTTGCCGAACAGCGCTTCGCACACGCCTGGACACCGTCGCGGTTCGATCGCACGCGGATCTCGCGGCTGCGCGACTTGCTACGGGAGCGGCCCGCTGGACGTTTGCTCGATGTTGGCTGCTGGGACGGCGGTTTTATCAGCCAGGTGCTGCGCGATGCACGAGGCGTGGTGGGGGTGGACGTTGCGCAGGCGGCGCTGCGGGTGGCGCGCACGCGGGGGCTCAGCACAGTCCGCGCCCAGGTGGAAGCGAGGCTGCCGTTTGCCGACCAGACGTTCAGCACCGTGGTCGCCGCGGAGATCATCGAGCACGTGTTCGATACTCAGAGCGTTGTCGGCGAGTGGGCGCGGGTCGTGGCTCCTGGAGGGTGGTTAGTGATTACGACGCCGAACCTCGTTGCGCTCAGTGGCCGCGCGCAGCTGCTCTTCGGCCGCTCGCCGCACAATGTCGAGTTCGATGCCAGTCCGGGCACGTCCGGCCACATCCGCTATTTCACGTTCGACACCCTCGAGCAGCTGCTCCGGCAGGCTGGTCTCGACCCCGTCGGCCGCTGGACGAATGTCGCCCACTTTTCGGTTCTAGGCTCCAGTGAGCTGATCGGGCGCGTGCGGCCTGGCCTCGGGCACACGCTGATCAGCATCGCTCGCAAGTGAGCAGCCATGCGCATCGTTCTGGCCCACAGCCACGCGAACACGTTCGGTGGAGGCGAGCGCGCAGTGCTCGAGCTGGCGCGAGCGCTCGCCAGCCAGCACGACGTGCGGCTCTTGCTTGGGGGCCTCGATGCGCGGCGCACGTATCCCGATCTGGCGCGCCTGCCGCACACGCGCGTAGGCCGACTGCAGTGGCCCGTGATGGGCCTTGCCGCGGATGCGATCGTCACCAATAGCTTCGGCTCGAACCTGCTGGCGCTGCGCAATGGAGCGCGCGTTGCGTACTGGATGCACTCCACACGCAGCGTCTTCCTCACGCGCGGTCGCCGCCGCCTCGACCTGCTGGCGCGGCGCGCGGTGGATTGGCTCGCGGTGCGTCGCGCCGCGCTGATCGTTGCCAATAGCCGCTATACCGCCGCTCGCGTCCGGTCGTTGTACGGCCGTGACGCGGACGGGGTGGTGTACCCAGGTGTGGATCTGGAGCTCTACCAGCCAACGCCCACACCAGGCAGCTACGCCATCACTGTAGGCCGTCTCGCGCCCGAGAAGGGGCTCGACCGCTTGCTGGGCGCGTGGCGTGACATGCCCGATCTGCCGCTGCACATCGTTGGCTCGGGCGCCGCTGACTACGTGGCTGAGCTCCGAGCGTTAGCGCCAGCGGGGGTCGTGTTTCGAGGCGCCCTGCCGCCCGAGGGTGTGGCGAAGGCGTATCGCGCCGCGGCCGTAGCGGTGTTCACGCCCTATGGCGAGGAGTTCGGTATGGCCCCTCTCGAAGCCATGGCCAGCGGCCTGCCGGTGATTGCCTGGCGCGAGGGCGGACTCACCGAAACCGTTGTCGACGGCATGACCGGCTATCTCGTGTCGGACGCAGTCACGCTGCGCCAACGGCTGCGCCTGCTGCTGCATGATGCGCAGCGTTGGCAGACCTTCAGTCGCGCGGCGCGGCAGCGTGCGGAGGACTTCAGCTGGCGACGGACGGCGGCGGAGATGGCACTTCTGTTGGCGCGGCTCCACGGGCGACCCGCTCCAGCACCTCGCGCGTGACCCGCGCGGCGTCGTCCCATGTGAAGCGCTGGGCTCGGCGCGGGCCGAGGTCGCGCAGTCGCGCGCCGGTGGCGGCATCGCTCACCGCTTGCTTCAGGCCAGCGGCGATCGACGCCGTATCGAGAACGTCCACGATCACGCCAGCCTCGGCCACGATTTCAGGTATCGAACCGCGATTGCCAGCGACGACCGGCGCGCCGCAGGCAAGCGCTTCAAGCGCGGGCATGCCGAAGCCCTCGTAGAGGCTCACCAGCGCGACGCACGCGGCGCCGCCGTACAGCGCGGGCAGGTCGTCGTCGGGCACGTAGGCAAGACGCCGCACGCGGTCATGCAGGCCGGTCTCGGCGATGGCGCGCTCGACGGCTTCGGCGCCGATGGTGGTCATGCCACCCAGGATGAGCTGCGTGTCGCGCGGGAGGTCCGCTCGGGCGAAGGCGCGCACCAGGCGCGGCAGGTTCTTGCGTGGCTTGATCGTGCCGAGGTGCAGCACGTATCGCAGCCCCAGCCCATGCTTGCTCCGAACCCGGGCGATTTCGGCCTGCGTGGCGGGCTGGAAGCGCTCGTCGACGGCCGGGTACGCCACGGCGATGCGGCTGGGGTCGGCGCGGTAGAGCCGCACGATGTCGCGCTTGCTGGCTTCGGAGATGGTCAGCAGTGCGCTGGCAATGCGGACGTGGCGGCGTATCGCCCATTCGACATACAGCCACTCCAGGATGCCGTGCGCGCGGGGAAAGAAGCGGTGCCCGACGTCGTACACCACGACCACGCTGCGCGGCGGGGAGATCACGGGCAGCACGTGACTCGGCACGAAGAGCACATCTGGCTGAGCGCGGAGCATCTCGGCGCTGAGCCCCAGCTGTGTCCACAGCCGTGGCATGCGAATGACCCGCTCGGTCACCTGGTCAGTGCATGGCAGGAGCCCGTTGGGAAGCGGTTGATTCACGTACAGGCGGTACGCGTTGCGCTGATCTTGCTGGAGCAGGTGCCGCAGGACGTGCAGGGAGTAGTTCTCGGTGCCCGTGCGCTGGCGACGGGTAATTCGACTGGCGTCCACTCCGATGAGCACTGGCTAAGAGATACCATCGCTGGTGACGTGCCTGTCCAACTGAAGGTCCTCGACCTGTCGCAGAACTGGGACACCAACACACCGGGCTTCGCGCGCTACGACGGGCCGAGCATCAAGTGGGTCAAGCGGGTCGCTTTCGAGGGCGTCGGCGGTATGGAGATCACGTCGACGTTGCACGTGGGCACGCATCTGGATGCGCCGAACCACTTCATCACCAACGCCCGCGGCATCGGTGAGCTGCCGATCGAGTTCCTCGTTGGCCCAGCGTGCGTGGTCGACCTGCAGAAGATGGGGCTGGGTGATTACCAGATCTACGGGCCAGAACATTTCGAACGCTGGGAGCAGCAAACCGGCATCAAGATCGAGCGTGGCGACATTCTCGTGATCCACACCGGCTACCACCGCTTCTATCCGGCCAACTGGACGGCCAGCTGTGGGCCAATCGAGCCTGACGAGACCCGCTACTTCATCAAGCACCCCGGTCCGACGCGGCAGTTCGCGGATTGGGTGAAGGCGCGCGGCATTCGCTGGCTGGCCATCGACGCCGGCAGCGCCGACCATCCTATGAACACGGTCATTCGCCAGGTGCGGCCCGATCTGGCCAAGAAGTGCTCCGCCGCGCTCGGCCGACCGCTCGAGGAGATCTGGCCCGATGACGACATCCAGGTCATGCATTACGACCTGTTCCCGCACGAGATCATCCACATCGAGAACGCCGGCGGCGAGATCGATCGCATTCTCGATCAGCGGGTGACCGTGGGCTGCTTCCCGTGGCGGTTCATGGGCGGTGAGGCTGCCTTCTGCCGCTTTGTCGCCTTTGTCTGACGCCATTGTCCGCGGCACGGTCCGCCGCAACGCCTACTTCGACTCGGTCACGCTGCTGCAGGTCACCGCGGCCGTCGGTGCGCTCCCCGGTGTGCTCGACGCCGCGCTGGTGATGGCCACCGAGCTGAACTGCGAGGTGCTGCGCGACTCAGGCCTGCTGGTTGGAGATGCCGCAACAGCCGGGCCGAACGATTTGATCATCGCGGTGCGCGCCGGCGATAGCAGCGCAGCTGATGCTGGGCTGCAGGCCGCGGAGGCGCTGCTGGCCGAGCGGCGAGCCCCAGCGAGCGAGTCCGGCGGAGCGGCACAGCAACCCGCGCGCACCATCGGCAGTGCGCTGCGCAGGCAGTCGGACGCCAACGTGGCCGTGATCTCGGTGCCCGGCCCGTACGCGGCGGCCGAAGCCCGCCAGGCGCTGGCCGCCGGTCTGCACGTGTTCCTGTTTTCCGACAACGTCTCGATCGAGGACGAGATCGAGCTGAAACGCCAGGCGCGCGACCTTGGGCTGCTGATGATGGGGCCTGACTGTGGAACGGCCATCATCAACGGCGTCGGCTTCGGCTTTGCCAACGTTGTGCGGCACGGTCACATCGGCGTGATCGGCGCCTCAGGCACGGGCGTGCAGGAGGTGACGACGCTGCTCGATCGAGCCGGGCTGGGTATCAGCCACGCGATCGGCTGTGGCGGGCGCGACCTGCTCCAGGACGTGGGCGCCATTACCACGCTGCAAGCATTGGAATTGTTGGGTGACGATCCGGCAACGGAAGCGATCGTGCTCATCTCGAAGCCGCCCGCCCCCGAAGTGGCGGAGCGAGTGCTGCGCGCGGCGGCCGCCACGGGCAAGCCGATCGTCGCTTGCCTGTTGGGCGCACAGCACGAGGCGCCGCCTGGCGTGGACGTGGTGAGCAACCTGTACCAGGCGGCGCGGGTAGCGGCCGGCTCAACTGGCTCGTGGCCTGTGCTCACGAAGGAGCAGCTGCCGCGAGTCCGCCGACAGCCCGGCCAGGACCAGGTGCACGGACTGTATTGCGGCGGCACGTTGTGCGATGAGGCGGAGCTCGTGCTTGGCCGCGATCACCAGTTCGTCGACTTTGGCGACGATCGCTATACGCGCGGTCGCGCACACCCGATGATCGACCCGAGCTTGCGACACCAGGCAATCATGCAGGCGGCAGATGACCCACGAGTGGCCATCGTGCTGCTCGACGTGGTGCTCGGGTTCGGCTCCCACCCCGACCCCGCCGGGCTGCTGGCGCCGGTGGTGCGCCAGGCGGTCGATCGCGCCGCGCACGCTGGTCGCCAGCTGACCATGCTGGCCCACGTAGTCGGCAGCGACCGCGACCCGCAAGGACTCACGAGCCAGGAAGCGACGTTGCGGTCAGCGGGGGTGCACCTTTTCGGCTCGAACCACCACGCGGCGGTGACCGCGGGTCTGTTGCTGGAGCAATCGGGCGCGTGAAGCCACTACTCACCGGTCAGCTGGGAGTCATCAGCGCCGGTGCGCCGCTCTTTGCCGACACGCTCACCGCCCAGGGTGTGGCGGTCGAGCGTGTCGATTGGCGTCCGCCAGCCGAGGGCGACGAGAAACTGGCGGCGCTGCTCGCGAGTACGTGGCGCCCGAGTGTCGACGCCGCCAACCAGCAGGCGCTTCGGCGGGTGCTCGATGCCCAGCAGTTCCTGGTGGATGTGCGGCCAGCCGGCGAGGTCATCCCGGGCATGACTCGCGACATGGTCCTGCATGCCGGTCCGCCGATCGACTGGCAGCGGCTCAGCGATCCAGTGCGCGCAGCGGCGGTCGGCGCCATCATCCACGAGGGGCTTGCCACCGACGAGGACTCGGCGACCCGGCTTGGTGCACGCGGCGAGATCCGATTTGAGCCGTGTCATCACCACCAGGCGGTCGGCCCGATGGCGGGCATGACCACGTGGTCGATGCCCGTGCTGGTGGTCGAGAACCGTGCCGCGGGCAACCGCGCATTCTCGAATCTCAATGAAGGGCTCGGTCGGGTATTGCGCTACGGCGGGCTCGGCCCCGACGTCCTGGAACGGCTGGATTGGATTCGCCGCGTCCTGGGTCCCGTGCTGGGCGAAGCGCTGCGACGCATGCCCGGCGGCATCGATCTTCGTGCGCTTATCGCCCAGGCGCTGCACATGGGCGACGAGTGTCACAACCGCAATCGCGCCGCGAGCGCGTTGCTGATCAAGGCGTTGGCGCCGCACATTGCTGCCCTGTCCGTGGATGCCGCTGAGCGGCAGCGGGTGCTCGAGTTCGCGGCGGGCAACGAGCACTTCTTCCTCAACGTCGGGATGGCAGCATGCAAGGCTGCCATGGATGCCGCGCATGGCGTCGCGAATTCATCGCTGGTCACGACCATGACGCGGAACGGCACCGAGTTCGGCATTCGTGTTAGCGGCCTGGGCGAGCAGTGGTTCACCGGCCCATCGCAGGTGCCGCGCGGCCTGTACTTCGCCGGGCAGAGGGCCGAGGACGCGAACCCGGACATGGGTGACTCGGCAATCACCGAGACGGCGGGCATCGGCGGGTTCGCGATGGCCGCGGCGCCGGCCATTGTGCAGTTCGTCGGCGGCCATCCGAGCGACGTGGTCATGTACTCCCAGCGGATGTACGAGGTCACGCTCGGCGAGAGCGAGGCCTACACGCTGCCGATCTTGAACTTCCGCGGCACACCGACAGGTGTCGACCTGCGGCTGGTGATACAAACCGGGATCCTGCCGCAGATCAACACGGGCATCGCCTCACGCCGCGCGGGTGTCGGTCAGATCGGTGCAGGCCTGGTCAACCCACCCCGCGAGTGCTTCGAGGGTGCCGTGCGGGCGCTGGCACACGCCTTGCCTCCGTAAACAAGAAGTAAAGGAGGACAACACCGTCATGCTGTTGACGATCCTGGTGGTACTGCTACTTCTTGCGCTGCTTGGAGGCGGGTATGGCTCGCGGCGCGGGTGGGGCTACTACGGCTGGTCGCCGGTAGGGCTGCTCATCCTGATCATCTTGATCATGGCCCTCACGGGCAACCTGAACTTCTAAGGGTTTATTCGCGCGCGGGCCCGGGCGTACGAAAACGCGCGCAGCGCCCGCGCGCCATCTGACTCGCCGAATGGCTGCAGGCTAGCCGCGGCCATGGCCAGGTTGCCGAACACGAGTAGCAGGAGCAGCACATCGAGTGGCCCCTGACTGTCGAAGGCGAGCCTGACCGCTTCGAAAAAGCCGGCCAGGGCCAGGTTCATAACCGGCCCGATCAGTGCCGCGATGATGTCGTGCGCTGGTTCGGCGCTCAGCACGGTTTCGGCCATGAAACCGTGGAACACGATGCGCTCGACGTGCTGCCCGGTGCGGCGTGCCGCGAGTGCGTGACTCAGCTCGTGCAGCAGCAGCCCGGCTTCGCACGCCAGTACCGCGAGCGCGCTAACCAGCCATCTGTCGGACGGCTCCCAGTTGGGGAACTTGAGGGGCAGGATGCTGTAGCCGAGCAGCACGGTCCCAAGCACGATGATCGGCGCCCAGCGCCACGCCAGAGCGATGTCGACAGTCGCCAGGCGAGCGACGGTAATGGCGCGGGACGGACGCTGCGCTGTCAAGGCAGCCCACTGTAGCCACCGACGGCCGCGTTGCCAAGCATCGCAACGCGGCTGTTATGCCCGCCTATGCCATAGCATTGTCGCGTGCTGAGCGTGGCACGGGCGTTGGTAGCTGTCGCGCTCCTCGGTGTGCCGCTACTGGTGATTGTCAACCTGCCCCGCTTGTTTGACCTCGCCGGCTCCGTGCCGAGCGTGGCGACCACGCCAATCGTGGTCGCGACGCCGTTTCGACTGTCCGATCCGACGCCGCCGTCGAAGAACCGTTTCGGCGCGCTCGAAGAGCCGCCGCCACCCACCCTTGCACCAGCGGCCACGGCTACGCTGGCGCCACGCGCGACGCCCACCGGCGAGCGCATCGTGGTCAATAACACGGGTGGTCTGGGCGCTGTCCTGCGCACCGAGCCGGTGAGCGGCAGACAGATCGCCTCGATCCGTGAGCAAGTCGAGTTGACCGTACTCGAGCGGCGCACTCTGCCCGGCCAGGGCGAGTGGCTGCGGGTGCGCACGAACGAAGGCCAGGAGGGCTGGGTGCTCGGATTGGTGTCGCGACCCGCGACCACCGCTCGACCTTGATACGCCACCTGGCGCTCGTACTCGTGTTGGGCCTCGCCGTGGCTGCGCCTGCGTATGCCGAGCCAACGACAGAAGCTGTCTACGGCGAGGGCGAGGTCTACGAGGCGGACGTCGAGGGGCGCCAGGTGCAGTACACCACGCACCAGCAGCAAGGCGACGAGCTCGTGCTCTCGTCCGGCGCCGTGGTCACCTCAGACGCCTTTCTGATCTTCGGCGCGCAGCCCGCCAACCGCACGTTCGAGCCAGGCAACTACCGAGTGGTGCTGACGCTCACCAGGGACAACACGGGCGACGTCTTGGTGGCGTACGCCCGCATCGAGCTTGGCGGGGGTACGCCAGTCCGCTGGGAGCCCGCCACCAGCTTCGGAGCCGAATCGGGCACGGCGGTGTTCATCGACCAGGACGCGGTCAGCCACGCCTCCGCGAACTACGATCCTTACGGCACCGCGGTGCTGGGCGCGCTGACAGACGCGGTCGAACACAATGAATACTGGACCTCTATCGTCGTCGATCCAGACACGGGCGCCGACGCCGTAATCTTCACCACCGGGCACGGCGAGGGCGGCTACACCACGTACTGGGGCTTTGACGAGAACAACCAGCCGGTGGCGTTGGTCGCCGATTTCAACGTGCTTTCGCCCTGATGCACCCTGAGGCTTGACATGGATAAGACTTGCGCAACCCCTGAGTCCGCACTCGCCGACCTGACTGATGGCGCTTCCATCGCCGTATCAGGGTTCGGGACCAGTTACGGTTTCGCGTGCAGCCTGCTCATGGCCGCGCGTGAGAGGGGTGTCAAGAACCTCACCTTGATCAGCAATGGCCTGGGCACGGTGGGCCAGCTGCGCGGCATGTTGTTGGTGGCTAGCGGCCAGGTCAGCAAACTGATCGTGTCGTTTTCGTCGCGTGCCGGGCAGCGCACGCCAGCGGACGACTTCATCGAGTCGGGTCAGATCGAAGTTGAGCTCGTACCCCAGGGCACGTTGGTCGAGCGTATGCGCGCGGCGGGCGCGGGTATCCCGGCCTTCTACACCCCAACGGCGGTCGGGACGGCGATCGCCGAAGGCAAGGAAGTGCGCTACTTCGACGGGAAGCCGCACATCCTCGAGCACGCGCTGCCCGTGGACTACGCGTTTCTGCGCGGCCATCGCGGCGATCGACTGGGCAATATCGAGATGCGCGGCAGCAGTCGCAACTTCAATCCGAGCTTCGCCAAGGCCGCCCGCGTGGCCATCGTCGAAGTCGACGAGATCGTCGACGTGGGCGACATCCCGGCCGAGCGCGTTGGGTTGCCCGGCATTTTTGTCTCGCGGGTCGTCCGCAAGACAGTCGAGCCCGATCTGGCTGGACCAGCCGTGCGGCGCGCACCCGATTCGGCGCGGCAGTACAACGGCAAGCCTGGCTGGACACGCAGCGAGATGGCGCGCCGCACCGCGGCCCTGCTCAAAGATGGAAGTTACGTCAATCTAGGCACCGGCATCCCGACGCTGGTGTCGAACTACATCGGTGGGCGCGACATCACCCTGCACGGTGAGAACGGCATCCTCGGCTACGGCCAGATGGTCGCGGAGGATGACATCGATCGCGACGTGTTCAACGCCTCGGGACAGTACGTGTCGCTGTTGCCTGGTGCCTCGTTTTTCGACAGCGTGACGTCGTTCGAGATCGCGCGCAGCGGGAAGCTGCAGGCCGTCGTCCTGGGCGCGTACCAGGTCGACCAGGATGGCAATCTCGCCAATTTCAGTCTGGGCGATCCGCGGCTGGGCGGCATCGGCGGGGCGATGGACCTGATCGCGGGCAAGCAGCAGTTGATCGTGATGATGGAGCACCAGGACACCCGTGGCGGCGCGAAGCTCGTGCGTCAGGTGACCTATCCGGTGACGGCGCCGCGGTGTGTCGACCTGGTCGTGACCGATCTGGCCATACTGCGCCGCGTGGATGGGGTGTTCGAGATCGAGCAGGTGGCGCAGGGCTTCACACCCGACGAGGTCCAGTCCTTGACCGAGATGCACGTGCGCATCGCCGAGAAAGCCATATGACGCGCCGCCAGGTGCAGCGGCCGTGATCGTCGACGCCGGCGATCGACAGTACGAGCTGGTCCAGGGTTGGGGGCAGCTACCGGATGGCTGGATCTGGGGCCAGGTCGGCGCAGTGGCGGTCGACTCGCAGGACAACGTGCACGTCTTTACCCGCGCCGAACACCCGTATCGGGTGTACGACCGAACTGGCAAGCTCGTCGACGCGTGGGGCGAAGGCATTTTCGAAGACGCGCATGGTATCTGCGTCACGCCCGACGACACGGTGTACTTCGTCGATCGCAGTCCGCAGCTGGTTCTCAAGTTCAACAAGCAGGGCAAGCACCGCCTGACGCTCGGCAAGCGCAACCAGGCGTCTGACACGGGCTACACGCCCGAGGAACGCGTGCCTGCAGGGCCGCTCGCCTCGGGTGGCGGGTTGCCCGTCACGAACGGTGTTGGGCATGCGGCCGGCCCCTTCCATCATCCCACCGACGTCTCCGTGGCGCCAGGTGGCGAGATCTACGTTTCCGACGGCTACCGCAACAGTCGAGTGCACAAGTACGCCGCCGACGGCACGCTCTTGAAGTCGTGGGGCGAGCCTGGCCACGCGCGCGATCTGCGTGACACCCGCGACAAGCCCGGCTTCTTCCACACCGTGCACAGCGTCTGGGAGCACGCCGGACGGGTCTACGTAGCCGACCGCGAGAACAACCGCATCCAGATCTTCTCACTCGACGGCGACTTCATCGACATGTGGACTGGCTTCGAGCGGCCGACCAAACTCTTTGTCGATCGCGAGAACGTGATGTACGTGGCGGAGCTCGAAGACCGCGTCAGCATCGTGGACCTGCAGGGCAACGTCATCGGCCGCTTCGGCAGCGAACGGAGCCACGACCCAGGCAAATTCTGGGGACCGCATGGCATCTGGACCGATTCGGTGGGCGACCTATATGTGGCCGAGGTGCTCGAAGGCGCTCGCCTGCAGAAGTTCGCCCGGCGCAAGTGAGCGCCGCGGTGCAGCTCATCGTCCGATCGGAGGAACACAGCCACCTGTGAAGCACAGCACTGACCACATCCGCACCTCGCACGCTGGAAATCTGCCGCGCCCCGCCGACGTCAACGACATGCTCGCGCGGCGCGACACGCAAGCGTTCCAGAGCCGACTCCCGAGCGCGGTCAAGGAGATCGTGGATCGCCAGCTGGCGCTGGGTATCGATATCCCCAATGACGGCGAATACATCAAGGCTGGCAGCTACACCGGCTATATGCAGGAGCGCGTCAGCGGCTGGGAGCAGCTGCCGAGCGCGGGACGCAAGCCCAAACGGGCGGGAGTGGCCGCGCGCGACCAGCGGCAGTTCCCTGGCTTCTACGAGTCAGGCCTGTGGCTGTCCGGCTCGGGTGGTCCGATCCGCCCTGGCTTCTCGACGCCTGGCGCACCACGCTTCTCGGACACGATGCGTGTGTGCACCGGGCCAGTCAAGTACACAGCGCAGGCGCAGATCAGGGCCGATGTGGCCAACTTCAAATCGGCGCTGGCGGGCAAGGACAGCGAGGGTTTCGTCGCCGCGCTGGGCCCGCTGAGCCTCGGCGCGAGCTCACCGAACGAGCACTACCGGACCGAAGAGGAGTACATGACGGCGGTAGCGGAGGCGGTGCACGAGGAGTATCAGGCGATCGTCGACGGTGGGCTGATCGTGCAGATCGACGAGCCCGAGTTCGCTACGTCGTGGATGTTCTACCCGGACTGGTCGGTCGAGGAGTACCGCAAGTACCTCGAGTTCTGCGTCGGGATCATCAATCACGCCCTCGAAGGGCTACCCATCGAGCAGGTGCGGTTCCACTTCTGCTGGGGCAGCGGCCATCGGCCGCACGTCAACGACATCGAGCTGAAGCACATTGCCGACCTGGCGATGCGGATCAACGCGCAGGCGTACTCGATCGAAGCCGGCAACGTGCGGCACGCGCACGAATGGCGGGTGTGGGGCGACGTCAAGATGCCCGACGGCAAGATTCTGATGCCAGGCGTGATCAGCCACGCGACCGACCTGGTCGAGCATCCCGACTACGTCGCCGAGCGGCTGGTCAACTTCGCCAGCGTCGTGGGCAAGGAGAACTTGCAGGCAGGTACCGACTGCGGAATGGGCTCACGGGTCGGGCACGAGGAAGTGGTGTGGGCCAAGTTCGAGGCGATGGTCGAGGGCGCTCGGCGCGCGTCCAAGCAACTGTGGAAGTGAGCCTTACCCTCGCCTGGGAGAGGGTGGCGCGCAGCGCCGGGTGAGGGCGAGGCCCGGATTTGAACGTACCCTTCACCCCTTGATAAAGCCTCACCCAGGGGGAGAGGCAGTTTAGCCGCCGCCTAGGCGTGACAGCAGGGACCGGCGGCGCTCCGGTGTCGCCTGCCGCCCCTCGGCCGCGGCCTCTTCCTCGCGCCCTGGGGCTTCGGGGATCGCCGCCGCGACAAAGCTGTCGATCAGCGCGTCCAGGGCGCGTGGGTACAACTGCTCGCCGATCTCGGCTTCGTGCTGCCCGGCGTACACCAGCGTCCGCATGACACCCGTGAGCACCGCCGAGTCGACGGCCGGCGCGACCCCGCGCGCACGCCAGAAGTAAATCCAGCGAGTCACCGCGGTGATGTCGGCCTGGCGCAGCGCATCGGCCCGTTCGGTCGGGACGCGGCGGGCGAGCTGCTCCAGCTCTTCGGGCGCCATGCGGCTCAACAGCGGGTCGGCCTGGCGGGCGATCACGGTCTGCCGCAGGAGCTCGCGCAGGCTCTGACGTACGGTCAGTGAGGGAGTGCAGACGCGCTCCAGCACCCCAGTGTGCACGGTCCCTTCGAGGTGTTCGAGGATCTCCTGGAGAAGCTCCTCTTTGGACTCGTAGAAGAGATAGAACGCGCCCTTGGAGATACCAGCTGCCTTGACGAGATCGTCCACCGCCGTGCGCCGCAGACCGAGTGTGGCGAACGACTCGCGGCCGGCCTGACGAAGCCGCTTGCGGATGCGGTCTCGGTCGGCGTCGGAGAAGGCGCGGGGCATAGCAAGTTATACCGTTTGACCGCCGCGGTCGCGGGGTCACTGCAGTTGTGTTCGCTACGCTAAGACCGCAGTGGGACGCATTCGGCTGGCGCTGGACACGGGCGGGACGTTCACCGACGTGGTCGCGTTCGACGAGGTCAGCGGCGCCATGTACACCACCAAGACGCCGAGCACGCCGAGCGACCCCGCGGTGGGTTTTATGAGTGGCATCGCCAAGATCGCTCAGCTGGCGGCCTTCCAGCCCGGCGAGGTGGCGGCTGTCTCGCACGGGACGACCGTTGCCACAAATGCCCTGCTGTCCGAGGAAGGCTCGTTCCCGGGCCTGGGACTGATCGTCACCAGGGGCTTCAAGTACTTGCTGGAAATCGCCCGACAAAGTGTTCCGCAGGGCTACGGCAACTCGTATTTCTGGGTGAAGCCCGAGCGCATCGTGGCCGTGCACAACGTGCAGGAGGTCGCGGAGCGGCTCGACTATCGCGGCAACGTGGTCCAACAGCTCGATGCAGCAGAGGCTGAGGCGGCGGCTGCATGGTTCAAGGAGCAGGGCATCGACTGCATCGGCGTGTGCTTCCTGCACGCATATGCCAACGGCGAGCACGAGCGACACATGCTGCGCATCCTGCGGCAGGCGCATCCGCGGGCCAGTGTGAGCATCTCCTCGGAGGTCTTACCCGAATACCGCGAATACGAGCGCGCGGTCACCACCCTGGTCGATGCGTTCGTGAAGCCACGCGTTGGTCAATACGTCCAGCAGATCCAGGACCGCGTCGCGGCCGACGTCGGTCCGCGCACGCCCTTCTACATCATGAAGTCGAACGGCGGCGTCATCTCCGCCCGCGAGGTAGCGCAGCAGCCGATCACGACGCTGTTGAGCGGACCCGCGGCGGGCGCACTCGGCGCCGCGCTCATCGCTCACACCGCGGGCTTTGCGCGGGTGCTCACGCTGGACGGCGGTGGCACAAGCACCGACGTCGCGGTGATCGACGGCGGTGTGCCGCACGTGACTACTGAAGGACGAGTTGGTCCGTTCCCGGTCAAGGTACCGATGATCGACATCGCCACCGTCGGCGCGGGTGGTGGCTCAATCGCCTGGCGCGCACAGGACGGCCGGCTCAAGGTCGGTCCGCGCAGCGCTGGCGCTGACCCCGGGCCGATGTGCTACGCCCGCGGCGGCGAGCAGGCGACTGTCACCGATGCGACGCTCCTGCTTGGCCGCATCCCGCCGCATTTGCTCGGCGGGGAGGTGCCGCTCGACGCCGCGCTGGCGGAGCAGGGGCTCGAGAGGCTGGCCGAGGCGCTCGGGCTGGATGCACGTCGCGCGGCCGCTGGAATCCTGGAGATCGCAGCGTGGAGCCAGGCAAACGCGGTGCGCCAAGTCACCGTGAAGCGCGGCCTGGACGTGCGGGACTACGTGCTGGTCGCGTTCGGTGGCTCGGGACCGCTGCAGGCCGGGCGCCTGGCCGATCTGCTGGGGCTGCAAGCAGCGCTGATCCCGCCCAACCCGGGCAATGTCTCCGCGTTTGGTCTGCTCACGGTCGATCTCAAGAACGACTACGTCGCCACGGCCGTCCACCGCGACGATCGCCTCGATTTCGCACAGGTCAAGATGATCTACGCCGACCTCGAGGCTCAGGCGCGGGCTGCGCTGCAGCGCGAAGGATTTGGCATCGGGCAGATGGTGCTGGCGCGCAGCGCCGACCTGCGCTACTTCGGGCAGGCATCAGAGGTACGTGTGGAGGTGTCCGGCGGAGCGCTGGACCGCGCCCAGGCCGACATGGCCGTGGAGCGGTTTCACGCCGAACATGAGAAGACCTACGGCTACAGCTATCGCGCCAGCCAGCCGCCGCAGGTGGTGGAGTGGGTGAACCTGCGGGTGACTGGCATCGGGCCGATCGAACGGCCGCCCCTGCAACGTGTAGGGCGGCCCTCCAGTGAGGGCGTGGAGCGCGCCTGCAGCGGCAGCCGCACGGTGACCTTCGACGAACCCGTCGACACGCGCATCTATCAGCGTGATCGACTCCAGCCGGGCGACTGTGTCAGTGGTCCGGCAATTGTTCAGGAGTTCGGGTCGACCACCGTCGTGTTCCCGGGCCTGGACATGAGCGTGGATCCGTACGGCAATCTGCTTTTGAGGCGGCAGCAGTGATCAATCCCATCGTGCTCGAGATCGTGGAGGGCAGCCTCGGGTCCATCGAAGCCGAGGTCGAGGCGGCGATTGAGCGGACGTCGCGCTCGCCGATGATCCGCGAGGCGCGCGACTTCCGTGGCGGCATCCACGATCGTCAGTGCCGCAAGCTCACCGGTCGCTCGTACTCTGCCCTGGTCCAGCCGATCGTCAGGGACTTTCCTATCGCGACCATGCAGCCGGGCGATGTCTTTTTTCACAACGACGTGTACCAGTCCGAAGGTGGTATTGGCCATCTGCCAGACCTGTGCGTGACGGTGCCGGTGTTCTTCGAACAGGATGTCGTCGCGTTCGTACAGGCATTCGGCCACCACGATGACATCGGTGGCTGCGTCCCGGGCTCGATGCCTAGCCACGGCACCTCCTACTACCAGGAGGGGCTGATCGTGCCGCCGGTGCGGCTGTACGCGGCGGGCGAACTCAACCAAGACCTCATCCGGGTCATGGTGCGCAACTCGCGCTTGCCCGAGAGTCTGCGGGGCGACCTGGACGCTGAGGTGTCCGCGTGTCGGATGGGCGCCGAGCGCCTGGCTGAGCTGTTTGCTCGGTACGGGCGGCCACAGGTCGAAGCCTGCTTCGACGCGATCCTGGCGCGCACCTCCGAAACGTTCCGTCGCGAGCTGCTGAGCAAGATCCCCGACGGCACATACGTCTGGGAGGACTACGCCGAGCACGATGGCGTCGATCCGCCACGGCTGCACGCGCAGCGCCTCGCGCTGACCAAGACCGCGAGCGGACTGATCTTCGATTTTGCCGGCACCAGCGCGCAGGCAAAGGGCCCGATCAACCACGCTGGCAACTACGCCGACGGCGTGTTCCTGAAGAAGTGGCTTGCGCCGATTCTGCGCAACCTCGCCGAGAGCCCTGAGCGCATGGCGGAGCTGGACGTCAACGAAGGTGTGGTGCCGCTGATCGAGCTGCGCTTTCCGCCGCCTGGCACGCTGCTGACGCCGATCTTCCCCGCGCCAGTCAACGCCCGCACCTTTGTGATCTTGCGGCTGCTGGGGATTCTGGCGGGTGTCCTGGCGAAGGCAACCGGCGGCAACATGCCGGCTGACCAGGAGACGATTCGCTACACGGGCTTCTACGGAACCGATCTCGAGGGCCAGCCGTTCCTGATGCGCGAAGTGCTCGGCGGCGGCTCAGGCGGGCGGCCGTGGGCCGACGGGTCGGACACGATACACATCGTGCCCGACTCGAAGAACCTGCCGGTGGAGTTCACCGAGACCCGCTTTCCGCTGCGGGTCGAGGCGCTGGGGTTGGCGCCTGACTCCGGCGGACCTGGCCTGCGGCGCGGCGGCCTGGGCTATCGCAAGGAGATTCGGACGCTCGTCGATTGCGCTTTCCTATCGGTGGCCGACCGCTCGATCTTGAGCTGCTGGGGCTTGAAGGGCGGCCGTGCGGGCAAGCCGTTCCGCGTCACCGTGGACCCCGACGGGCCCGCTGAACGCGTGCTGGAGGGCCTGGTCGACGACGAGGCGATTCCCGCGGGCACCCTGGTGCGCATCGACACCACCGGCGGCGGCGGCTGGGGCGACCCGCTCGAGCGCGATCCTGCCCTCGTGGCGCTCGACGTCGCACAAGGCAAAGTCAGCTCTGCCTCCGCAAGAGTGGACTACGGGGTGATCGTCGACGATCCCATGGGCACAGCGGCACTCCGGGCGGAGCTGCGGGCAACACGAGGTCCGCTGCCGTTCTTCGACCGCGGGCCCGGCTACCGCCAGCTCAGCGGCCGCGACCAGGCCGACGTGGACGTCGTCTAGCGGCGGATCACGACCAGGCGATCGGCGCCCGACTCGGCGCCCCAGGTCTCGCCCTGGCGGCCGAGCAATTGCCGCACGGCTGCTCCTGGCTCCGCTAGCGGGAACGACTCGAACGCTTCGGTGTCCGGGTCGAAGCGCACGATGGCGTTGCTGCCGAAGTCGGTAAGCCAGACCTTGTCGCGTTCGTCTACGTACACCGCGTACGTCATCGGGCGGTTGCCTGGCAGCTTCCACTCGCGCGATTCGCCGGTTAGGGGGTCGTACCGCGCGACCTGGCCGGCGTTCCACTCGCTGACCCAGATGAAGCCGTGCGAATCCGTCCAGACCCTGCGTGCGCCTTGCCCGGGTGACAGCGCATCGATCGGAACCGACTCGCCCGTTTCGAGGTTGATCTCGGCAAGGTGGCTCCCGGCGAGCGAGGCGTAGAACACGCGGCTGCCATCGGGCGTGGCGATGATGCCGTACGGGCCCGAGCCACGCGGAGCATCCCAGACCTGCACGTTGCCCGTTTGTGGGTCCACGCGACCGTAGATGCCGCTCTGCCCGGTGAACCACAGCATGCCGAAGCGGTCGAAGGCGGCCGTGTTCAGATTTGCGTTGCGCGTGGTGCCCAGTGGGTAGGCGCGCACCTCGCCCGTGGACGGCTCCACACGCACGATGGCGTTTTGCCCGCCATCGGTGATCCATGGCGCGCCGTCGGGTCCAACAATCACGCCGTGAGGCGCGGAGCGGGAACCCAGGGCGAACTCGCGTACCTCGCCCGTGTTGGGATCGAGCCAGCCAAGCACGCCTTTGGACTGCGCCGTGTACCAGATGCCGCCATCGGCCGCCGGCGCCACGTCGTGCGGGTGCGAGCCCGCTGGCACGGGGTACTCCTGCATCGATGGCTGCTGCTGCGCGATCGCGCTTGTCGGGACGACCATGGGTAGCAGCAGCGCCAGGGCGAACAGCAGTCTGTGCATGGCGGAATTCTCGCATGTGCCGCGCACCACAGTCGCCAAAGTTGCGCCGCGCCTTCGGTAGACTGCCCCAAACGGATATGGACTTGCTGATGGTCGCGCGCGAGGGGCCGGGCGTCGAGCCGACCTCGAGCGAGATTGCCGATCCCGCCGAAGCGCAGCGGGAGTTGCCCAAGCTGCCGCATGGGGCGCACATTGCGCCGCTGGTTTCTCGCCTCGCGCTGGGCGTCATGGTGCTCTCCCATGACCTCGATCGAGGCGCCTCACGCGCGGCGATCGGCGTCGCGCTGCAGCGATCGCGTCCGCGCGGCGTCGTGCTGCTCGGCCACGAGCTCGGCCGCGAGCTTCTCGCGGAAGAGGTCGAGGCTTCAGCCGCGGGCCTCATCGAGAAGCAGCAGTGGCAGGCGGCGGTCGAGGTGCTGCGCAATGGCGAGCCGCTCGGACCGCGAGGCACGAACATGCTCGGCCGCGCGTTGTTGCAACTAGGTGATCGGGAGGCAGCCCGCCGTGCGTTCGAGCGCACGCTTACGAACGATCCAGGCAACTCGATCGCGCAACGCCAGCTCGCCAATTTGTCATCCTGAGGCGAGCTTGCGAGCCGAAGGATCTCGCGCCGGGCAACCGAGATCCTTCGCTACGCTCAGGATGACAGTCGTCGCGGTGGCGGCGGCGCTGCTGTCGTTCGCGTGGACCGCGCGCAGCGTGACTGGTCCGGTCAGCGGGTCACTGCCCATCGGAGCGTGGCGTCCGAGCAGCCCTCTGCGCGGGATCGGCATCTCGCCCAAGACGCCGCTTGGCCAGGCCGATTACGAAGCGCTGGATGTGGTGAAGCCGGGCTCGGTAGTGGTCTTCTCGACGCAGCTCGGCGATGGCGATCCGCTGCGCTGGCTGGGCAACGATCCGCAGTTGCAGCGCTGGCTGCAGGCACACCAGGACGTCGTGCAGATCGTGCGCATGTGGCCTGTGCGCGGGCCTGATGACCCGAAGCGGCTGGCGCAACGGATCGTCGCCATACACGCGCGTTTTCCCTGGATCCAATGGTTCCAGATCGCCAACGAGCCGGACATCGAGTGGGCGAGCCCGTCCTGGCAGTCGATCGGCGACTGGTCGATCGCGGTGTGGTGGAACGTGGAGCGTTACCGCCGAGCGCAGCCTGGTGCGAGCGATATTCGGCTGCTGTTTCCGCCGCTCGCTCAGGACTCGCCGCTGGCGCCTGAGGCCGTGGGCTACGACGCACTGCGGGAGGCGATCGAGCTGTACCTCGACCACGGCGACGGGCTCGCCGGTCACGAGTACTGGGACCGCGACAGCCTCTACCTCGTCGAACAGCGCTGGCCGGGCTGGCTGCTGGGGCGACTCGGGTCGGTGCCCTTCTTCGTCACCGAATGCGGTCGCAGACCGTTACCGGATAACGGGTGGCCGGACGAAGCGCTGGGCTACGAGCTCGTGCAATTCACACAGCGGACGCAGGCGCAGGTCGTCGCGCCGTTCGTGCTGTCCAGCCCCGGCGGCTCCTTCGACCAGTACGACTTCGTCGACCGCGGGGGCGTCTCGCGCCCGCAACTGTTCATCTGGAGCGCCCTCGGGCCCTAGCCCGGCAGGAGCGCCTCGGCGGCACGAAGTCCCCAGTCTTGCCCGCCCCCGCCGTCGTCCAGGCTCCACGCGGCGGACAGCACCGCCTGAGCGAACGCCCACGCGCGAAGGCGCTCTCGGTCGAAACCCAGGATTTCGGCGAACACGTCGATTCGGCGAGTCAGCGCGGCCTGGTCGCCCTGAGTCGCCACCACCTCGGCGCTCACCGCCTCAGCGCGTGCACCTCCGTGCGGAACTCGCGCTCACGCGGGAGGCACAGCTTGAGCACGGCCGGCGCACCATCGGGCAGCGTGGCGTGTGTGACATAGTTGAACCACAGGTCGCCCGGCAGCTCGCCGAGCCGCAGCGACCACCTACGCTCAAATTCATCGACCAGTCCTGGCAGGCCGGCCAGCCACTCCGCGCCTGCGCTACCGCGCATCGCTTGCACGCTCGGGCGATGACTGTCTGAGATCAGCGCCATGTATCCTTGCCAGTCTTTGGACCGCTGTGAAGCCGCCGCCGTTTGAGTATGTGGCGCCGCGCACGCTCGACGAAGCGCTGGAGGCGCTGGCGACGTCGGATGGCGAGGCCAAAGTGCTCGCCGGCGGTCAGAGCCTGATCCCGCTGCTCAACTTCCGCCTAGCGCGACCGAGCCTGCTGGTCGATCTGAACCGTATCCCGGACCTCGCCTACATCGCCGAGCGGGGTGGAGGCCTCGCCATTGGCGCAATGACCCGCGATGCCGCGGTCGAGCGCGAGCAACGGGTCGCGCTGCGCGCGCCGCTGCTCGACGAAGCGATCCGCTGGGTGGGCCATGCCGCGATACGGGCACGTGGGACCGTCGGCGGCAATCTCGCGCACGCCGATCCGGCGGCTGAGCTGCCCGCGGTCGCGGTGTGTCTCAACGCCGAGCTGACCATCGCTGGGCCAAACGGGAGACGCAAGGTGGCCGCGGAAGATTTTTTCAAGGGCTACCTGACCACAGCGCTGGAACCGGAGGACATCCTTGTGGAGGCGTGGGTGCCAGCCGTCGCGCCGTCGACTGGCCAGGCATGGCTCGAGTTCGCTCGACGCCACGGCGACTTCGCGCTGGCAGGCGTGGCGGTGTCGCTCACACTTGATCGCGAGGATGTGCAGGATGCGCGCATCGTCCTGACCGGTGTGGGTGGCAAGCCGTTTCGTGCGCGTGAGGCAGAGACGCTGCTGGTAGGCGGTCCCCTGGACGAGCGGGTCAGCGCGGCGGCCGACGCGGTGCGGTCGGCGATCGATCCTGATGCCGATATCCATGCCACGAAGGAGTACCGCACGCATCTCGCGGGCGTGCTGACCGAACGCGCGATTCGGATCGCGCACGAGCGCGCGCTTGGACGCGGTCCAGCCGCGTTGGACGTGCGGCGGGCGTTGGAGCACATGGGTCGCTATGCCTGACCGACGTCTGGTCAGCATGAGCGTCAATGGGCGCGCCGTCCAGCGTGCCGTCGAGCCGCGGCTGCTCCTGAGCGATTTTCTTCGCCACGATCTCGGGCTCACAGGAACCCACGTCGGCTGCGAACACGGGGTGTGCGGCGCGTGCACGGTGCTCGTGGACGATCAGCTGGCGCGATCGTGCCTGATGCTGGCAGTACAGGCCGACGGCGCCTCGGTTACGACCGTAGAAGGCCTGGCTCACGCGCCGGATGAGCTGCATCCCGTGCAACAAGCGTTCTGGGATGCGCATGGCCTGCAATGTGGCTTCTGCACCGCGGGCATATTGATCACCACCGTGGCGCTGCTGCGCGAAAACTCCGCGCCCAGCGATACCGAGATTCGCGTCGCCCTCAGCGGCAACCTGTGCCGCTGCACGGGCTATCAAAACATTGTCAACGCCGTGCGACTGGCGTCTGAGCGAATGCATGGCCGGGTTTAGTCCCACGCGGCGGAACGAAGATCCGCGGCTGCTGGTGGGCATGGCCTCGTTCGTGGATGACATCGATCCGCCAGGCGTGCTGCACGCAGCCATCCTGCGCAGCCCATACGGCCACGCCAGAATCCGTTCGATCGACGTGTCCGCTGCGCGGGCGCATCCGGGCGTCCATGCCGTGTACACCGAGGCAGAGCTGGGTGCGTTCAATCAGCCGGCGCCACTGGTCGTGCCGCACCCGAGCCTCACCAATGGCAGGACACAGCGGCCGCTGGCTCGAGGAAAGGTGTGCTACATCGGCGAGGCGGTCGCGATGGTTGTCGCGGACGATCGCTACCTTGCCGAGGATGCGGTTGGACTCATCGAGGTGGACTGGGAGCCGCTGCCAGCCGTCGTCGACTTTCGCGTGGCGATGGACGAGCGCCAGGCGCAGATCCACGACGGGGTACCACGAAACACGGCCGCGCATCTGGTGCAAGAAGTGGGCGATCCAGAGCGCGCGTTCGCGGAAGCAGCGCACGTGTTCGCCGAGGAGCTGTACATCGAACGCTCGTGCGGCAGCCCGATCGAAGCTCGCGGCGTGGTCGCGGCCTACGACGCGCGCCAGCGCGCGCTCCGAGTTTGGGACAACACGCAGGCGCCGCTCACGATCAAGAACGGCCTGGCGAACATGCTCGGCCTGCCCGAGTTCAGCGTCGAGGTGATCTCACCAGACGTGGGCGGCGGGTTCGGCACCAAGATCATGATGTTCTTTGCCGAGGAAGTGCTCGTTCCGTGGGCAGCCATGCAGCTGCAGCGGGCCGTCAAGTGGACAGAGGACCGCCGCGAGCACTTCATCTCGGCAAACCAGGAGCGCGGGCAATCGCACACGGCGAGGGTGGCCGTGGACGCCGAGGGACGCATCCTGGCCATCGAAGACGTCTTCGTGCACGACACCGGCGCGTACACGCCGTACGGGATGGTCGTGCCGATCATCACCGTCACGCAGCTGCCAGGCCCGTACAAGGTGCCCAACTATCGCTCCGAGTTCAGCGTGGTCTACACGAACACGCCGTGCGTCAGCCCGTACCGCGGCGCGGGTCGGCCACATGCTTGTTTTGTGATGGAGCGGCTCGTCGACCGTATCGCGCGCGAGCTGCGGCTCGAACCGAACGAAGTGCGGCGGCGGAATTTTGTCCAGCCCGAAGACTATCCGTGGGACGTCGGCCTGCCGTTCCAGGACGGCGCGCCCACCAGATACGACAGTGGAGACTACCCCGCCGGTTTAGCCCTCGCGGAGCAGATGATCGATCCAGCGGCTTTCCGTGTGGAGCAAGCCGCCGCGCGCCGCGCCGGTCGATACCTCGGCCTCGGCTTCGCCGCGTACGTCGAGGGCACAGGTATCGGACCTTACGAGGGCGGGCACGTGCGGATAGAACCCAGCGGACAGGTCTTCGCCGCCACTGGCCTGACCAGCCAGGGCCAGGGCCACTACACGAGCTTCGCCCAGATCGTGGCCAACGAGCTTGGCTGCGACCCCACTGACGTGACCGTCGTCACAGGCGACAGCAGCCGCTTCAACTGGGGCGCTGGTACGTACGCATCGCGTGCCCTGGTGACCGCCGGCAATGCGCTTGGCCTCGCGGCGGCCGCCGTTCGCGAGAAGGTGCTGAGGCTTGCCTCGGAGCTACTGGAAGTGCGTGTAGCCGACATCGAGCTACGAGACGGCAAAGCGAGCGTTCGCGGCGCGCCCGGGCGCGAGCTGAGCCTGGGTGCACTGGCGACGGCGTCGAATCCGATCCGCTATGCCTACGGCAAGGAGGCCAGCCAGGCGGCATTGCGCCTGGTGAGGCCCCGTGAGGGCGCGGTCCTGTCCAGCGGCGAGGTGCCTGGTCTCGAGGCGCAGCGCTTCTTCGCCCCTGAGCGCGCTACGTGGGCCAGCGGTCAGCATGCTGCGGTGGTCGAAGTCGACCCAGCCACTGGCGACGTGCGTTTCGTGCGCTACGTCGTCGTGCACGATTGCGGGACGCTCATCAATCCGACCATCGTGGAAGGGCAGATCCACGGCGGTGTCGCGCAGGGCATTGGTGGCGCGCTCTACGAACGGCTGCACTTCGACGATAGTGGGCAACTGGTCAATGCCAGTTTCATGGACTTCCTGATGCCCACCGCGATGGAGATTCCGGACATCGAGGTTGCTCACCTCGAGACGCCGAGCCCGTTGAACCCCCTGGGTGTCAAGGGCGTGGGCGAAGCGGGCACGATCCCGGTCGCGGCGTTGGTGGCCGAAGCGGTCGAGGACGCCCTGGCGCCGTTTGGGGTGCGCATTCAGGAAATGCCTCTCTCGCCAGCGCGCATTCGCGAGCTGATCGCGGCTGGGTCTGCTCAGGCGACGCTGCTGTAGACCGCTTCGGCCGCGTCCACGCCCGAGGAATAGCTCGAGAAACCCTGGCGTCGCAGAGCGCTGTCTAGCGCCATCAGGACCAGCAGCACGTTCGAGCGTTGGGCCGAGTGGCCCATGATGCCGATGCGCCACATGCGGTCCATGTACTCACCCAGGCCGCCCGCGATTTCGAGGTTGAACTCATCGAGCAGCACCTCGCGTACGGCCGCCGCTGAGATCCCGGGCGGCGCCAGCACCGTCGTGACTGGCGTGAGGCGGTGATTGGCATCCGCGAAGAGGCGCAGGCCGAGCGCCTCGAGTCCGGCGCGCAGCGCCCGCGCGTGCTGTCGGTGGCGCGCTAGTCGCGCCGCCAGTCCCTCTTCCTCGATCAGCCGCAGCGACTCGCGCAAGGCGTACACATTCAGGATCGGGGCGGTGTGATGGTAAATGTGCTCGGTGTCCCAGAAGCGCGCGTGCAGCGGCAGATCGAAATACCAGCTCTGTACAGGCGTCTGGCGCTGCTCGATGTAGTACAACGCCCGATCGGTGATCGTGATCGGCGCCAGCCCCGGCGGCGCCGACAGGCATTTCTGAGAGCCGCTGTAGCAAATGTCGATGCCGAGCTCGTCGACGGGCAACAGGGTCCCGCCGAGCGAAGCGACCGCGTCCACCACCAGAAAGCCGTCAACGCTGTGACACGCGTCCGCGAGGCCGGCCAGTGGCTGCTCGACACCCGTCGAGGTTTCTCCATGCACCACCGCCAGCACGCGGGCCTTATGCTGCAGCACCGCGTGCAGCAATTGCTGGGCGTCGATCGGCTGACCCCACGGCGAGTCGACCACGACCACCTCAACCCCTGGCAGGCGGCGAGCGATGCCCAGCAGGCGGTCGGCAAAGAACCCACTGCGACCGATCACGAGCGTGTCGCCTGGCTGCAGCAGGTTGATTAGCGAGGCTTCCATCGCGCTGCCGCCAGTTGCCGGTAAGGCGAACGTGGCGGTGTTCCTGGTCTCGAACACCGTGCGCAGCAGCCGCGCAGTGTCCTCCATGATGGCCAGGAAGGCCGGATCCTTGTGTCCAAGCAAAGGCATGGCCAACGCCCGAGCCACGCGCGGCGGAAGATTGCTGGGGCCGGGCGCCATCAGGACCCGCTGCGGTGAGTCGGGCGGTTCGACCACCGCACGGTCCGTGGGGGCCTTTATCCGGGTCGCCACGGATGTTCCAATCATGAGCGAGTGCAAGTTCCGCGCCCGCGGCGGGATTGGCAGCTAAACTAAGCTATGGCGATCCAGGAGGAGGGACTGCAGCGGGCGACCGGGCGTCCGTGGCTGCCCGCTGCGTTGGCCGCGGGTTCCGGGTTCGTCGTCGTCGGACTGCTGGTGTTGCTGTGGTTCGGGCTGCAGCAAAAGGAGATCGCCGGCACCAAAGTCGTGAACGTGCCGTTCACGAATGCGCCCGAATTCTCGCTCGGACTGTTCGATGGCACGACGTTCAAGCTCTCGGACAGTCTGGCCAGCGGTAAGCCGGTGGTCGTGAACTTCTGGGCATCGTGGTGCGGCCCGTGCGCCGATGAAGCGCCCGCCCTGGAGGCGGCGTTTCGTCGCAACGGCGATCGCTTCACGTTCATCGGCGTCAACGTGCAAGACACCGATGCCGATGCGCAGGCGTTCCTGCGCAAGTACGGCGTGAGCTACCTGAACGGCTCAGGGAACGCGGGGCCTATCTCCATCCAGTACGGCATGCGCGGCGTGCCTGAGACGTACTTCATTGCGCCGGACGGGCGGCTCGTGCGCAAGTGGAACGCCCTGACCGCCGCCGATCTGGACCAGTTCCTGACCGAGCTGCAGCGTGCCAGCGCCCGCGCTGGCTGAACCGCTGCTGGTCGTCCTGCGATGGCTGCACGCAATGGCGGCAATCGTCTTTATCGGCTGGACCGCCGTGCTGCTGCTGGATGGCCAGCCAGGTGGGGATGCGGGCCGCGCTCGGCAGCGCTTCAAAGAGTTGACCGAGTTGACGATGATCGTGTTCCTCGCGACTGGGGCGGTGCTGAGCGTGGATCGGCTTGGCCGCGGCGCGGGTGGCGTGTACGCTGGGGTCCTCGCGCTCAAAGTGTTATGTGCGGTGGTCGCGTATCAATATGCCTTCCGGTGGCGGCGGGTGGGACTACCGGTCGGTGGGTTGGACGGTCGCATCGTGCTCATCTTTGGCGCCGCCAGCGTGTTGCTGGCGGCCATTTTGAAGGGGGTGTTCGACAGTGGCGTCCGTAGCGCACTCTAGTTCGTCGGGCTCGCTGCTGGGGGGTTCGAACCTGAAATTCTTCGTCGCTGGCGGGGTCATCGCCCTGGCAGTGGCCTACTTGGTGATCATGGGCTTGCAGGGGACGACGGTCTACTTCCTGACCGTGAGCGAGCTACAAGCCAAAGGACCGGCCGCCCAGAATCAGCTGTACCGCGTCTCGGGCATGCTCGTGCCTGGAACGCTGTCGCGCGAGAGCAGCGGGCTGGGCATCCATTTCCAGATTGCCGACGATGCGTCCTCGCCGCTCGCGGTGGTCTATCGCGGTGGCCAGGTGCCCGACATCATGGGCGACAACATCGAGATCGTCGCAGAGGGCAAGTTGGACTCGCAGGGCACGTTCACCGCGAGCACGGTCCTCGCGAAGTGCCCGTCCAGATTGGAGAACGCCCCGCCCGAAGAGCACGACTACGGCGCGAGCGGTTAGGTGGCTTCGCTAGGCCAGATCTGCATCGTGGGCGCGTTCGCGCTCGCGCTGTACGCAATCGCGAGCTCCGTCGTCGGCATGCGCTGGCGCAACGGTGAGCTGGTGGCCAGCGGCCAGAACGCCGCGTGGGCCGTGTGCGGGCTCATTACCGCCGCGTCGCTGACGCTGCTCCTGGCGTTCGCCGTGCACGACTTCTCGCTTCGCTACGTGTGGGAGCACTCGAGCCGCGCCATGCCGCTCGACCTCGTCCTGGCCGCCTTCTACAGCGGGCAACAGGGATCGCTGCTGTATTGGGCCTGGACGCTGTCGATCTTCACTGCAATCGTCCTGTGGCAACAGCGCCATCCAGGACCACATCGCGTGTTCATGCCATACGTCATCGCCGTGTTGATGCTGATCGAAGGCTTCATGACGTTGCTCCTGGGCTTCGTTGCCACGCCGTTCGAAGCGTTGCCCAGACCACCCGCCAATGGGGTGGGCCTGAATCCCTTGCTCTATGACGAGGGGATGCGCATCCACCCACCGATGCTCCTGGCGGGTCTGATGAGCTGGAGCGTTCCGTTTGCGTTCGCGATCGCTGCGCTGGCGTCGGGCAGGCTGGGCAATGAATGGGTCGCCGTGTCGCGTCGGTACGCGATGGTGGCGTGGCTGATCCTCGGCCTGGGCAACGTACTGGGCGCCTGGTGGGCGTACCACGTTCTCGGCTGGGGCGGCTTCTGGGGCTGGGACCCCGTCGAAAATGTGGCGATCATGCCGTGGCTGGTCGGAACAGCGTTCATCCACAGCGTGCAGATGCAGGAACGCCGCGGCATGCTCAAGGGCTGGAACCTGGCGCTGATCATGGTCGCGTTCTTCCTGAGCATCTTCGGCACGTTCGTGGTGCGCAGTGGCATCCTGGCATCGGTCCACGCGTTTGCGTTGTCCGCCATCGGCCCGTACTTCCTGACGTTCCTGGCGCTGGTGATCGTCGGCTCGCTCGGCCTGCTGTTCTGGCGGTTGCCGCAGCTGCGCGCCGACAATCAGTTGGACGCGCTGCTGTCGCGCGAAGCGAGCTTCCTGCTCAACAACCTGCTGCTCCTCGGCATCACATTCGCCATCTTCTGGGGCACGATCTACCCGTTGGTCGCCGAGGCCATAGCCGACCAGAAGGTCAGCGTTGGACCGCCGTTCTTCAAGCAGGTCGTCGGGCCACTGTTCGGTGGATTGTTGCTGCTGATGGGCATTGGCCCGCTGATGCCGTGGCGCCGCGCCTCACGCGAGAACTTGCAGCACAACTTCTTGATCCCTGCCTCAGGCGCTGTGCTCGGACTGGCACTCTTCTTCGTGTTCGGCATTCGCGACCGCTTCGCGTTGATCGGCTTCGGTCTGTGCCTGTTCGTGTTGGGCACCGTCGTCCAGGAGTTCGCGCGTGGTGCCCTCGCTCGCCACACCGCGACGGGTGAGCACATCCTGGCAGCCCTTGGTGGGCTGATCCGACGCAACAACCGCCGTTATGGTGGCTATGTCGTCCATCTCGGCATCCTCTTGATCGGCGCTGGCGCGGTCGGCTCGCAGGCGTACCAGCTGGAGACCCAGGCCACGCTGGCGCCGGGCCAGAGCGTCCAGCTGGGTAGCTACACCATCGTTGCGCATGGGCTGCTGACGACCACGCCACCTGGTGTCCGCATCGTAGATGCGCCGCTGGCGGTCAACGGCGAGGAATTGCACCCTCAGAAGCAGGTCTTCGACAACTTCCCCAATCAGCCGAGCACCAAAGTGGGCCTGCGCTCCACGCCGTTTGAAGACCTGTACGTGGTGCTCGCCGGCTGGGACGGCGACGGGGCGAACGCGAACGTGAGCGTCGCGGTCTTCGTCAATCCGCTTGTCAGCTGGATCTGGACGGGTGGGCTGCTGCTTCTGCTGGGCACGCTCATCACGCTCTGGCCTGCGCCGCAAGTGCTCGCGCGCACGGCAGCGGCACGGGCACCGCGCGGTGCCGTCGCCACACCTTCGTAGGTATGCTGGCGCGATTGGTCGTTGCGCTCGCGCTCGCGCTGTGGCTGTGGCCAGCGCTGGCGACCGCGGACGCCCTCGACGATGGCGTGCGACGGCTGGGGCTGCAGTTGCAGTGTCCCGTGTGCGAGGGACAGAACGTGGCCGATTCGAATTCTGGCCTCGCCAAGGACATGCGCACACTGATCCGTGCACGACTGGCCGCGGGCGTCCCCGATCAACAGATCCTCGACGAGTTCGTGGCCAGCTATGGCGACAGCATCCTGACCGAGCCGCCCAAGCGGGGCATCTCACTGGGTGTGTGGATCGGGCCTGCCGTCGGCCTGACAATTGGCGTGCTCATCGTGGCCGTCCTGTTGCTGTCGTGGCGTCGCCCGCGGCGCTCCAGCGCCAGTACGCTCGCCTCGCTCGATCCAGACGTGGCCGACGAGTTTCAGCGTTTCCGCGGCGAGCTCGGTCGGTGAGCGAGTTCCTGCCGGCGCTGATCGGCATCGTGCTGGTGGCTTGCGCGGCCGGGTTCACGCTCTTGCCGCTGGCGCGCGGCACACGTACCGCACCCCTGCGCGTCGACGCACCGGTGAACGATCGCTCGGTCATCTATCGGCAAGTGCTGGAGATGGAGTTCGACTATCAGGTTGGCAAGCTCTCGGCGGATGACTTCCACCAGCTGTCGGCGCAGCTCCTGGGCGAGGCGGGCGAGTTGATGCGAGCCGAGCGTGGCGATATCGGCGAGCTCGACGACGAGATCGAGCGCGAGATCTCCGCCGCCCGCGCCGCGTTCGCGGCCGCGCGCCGTACCAGCAGTCGCAAACGCGCCGCGGGCACACCTCGATGAAGTCCCTCGTCGCCCTGTTCGCGGCGCTGCTCATCGCACTCGTACCGGCGGTTGCCTTCGCCGATCCGAAGGACGGCAGCGTCATCGGGCACGTTGTGAACAAGACCAGCGGCGGTGGCTCCACCGGCGGTGTCCCGGTGGCGCTGATCTCGTTCGGCCGCAAGGAGCAAGCGCCGCTCGGCAGGATGGTGACGACTGCCGATGCCGATGGCGGGTACTCGTTTGCTGGTGTCGACCGTGACCCGAACATCATCTACCTGGTGGTCGCGCAATACAGCAACATCAGCTACCCGAGCGAAGCGCCATTCCAGATTCTCGAACCCAGTGTCGAATTCGACGTGCCGGTGTATGAATCGACGTCGGCCGACGACGCGCTGCAGTTCGAACGGCTCAACCTGCTGGTGCTCGGGGCGGATCAGGGCAGCTTGCAGTTCATGCAGATGGGCGCCATCGTCAATAACGGCGATCGCACGTTCGTGGCCGCCAATCCACAAGACCAACAGCTTGCTCGAGCGGTGAAGTTTGCGCTGCCGCGCGGCGCCCTGGGGGCGCAAATGCAATCCGGGTTCGACCAGCAGGATGTCATCCCGGGCATCGGCGGCATCCAGGTCACCACGCCGCTGCTGCCAGGTCGGCACGAGTTCGCGCTCTCCTTCCAGTTGCCCTACAACGGCTCGAGTGCCGACGTGTCGCTGCAAATGCCCTATCCGACCGCCGCCTACAGCGTGTACCTGCCGAATACCGGCTTGCGGCTCGATACCAGCGCGCTGACCTCGGGTGGCAACGCGGTCCTGGGTGGCCAGCAGTACGCGCTCTACAGCGCGTCCAACCTGCCCAAAGCGACCATCGTCGCGGGCAGCGTCACGGGCCTGGCCGCTACGCCCGGGAGCCTTGGCCCGACGCAGCTGGCATTGATCAGCCTGGGCGTGGTGCTGTTCGTGCTCGGCGGCGGGGTCGTTGTTCTGGGTGCCCGAGGGCGGCCCGCGGCCGCTCGACCCGCGACGGCCGATGTAGCTTCCCTGGAGCAGGAGCGGCTCGAGCTCGTGGTGCGGCTGGCGGCGCTCGACGAGCGCTACGCGGCGGGCTCGGTCAAACAAGGCGATTACGAGCTGGAGCGAACGCGCGGCAAACAGCGACTGCGTGAGCTGCTGCTGCTCCAGCGTCAGGAGAGCACGACCTCCTGAGAGGGCTCGCCCTCGCCGCCGAGAACCTGACCGCGCGCTACCCTGGCCAATCCGCGGCGACGCCTGCGCTGCTCGATGTGTCTCTGGAGGTCGCGGCGGGCGAGCGGCTGCTGCTGCTGGGACCCAACGGCGCTGGTAAATCCACGTTCATCCGCGTGTTCGCCGGCCTGATGCGACCCACTCATGGTCAGGCCCTGGTGAACGGCGTGCTGCCGCGCCGCGCCCGTGGGCTCGTCGGCGTGGTGAGTCACGCTACCTACCTGTACGACGAGCTCACCGCACTGGAGAACCTGCGGTTCTATGGTGAGCTCTACGACGTCGATGCCCCCGTTCAGCGAGCTTCGGAGCTGCTGCATGAGGTTGGCCTTGCCGAGCTGGCTCACGAACGCGTCGGGCGTCTGTCGCGCGGGCAGCAACAACGGGTGACCATCGCTCGCGCACTGCTGCACGACCCCGCGCTGTTGCTGCTCGACGAGCCCGATACTGGGCTCGACCTGGCTGCATTCGGCCTGCTGGAAGCGCTCACTACGCGCGCCGGCCACGCGGTGGTGCTGACCACGCACAACCTGTCGGCGGGACTGCGGCTCGGGACGCGGGTCGCGGTGCTGGCAAGGGGCCACATCGTCCACACGCAGCCCACCGTGTCCGCCGCTGATGCGCCGGCGCTATCTGAGCTGCTGCAGCGGCTCGCGATCGCATGAGTCGGTTTGGTCGCCAGGTTCGAACACTGATCTGGAAGGAGCTGCTGGTCGAGGCACGTGCGCGGGAGACGGTGCTCGCGGGCGCCGTGTTCGCGCTGCTGGTGCTGGTCATCTTCAACTTCGCGTTCGATCTGCGGGTGGAGAGCGCGGGCGCGGTCGCGCCAGGCGTCTTGTGGGTCACGGTGACGTTTGCGGGCCAGCTGAGTCTGGGGCGCTCGTTTGCCCGTGAGCGGGACCGCCGCACACTCGACGGACTCATGCTGGCGCCGGTGGACCGCTCCGCGTTGTATCTGGCAAAGGTTGTTGCCAGCCTGGTCTCCATGCTGGGCGTCGAGGTCATCGCGGTGCCCGCCTTTGTGGCGCTGTTCAACGTGCGCGTGGACCTCGGCCTGTTGGCTGTTGCGCTTCTGCTGGGCACGGTTGGCCTCGCTGGCGTGGGCACCCTGTTCGCCGCGATGGCCGCGCATACGCGCGCCCGCGAAGTCCTGCTGCCGTTGCTGCTGTTTCCGGTGCAGGTGCCCGTGATCCTGGCCACGGTGAAGTCGACTGGCGCAGCGATACGCGTGGCCGGCCTGGAGCCACCCGAGATCGGCAACTGGCTAGGCCTGCTCGTGGCCTTTGACGCCCTGTTCCTGGGCCTGAGCGTGCTGCTGTTCGACTACGCCATCGAAGAGGACTGAACCCGTACCCTTTCAGCTGTGCGCCTGAGCAAGGTCACGGGGCTGCCGGTCGTCGATACGCATGTGGCGCGGCAGGCGGGCGTCGTGTCCGACGTCCTGTTGGACTTACAGGCGGGTCGGGTGGCTGTCCTGAATGTCCAGCACGCTGATGGCTGGCTCGTGCAGCGGATCCCCGCCGAGTACATCTACCGCCTCGGGCCGCACACCGTGCTGGTATCCGACACCCTCGCTGTGGATCTTGGCCCACCGCTGCCCGACCAGCGCTGGTTTCCGCTCGAGTCGCTGCTCGGGCTCGAGGTGCTCACCGAAGGCGGCGAGCGTGTTGGCCACATCGCCGACGCCGAGCTGGACGCTCAGACGCTAGTCGTCAAGGCGTACTTGCTGAAGGAAGCCGGGGGTGTGTGGCGAAGGCGCGGGCGCGTCCACCCCGACGAGGTGGTGACCTACAGTCCGGAGCTGATGATCGTCAGGGAGCGGAAACCAGCAGCGCGCCAAGAACCGAGCTGATCGTGTTGCGATCGAAGCCGATCACGGCCGTCACATCGCTGCCCGAAAGCCGCAGCTCGGTCGCGCTGAGCGGCGTCATGAGCGCCTGCCGCGTGTCGGAGTCTTCCTCCGTCGCGGCGGTGGGGAAGCGCGCCCGAAGACCGCGTTTGTAGGCGCTGAAGAACGAGCTGGCCGCGGACTCGGACTCCCAGGTGGTCTTGAGCACAATGGTGTCCTGACCACCCTTCTCGAGCAGCTGCCAGCGGTCACCTGCCCAACCTGCCGCCACGTTGCTTGCCTCCACGCGGTCGCCGTACTGCTCGAGCAGTACCCGCAGATCGAGCTCGCCCAGCACGCCATTCCCGACCTGCCGCCACTCGGGCCCGAGCGCGTCGGCGAGCGCGGGTAGGGACACATCGACCGGTCGGATGCCAAGGCGGTACTTGTCTGGATGCAGGATCTCCGCGGTCGATTGCGGCGGGCTCTTCAGCAGCGCGTCGACGGCCGCGTAGCTGTTGCGCGCGTTGCGATAGGTCTCGCGTACGAACCGCACGCCGTCGAGGTACGGAAACAGCAGCTCTGTTCGGACCACGAGCGGCACTTGCGCCAGGCCGTCGTCACCGCCGACGAGGCCCTGCGCCAGCTCCTGCTTGTCTTCGGTGGTGAGGTTGCCGGCGGCCCAGATGTTCTGCAGCATGACCGCGTCGCCTTCGATCACCGCGTGCGCCGCGAGTGAGCGATCGTTGCTCGTCGGGTGCTTGGGCGCCAGTTGATTCAGGTCAAAATTCTGATCCTGGAGCGCGTGGTTGAATTCGTGCGCGTAGGTGATCTTGTCGGCCGCGCCGAACCTGCCGCCGCCGCCGATCACGAACATGAGCTTGTCGTCGGGGTCATAAATGCCGACGATCTGCTGCTGATAGAGCTTGAGCTGGATTTGCACCAGGTCTTCGGTCGGCTTGAGAAGCCCGAGTGCCACCATCGACTTCTGATCTGACTCGCGTTCACTGGGCAGGTAATCGCGCTCGAAGCTCTGCAGCAGGTACTGCTGGAGCGCCTCGTCATCGAGCACCCGCAGCTCGACGGGCGTGGTCGGCTGCAAACCACGGATCTGGCTCACCTGTGACTCGATGGCCCGCAGCGTCGCTGGGTCAGGACCGCTCGTGTCCTGGGCGAAGGCCGCCCCTGGTACGACAAATGTGAGCAGGAGAGCGGCGGCAGCCAGCAAACGCGGCAGGATCATGGCGACGCGAAGGCTAAGGCTTGGCGGCTTCGTCGCGCCAGTTTGTGAGTTGCGATTCCGGTTGAGAAGCCGCCAGTTCCCCTCGCCCTCTGGGAGAGGGGTCAGGGGTGAGGGTGCGTGCCGGCTGTGACGCCGCCCTCACCCGCGCTCCGCGCGACCTCTCCCAGAGGGAGAGGTGATGGCGTCTTTCGGCCCGGTCAGCGCCAGAAACGCCTGCTCCAGGCTGCGGCTTCCGGCGCGCAGCTCGGTCAACAGTGCGCCTTGCTCGGCCAGCCACGTCGCCAATTGCGCAATGCGAGCTGGAGAGGGCTCGACCCGCAACACTAGCGTGCCGTCGTTCTCGCGCTCGACCGCGCTGCGCGGCAGGCCCAGCCCCAGTGCGACGTCTGCCTCGTCGACCGCAGGCTCGGTCGCAAAGCGGATCTCCTGCGCGACCGCGTGCCGCAACCGCGCCGGCGAGTCCAGCGCCACCAGTCGTCCACGATCGACAATCGCTACTCGATTGGCCAACTGCTCGGCCTCGTCCATGAAATGCGTGGTCAGCAGCACCGTCGTACCGCGGTCACGGAGCGAGCGAATCACGCCCCAGGTGTTGCGTCGGCCTTGCGGGTCCATGGCCGCGGTCGGCTCGTCGAGGAACACCAGGCCTGGCCGACCGACCAACGCCAGGCCGAGGCTCAAGCGCTGCCGCTGTCCGCCAGACAGCTGCCGAAAGCGCGTGTTCGCGACGTCGTCGAGCTCGAGCTGGCGCAAGAGCAGCTCGGGGTCCTCTGGCCGTGGGTAGAAGGCGGCGAAGAGCTTTAATGCTTCGCGCGCGGTGATCTGTGGAAACAGGCCGCCCTGCTGCAACATCAGGCCGATGCGCGGCTTCAAGGCGCTGCCTTCTCGAATCGGGTCCAGACCCAGCACCCGAACCATGCCCTGGTCGGGCCGCCGGTAGCCTTCGAGGATCTCGACGGTCGTGGTCTTACCCGCGCCATTGGGACCGAGCAGGGCGAAGACCTCGCCGGGCTGGACCGCGAAGCTCAGGCCATCGACCACGCAGCGGTCGCCGTAGCGTTTGACCAGGTTATGAACTTCGACGGCGACTGAATCAGTCACAATGAGGCTGTCCGTGTTCGACTCTGTTGAAAGCTGGCTGCCCGCCGCCAACGCGGCGCTGATTGTGATCAGCGGTGTCTGCCTCAGCTTCGGCTACTTCTTCATCAAGACGCACCGAATCACCTGGCACCGACGCAGCATGATCACTGCATCCATCTTCGCTGCTGCGTTCGTGCTGGTCTACGTCACGCGGTGGGCGCTGCTGGGCAGCAAGGGCTATGACGGCGATGGCGTCTCGCGCGTGGTGTATTTCGCGGTGTTGATCTCCCACACAGCGATCGCCGTCGCGGTGGCTCCGTTAGCGTATGTCACTCTGCGGCGTGCGCTGGGCGGCCGGTTTCAGAAGCACCGCCAGATTGCGCGGGTCACGCTGCCGATGTGGATCTATACCGCCGTCACCGGCTGGCTGGTGTACGCGATGCTCTACCACGCTCTGTGACCGCTCTGTCAGGTCCTCGGCGCATGCGCCGCTCGCGTGAGTTCGAGCAGCTTTGGCGCGCCGCTACGCGGCGAGGGGCGGAGCCCCTCGCCCGAAGGGCGTTCCAAAGTAGCTAACGAGGAGGACTGAGCGCATCGAGCTCGCGGTCGATGCGTTCCTCCTCACGCTCCTCGTGGTTCATGTACGCCACGAGGAGCAGCATCAGGATCGCCGCGAAGAGAATGTCGCCGGGAATCCACATGATGAGCCCGGCCAGCTGCTGGTCGAAGGCGGGATCGATCCCGTAAACGGCGGCTGACGTGACGTACAGCGAGTACAGGGGCGCATGCGACAGGGTGATGCCCGCGCCGAGGAGCGTGTTGGGCATCCAGCCCAGGAACGTGTAGGCCATCCGCCCGGGGTAGCCCAGTGGACTGGGCAGCGGCGCTGCGCCGATGACCGGCCACCAGAACAGGATCGCCGTCAGGAAGAACGTCAGGTGCTCGAAGTAGTGCGCCCAGAGATTGTCGAGCGCCCACTGGTAGGCCAGCGGCTGGTGCCATGCCCACTGTGTGACGACGAAAATCACCCCCGCAACGAAAGGTTTGCCGAGCCAGTACATGCCTGAGCGAAAGGCGCCCGGCTGGCCCACGAGACCGCCGACGGCTGCGCGGTAGCGCGGTGGCAGCGCCCACATCAGCACTGGCATCGAGTTCGACAGCAGCAGCAGCGGCGCGGCGACCAGCGTCAGCAACAGGTGCTGCACCATGTGCACCGAGAACAACTGCTCGCCCACCGCGTGTAGCGGCGACAGCAGCGCCACCAGCAGCGCCGCGTAGCCGAGGATGAAGTACGTCGCGCGGGTCTGGTACGCACCATCCAGCCGATGGCGTCGTGCGAACCTGCGGTAGCCCACGCCGTAGGCCAGTCCGAGGCCGATGAGCGGCAGGACGAGAAAAGGGTCAGTCTGGAGCTCAAAGAGCGTAGAGGGTTGCGTACAGCGCCAGCCAGACGACGTCCACGAAGTGCCAGTACAGCACCGAGCCCTCGACGCCGAAGTGGCTCCGAGATGAGAAGTGACCCATGAAGGCCCGTATCAACACGCCGATGAGGACGGTCACCCCCGCGGTCACGTGCAAGCCGTGCAGGCCCGTGAGTGAGAAGAAGACCGTGCCGTAGATGCCTGAGGAGATGCTGAAGCCCTCATGGAAGATCAGCTGGGTGTACTCGTAGGCCTGCCCGGCCAGGAACCCAGCGCCGAGCAGGATCGTGACGATCAGCCAACCCTGGAAGGCATCGCGATCGTCGCGGCGGATCGCGGTCTGCGCGTTGTGGGCGGTGAAGCCGCTCGCAACGAGCACGACGGTGAGGATGACGGGGAGGGGAAACGCAGGTACACGCTCGAAGCCCGGCGGCAGGCCGGCCGGGTTGGGCCACTCGGGCGCGAGGATGCGGTTGTAGAAGTACTGGGCGAAGAACGCTCCGAACATGACCGCTTCGGAGACGATGAACAGGACGATGCCCAGGTACTCGTTGGACCAGCCGGCCTCGTCGACCTCGGGGTGGTGCGCGGGAGCGTACGCGGTCGAGCCGCCGCTCAGGGCGCCAGCGCGCGCGCTCATGAAGTGAGGATACCTTTCGTTTTCATCGGAGGACGGCCCTGAGGGCGGTGACGAAGTCGTCGGCAGTGGCGTCCTGGCCATCGAGGTACCCGCGCACCTGACCGCGTGGGTCGATCAGCACCACGCGCGTGCTGTGGGTCAACTCGGTACCGCCCGGCGCGGGTGCGCCCGCCGCTGGACGCGGCGGTTTGGTCGCCACCTTGAAGCCCGTGACCACGTCGTAGACCTGGTCCCAGTCGCCGGTCAAGAAGCGCCACGCGGCGGGGTCGGCCTTGAGCTGCTGCGCGTACTCGGCGAGCACCGTGGGCGTGTCGTGCTCGGGATCGACGCTGAGCGACACCAGCACCGCCCTGGAGCCGAGAAGACCAGCATCGGCCAGCTTGCGCTGGGTCTGGGCGAAGGTGGCGCTGAGCAGTGGACAGGCGTCGGTGCAGTGCGTGTAGACGAAGTCGAGCAAGACTGCGCGGCCCTGCAAGGCGTCTGACGTGAACGTGGCGCCCGTCTGATCCAGCAGTGAGAACGAGGGCGCGCTGCCATACACATCCGGCGGCGGCGAGCTCTGCTGACAGGCCACCAGACCGCACAGCAGGAGGCCGAGACCGCAAGTGGCGAAGCGCGCGGACAAGGTCACTCGCGGTGCCCGTGCGCGGCGCGCTCTTCCAGGAGCCCGATACGTATCCAGCCAATCGCGCCAATCAGCATCCACACCAGACCCACCACGGCGATGACCACGTTGGTAATCACGCCCAGCAGCACGATGCAGAATCCCACGCCGAGCACGAAGGGCGCGATGCTGGCGCTGGGCATGTGCAATCCGGCCAACGCCGCGTGGTCTTCTTCGACCAACGCCTGCTGCTCCTCGACGGGCACTAGCGCGCTGCTGACCTCACGTTCGAAGCCGATCGGCCGCGTCATCGCCAGGAGTGGTTCGGGCGCTATCCGCCGCAGCGCGCGACTTTCGCCCTCCGCGGCACCGGGCAGCGGCTCGGTCGGAAAGTCGGCTGGCAGGAGCCCAGCCCGCCGCAGGTCCTCCTCAGGCGCGTAAATCAGCTCGCCCGTCAGCATGCGTGTCGAGAAGACTTCGCGCTCACCCGTTTCGAGATTGACGACCGGCACACCAGCGGGGATCTCGGGGAAGTACCACTTGCCGTAAATCGGCACTTTGGCGGCCTTCAGCTTGGCGGTGTCGATCCCGTGCTGGGCGGCCCACGTGAGCGCCTTGGCGTCCAGAACCATCCTAGTAGCCTCCCACCACGCGATCGACCGCCATCGAGATGAACAGCAGGAACAGGTACAGCATCGAATACAGGTACAGGTGCCGCGCTGCCTGGCGTGTGCCGACCCGCCACAGGCGCACCGCGTAGCCGATGAAAATCGCGCCCAGGACGACGGCGGCGCCGAAATACGGCAAGCCCATCAGCCCGAACGGCGACAGCAGCAGCGTCAACGCCACGAGCTGGATCGAGTACAGGGCGATCTGGCGGCGTGTCTCCACCTCGCCGCGCACCACTGGCAACATCGGCACACTGGCGCGCTCGTAGTGCTGGCGAATCAGCAGCGACAAAGCCCAGAAGTGAGGCGGTGTCCAGAAGAAGATGATCGCGAACAGGTACCAGGCGGTCAGCGTGCCGATCTCGTTGGTGACCGCGGCCCAACCAACCATCGGGGGGATAGCGCCTGCCGCGCCGCCGATCACGATGTTGCTGGGCGTCGAGCGCTTCAGCCACAAGGTGTAAATGAACACGTATCCGAGCAGCCCCAGCAGCGACAGCACCGTTGCAATCAGATTCACGAAAAGCAGCAGCACTACTGTCGCGAGTATGGCCAGGCAGATGCCGAACCACAGCGCATCGCGCGGTGGGATCACCCCAGACGGGATCGGTCGCCAGGCGGTGCGGCCCATCAGCGTATCGATGTCGCGATCGACGTAGTGGTTGATCGCGCCGGCTCCGCCAGCCATCAGCGCCCCGCCAACTAGGGTCGCGATCAGCAGGTCCAGCCGCGGCATCCCGCGCGCGGCAATAACCATTGCGCACGCTGTTGTCGCCAGCAGCAGTGACATCACCTTGGGCTTGGTCAGCTGCACATAGGCAGTGAGGAGCCGCCGTGATGGCAGCGCCAGCTCGGGCCACGATCGATGGCTCACGATCGCCACACCCACCGCGGTCGACCACATCGCCAGCGATCCGATGGCGTGCAGCGCCTGCGGTATGCCTGGCGCAGCGATGGACGCTGCTACGATCCCGAAGGCGCCCTGCGACAGTGTGACGCCGGCGAGTCCGAACGACAGGCGGCGGAGCATCCGCGGCTGG
>WNGA01000623.1_pt1 | contig 53486 bp, 53 predicted proteins | sample 5400061 | NCBI WGS metagenome assembly WNGA01 (sample SAMN13153366, study PRJNA577476) | soil metagenome | isolation source: 100 cm soil or saprolite under grassland replicate 2 | place: USA:California | collected 2016-06-15
GAAGTAAGCACAATATATTTTGCTCCTGATTGTTCAAATAAATTCGCCCATTCATCAGGGTTAAATAATTCGGCTTTAAATTGTTTTGCAAAATCGTAATAAGAAGTATTGCCAAACTTTTCTTTTTGATATTTTATTGGTTGCACTGTCGCCGCTTTGTAAACGGTTTTGATACCATTCTGCATAACTTCCTTTCGGCGAATAGGCGGGCACAGAATATACGCCCCAATGAATAAAAATGCCAAACTTGGCATCCTTATACCATTGCGGCACAGGCCGGCTGTCAAGACTTGCCCATGAAGGCGTATAGTTTTGTGCATGTAAAAACAGTGTGATGAATACAGCATAAAAAAGCAGTAATAATTTTCTCATGAGGTTGATATGATGTTTATCAAATGAAATGGTGAGGCAGACGGCGGGAAAATAAAAAAGGTTTTTGAATTAGCAAGTAATGAAGAAAAATATTTTGGTACAAGCTGAAGATTTAATGGCATCGTCCCTTGTGTCACTCCCTTATACAGTTGAAGCTTTATTCATCACCACATGTCCCTAAGATAAGCATGTTCAAAATATTATTCTTTACTCATTGTCTTTACTATAAAAATTCCGGAAGGACAAAAAATATTTTTTGCGAAAACATGAAGCTTTTATACAACTACTAAATATGAAAGAGATAATAGTGATAAAAAACCCGGCAACTGAAAAAAATATTTACCATATAAATATTTGTCTGTTGCAAAGCAAAAATTTGCACAGCATCAATATGTCAGGTTTAGCAAAAGGAATTTATTATTTACAACTGATAACAGATAAAGAAACAAGGATGGCAAAGCTTGTTAAAGAGTAACTGAAAAAATTTTTTCGAAAAAAAAGTGTACACTAAGTCCACTTTTTTTATGCCTGTAAATATCGGCGAATAATAAACTGACTGTACAAGAGAGTGACACAACAGAAGCTTAATAGTAATTCAAAAGTTAAGTCCATTAACAATACTATTTCTAAGAATAGAAAAAATTTACTGCACAAGATTATTTAAATAATTTGTCAGTTTATTTATTGCAGCAGCATCAATAGTAATTTGTTCCTGTGCTTCTTTCCATTTGCGTTGCTCAATGGCTTCACGAATACCGGGCATTGTCTTAACCCCATAGCCTGTATAAAAACCGGGTGCATAAATTGAATGCCTGTACCAATTTCTTCGCGGCAAACCATTTGGCAATAACAATTGTTGTTCTGCCTTGTACAATGCTTTGTTGAATGCATCAATATTATTTTGTGCAGTAAGCGTTTTACTCCATTTATTCCATAAGCTATCTGTAGCTTTTTGCAATGCTGATAATGCATTTTGCAAAGATGAAAAATCAAGATAAGGCACTTCATCTTTTGGTTTAGGTGAGTGCATATGCAAAGCAGTATCAGCAGCAAGATTATACTCATTGTTTTTAATAATTTCATTTTCTGTTTTAGTACTTTCACGCATGTCATTTGTCAGGTTTATCAATTCTGTTGTATAACCGTTGATGATCTTATATAAATTGCGGAAATCAAAAGGCAGCACATCAGCTTCAGCCATACGCAAAGCCGCATGCCCTGCAGTTTTCGAGAGTGTTACACCATATTCAAATGAGGGATCTTTAAAGCGGCGATAATCATCATACGAATCATAAATGGAATGATACTCTCCGCCATTGTCTTCTCCTCCAAAGCCAAGATTTAATGCAGGCACTGCAAGATGCTGAATAAAAGGAGAGTAATCGGAGCCACTGCCCAAAGCACCGAGCGCAATTCCTTTCTTTTCCATAGCGTCCTTTTTATCTTTTATTGCGGATGCATTTACAATTTGCTGTGCCTTTAATCTTTGAAGCACGCTCACATTTGTTTGCGGATCGGTCACATCGTTTGACACTTCTGTCATAAATGTTTCCAATGCATGTGAACCTCCAGCGCCAAGAAATCCTCTTCCATTCGCATCTGAATTAATATATAGAACTGCTTTTTGCTGAAGCTCTGTTGCATGATCTTCTACCCATTCAGTAGAACCAATTAAAGCAGGCTCTTCACCATCCCATGCACAGTACACAATAGTACGTTTGGGTTTCCATCCTGTTTTCAATAGTTCGCCTATTGATTTTGCTTCTTCAAGCAAAGCAGCCTGGCCACTGATTGGATCATTCGCTCCATTCACCCATGCATCATGATGATTACCACGTATCACCCATTCATCAGGATATTGAGAACCTTTTATCGTTGCAATTACGTCGTAGCATGGAACAAGATTCCAATTGAATTCAAGTTTCAAATGCACTTTTGTTTTGCCAGGACCAATATGATAAGTGAATGGCAAAGAGCCGCGCCAATCGTCAGGAGCAACAGGACCTTCCAACGCCTGCAATAAAGGTTGTGCATCATGATAGCTGATTGGCAGCACGGGTATCTTCAAAAGATTTGGTGCTTCATTATGGTTGGCAATCCGCTGTGCATTTGCAGTAGCCCCGACATTCGGAGTTAAAGGATCACCTGGATATGTAGGCATATCCATTACAGAACCACGCTGCACACCATATTCATTTTTAAATGCGCCTTTTGGATAAACATCACCCTGGTAATAACCATCATCTTTGGGATCAGAATAAATGATGCAACCAATTGCCCCATGTTCCTGTGCCACTTTTGGTTTTATACCACGCCAGCTATGTCCATATTTTGCAATCACAATTTTTCCTTTCACATCAATGCCCATTCTTTCAAGAATATCATAATCTTCAGGCACACCATAATTCACAAAAATCAATTCACTTGTTACATCACCATCTGCACTGAACGCATTGTAAGTGGGTAATTGATCTGCCTGCCCTGATGTGGCATCTTCTTTCAATGCAGGTTCTTTCAGCACTGCTTTGTAAGTTGTTGGCGAAATCATTTCCAGCACTCTTATTTTGGGTGTTGGAAATAATACACGGTATGTATCTATCCGCACATCAAAACCGTAACTTTTAAAACGGTTGTAAATATTTTCAGCAACTGCTTTGCTGCCCGGTGAGCCAAGATTATGAGGTTTTGATGAAAGGTCTTTTATTGTGTTGCCAATATTTGCAGCACTTAAATTTTTATCGAAGTTTTGTTCCAATATGAATTGTTGTGCCGCCGATTGTTCTGTAAATCCTGTAATGGTTTTTGTTTGTGCACTTGCTGCAATGTTTAATAAACACATTGCTGCAACAGAAAGAAATTTATTCATGGAAGTTAGCTTGAGCGATGAAGATATTTAAAAGAGAATAAATGAAAAATTTTTCGTTTTATTCTTTCTCTCAATTAAAAATATTTCGGATAGTTACCGGAGAAGTATGCCTGCTGCTCAGGGCTATGGTGCATAAGAGAGTGACACAACGAAAGATTAACAGAAGAACAAAAGCTTGTCACATAAAAAATAAAATTGCAAGAACCAAATTGCAAAAGCCAAATAAATCTGAAATCTGAAATCCGAAATCCATGATCTCAACTTGCAACCCGTAACTACAAACTACAAACCACAAACTCTTAAAGCGCACTTGTAAACTGTTTAAGAAAACGTACATCATTTTGTGAATACAAGCGAATATCATTCACACGATACTTGAGCTGGCACACACGCTCTATGCCCATACCAAATGCAAAGCCGGTGTATTTATTGGGATCTATTTTAAAATTTTGAAGCACTTTCGGATGCACCATGCCGCTGCCAAGAATTTCTACCCAGCCGGTATGCTTGCACACATTGCATCCTTCGCCGCCGCAGATAAGACAACTGATATCCATCTCTGCACTTGGTTCCGTAAAAGGAAAATATGAAGGACGAAAACGTATCTTCACTTCTTTTCCAAACATTTCCTGCACGAAGAAGTACAATGTTTGTTTAAGATCTGCAAAGCTTACTTTCTCATCAATATACAAGCCCTCCACCTGGTGAAAAAAACAATGTGCTCTTGCACTTACTGTTTCATTGCGGTACACACGGCCGGGACATATTACACGAATAGGCGGTTTTTGTTTTTCCATCACACGTGCCTGCACGCTGCTTGTATGTGTACGCAGCAGCCAGTCCGGATTTTTATGAATATAAAATGTGTCCTGCATATCGCGTGCAGGATGATCGGCAGGAATGTTCATTGAATTGAAGTTGTGCCAGTCATCTTCAATTTCAGGACCTTCAGCAACGGCAAATGAAAGACGGTGAAAAATGTCAATAATTTTATTGCTTACTATTGAAAGGGGATGTCTTGTTCCAACGGGAAAAGGATCTCCGGGTAATGTCCAGTCGAAATCAACTTCGGTTGTCTGTTGATTACTACTGATTTTTTCTTTTAGTTCGTGATATTTATTTTCAGCGAATTGTTTAAAATCATTCAATACCTGGCCAAATTGTTTTTTCTGTTCATTGGGCACGTTTCTCATTTCACCCATAACTGTTTTCACGATGCCTTTTGTGCCAAGATATTTTATACGAAACGCTTCAACTGCTTCTCCAGTATGTGCATCGTAAGCGGCGATTTCCACTTTATAATTTTCAATCTGTCGCAACAATTCGTCCATGCCCGCGAAGATAAGAAGAGTTTCCAGTTTGCAGTTCACAAAAGGCGCAGGAGTGAACACAAAATATAACCTTAAAAACCGAAAAACGTTTTCCAGCCATAATAAAGATTTGTTGGATTCAGGCAATCAATATTACTTTATTACTTTAGAATTTCTTTTTATTAAAGTCATAACCATGAAACACATGAGAAAAATTATTTGCATTTGCAGTTTTTTATTTTCCTGTATTAGTCTTGCAGCACAAACAGTTTCAAAGTATGATCAGCATGAAGCTTTTGCTCCGCTCTTTTATCCTTCCTATGGTGATGAATTCAGATCGGCTGATGGTACACCCGGTCCCAAGTACTGGCAAAATCGTGCAGACTATAAAATAGATGCATCACTAAATGATTCAGATCAATCTGTTTCCGGCGAAGTAATGATCACCTATACAAACAACAGTCCTCAGTCATTACCTTTTGTATGGCTGCAACTTGATCAAAATATTTATAGCCAGGATTCGAGGAGTGTTGCGGTTACTCCTGTTACAGGCGGACGATGGGCAAACCGCAATCAGTTTAACGGTGGTTACAAATTAAATTCTGTAAGCATTATACAGAATGGCAAAGAACAAAAAGTAAACTATTTTGTAAGCGATACACGCATGCAAATAAAATTGCCTAATGCAGTAAAACCGCAGGGTGGTACTATTCAATTTAAGATTAGTTATAGTTTTAAAATACCTGAATATGGAACTGATCGTATGGGACGATTGAATACAAAGAATGGATGGATTTATGAAATTGCACAATGGTATCCGCGAATGTGTGTATTTGATAATGTTTATGGATGGAATACGCTGCCCTATCTTGGACAAGGTGAATTTTATCTTGAATATGGGAACTTTGATTTTACCATCAATGCTCCCGCAAACCATATAGTAGTTGCATCAGGAGAATTACTCAATCCGCAGGAGGTGTTGACACCAGAGCAAATCAAACGCTTAAATACAGCAAAGCAAAGTGACAAAACAGTGATGCTGCGAACAGAAGATGAAGTTACAGATCCGACATCCCGTCTTTCAAACAAAAAAAGATTGACATGGAAATTTCATTGCACCAATGCACGTGATGTAGCATGGGCATCATCTGCCGCATTTGTGTGGGATGCAGCACGCATTAATTTACCAAGTGGTAAAAAATCATTGGCAATGTCGGCATACCCGGTAGAAAGTGCACAGGATAGTGCATGGAAACGCTCTACTGAATTTGTAAAGGGTGCGATAGAATTTTATTCAAAGTATTTGTATGAATTCACGTATCCTGTTGCAACAAATGTAGCGGGCATTGTTGCTGGTATGGAATATCCGGGTATTGTTTTTTGTGGTTACAAAGCAAAGAAGGGCATGCTGTGGGGCGTTACTTCTCATGAGTTTGGTCATAGCTGGTTTCCAATGATAGTAGGCAGCAATGAACGAAAATATCCCTGGATGGATGAAGGCTTTAATACTTTTATCAACACACTTGCAGATGAAAATTTTAATAGCGGGGAGTTCAAAGAGAAACGGCCTTATGGTCGTAACCAGATTGCGAAGATCATGTTCAGTGATAGTTCCGAAAGTATTTTTACCATCCCTGATGTATCACAAATGCGCAATCTTGGTGTTAATGCATATTTCAAACCGGGGATGGGTTTAACCTTGCTTCGGCAAGAAATACTTGGTGAAGATCGGTTTGACAATGCGTTTCGTTATTACATGAAAACATGGGCATTTAAACATCCTACTCCATGGGATTTCTTTCATGCAATAGAAAACTATAGCGGTGAAACACTTGATTGGTTTTGGCGTGGCTGGTTTTTGAATAACTGGAAAATTGATCTGGCAGTAGATACTGTAACTTATGTAAAGAATGATCCAAAGGAGGGCAGTATTATATCAATTTCCAATCTTGAAAAGCTACCCATGCCGGTAACGGTTGAGGTAAAGGAAGCCAATGGAAAAACGGGCAGAGTAAAATTGCCTGTAGAGATTTGGCAGCATGGGGCTATATGGAAATTCAGATATAATTCAACGGACAACCTCACAAGTGTAACCATTGATCCTGATAAAAAGCTGCCTGATATAAATGAAGGAAACAATGCATGGAACTCAAAGAATTTGTAATCATTAACGATTGATAAAATTTATTTTGAGCCCGGGGTTGCGTCGCACTCTTCATCTGCTGAAACTCTCTTCGGCAGGCAAAGTTCATTTTGTATTTTCTTTTCCCGGGAAGTAATTATATCACAGCAAGTGACATGATAATGGGCTTAGGTTAATGAAATAGCGGACTATTAAAGTTGGGATAAATAGTTGTGGAACAAAAATTGCTTTACTCTTAAGTGAATTGCAGATAAGGTGAATGATATACTTTTTATAAGTTCTTTTTTGCAATGCTTTTAAGTTAATTGAAAGCAAAATATTTCTGTACCCGATATACATTTTATGGAAGAATTTAAACCATTTCATTTCACGTTTAAGTATGATCACCAGGAGTATGAATGTGATCTTGTGCCTGCTCCTTCACCTGTTAAAAACGGGATTCCAACCGAACATGAGCTTTTTATCAGCAAAAAATCTCTGGGCATAATTAGCCATGTAGCAGGAAAATGGAGATGCGACAACCTCGGTAATCAAAGATTAACGGATAGTATTGGTGATACTATTGAAAAGCATTATAAGTCTTTATCTGATCTTCATTCCACATAAAGGGCTGCCCTATTTTACTTTTGATTTATATAATGTATGTGAGTAATGAGCAGTGATAACCATTCAATTTCAGACTCTTTCTTTGCTAATATTGGTGTAATTTTTTAAAAAGAAATAATATCGTGGTTGCTATCGTTTACTTTTAATGTGGAAGTATTTTAAAAAAGAGAGAGTTTAATTACGATTTTCTCTTTTATCAAACAAATAAAGTTCTTCCCTTATTTTGATAACGGCTGTTAATTCAATTATCGCTAATGCAAAATGTGAATTGAACACTTTGTTATTTCGGTTTATTTACGTGAATTTTGCACGCATTTAATCATTACTAAACTTTTGAATCTATATAATGGGCATTTTTAATTTTTTTACTCAAGAAATTGCTATAGACCTGGGTACCGCCAATACCCTTATTATACATAACGATGAGGTGGTTGTTAATGAACCTTCGATTGTTGCGCTTAACAGAAATAATCCTAAAGAAGTTTTGGCCGTAGGCAAAAGAGCATTGATGATGCATGAGAAAACGCATGAAAGTATTCGTACCGTGCGTCCTTTGAAAGATGGTGTGATCGCTGATTTTAATGCTGCAGAATTGATGATAAGAGAAATGATCAAAATGATCTACCAGAAAAAACCTCTGTTCCCGCCAAGCTGGCGCATGATGATTTGCATTCCTTCTTCTATTACAGAAGTAGAAAAACGTGCTGTTCGCGACAGTGCTGAACAGGCAGGTGCAAAAGAAGTCTACCTGTTGCATGAACCAATGGCCGCCGCTCTTGGAATTGGCATTGATGTGGAAGAACCTGTTGGTAATATGATCATAGATATTGGCGGAGGAACTACTGGTATTACTGTTATTGCATTGGCAGGTATTGTTTGCGATCAATCCATTCGTATCGCCGGTGATGAATTCACCGCAGATATCATGGAAGCTTTACGCCGTTATCATAGTTTGCTTATCGGTGAAAGAACTGCAGAGCAAATAAAAATACAAATTGGTGCTGCAACAAAAGACCTCGAAACGCCACCCGATGATCTTCCTGTGAATGGTCGTGATCTTGTAACCGGCATTCCAAAACAAATTATGGTAAGCTACCAGGAAATTGCTGAAGCATTGGATAAATCTATTTTCAAAATAGAGGAAGCTATTTTAAAAGCACTGGAAACAACACCTCCTGAATTGGCTGCGGATATTTATCGCCGTGGTCTTTATTTAACCGGTGGCGGGGCTTTGCTTCGCGGCTTGGACAAACGTTTGAGCCAGAAAATAAAATTACCGGTGCATATTGCAGATGATCCGCTGAAGAGTGTGGTTCGTGGTACGGGACTTGCATTAAAACATTACCAACGCTATCCTTTTGTAATGAGATAAAGTGGAGAAATCAGAATATTTAAATTCGAAATTTGAAAGCATTTACAGTTTCGATAATTCGGATTTAAGATTTCGGATTTTGAATTTTTTATGCGTAACATTTTTCTTTTCATACAGCGATTCTTTAACCTCTTGTTGTTTCTTGCATTAGAAGGACTCGCCATCTATACACTTTCCAAATACAACAAAACACATCAGGCCTTTTTTGCAAGTGTTTCCAATGAAGTAACGGGAAGCATTAGTGAGAAATATAACAAGATAGAATACTATTTTCGTCTTAAGAAAACCAATGAACAATTAGCTGCTGAAAATGCTGACCTGCGCAAAATGTTACCCTCAGGTTTTGAGAGTCCTGATACAGCAAAAGCTACCATAATGGATTCCCTCGCAAAAGATACACTTGGTGTTCGCAAATACAATTTTCTTGTTGCCAAAGTGGTGAATAATTCTGTAAGTCAGGAAAACAATTATATCACTTTACACCGCGGTGCAAAACAAGGTGTAAAAGTTGATATGGGTGTTATAGGCCCTGATGGAATTGTTGGTAAAGTTATTCTTGTGAGTGATAATTACAGTCGCGTTATGAGCGCACTTAACAGGAAAAGCAGGGTAAGCGCCATGCTTCAAAGAGGGTTATACACAGGGGATCTTGAATGGGATGGCAAAGACCCAGGTTATTTAACGCTGAACAAAATTCCTAAAAGCGCAAAAGTGCAAAAAGGAGATACGGTACTCACAAGTAATGTATCGGAAAGACTTAGTTTTCCTCCCGGCATTATGGTAGGCGCGGTGGCAGAAATAAGTACAGATCCATCCAGTAACTTTTTAACGCTTAAAATAAAATCAGCAACAAATTTTTATACCCTTCAATACGTTTATTTAACCGATAACCTTTTGTGGGAAGAACAAAAAGCACTTGAAGCAAAAACACCAAAAGATTAATGAGCAGTTTTCTCAAAAATATTATCCGGTTTATTTTTTTCATTCTTGTACAGGCATACATACTTGATAAAGTACCACCACTGCATCAATATGTAAAACCAATATTATACTTCCTGTTTATTTTATGGCTGCCGTTCAGCATTAACAGAAGCTGGTTAATGATCATTGCGTTTGTGTATGGATTATGCATGGATTATTTTACCGGCACACCGGGTTTGCATGCAATACCCTGCATATTCATTGCGTACCTGCGTCCCTTCCTTTTAAATATTTTGTTGCCACAGGAAACAACTGAACTCAGTTATGCAGAGCCAAGCCCTAAAAGTTTGGGCGCTGCACCCTATAGTGTGTATGTGCTCATACTTACTTTCATGCATCATGCATGTCTTGTGTTAATTGAATGGCTTCAGTTTGGTGATTTCATTTTTTTTATTGGTAAAGTGGCAGCTTCCACAGCAGTAAGTTTATTGCTGATCTTTGTAGCAGAAATGTTGATTCCGCGCAAGGGAAGATACAGAACGAATGCTGCTGTATAATTTGCACTAATGAACTTAAATGATTTAAATGATTTCAGCTTTAGTTTTTCATAGCATCTTTGTTGCCTGCCCGACTGTGTCATTCAGGCGGGGCGCCGCACTCTTCTACAGTTGGAACTTTATTGAACTCTTATAAAATTAATTTACCGATTTTGAATCGCCTTTATTGATTGCTTCATTTGATTCTTTTGCCTTAGCCCAAAATTTAAATAAGGCTTCATTATCTTCTAAAAATTGTTTTAATCTTTCTGCAGGAGATTTGGAGAGCCAGATTTTTAACTGAAGTTGTTTAATATGTTCAGGTGTGTCTGTCATACTGTTAAAACAGGTTAAAGGTATCGAGTTTTAGCGAACGAATCCAATCTTGGATATACTCCCGGTCAAGGTTTTGCAGTTCCATTATCTTCTTAATATCTTCCATTTGTACGTTACTTTGAAAACCCTGTATCCAAATCAATTTCGACAACAGCAAATCCTCAGGGGAAACAATGTAGATGGGCATTCCATAAAAATCTATTTCTCTCCTGCGACTAAATTCCGTTTGGCGAAATGGTTCATTTTTAAGGATCACAAAATCTGCTTTAAAGCCAGAAGCATGATCTATAATATTGAACATACTATGGTTTTGTACTGCTTCTTTTACAGCATCTGTGTCACAATAATAACCTTCTTTAAAATAATCTGTCAAACTCTTTATATCTTTTTGTCTTAGATGTACAACAAAATCAAAATCCCTTGTTGCTCTTGGCAGCGTATACACGCTTAACGCCACACTGCCTGACAGCATGTATTCAATATTATTATTGCTAAAAAATGAAATGATGGTTCTTAAAAAATCAAGCATGTGATTTCGTATTGAATAAAAATAATTACTGCTCCGTTTTATATACACCTGGCATTTTCTTAACAGTAAAATAAATAATGCATAGTAATATCGCGAATGAAATGGTAAACATCCATGCCTGCATATGTTCCCAAGGTTCTGCAACCTGGCTGATCATTGTATGAAGCAGTTCCCCCGGTTTTGTAATGATGTTCCAACTGTTGTAACGTTTATATCGCCCGAGATACATTCCATAACTGCACAGTGTAATTAATATAATTGTTGCGGGCATCATCCACTTTACTTTTATATGCTTCGCCAAAAATTTTTCCACCTGTAGTAAAGATGTAATGCCTAACACCATGCCATTCCATGCGCCGGATATTACGAGCAACAGATCGAACCAATAAGGTACCGGCGATCTTTGCTGGAAATGAAAAAGATCCGTGATAATGTATGGAGCATTGGGTAAGAATAACAACCAGCATAAGAGTACAACAATTACTTTAGTGCTTATTCTCTTATATCGTTTTAACCGTCTGCTGAAAAAATAGGGAACCGTTGCAAGAAATAAGTTCCAAGGATAAAAGAAATACTGAACATCATCTGTATATAAAAATCTTACTGCAACAAGTGAAATGGTAAATGATATGGAGAGTAAGATCATTTTTTCGAAGTCGCTTAATTTTTTGATCATAACAGTGCAATAATTTTTGGAATAAAAATAATACAACCGATACTTGTGCTTATGATGGATGCCCATAATACTGCTGCTGCACTTATATCTTTAACAATTTTTATAGCAGGGTGAAAATCCCTGTGCACTAAATCGCATAGCTTTTCTATTGCTGAATTAATCATCTCCAATGCAAGCACAAGGCCTATGCAAAAGAGTACTATCACCCACTCCATTGGCGATATTTCAAAAGCAAATGCTGCTGCAACTATGGTGCATGCAATGAATAATTGAATTTTTCCATTACGTTCCCGCAAAAAGAAATTTTGCATTCCCTTAAAGGCATGATAAAATGCCATGGATAAATTATGTTCCCTGTTCATTACAAATTTGATTTTATAAATATGTTTTATCATCTATATTATTGATTTTTTTGTCAGGCAATTGCAGGAAAGGGAGAAATTGTGTTATTGTTTACATTTTTTCTCTTTTGCACTTTTGATAAAATCGCTTCAAGAATTGGTAACATTTTATTTAACCCCTGCGTTTTAATAACGAAGTTCCATAGTGGTTCAAATTTTTTCCATCCACCTGCATAGGCAAAATGTTTGACAGCATGTTTTATATTGTCATGTTGCAAACTGGCTTTAAAAATATTACTCCAGGTATAAAAAGATTTATACGCCCAGTTGTAACCTTTCTTTAACTCAACAGGCGAAAGACTTTTTGTTTGATAAACTACATGACGTGTATCGTATAAATCCCATTGCTTGTGCAGTATGCGGTGCTCTGCTTGCATCTGCTGAAATAATTTTGTACCGGGATATGGTGTAAGTATATGAAAAGTGCTTGTAGTTAATGCCTGCTTGACAGCCCAATCAACGGTGCGTTTAAAAACATCTTTATTATCATCGTCCAAACCAAATACAAAACTTCCGTTTATCATCACGCCTAATGAATGCAATCGTTTAATCGCCTCAGTATAATCTCTTCCAAGATTTTGCTTTTTATTACTCTGTATCAAATTACCATTGCTCAATGTTTCGAAGCCAACGAATATACTGCGAAGCCCGGCTTCTGCAGCCTTTTCAATTAAATCACCTCTCAAAATTGCATCAATAGTTGAAGCGCCCTGGAAGACGCGGTTCATGCCTCTCATCCCTTCAAACAATGTCGAGGCGAAGCGTTGGTTACCGAGTAAATGATCATCAAGAAAATATAAATGCCTTCCGGGAAGTCTTTCTATTTCTGCTAAGGCTGCGTCTACTCTTTGCGTATAAAAACTTTTGCCACCTTCAAAAAAAGCATCCTTATAGCAAAAGCTGCAATGATGTGGACAACCTCTTGAAACAACAATAGAATTGGGTACTAAATAAAGGTGTCGTTTGATCAGATCTCTTCTTATTGGCGGTATAGTTTCCAAAGTTCGCTCCGATGAAATATAAATTTTTGCAGCATTGCCATTATAAAAATCTTTAAGAAAACGAGGCCAGCTTTCTTCTCCCGGGCCAAGGAAAATTGTATCCGCATGTGGTATTGCTTCTTCAGGTAAAGATGTTACATGTAACCCGCCAAGGCAAACATAGCATCCTTTTTTTCTGTACTCATCGGCAAACCGATAGGCACGAAATGCATTGGTAATATATACTTGTATCACTAAAATATCTGGTTTATCACTTGTATCTATTTCTTCCACATGTTCATCCTGCAGTGTGATTTCATCGTCGGCATTGCAGTAGGCAGCCAATGTTGCAAGACACAAGGGTGGAAACAATGAATATTTTATTGGTCGCCAATAAGGACTTTTTGCTTCTGTTAATGCCGGAAGGATCATTTTAATTTTCGTAAAGTTGATGGAGGGTATGTTATAGTTCAAAAAGAAATTAGTGTGTTATTTTCCGTTATTTGCTATTCTTTCGTGTAAGCCATCTTTCAATTATCCAATGAAGTGCTATTACACTTAAACAAGCCGACCAGGCAATGAGCATCATTTTAACAAGATTGGCTTCTCTCACTTCCACTTCCTGTAAGGAGCGGCCAACAGCTACAAAACCTGTTTGGGTTGCATTAAGTACAACTGCTATTCTAACACCTGCTCTTGGTTGCCATGTAAATACATCTTCTTTGTTTGTGCGTGTGAAATCAAAAACTCCATGAGGCAATTGTGGAAATTTACCATCAAGCATACCTGTAGATTGAACAGGCATACCATTGGAATTATACAGCGTTACAAAAGTTCCAAGACTTTCAGAAATTTCTACTGTATCATGCAGCAGCAATTGATCAAAAGGTTTATTACTACGTATTTTAAAATCAATATCTCTTGCTATCTGTATTTGCGGATCGTTGGCTGCAGAACGATGTGCTTGCTGAACGGCAACATAAATTGTAAGTGCAAGAGCAGTAACAATTATTGCAGCAGTAAAATGTGTTAAAAAAGATAAGCGCTTCATATTTTATATTTTAAAGTTTAGGAAACCGCTTGTTTATAAAAGTACTTTGCATTCCAAAGTAGTTACAGAAAAAAATTTATCCTATTGATTTTATCATTTGCTCCAATGCATCGAGATGTGATTTAAATGCTTTCTCACCTGCCCTTGTTGCTGAATAAGTTGTATTTGTTTTTCTGCCTACAAATCCTTTATGCACTTTGATATAACCGCTTTCTTCCAAAGCTTTAATATGACTTGCAAGATTTCCATCCGTCACTTGTATGAGTTCTTTTAAATCATTGAAATTTATTTCGGCATTCACCATCAATGCGCTCATGATGCCAAGGCGTACACGACTGTCAAATGTTTTATTTAAATTTTCTATCGGATTCTTCATCTTTAACAAAGTAATTAGGTCATAATGTCAATTAGCCTTTAAGTAGAACTCATTCTATTAATTTAAATCACCCATGAATATTGACTTATGAATTTCTTTCATACTTCCACCACATTAATGCACCATAAATAATATGCAACACACCAAAACCAAGCGCCCAAAAATAAATGCCATAACCGATAAACCATAAGTTAATAATGCCAAGCAATATTTGTCCATAGCCAAGATATTTTATTTCGGGAAGTGTATATTTACTGGCATTCAATAAAGCAAGTCCATAAAAAATAAGACATCCGGGTGCAATTAAACCATAGGCGTTGTTTTCTATTAGTTTAATCAGATAAATACCTCCCGCAATCATTGGTATCATTACGTTTACCATCAGGCGTCTTGCAGTTAATCCCCATATTGGAATATTTGTTTTTTTGCTTCTTATATATGTAAAAATAAATGCCAGTACAAATGCAGAAATAAAAGTTATTGCCGCAATCTGTATCAATTGATTCCCCATCCAATCACTAATGCCAGTGTGCTCGTCATCAGCGCGTACCATATTTTTTACGGTAGCAACAGAGTAGCTGTTTTCCTCTATCACTTTATTGGCAAACCATGCTCCCACAAGGGCACAGGCACCTGCTGCTATTCCGCTTAATCCACTTAAACTTATGAAACGGCTGCTGCGTTCCATCATTTTCTTTATATCCCGGAGTGCATCCAAATGCTGGTTTTGGTCATCCATAAAAAGTGCTTTGTAATTCAAAGTAAGTAATGAAAATTTATCTTTCCAAATTTTTTTACCGGTGTTTATTAAAGAACGTTGTTTATGTACCGGGTTGCTGTTCTTTGTGGCATCTTCTTTTCCGCCTCAGAGACTGTCTATAAAATATCTTTTTGAAGTTAGATGCCTCATTCTTAGGCATGACAAACCACTGATAAAAAATCATACCTGTTAAAAAAACAGCTCTTCATAGTATGCTTCATTTTTACCGTTAATAATTCCGTTTCTTTGCAGCCATATTTTATCAACGGATATTTTATGTGGTATCGCCTTGCACAATTTATTCTTAAGTATAAACTTCCATTGCTGCTAATATTAACAGGCTTTACCGTATGGATTGGTTTTTATGCAAGCAAGGTGCAGATGAGCTATGAATTTTCAAAAGCGGTTCCTACCGATAATCCAAAATATCAGGAGTATCTAAGCTTTAAACAAAAATTTGGTGATGATGGAAATACAATAGTGCTAGGCTTTCAGACAGACAGTCTTTATACTCCACGAATTTTTAATGCAATGGATTCATTGTATCAGCAATTAAAAAAGGTTGCAGGTGTAGATGATATTTTAAGCATACAAGAGGCGTCTGTTCTTGTAAAAGACTCAACAGAGCGACTTAAGTTTGTAAAAATATTTCGCAGTCCTTATAACAATCCACCATTACTTGACAGCGATAAAAATGTTTTTAAAAATCTTCCTTTTTACAGAGGCTTGCTTTACAATGACAGCACTCATGCTTCACTAATGGTAGTGAAGGTGAACAAAGATACTGCCAACAGTAAGTCACGTACGCGATTGATGAATGATATTCTGGAAGGAGTAAATAAGTTTGAAAGCACCGCATTTATTCCCGTGCACATAAGCGGGTTGCCTTACATAAGAACAAATGTTGCCAACAGGATTCAGCATGAGATGTATTGGTTTTTGATCGGTTCACTCATTTTATCTGCTATAACGCTTTTGCTTTTTTTCCGCTCGTTTAGTGCGATGTTCATGAGTTTATTGGTTGTATGCACAGGTGTTATATGGAGTCTTGGCACAATGGTTCTATTCGGTTATAAAATAACTTTGCTTACTGCGCTGATACCACCGCTTGTTGTTGTGATTGGCATTCCCAATTGTATCTACTTTCTCAATAAGTATCACATGAGTTTTAGTTCTGAGCCTGATAAGACCAAAGCACTCATTGCAATGATTGACCGCATGGGAATTGTTACATTGTTTTGTAATATTTCTGCTGCCATTGGTTTTGCTGTATTTGCTTTTACTGACAGTGCATTGCTGAAAGAGTTTGGTGTGGTATCGGGTATTAACATTATGATGCTGTTTGTAATCTCACTTATTTTTATCCCTGCAACACTTAGCTATTTGCCTGCACCTAAACAACGACATGTGCGATATCTAGATAATAAAATTCTTGCCCGCATTTTAGTTAGAATTGAACGATGGACATTTCATCATACAAAATGGATTTATGAAGTTACAATTGTCGCATTGATAATCGCTATTATTGGCATTACAAGATTAAAGAGTGAAGGTTTTATTGTGGATGATTTGCCTAAAAATGATAAGATATATACAGACCTTAAATGGTTTGAAAAAAATTTTGACGGCATTATGCCACTTGAGATTTTGATTAATGCAAAAAAGAAAAATGGTTTGGTAAAATCAATAACGCCTATTGATAAGATTGATGAATTCTCTCAATATATTGCTAACCGTCCTGAAACGGCAAAGCCATTATCATTTGTAGAAGGATTGAAATTTGCGAAACAGGCTTATTACGACCAGGACAGTGTTAACTATACAACGCCTACAGAATTTGATATGCCGCTCATGGGCAAATACCTGAAACAGGATAAAAAAGATTCGTCAAAACAAAGCGGATTAAATAAAATGATGAGCAGTTTTATTGACAGCAATAAACAGGAAGCGCGCATCAGTGTAAACATGAAAGATATTGGCAGTTCAAAACTTCCTGCACTATTAAAAGATTTTGATTCCGTTGCCCGTTCAACTTTTGACACAGCCAATTACAAAGTAACATTCACAGGCACAAGCGTTACATTTCTTGAAGGAATCAGTTTTATAATTAATGGTTTAAAGGATAGCATATTCTGGGCGTTTATTCTTATCGCATTATGCATGTTGTATTTGTTTCGTTCTGCAAGAATATTATTGTGTTCATTAATTCCAAATCTTGTTCCGCTTGTTATTACTGCCGGTGTTATGGGCTGGCTTGGCATTTCGCTGAAACCCTCTACTGTTCTGATTTTTAGCGTCGCCCTCGGTATTGTGATTGATGTAACCATTCGTTTTCTTATTAATTATAAACAGGAGTTGCCACTGCATCATTACAGTGTAAAGCAAACATTGATATTAACTATACGACACACAGGCATTAGCATCATTTACACCTCACTGGTGCTTATAGCGGGATTTGTAATTTTTTGCTTTAGTCAATTTGGAGGAACCAAAGCATTGGGCTGGTTAACATCTCTTACCTTGCTTTCCGGCACATTGACAAATCTTATTTTATTACCAGTGCTGATTAATGCGTTTGCTAGAAAGGAAAAACTGAAGGAGTGATTTCTGTGTAAAGGTTAATAACTTTCCAAAGGTTTATCAACACTAGATTGCACTTTTATCATCACACTGCCTGAAATTAAATCATGAATTGCTCTTCTTTCTTTGTTCATGTGGATGGTAAGAAAGGATAACCATCCAAGCAGTGCCTTTATTACATATCTTATAAATGCCTGGAAGAAATTAATTCTTTTATTAATGTTATTTACCTGTCTTACCCTAATCCCTTTTAAATAATTACCTATTGTAAAACCAAGTGTCATACACAACGGCTCGTAAATGCCCCATATTGCAAAAAACAATGCTACTCTTATCCAGTTAGGAGGATTCTCAAAATTTTCAAGAACGGAGGCAAAAACAAACATCAGGATAATGATGAAGATACTGTCAACCAAAAGAGATTGAAATCTGTCGCTGAGAGATGGGTATTGAGATTCCATTTTATTAAGGTTTAGAGTTATCGTAATAAAGGGCAACGAAATTACGAAAATCAAACGGAAATGTTCAAAAGAATTAGCAAACCTACACGTGTATCATATAATCCGTACTTATGTTTCGAAACCTGTAACTGATGCCATAAGTTATACCGATAAAAGAAATGCGACGCAAGGAATGATGCCATAAAAACAAAAGCTGGTACCAAAAAAAATCTTAATCCACTTTTTCAAACTTTATTGCGGCTGCACTTTCATTATGTTTTCCTGCGGTAAATCCTTTTTGATATTTAATTTATACCGCATGATCAATTCATCATCATAAATTACATTAAGCCATTGCACATTATCCGATGCAACTTTATATGTATAACTAACTTTATTTCCGTTTATATTATTTACCGGTTTACCAATGCCGCAACATTGCATCACCCATATAGTATTTGAATCAACATTAGCAACATCAATAACCGATAAGTTTCTTTTAGCACGATTTGTCTGCAACTCAATTACGATGCTATCTCCGACCGATGCCTCTATAATTCCATTTTCCGGTTTAAAGGATGATATATAATTCCTGCTAAAAGCTGCTGTTTTAAAAGGTGTATAATTAAACTCTTTGAATGCCGGAGGATTAGGCAGAAGAGACCAGCGCAGGTCTTCAGGATAATGATCGAGAATAAATTCATCGGGCGGCGTTAGAAAATATCGGGGATTATACTCTCTCTCAAATTCATCCCTGTAATTTATATAGCCGCTTGCCCAGGTAGCATCCAGCAGATACCAGTTGCTGTCAATAAAAACAGCATTCCACTTATGATTACTTCTAAACTGCACACCAATTCTGTTTATGTTGGTTTTTGCATAGCCGGTAATAATTTCACATCTGATGCCGGCATAATCACACAAAGTTTTAAAAAGTCTCGCATACCCATCACAGACAGCGGTTCTTCTTTTTAAAACAATTTCTGCAACTCTTTCATTCAATGGTTTTAATACTGCAGATGTATCATCGTCCTCTTCAAGCCAATAATCGGCAGAAGAAACTCTGCCATGATTTTGAAAACTTTTTACATTAAAGGCAATATTATCTGTTATCCATCTAAAAATAGATCTTGCTTTTTGGTGGTCAGTTGTATCGCTGGCGGTAAGAAGTTGTGCTAAGGTTACCGGAGAAGTTAATTCCTCAACATTGCTAAGATTTACAGACCGGGGCTGTGAAAAAACCAGGTTTGTTATTAGTACCAGCACTATGCTTGCCAGCAGTTTCATACACACAATGATCAATCGTTTTTAAAGAAGAGATGCAATATCGAATTTAATATATTTCCGTCAGGTATTTTAACAATAATAAAGTGGTTTTTTGTTGACAGGCAGTACAGCTACCATTATAGTGAATTTCCTTTTTTACGGTTACTGGTATGATTGAAGTATATCAGCTTTTCTTACAAGAGACTTTATGGGATTATAAACTTTTCAAGAATCATTTTTATATTGCTTATTCACCCATAGCTTTAGTCCAACTTTTCAACACTTCTTTTGTCTCATCAGAAAAATCTTTTACATCTTCATCAGTTATATAGCCATCGTGCAATATGTCAGCTACGGTTAAAAGATATCTTGAACCTTTTATTCCATCATACCGCCGGCCTATATGCTTATCCTGGTCTTTGATTGCCTGGTAAAGTTTATGATAAGCCTGCCTTTTATCAAGTTTACCATTACGCCATTCCTTAATGATTGTTTCTGCTTCTTTAAGACCAACTTCAAATTCAGCAAGTACGCCTTTTTCTATTGCTTCTCTTGCTACTTTCTTTTCCCTTTTACTAAGTTCATGCATTGCTTTATGTTTTGCAAATAAAGTTAATTTATTACGGGTTTTTCTTGCTCAATAAAGTTCAGAACCCCGCATAGCTTCACGGCGGGGCAGGCGTTAAAGTAAGTGACACAACCAGCGATGAACAAAGTATCAAAGTTCGTCCCAAAAAATTCATCAATATCAACTTTTCATACCACTTAGTAAACCACTAAATAACTTCAATGCATTTTCCACAACCTGTGTATTGCTTACCGGGATTTTTAAATAAGTTTTGCCCGTTGCTGTATCGGTTTCAGTAATTTTATTTACAAGCCGTTGTGTGCTTTCTGCATCGCTTAATACCTGTACTAGGTTTTCCAAAAATCCAATCCCGCTTTCCAATACTTTATCTTCGGGTGCAGCAGGCTCAGCATGAGAAGAAGTATTTTTTGCTTCATCCGGAATTTCTTCAGCAAATAAATCTGTTTGCGACACTTCGGTTATTGCCGCAACAGCAAGTTCTTTCTCTGCTGTTCTTTCATCTGCTTCAGTTGATGCATGTGTTGTAACTGCAGGCAAATCACTTGTAATGGATTCCACAGATTTCATGAACTGTTTAAACTTCTCTTCACCAAGGAATATGTTGCTGTCGCCACCATCGAGAATGCCGGCAGCAACTCCTTTTTTAAATTTCAAAACTTCGAGCATACGCTCTTCAATGGTTCCTTGAGAAACAAGATTAATTATGCTAACATTTTTCTTTTGACCCAAACGATAAATGCGGCCAATACGTTGCTCCAAAACTGCTGGATTCCATGGAATATCAAGATTGATCATGTAAGCAGCAGATTGCAAATTCAGCCCCACACCACCTGCATCTGTAGAAAGAAACACGCGGCAATCGGCATCATTATTAAAGTGTGTAAACAACGGTTCGCGCTCTTTGCTTGGCACGCCACCATGCAAATACTGAAAGCCAATTTGTTTTTCGGTTAGCATCTTTCCAACAAGTCTTGTCATGCGTTCCCATTGGCTGAAGATGACAACTTTTTCATCAGGCATCGAAATAATTTCTTCAAGAATATTATTAAGCTCATCAAGTTTGGTTTGATAATTTGTTTCCTGGTCAATGATAAATGTTGTATCACAAACCATGCGCATCATATTAAGGTTGTTTAAAAGTCGTTGCCTGTCCTCTTCATTTAAGAAGCCCATCTTCTTCCATTTATTTACCAGTCTTGTAACAACTTCATAAAATTCTGAATGCAATCGTGCCTGTTCAATAGTCATTGGGACAAATAAATTTTTATCCATTCGTTCAGGTAATTGCTTCAATACTTCTTTCTTTGTGCGCCGCAGCATAACGTCTTTCAGCAAGGCTCCAATCTCATTTAAATCTCTGTAGCCAATTACTTTATCTGTTTCATTTTTTATTTGATGCTTTGATAAAAAATTATGCAGTGAGCCAAGCAAATACGGATTTACAATTTGCATAAGTGAATATAACTCTTCAATATTATTTTCAACGGGAGTGCCCGTGAGCATAATGGCATAAGTAGTTTTAATCCGTTTAATTTTTGCAGAAGTTTTTGCCCGCCAGTTTTTTATGCGTTGCGCTTCATCAAGTATCAGCATGTCTGCCTGCATATTATTCAGGTATTCATAATCATTCGATGCAACCTGGTAGCTTACAATAAAATAGTCATGCTCATTGTTTTCATAAGTCTTCATTCGCGTTAAAAGGTTTCCTTCTACTACGCATACATTTGTATTGCCGGTAAATTTTTCTATTTCATTTCTCCATTGATATTTTAATGAGGTAGGACAAACAATAACACCTTTATTTATTTTAAATTCTCTGCGCATTACCTCCGTTGCAATAATTGCCTGCAAGGTTTTGCCCAACCCCATATCATCAGCAAGTATGCAACGCCCGGCTTTTACAGCAAACAAAACTCCTGTTTGCTGGTAGGGAAACAGTTGAGCTTTACTTAGTCCTTCAAGGAGTTTATTCTTTTGTTGCTCTGCAAGTTTTTTTCGCTGTAAATAATTTCGCTGATGCACAATAAATTCCATTGCATCATCATAACACCTGAAACCACTATGCAACTGATGCGCTTTTACAATAAATTTCTCAAATTGCATAAAAGCTTCCAGCTTCAATACAAGATCATCACCAAAATAATTTTCAGCAAGCTTTGAGAAGGCTTCGGTTTCTTCCGTACCTACTCTTAGTTTCACTTTTCTTTCACCGCGATAATCCAAATAAACGGAACTGTATGGTGGTGTGTACGATTGCTTCAACGCCTTACGTGCCAAAGGTTTTTTATTGATTTGAAGTAGCACTGCTTCTATATGTTTACAAGTACCAAGTTGATTTGTTTTAAAATCAGGGCAAGTGCAAAAGTTCAGCGAGTTGTCAGCGGTACGTAGCGCAACTTTGTAATGATTCCTGGAAGCATAGCTATAAACCCTGTAATCGGTAAACACCAATCCATCACCCATTTTTTTAATGCTAAATTTTTCATCTTCAGCTATTTGTTTACGCAAAGCCAGTTGCCATTCAATATCATTCATTTCATCGGGCTTGCGTGTGTGGGGAATTCTTGTTTTTGCAGGCGCACGTTTTTTGAAAGTCTTTTCCATTGTATAAAAGTTATTCTGCAATGTTAACAAGAAACAAAACTTATTAAACAGAAGTTTTTCACGAATTACTAACGTGCAATATTAAAATTCCCTTTTAGGGAGATTTATAGGGTTTTCGTACTTTGCAGTAACCGTCATTCACTATTCATGCAATTTACCGCCGAACAGCAAAATATTTTAAACACCAATGAAAACATTGTGATCAATGCAGTGGCGGGCAGCGGTAAAACCACTACACTTATTGAATATGCAAAAACCCGCAATAACAACAGCAAAATTTTATACCTCGGATTTAACAGGAGTGTAAAGCTGGAAGCAGAACAAAAATTTGCAGTCGCAGGTGTTGCAAATGTAAAAGTGGAAACGGCGCATTCACTTGCTTATGATCATGTGGTAAAGTTTAGTAAATATAAAGTAGGTCACGATTATAAAAGTTATGACTGGGTGGAAATGCTTGGCATTCTCAGTGGCGACCGACACAGAGATTATATGATCGGCAGTCATGTAAACAGGTTTATCAGTTATTTCTGTAACAGTGCTGTGAGCAAAGTACAAACCCTGAATTATGCAGATGCAGTTACAGAACCGAAGGCAAAACAATTTGCTATAAATTTTTATGAACAAATAGAAAAGTATACAAGACAGGCACTGGCAAAGATGAATAGCGGCGAAATAGATGTAACGCATGATTTTTATTTGAAAAAATTTCAGCTCAGTAATCCTCAACTTTACTATGATTATATTCTATTTGATGAAGGACAGGATGCAAGTGCTGCAATGCTTGATGTATTCCTGCATCAGCCTGCCATAAAAATTATTGTTGGTGATGTGCATCAGCAAATTTATGGATGGCGCTATGCAGTAAACAGTTTGCAGCAGGTAGATTTTCCGTTGTATGTGCTCAGCAACAGTTTTCGTTTTGATGATGAAATAGCGCTGATGGCAAATAAAATTTTGCAATTAAAAGAACATCTCCATCAAAAGCCTGCTGTGAAAGTTGTTGGTGCAGGAATAAAAAATAATCTTGTTTCAACCAAAGCCACGCTGGCACGCACTAATTTAAGTTTGCTGATGAATGCCATTGCGCAAAAGCAGCATGAGAATATTTCCTCGGTATATTTTGAAGGCAACATCACCAGTTACACATTTGCCGATGAAGGTGCTTCACTGTATGACATATTGAATTTATACAATGGCAAAACCGATAAGATAAAAGATAAACTGCTGAGCACTATGAAAAGCATGTCGGAACTCGATGAGTATATTGATAAAACTGAAGACAACAGCCTGCGCATGATTGTGGAAGTAGTAAGGGAATTTGGCAATGATCTTCCCCGGCTTATTAGCCAGTTAAAAGAAAGTCATACAACCAGTAGGCAAGAGGCGGATATGACATTTAGCACTGTGCATCGCTGTAAAGGCATGGAGTATGATGAGGTAACATTATTGAATGATTTTATTACCGGAGAAAAATTAAAAAAATATATTGCTGAAATGGGCGGCGATAAAATCACTGATGCAGATAAAAATCGTCTTGCGGAAGAAATAAATATTTTATACGTCGCTGCAACAAGAGTCCGTAATAAACTCATCATTCCTCCGGAAATATCTCCTCTGCAAAGCGTTGAAATTGCAGTTCCGCAGCAGCAGGTTTCTGTTACAAATCTCAGGCGAAGAACAAGCTGGCTTGATGATGAATATGAGAAGCTCTTTACACCAACAAAAAGGAGTTATGGCGAAAAAAGAAAAAAAAGATGACAGTAAAAAGACTTATTCATAAATGTGGATAGAGGGAATAGAATTTTAAGATTTTTATTTCTCCTGCCCCTACAAACAGAGCTACCAAAACTGAATAAAAAAATGCATATCCATTGCTTTCAGCATGTGCCATTTGAAAATCCCGGAACTATATTGGAATGGATAAAGGAAAACGGGCATATCATTTCTTATACTTATTTCTTTGATAAGGAATATACTTTGCCTCAACTGAATGAATATGATTGCCTGCTGGTAATGGGGGGTAATATGAATGTGGATGAAGAAGAAAAATTTCCCTGGCTAAAGAAAGAGAAACAAATTATAAAGCAAACAATTGATGCCGGGAAAAAAGTTATTGGCATTTGTTTAGGTTCACAATTAATTGCTGCTGCAATGGGAAAAAAAGTGTACAAAGGAGAAGAGAAAGAAATTGGTTTCTTCCCTATCAGCTTTAACGATGCTGCCTTTCAGCTTTTTTTGTTCAATCACTTTCCAAAAGAATATACAGTATTTCACTGGCATGGTGATACATTTGATTTACCTGATAAATCGGTATTGCTTGCTTCAACACCCGTCTGTACAAATCAGGCATTTATCATTGATAACAATGTACTGGGTTTGCAATTTCATTTTGAAATGAATGAAACTGTTATAGAGAATATGATTCTGCATGATGGTGATGAAATAAGGGAAAAAGGAAATTATATTCAAAGTGTTGATGAAATAAAAAGAAACTATCACTACCTGCAGCAAAACAAAAAAGATATTTTCTTATTGCTGAATAAATTTTTCGAAGCCGGATTGATGAATAGAGAACAAAGCGTAAAAGTGAGTGACACAACGAAAGCTTAATGCTTATTCGATTGTTCGCAACAAAAAAATCCCCGCCTGACTGACACCAGTCGCGCAGGAGAAATCAAAAAATCAGGAATCAGAGATCAATCATGCTCGTTCTTCTAATTGTGAAGAGGAGAATAAAACAACTTTTCGTTCTTCAACAAAACCATCATAACGTTTAATAATTTCCTGCAGCACTTCTTCAATTTCATTCATACTCTTAAGTGTAACAAGCTGATTGCGGAACTCTTTTATGTAAGGCAATCCTTTGAGATAATTAGTGTAATGGCGACGCATTTCAAGTACGCCCAATGCGTTGCCTTTCCACTCAACTGATTTATGCAAATGTTTACGGATAACATCAACGCGTTGCTGAATTGTTGGGGCAGGTAAGTACTCACCGGTTTGCAGGTAATGTTTTATTTCATAAAATATCCAGGGATAACCAATAGCTGCGCGGCCAATCATAATGCCATCAACACCATAACGGTTTTGGCATTCCAATGCTTTCCCGGGACTATCAATATCGCCGTTGCCAAATATCGGAATATGTATGCGCGGATTATTTTTAACTTTAGCAATCAGTCTCCAGTCTGCTTCACCTTTATACATCTGTGAGCGTGTGCGGCCATGAATGCTCAATGCTTTTATACCAACATCCTGCAAGCGCTCTGCAACTTCTTCAATGTTTAAACTGTTGTCATCCCAACCCAAACGTGTTTTCACGGTAACAGGCAATGAAGTGCTTTTTACAACTGCTTCTGTCAAACGAACCATCAGCGGCACATCTTTCAGCACACCCGCACCAGCGCCTTTGCAAACAACTTTCTTTACAGGGCAACCAAAATTTATATCAACAATATCAGGGTTTACTGCATCAACAATTTTTGCGCTCATTGCCATCGCTTCCTCATCACCGCCAAAAATTTGTATGCCAACAGGCTTTTCATAATCAAATATGTCGAGCTTCTGACGGCTTTTAATGGCATCACGTATTAATCCTTCGCTGCTGATAAATTCAGTGTACATCAAATCCGCGCCATTGTCTTTGCACACTGCACGAAACGGCGGATCGCTTACATCCTCCATAGGAGCAAGCAATAAAGGAAAATCAGGAAGTGATATGTTGCCAATCTTTATCATGAATTATTAAGTAACCGTTTGCAGAAAAAATGTCTGCAACAGTTAAAAGAGTTGCAAATTTACAGCCTTATTTCAAAATGATATGACCCATCAGCAAAGATTCAATCCTCTTTCACAACTTGCTTTGTTATTTGTTTTTTGCGGAGCAGGTTTCATAGCAGGTTCAATCATAACGTGGATGATTGGAAATGTAGTGCTGCATGTTCCGCTCAACGATCTTGCAGACGCATTAATGAAACCTGAAAATGTACAGGTATTAAGATTGATACAGGTAATTACTACATTTTTTGCAATGGCCTTACCTGCCTTTATTGTAAGCAATCTTGATGAACGAAACCCTTTAGCAAGATTAGGTTTTAATGATACCGTCAGCGGCTGGCAAGTATTGATAATTTTGATAATGGTAATTATGGGTTTCCTGGTCAGCGGCGCGTTGAGCGAACTAAACCAAATGATACCCATTACAAAAAAAGCAACGGATTATTTTCAAAAACTGGAGAATGAATATAATAAACAGGTAATGGTTCTTGGCAGTATGAAATCAACAGCAGATTATATCCTTTCCATGTTAATACTTGCATTGATACCTGCAATTTTTGAAGAGATGTTATTTCGTGGCAGCCTGCAGCAAATAATGGTATCATTAACAAGAAATGCTTTTGCAGGCATACTTATTACGAGTATTCTTTTTAGCGCCATTCATGGATCTTATTATGGTTTTCTTCCCAGGTTATTTCTTGGTATAATGCTCGGTTATATTTTTTATTTCAGCAAAAACCTCTGGTTGAGCATCGCAGCTCATTTCCTCAATAATGCGTATGCTTTAACAGCAATGTATGTATTAAGCCGTTCAGGAAAGTTAAACACAGATATGCTGGAAGAAACTTATCCTTTGTATTATGGTCTTATTGGTGCGCCGGTTATAATTTTGTTGTTTTTCTTCTTTAAAAGAGAAAGTGATAAACTGCTAAGACAGAGGAACAATACTGATGAATCTGCAAACACACAATTATGAACGGATGGTTTAAAATATATAGCACGCGTAATTATGCCGAAGCTAATATTATAAAAGGCATGCTTGAGGAAAACAATATTGAAGTAATTATTATGAATAAGCTCGACAGCAGTTATATTAACTTTGGTGATATAGAATTATATGTACCCAATCATTTAAAAGATATAGCAAAAATCTGCTCGATCAGTCACCGACGAATTAAGAGAATGATAAAATACAATTATGAGCCAGGCTTAAGAATAATAATTAAGCTTCCGTTGCGTCGCACTCTTTTACCTTCATTTCTTTATTGAGCATAACGATTACCATTTTACATTTCTACATTAAAGAATCAATCGTTATAAATCCGAAATTCATAAATCCGAAATAATAAATCGCAAATTCAAATTCATGGCTTTCCACATTTCCACAATTCCACATTTTTCAAATTATTCTCATTGCTCATTTATCAATTATCTTTATCAAACACATCAGATTTCATTTTTTTGCAAATCGTAAATCATAAATCGTAAATCATTCATGGCTTTGCATGCTGAAACTTTTAAAACCCGCACGATAACTGCTGCTGTTTTCGTAATAGTTATGGTGAGCGGCCTGCTTATTAATCAATGGACGTTTCTCATACTTTTTTCCATCATACATTTTGGCTGTTGGATCGAATACCAAAAGCTGATTGTATTAATTGATCCTGACTACAAAATCATCACGTCTTTTCATAAATATGGTGTGCGGTTACTCGGTTTGGGTTTTATGTTATGGCTTACCAACTCTGCTTTTGATATAGGAAATATTAACCTGTATGAAATTGGATGGTGGCTGGTAATTATTTTATTAATTGCATTACCGATAGTAGAAATTGTGCTGAGCGGACAATTTAACCTGAAAAATTTAGGCTATTCCTTACTCGGCTTACTTTATATTTCATTGAGTTTAGGATTGATGATTAATCTTAGAGCAGAGGGAATTTTATTTTTTGGCAGTATGGCTTCATTTGATTTTGGTTGGATAATTCCTGTTGTTCTAATCGCTTCTATCTGGATAAATGATACGATGGCTTATATCGTAGGTTCGCTTATTGGCAAAACCCCATTCTCCAATATCTCTCCAAAAAAAACATGGGAAGGAACAATCGGCGGTGCTGTTCTTTCTATAGCAACTATTACGCTGGTTGGCTATTTTGCATTTGGATTAAAAGATTATTTTTCATTAATCATTATCTCTTCTATTGCTGCTGTGATTGGCACTGCGGGAGATTTGCTTGAAAGCAAATTAAAACGCATGGCCGGTGTAAAAGACAGTGGCCATATTATGCCGGGTCATGGTGGTTTCCTCGACCGTTTTGATTCATTATTATTTTCAATACCATTTGTTTGGTTGTATGTAAAACTGTTTTTATAAAAGCTAAAGTATCTTATACTTCCGAAGTATAGGACATCTTAATTTCGAAATCATTTGAATCATTATAATCATTCGAATCATAAATAAAAATTACATTCTTAATTTCCGTTATATTTATCTTCGAAGTAACGATTAGCCCTTTGTTATATGCAAACAATCAGCAACCGGAAATTGTATAATGTGATCGGCGCTTCATCGCTTGGCACATTAATAGAGTGGTACGACTTTTATATTTTTGGAAGTCTTGCCACAATCATCTCTGAAAAATTTTTTCCCCCAGGAAATCCCACTGCAGCGTTTCTTGCAACGTTAGCAACATTTGCGGCTGGCTTTATTGTTCGTCCCTTCGGCGCGCTGGTGTTTGGAAGACTTGGTGATTTGATCGGCCGCAAATATACATTTCTGCTCACTTTGACATTAATGGGCGGCTCAACATTCTGCATAGGTCTTGTCCCTTCTTATGCATCGTTTTCATGGGCGCCGGGAATTATTTTATTGCTGCGTTTATTACAAGGCCTCGCATTAGGTGGTGAATATGGCGGCGCAGCAACCTATGTAGCAGAACATTCGCCGGCGCACAAAAGAGGTTATTTCACAAGCTGGATACAAACTACTGCTACACTTGGTTTATTGGTTTCCCTAATTGTAATTATTACATGTCAGCAAACACTAAGCAAAGATGACTATAACAACTGGGGCTGGCGTTTGCCTTTCCTGTTAAGCATTGTGCTGGTGATCATTTCAATCATCATTCGAATGAGAATGCAGGAATCTCCTTTGTTTGCACAATTAAAAGAAGAAGGTAAAACATCAGTGAATCCATTAAAAGAAAGCTTTGGACACAAAACAAATTTGAAACTTGTTTTGCTTGCTTTGTTTGGAGCCACAATGGGCCAGGGTGTGGTATGGTACACAAGCCAGTTTTATGCCCAAACATTTTTATTAAAGACCTGCAACATAGAACCAACGCAGGCAAACACATGGATGGGTATTGGCTTATTATTGGGCACACCATTTTTTGTTGTGTTTGGATCATTGAGTGATAAGATTGGAAGAAAAACAATTATGCTTGCTGGTATGCTCATTGCATTGCTTTGCTACCGTTATATTTTTACGCAGTTCTATAACTATGCAGATACAAGTAAGAAAACAGAGATCATTGCACAAACAAAAACAGAGGTTACAAAAGAAGCAGACGCAAAGAACTCTGCAGATACCGTTCAAACAACAACCATTAATAAAACATTTACTGACGGTTCAACTTACAATGAAGTAAAAAAAGAAACCCTCCTTGCTGATAAAACAATTGAAACGCCCAAGCCTGTTACAAAGAAAACGGTTACCCTTGATAAAAGTTATCGATCGAAGATCATCGCGTGGATATTTGTGCTTGTAATATTTGTTACTATGGTATATGGGCCGATCGCTGCATTTTTAGTTGAGTTATTTCCAACGAAAATTCGTTATACAAGTATGAGTTTACCCTATCATATTGGCAATGGAGTGTTTGGCGGATTAGTACCCTTTATTGGTACATTGATTTATGAATATTCAAAAACGAAAGATAATCCTGCAGGGAATGTGTTGGCCGGCTTATCATATCCAATCTCAATTGCAGCTGTTTGTTTTGTCATTGGTGCATTATACCTGCGCAAAGCAAAAAATAAAAAGGAATTAACTCATTGAAATAACCGCATGAATACAGTAAGAAGAATACTCGGATTTGTATGGATATTACTTGGCCCCGCAGCCGTGCTCTTTCTTTTGTATGAAGCATACAACAGGATCAGTGAAAAGCCAACACAGGATGTATATTTACCCTGGATCATTATTATCACCATTTTTACACCTATCGCAATCGGATTAATAATATTTGGCTATTACGCAATGAAGGGTGAGTATGATGAATGAGAGTTGTGAGCGGTGAGTTGTGAGCGATGAGGAGTGGTAGGTCTTCCCTAACTCCCAAATTTCCTTTCAATTCCGATTGCCAATTCACTATTGCACATTGCGCTTTGCCTACTGCCTACTGACTTCATCTTTCACAATTTCATTTAACCAATCAATCCTTACAGCGTCTATCTTTGGCGAAACAACAACAGCTGCATGTCTATTGAAGTAAATAGCCTGGTAAAAATTTATGGTGCACAGAGAGCAGTAAACAATATTTCATTTTCTATTCATAAAGGTGAGATAGTAGGTTTTCTTGGACCAAATGGTGCAGGAAAAAGTACCACGATGAAAATAATTACAGGTTATCTCTTGCAGAATGCAGGTTCAGCAAAGGTTTGTGGTATTGATGTAACAGAAAAACCTCTTGCAGTAAAAAGGAAAATTGGTTATTTACCCGAGGCCAATCCCTTGTATTATGATATGTATGTGCGGGAATATTTATTATTTGTTGCAGGAGTGCATGGAATTAAAAATGAAAAGCAAGTAATCAATAATGTTATTGAGCTTACTGGATTAACGATTGAAAGCAAAAAGAAAATTGGCCAGCTTTCAAAAGGATATAAACAGCGCCTTGGCCTGGCTGCGGCTTTGGTGCACGATCCTGAAGTGCTGATACTTGATGAACCAACAAGCGGATTAGACCCAAACCAGATTGTTGAAATTAGAAATGTAATAAAAGAACAGGGAAAAAATAAAACCGTGTTATTCTCATCTCATATTCTGCATGAAGTGCAGGCCATTTGTGATCGGGTAATCATCATTAATAAAGGCGAACTCGTAGCAGATGATAAATTGAGTGTGTTGCAGCAAAGCAGGCAGGGAGATTTTGTAAAAGTTGTTTTTAAAGAAAGTTTATCGTCTGAAACGATGCAGCAGCTAGCGGCGGTATCACAGGTAATAAGAGAAAATGACCACTCATGGAAGCTTGCCACCAATAATGCAACAGACACACGCAAACAATTGCTGGAACTGGCGCTCAATAAAAATCTCAATATTGTATCCTTGCAAACAGAAGGAAATAACCTTGAAGATATTTTTCGCTCATTAACGAATGGCTGATTAAGAAAGAATAAAATATATTCGTAATAATTTTATTTTTTCATAATGCACTTTATGAAGGAGGACTGAAATGTTACGACCAGCTACAATAAAATTTCTGAAAGACCTGAAGAAAAATAATAACAAGGAGTGGTTCGACGCAAACCGTAAAGTTTATGAATCAGCGAAGCAGGATTTTGAAAATCTTGTTCAAACTGTAATTGGCATTTATTGTAAAAAAGATGATGGGCTTGCCTCTTTAAAGGCTAAAGATTGTATGTTTCGCATTAACCGCGATATACGTTTTAGCAAAGACAAATCGCCCTACAAAACAAACTTTGGAGCCAGTATTAACAAAGGTGGCAGAAAAAGTATACTCGCCGGTTATTACTTTCATTGTGAACCCAGTGAAAGTTTTGTAGGCGGCGGATTATGGATGCCGATGCCTGACGACCTGAAAAAAGTAAGACAGGAAATTGATTATTGTTTTGATGAGTTTACAAAAATCATTAACAACAAAAAGTTTAAAGTTGTTTATGGTGAATTGCATAAAGGCGAAGATATTAGTTTAAGCAGGCCACCCAAGGGTTATGAAGATAGTAACCCGGCTATTGAATTTATTAAATTGAAAAGCTTTATTGCAATGCAGAAATTAAATGAAGCTGACCTAACCGATAGTTCCCTTGCGAAAAAAATTGCAACTGCGTTTGATGCACTGCAGCCCATGGTAAAATTTATTAATCGTGCATTGGAAGGTTAAAACCAAATATGCTGTTCTCAATTACTCAACTCTGTTATTTTTATTCTTATCCTGTGTGGTGCAACTTCATCTCCGCCGAAATAAGGAAATAATCTATAGCGTGTGTATCTGCCCGAACAATGACGCGGCAATTGCGCCGTTTTACCGTTTACTGTAAAAGTATATTGGTCTGTTGAGCAACTAATGACGCAATTTATTACACTGCCAATTTGAGCTGTTGTAATTTCTTTAAATAACATATTGCCATCATTATGGACAAAGGCAAAGAGGCGAAGAGAGTCATTGCTCCATCTCCAGCCAACCCGTGCACTGTTTATAAGATGATGCGTGCCACAATCAGAAAAGCCATATAATTTATTAATGTCATTTTGATTTTGAGGATCAACAGTAGAATAAATACAGGAGCTGTCGAAAACAGCATTAAAAGTCAATTTGTTTTTACTGGTAAATGAAAGTGGGTTAGGAGTGCAAAACTGCTCTCCCTTTGGTATTATATATGTTATGGTTTTATTTACAATTGCTGTTGAAACATCCTGCGAAGATTCATGATTGCCGGGGCTTACAGGATTATCAATAACAGGTTTTGTGCAAACAACATTGGCTGTAATAAAGCAGGCTGTAAAACAGATGAAGTATACTTTTCTCATACAGATTTTTTGGTTTTGATTTTGACTGCTCAATATAGGAAAGATCGTTTCTCTCTTTCACTTTGCAGTGAGTCTTAATCATAATTTATACAAGCTCATTTCTTATTTTTTGAGGTAACGATTGTACAATCAGGTTATAAGATTCATCAATCATTTCTTTCAGCAATTGATGCGGTATGCTTCCGTCTACCGTTACGGTATTCCAATGTTTCTTGTTCATGTGATAACCCGGTTGCACCGCATCATATTGTTCACGCAATTCAATCGCTTTATCAGGATCACATTTTACATTAAACTGTAAAGGATTGCTTCCAAGGCCAGTAAGCAAAAAAATTTTATTGCCTGCTTTAAATACCAATGTTTCCTAACCAAATGGAAATTCTTCTGTTACACCTTTTTTAGATAAACAATATTCGCGCAGTGTTTCGATATCCATAGTTTACAATAAAAGGATAATTTTTAAAAATATAAAACTCGTTTATAACTACGAAGCGGATTTGCTCAATAGTATTACTAAACGATAAACGTAATGCGACGCAACAAAAGCTTAATTCATACACTGGCCCCTGTTCCAAGATAAATTAATTCTAATCTCCACAATCATTTTATGAATACGTAAATTTTTGTTCAACAGATCTATTAAAAGAGCCAATAGTAAAGTTAGTTTTTCAGTTAGATCGATGACTATAATTTTTTGATAAACATAAAGGATAAGTTTCAATAATTAAAAAAGCCGGCAACAAATAAACGCTACCTGCCTTGTTCACTCACAACATAAAAACTTTTTATAACAAACCTTTATCCATTAAATATTCTGCAATCTGAATTGCATTCGTAGCAGCGCCTTTACGAAGATTATCACTGACGATCCACATATTTAAAGTATTGGGTTGCGTTTCATCACGGCGCAATCTTCCTACAAATACTTCATCTTTTTCATGAGCACATAAAGGCATGGGATACTCTTGCTGCAAAGGGTCATCCTGAACAACAACACCGGGTGCATCTCTTAGTAATTGTTTTACTTCATATAAGTCAAAATCTTTTTCAAACTCAACATTTACACTTTCACTATGCCCGCCGATTACAGGAATGCGAACAGTTGTAGCAGTTACACGAATACTATTGTCCCGCATTATCTTTTTCGTTTCATTTACCATCTTCATTTCTTCTTTGGTGTAACCATTATCAAGAAATACATCAATCTGAGGAATTGCATTCAGGTCAATTTGGTATTTATATGCCATGTCACCTGGTATATTTTTTCTTTCATTGAACAACTGGTCAACTGCTTTTTTGCCTGTGCCGGTAACACTTTGATAGGTGCTTACAACAATTCTTTTGATCTTATATTTTTTATGCAAAGGATTTAGTGCCACCACCATTTGAATAGTAGAGCAATTCGGGTTTGCAATAATTTTATCTTCCGCCGTTAATGCATCTGCATTTATTTCAGGAACAATCAATTTTTTTGAAGGGTCCATTCTCCATGCACTCGAGTTATCAATTACAGTAATGCCTGTTTCAGCAAACTTCGGCGCCCATTCCAGTGAAGTGCTGCCACCTGCCGAAAATATTGCTACTGCTGGTTTTGCGGCAATTGCATCATTCATGCTTACTACCTTATACTTTTTGTTTTTAAATTCTACTTCTTTGCCTACAGACTTTTCTGATGCCACAGGAATCAATTCTGTCACGGGAAAATTTCTTTCCGCCAATACCTGCAACATTTTAGTGCCTACCAAACCTGTGGCTCCTACTACGGCTACTTTCATAAATACATACCCTCCTCGTCCCGATGCATCAGGAGATTTAATTGTTTATTGTTAATGAATATTTTATTTTTTATGTACCCAACAACATAATTACTATTTAGCTTCGTTGCGTCGCACCCTTGTACTTAAATACCATTATTCAACATAAAAACATCATAATCAAAAAGCCCTCCTGTTTCGAGGAAGGCTTTTGTTTTTATCAAGTTATGTTACAACATACAAACTTATACACCTTCCTTATTTGGAAAAATCTTTGTGCACTTTGTATGTTTCATTGTTATTGTCATTGCGGTTGCGAAAATAGTTATGAAAAATTGTTATACAAAATTTTATTTAGCTATAAACTTACAATAAGAACCCGGAAAAATAATGTATGCAAAAAATGATTTTGAATTTTCAGATAAATCAGGAAAAACGGATAAATCGTGGTTCAGACAAGAGCAATATCAAAATTCACCAACTGCACAAATTCTTCCAGTCTTGTATCAATATCTTCTTTTGTAATTTCTTTTAACCTTTCGGCGCCAAATTTTTCCACGCAAAAACTTGCCATAGCAGAACCCACAATGATAGCGGTTTTCATGTTCTCAAAAGAGATATCTTTTGTTTTTGCAATATGCCCAATAAAGCCTCCCGCAAATGTATCGCCTGCACCTGTGGGATCGAATACTTCTTCAAGGGGTAACGCAGGCGCAAAGAAAACCTGGTTACTATAAAACAGTAAAGCGCCATGCTCTCCTTTTTTTATAATGAGATAAGAAGGTCCCATTTTTAAAATTTTGCGGGCTGCTTTTACAAGAGAAAATTCGCCTGTCAATTGTCGTGCTTCACTGTCATTCACGAGTAATACATCAATCATTTGGAACACTTTTTTCAAATCGTTCAAAGCTGTTTCCATCCAAAAATTCATCGTGTCCATTACAATCAGTTTTGGACGCTTTTTCATTTGCTCAATCACCTTTATCTGAATGCGTGGCATCAGGTTACCAAGCATTACAAATTCAGATTCCTTATAACTTTCAGGCAAAACGGGATCAAAATCAGCAAGCACATTTAAATCTGTAACAAGCGTATCCCGCGTATTCATATCAAGATGGTATTTGCCGCTCCAGAAAAAAGATTTTTTATCAGGCACTACTACAACACCATCTAATTCTACCCCTCTCGATTGCAGTTCTTCTAATTCATTTTGCGGAAAATCATATCCTATTATTGAGACCTGCTGCACAGGCTTTATAAAATTACTTGCCGTATAGGCAACATAAGTCGCAGACCCACCAACTATTTTATCCGTTTTGCCAAATGGTGTTTCAATTGCATCAAAGGCCATTGTGCCAACTACTACTAAACTCATATTTTGCGGTTTGATTACAGGGCCGCAAACCTATTATATTTGATCGAAAAGAGAATGATTATTTTAATTCTGTTGCAACAGTTAATATCCTATTTATGAAATATCCTCCATAAAAATTAATACTGCCTTTAACGATAAATTATCTTTATAAAAAGTATTTTGTGGTTTAAATTTTCCCTGCTGTGAAAACACTACAACTACTGAAATAAATTACTATGAAATTGAGAATAATTATTCCATTCCTGTTTTCTGCCGTTTCATTTATTATGATGATGGCATGTAATAACGACAACAAACAAAAGGGTGACAAAGTAAATATTGCAAATGATAAAATTGCAAATGCAATTTCCTGCACTATTAATGGTCTCACTACGGAAGACAGTATTCTGTATGCAAATGGAGGTGGAAATGATTTTAAAGAAACAATATCCAACAAAAATAATAAGCCCACTTCCGCTCCAGAAGGAATGGCATGGATACCAGGTGGCGAATTTAGTATGGGTGGAGTAAACCCGGTTGGAATGAAAGATGGCGGTCATGAGCACATGAATGATGCACGTCCTGTTCATCGTGTTTATGTTGATGGTTTTTATATGGATGCTACGGAAGTTACTAATGCAGAGTTTTTCAAATTTGTAAAAGCTACAGGTTATGTTACAGTTGCAGAACAAAAACCTACGCATGAAGAATTTCCCGATGCACCTGAAGAAAGTTTGGTGGCAGGTTCTGTAGTGTTTGCGCCACCTGCAGAGCAGGTATCATTGAATAATTATCTTCAATGGTGGAATTATGTAAAGGGTGCAGACTGGAAACATCCTTTGGGTCCAGGCAGCGATTTAAAAGGTAAAGAAAATTATCCGGTAGTGCAAATTTCCTGGCAGGATGCAGCGGCTTATGCAAAATGGACTGGCAAACGCCTGCCTACAGAAGCCGAATGGGAATTTGCTGCAAGAGGAGGCAAGGCTGGTAATCTTTATCCATGGGGCAATCAATTAAAACCCGATGGCAAATGGATGGCAAATATTTTTGAAGGTTTATTTCCCGGCAGAGATGCAGCAAATGATGGATTCGCAGGTATTGCGCCTGTAAAACAGTTTCCTGCCAATGCTTATGGTTTATATGATATTGCAGGCAATGGTTGGGAATGGTGCAGTGACTGGTACAAGGATGATTACTATCAAACGTTAGCGAAACAAGGTGTGGCTAAAAACCCGCAAGGCCCCTCTGATTCGTACGATCCTGCGGAACCGAATCTAAAGAAGAAAGTGCAAAGAGGCGGTTCATTTTTATGCACCGATCAATATTGCACACGGTATATGGTAGGCACTCGAGGCAAAGGTGAATACCGCTCTGCAACAAATCATATTGGCTTCAGATGTGTAATGGACGTAAAGAAAGGAGAAGTGGCAAAAAAATAAATCTCTTGAAATATTTTTTGTAAATAAACTGCTAATCTCTGTTGCATAAAGAACAGAACACTCAAGAGTGCGACGCAATCAGAGCTTCATAGAAGTGCTTTAGTTTGGGCCATAAAAATCCATAACAAAAACGACCCTGAAAATTTCAGAGCCGTTTCATATTTCGTACTTCAAACTTCTCACTTTTTACTTATACTGCGGCATAATACCTCTTGCCAGTTCCACCATTTTTGCAACACCATCGTCAGGCAGATTACCTTTCTTGAATTCTGCTAAAACATCAGGCAGTTTGTTCTCCATTTCCATTAAGAAATGTTCTTCAAAAGCCTTTACTTTTCTTACTGCAACTTCACGCAATAAGCCTTGTGTGCCAAGATAAATAATTGCCACTTGCTTTTCAACAGGATAAGGAGCATACTGCAGTTGTTTCAGTATTTCCACATTACGAGCTCCTTTATCAAGTACCAGTTTTGTAGCAGGATCAAGATCACCGCCAAATTTAGAGAATGCTTCCATTTCGCGGTAAAGCGCCTGGTCAAGCTTTAATGTGCCGGCAACTTTTTTCATTGATTTTATCTGCGCATTACCACCCACACGACTTACAGAAATACCAACATTGATGGCAGGACGAATACCGGCATTGAACAAATTCCCTTCAAGGAATATCTGTCCATCAGTAATAGAGATTACATTCGTTGGAATGTACGCAGATACATCGCCGGCTTGCGTTTCAATAATGGGTAATGCAGTTAAGCTTCCGTTTCCTTTCACAAGATGCTTAATGTTTTCAGGCAGATCATTCATCTTTCTTGCAACATCATCATTGCCGATAATTTTTGCGGCACGTTCAAGCAAACGGGAATGCAGGTAGAATACATCACCAGGATAAGCTTCACGACCGGGAGGACGACGAAGCAACAATGAAACTTCACGGTAAGCAACGGCCTGTTTGGAAAGGTCGTCATAAATGATTAATGCAGGACGACCGGTATCACGGAAATATTCACCAATTGCAGCGCCTGCAAATGGTGCATAGAATTGCTGAGGTGCAGGATCACTCGCAGAAGCGGCAACAATGGTTGTATATACCATGGCATCATTATCCTGTAATGTTTTCATTACACCTGCAATAGTAGAGGCTTTTTGACCAATGGCTACATAAATACAATATACGGGCTTACCTGCTGCATAAAATTCTTTTTGATTGATAATGGTATCAATGCAGATGGCAGACTTACCTGTTTGACGGTCACCAATTACCAATTCACGCTGCCCGCGACCAATGGGGATCATTGCATCAATGGCTTTAATACCTGTTTGCAGCGGCTCTTTAACAGGCTCACGATAAATAACACCGGGGGCTTTACGTTCTAATGGCATTTCATACAGTTCACCCGTGATCGGACCTTTACCATCAATAGGTTCGCCTAATGTATTAATTACGCGACCGGCAAGACCTTCACCCACTTTAATAGATGCAATTTTACCGGTACGGCGCACTTTATCACCTTCACGAATCTCAGAATAATCGCCCATCATTACTACACCCACATTATCTTCTTCAAGGTTTAATACCACAGCTTTAAGACCATTCTCAAATTCAACCAATTCACCGGAACGAACATTATTTAAACCGTATAAACGTGCAATACCATCGCCCACCTGCAGCACGGTTCCTACTTCTTCCAATTCGGCAGCAGTATTTACGTTACCCAATTGTTGCCTTAAAATCGCTGATATTTCATCAGGCTTAATGTCAACCATAGATCTATATTTTGCCCCTTATCCGCCTAAGGCAGAAGTTATTTAGAGGGAGTGAGAAATTTTATTTTTGTAACAAACTATTTTACTACTATTAGCTTCGTTGTGTCACTCACCTTGTACGCTTTATTCATTATTCAGCACTAAACAAAAACCGGTATCACTTTTCACAACTCTATATCCTTGGCCACTTGCTTTTACCCCCTTTAGGGATGGGGCTTACCTTATATGCAGCACATATATGTTTTCTTTAAACTGCTTTTTCATTTCTTTCAGATCCCTCAGTATGCTTGCGTCTACAAGATTGTTGTTGAACTCTAAAACAAATCCGCCGATCAAATCATTCTTCACAATAGTTTCTAATTCAACCTGGCTCAAACCTGCTTCTGTATTAGTTTTTTCAATAATCGCTTTTTTTAATTCATCACTTACGGGAACGGCAGTCGTTAATTTAACTTTATGAATCCCTTTTATATTATTGTATTGATCAATAAAAGCATTTACAATTTCAGGCAAATCACTCTCACGACCTTTACTTACAAGTAATCTGTTAAAGACTTCTGTAATATCGCTCACTTTACCTTTGGTGATTGTTTCAATAATATGCTGTTTCTTATCTCCCTTTATAACCGGGCTGCGCAAGAGGATAACAAAATCCCTGCTTTTTTTACAAAGTTCCTGCAGGTATTGCATATCCTTATAAATAACCTCTAACTGACCTTTTTCAATGGCAAGATCAATCAGACTTTTTGCATATCGTGTGGCTAAACGTGGATTAGGCATATCTTAATTTCAAAATGTGCAAATATGCAAATGTGCAAATTGATGAATTCTTAATCTTATAAGCATTTGCACATTTCGACATTTGCTAATTTGCTAATTGAGTTTTACTTCTCCTGCCAGTTGCTTAATATAATTTTCCTGTTCTGCTTTATTGGCTAATTCTCTTCGCAATACTTTTTCAGTGACTTCAATTACCAGATTACCAACCTGGTTTTTTACATCAGTTAAAGCAGCATTTTTTTGTTGCCATATAGCTTGTTGCGCTTCAGCAACTATTTTGTCGTATTCTGCTCTGGCTTTGTCTTTTGCTTCAGCTATCATTTTGTCTCCTGTTTCTTTCGCTTCCCTTATCATGATGGCTCTTTCTTCACGTGCTTTTTTCATTAAGGCTTCGTTTTCGCTTTTTAACTGCGCCATTTCTGCTTTTACTTTATCGGCAGTAGCAATGGCATCAGCAATGCTTGTTTCTCTTTCTTTAAGACTTTTTAGTATTGGCTTCCATGCAAATTTTCCCAGTATCAGCAGTACGATCAAAAAGCCGATAAGGTTCCATATCATTAGCCCTAAATCTGGCTGTAACAGTTCCATATTTTTTCCTCCAGCTTCGCGATTTTTACAGAGTGCGATTTTATTTGTTGAGTTGTGATTTAATGTACAAGAGTGCGACGCAACAGAAGCTAAATAGCAGCACCGTAGACGGGCACAAAAAAATAATTATTTAGTAAGAACAATTTCCTTTGATAAATACTGCATTCGCGGCCCTGTGCGTTGAATGCAGTATAATTTTTACGTGCCGGCTTATTAGCTGAATACTGCAAGCAAACCTGCTACTGCACCTAAAAGGGCAACACCTTCTACAAGAGCCGCAGCAAGAATCATGTTGGCACGAATGTCATTAGAAGCTTCCGGCTGACGGGCAATGCCTTCTACAGCACCTTTACCAATTTGGCCGATACCAATACCTGCACCCATTGCAGCAAGACCAGCACCGATCGCACCCAAACCAGGCTGCACTACATCCGCCAATAAAACTGTCATTAAACTCATGATACTTGATTTTTATAATTGAAAAAAATTTTAAACCACAATTGGATCATCATGCCCTGGTACTCCCGGATGATCGTGACCGCCTTCAAAAGCTTGTCCAATAAATATAGCGGTGAGATTAGCAAAAATAAATGCCTGAATAAATGCAATCAATATTTCAATTAAATAAATGAACACTGCAAGCAAAATAAAAAATGGCGAAGTACCCAAACCTAATGTAGCATTCATAGCACCGAAAATAAAGATCAGGCAAATAAAACTTAAAATAATTATATGGCCTGATATCATGTTTGCAAAAAGACGTATGATTAATGCGAAAGGCTTTGTGAATAGCCCAAGTATTTCTACAGGAATCATAATGGGTTTTACACCAACAGGTACAGGCGGATTAAAAATATGACCCCAATAATATTTGTTACTGCTAAACAGAATTGTAATAAAAGAAATAATGCCCAGCATGCCGGTGAACGCAATATTGCCAGTAACATTTGCCGTGCCCGGTATTAAACCAATTAAATTATTAATCAAAATAAAAAAGAAAATAGAAAGCAATAAGGGCATATAAGCTTCATACTTTTTGCCCAGGTTTGGTTTTGCAACTTCATCACGAACAAAAGTGATAACGGGCTCTATTACATTTTGAAAACCTGTTGGCGCAGTTTTTATTCCCTCACCTTTTGCATATTTCTTTGCAATTGAGGTCATTATAATGACCAGCAGGATAACAGATATTAGCATTTGCGTGGCATTACGGGTTAAAGAAAAGTCATACACTTTTGTATGCAGATCCAGCATTCCATTGGCATCTGCTGCATATATTTTTCCTTCTTTATATAAAGGCTGCCCGCTTTCACCTTTTGCATTTTCAAGATTATGTTCTTTTAAAAATTCTTCATTCATCAAACGGTAACCATCATATACTTCTTCACCATGACGAAAGGCAGAAGACATAAAAAAAGAAAAACCCTTGCCGGGAGAATATAAAATTACGGGTAACGGAATACTAACGGGCTTTTTATTAATGGTAGCAAAATGAAATTCATGGGCATCAGAAACATGTTCGAGTATAATTTTGGAAGGATTAATTTTCCCAGTTTCCTCTTTGTTTTCCACTGCTTTTGAAGGTGTTTCCTGTGCAGGCAAGCTATTAGAAAAAAATAATACAAAAAGGCTGAAAACCGCTGCCAGTGTGAATTTCATGCTTTTTCGGCTCATATCCCGTTTCTAAATTTGCCGCAAAGATAAGTGTTGACGCCAACAAAAAGAAAACAACTAAAAAAAGAATCACTATTGAAAATATAAAAATTCCTTTTTATAAAAACCCATTTGATTCACATTTTTTCTTGCTCAAACTGTAGATTTCCTTTCTCAGATTCTTTCAATTTTTATAAACGCAATTGCATTATAATTTACTGCTTCAACCCAGAGTTTGCAGTTAAAACTATTTTGTCAAAATAGCAGATTCTATAATTCCTTTCAACTGCTGTGCATTCCAGTGCGGCAGTAGGATTGGATTTGAAGAAATATATCATTTCCAACTGCAAAATCTGGGTTCAATCAATTTTATGCTTTTAAAAAAACGCTATGAAAAAATTAATTTTTGCCACTATCATGCTTGTTTCTGTTTCTTATTTTGCGCATGCAGGAAAAAATGTGGTTAACAGAACTGCCTATACAGTATTGCGCGACGATGATGGTCGTGATATTACTGCATAACAGGTTCCTCTCGCTGTTAGAAGCAGTTTCCATGAAATGTTTCCAAATGTCAGAAATGTGCAGTGGGAAGTAAAAAGAGAAGATGGAAGAAGAATATTTGAAGCAAACTTTACAAGAAACGGAAGACGTTTTGAAGCAGAGTTTCTTCCAGATGGTACTTTCATTAAATTAGAAAGAAAGGGTTCCGGTGATAATTGAGGATCGGGACACAATTGTATGCAGTATGCCGAGTGAAAAATTAAAAGAAAAGTTATATGTCGAGCGTGTAACTTTTCTTTTTTGATCACTGAATCACAATTTTTCTTCTTCCTGCAATTTTTTAATTTTTTCAAGATATATCACATCAATTTGATCCTCTGGTCTGTTGGCTGCTTTTTTAGAAGCGATTAAATGATTGATATTTAAAAAACGAACTTTGATATCTTTAATTTGAACCTCCACAGCATTTTTGTATAAGTCTTGAAATGACAGCATTTCCAGTCCCTTTACATTTGTCATAACATCTAATCTAAAACCATTATTTAAATGGAAGTAGGTCCATCCAGGTATAAATTCAAGTCTTTCTAAAGGTTCAAAATCACCAATATCAGCAATCTTAAAAGCTTCTCGTAGACTTTTACGATTTTCTAAATTATCCTCAATTAAAATATCCATATCATCTGTTACCCTTTGATAGCCATGAAGGTTTATTGCAAAACCACCAACCATTATATATCTTAGTCTTGCAGTTTGACAAGCTCTCCAAAAATCAAGAATGTATTCATTGAAGACATCCATTTAACTTCAATTTTTTAGGTGGCTTTGTTTAGAGGATTTCGAATAATTTTTGCGTTGCGAAGCATGATATTTAACTTAATAAGTTCCATTAGCACATTAAACCTCTCTTCGGGTGTGCGTTTTAATGCCATGCGGAGTTGATCCATTTTCGCCTTTTCGTAATCCGGTTGTGGTTTATGAGCAATATTTTTTTGATCGTCTTTCATATTTGCTAAACAGTAACAGATGCAATCTTATTTTTTTCAAACTGCATACTATGCAATTTAGCATAAAATCCACCGAGCGCCAATAGCTCTTCATGCGTTCCGATCTCCTTTATTTCACCTTTATCCAATACAATTATTTTATTAGCTTTTCTGATAGTAGATAAGCGATGTGCTATAACAATAGATGTGCGCCCCGTAATTAAAGTATCAATGGCTTTTTGAATAAGCAGTTCACTCTCTGTGTCTATTGATGAAGTAGCTTCATCAAGAATTAAAACAGAAGGATTATATAACAAAGCCCTAATAAAAGAAATCAATTGCCGCTGACCCAAACTTAATGTAGTGCCTCTCTCCATTACATTAAAATTATAACCCCCGGGCAATTGCATAATAAAATCATGCACACCAATCATTTTTGCTGCTTCAATCACCTGCTCTTTGCTTATATCAGAATTACGCAAGGTAATATTATCCATCACTGAACCTGAGAACAGGAATACATCCTGTAAAACAACACCTATGCTGCTACGCAATTTATCAAGCTTATAATTTTCAATGTTAACACCATCGAGTGTTATAGTGCCTTTTTGAATTTGATACAACCTGTTCAATACACTGATGATAGATGTTTTTCCGCTGCCCGTGTGACCAACCAACGCGATCGTTTCGCCCGGCTTTACTTCAAAACTTATATTTTTTAAAACATAGTTTTCATCGTTGTAAGCAAACCAAACTTTGTCAAACACAATGGCGCCTTTTAAAAGTGCAGGTGCATAGCTGCCTTCGTTTTTAATATAGTCTTCATTATCCTGCACTCTAAAAATTCTCTCTGCTGAAACCATACCCATTTGAATTGTGTTGAACTTATCTGCGATTACACGCAATGGGCGAAATATCTGGTTCAGGTATAAAACAAACGCAACCAATTCGCCTGCGAGATTTTCATTGGCGACAGGATTATTTGCAGCCCTGCCGGCAAGCCACCAAACAAGCAAACCGGTTGATACCGCCAGCGTAATTTCAACAATAGGAAAGAATACCGAGTAAGCAAAAATTGATTTGATATTTGCATTCCTGTATTTTTTATTGATGCTTTTAAATTTGTTGAACTCTCTTTCTTCTGCAACAAATGCCTGTACTATCTGCATTCCGGTAATATGTTCCTGCACAAATGCATTTAAAGCAGCCACCGCATTACGCACTTTTATAAAACTTTTATTTACACTTTCTTTAAAATAATAAGTAGCAATAATTAAAAATGGAAATGGAATTAATGCAATGAGTGTAAGACGCCAGTCAGTGATAAACATCATAATAAGAACAATAATTATCGAAAGCAAATCAGAAATGATTGGTATTAATCCATCAGTAAAAATGTCGTTGATGTTTTCAATATCGTTAATAGTTCTTGTTGTAAGCGTGCCGATGGGCGTTGTATCAAATTGTTTCAGGTTAAGACCAAGAATTTTTCTAAACACACTTACACGCATATCTTTTACAACAGTTTGCCCCAGCCACGCCGTTAAAAAAGAAAATAAAAACCGCAAACCCGTTTCTACAAAAATGAAAACTATCTGAAAGATCGTAATAGCAATGATAAATTTTGCGGCATTACTTAGGTCAGTATTTTGAAACAGCCATTTCAGTATCACCGGTGTTTGTATATTTTTCCCTGTGGCTTTATCAATAGTTAATTGAATAAAATGCGGACGCACCGGTGTTATAAAGGCGAGAACTATGGCAAGAATAACGCTTGAAATAAATTGTAACCGGTAAGGTTTTACAAATTGAAATATTCTGCGCAACAACGAAAAATCGAAAATCTTTTTTTTAATAACTACTCCATCCATAATTATATTCAAAGGTAATGAGATAATGCAAATGCAGGATTATTCATGGAATGCTGTGCATGTACCGGGCGTTGTATAAGAATTAAGTTTCCGTTCCCGTACGTACTGGGCTCTTGCGCATCGGAATAAGATTCAACAATTACTGATAAGTATTTTACTGTTTATCTTTATTAAGCCATAAAAAGCGACTAATTTTTGATATGAAAAAAGAAGTGTTCTATCTTTTGTTGGTCTTATTAAACCTTCAATTGGCTGCACACAGTCAGAATGATTCTTTGAAAGGAGGAGAATTATATTCAAGCAATTTTCTTATTGATGGTGTTCAAAGAAATTTTACTTATTACATGCCTGTTAATTATGGGAAAAAAGATTTATATCCTTTAGTGATCTTTCTTCACGATATGGGAAAAAGTGGAAAGGATATAATCAAAAGTTATGGTAATAAAATAAATGCAATGGCAGATTCCTCTGATTGCATTGTAATTTATCCGGATGCAGTTGCAGGGCATTGGAATGACAAAATGGATAAAAGCTTTCCTGCCACAGATACAATAAATGATGTTGGTTTTATTTCAATTCTCATTGATTATTTCCGCGACGTATATCATTGCGATGCAAAACGAGTATATGTTGCTGGTTTTTTCAATGGAGGAGAATTGGCGTATCGCTTAAGTTGTGATATTCCTGCGAAAGTAACTGCCATTGCGCCTTTCATTTCAAATCCTGAAGAAGCAGCTACTAAATGCAACAGCGACAAATCGGTTGCAATAATGAATACAAATCAGACAGATAAAAATCCTGATCAAAATAATATTGCTGAAGCCTGGAATTTTTTTATGACGCATGTAAAAAAATCTGGAAGTCAGTAAAGCCGGCAGCATATAGAAGTGTGCATTTTTTTCCACTTTCTCCACAAAAAGGATAAACAAGGATTTTTAAAAACCTTAAAGCCAACAGATAAATAGTTGGTATAATTTTTACGAGCAAGGCTGTATGACTTTTAGGAGAAATATTTTATTTGTTGTTATACCCTTGAGGGAGTGGAATAAAATAAAATCTCTTATCCCGTTTAACGAGGATCAGAACAAGCCGGTTTGTCAAATTTTAATTGTGCAAATAGAGAAGTTAAAACGTTTTATAAAAATGTTTGTTAGTAATAATAAAACAGTAAAATTTTTATAAAGAAGAAAAAAATTATGAAAGAAAATTTAATCAAAGTAATTGAAAATTTTAAAGATATTAAAGTGCTTGTTATAGGTGATGCAATTTTAGATACATATATTATAACAACACCGGAAAAATTTGGCAGGGAAGCTCCTGTGCCGGTTTTTAATGTGCAGCAAAATACTCATCAGTGTGGAGGAGCCGCAAATACAGCTATTAATGTTGCGGCACTTGGTGCAGAGATATATTTTTTAACAGTAACAGGAAAGGATTCAGGTTCACGGCAGCTTTCAGAGATCCTAAGAAAAAATAAAGTGCACACTGAATATATCATTAAAGACAAATCAAGAACCACTATTGTGAAAAAAAGAATAACCGCTTCTTCAAATATCTTATTCCGCATAGATGCAGGAACAACCTCTGCTGTTAGCCGGCAATGCGAAAAGGAATTACTGGAAAGGATGCATGAATTATACCAGGATATTGATGCAATTATTATTTCTGATTATGAGTGTGGCGTAGTTACTGACTCACTCATAAATGCTATTAAAGATTTTGCTGATGTGCATCACGTGCCTGTTGTAGTTGATGCAAAAGATTTGGCAAAGTATAAAATGATAAAACCGGAAGCTGTGAAACCGAATTATGAAGAAACAATCAATCTTTTGCATGTTGAAAAAGTTTCAGGAAATAAACGCGTACAGCAAATCGTAGAACACGAAGAACACTTGTTTGAAATAACAGGCGCACATAAAATAGCTGCTACACTTGATGCAGACGGTATTTTATTTTTTGAAAAAGGAAAATCACCTTGCCATATTTCAGTCATTCCCAGGGAAGGCAAAAAATCAATAGGCGCCGGCGATACATTTACAAGTGCCTTGACTTTAGCACTTGCTTCAAAAACTGAAGGAAGCACTGCTGCAGACATCGCTGCTGCAGCGGCTGCCGTGGTAATGCAAAAAGAGGGAACAGCATGGTGCACCAACAATGAATTGAAAAATTATTTTAATGATGCTCCTAAGCATATTTTAACCACAGAAGAACTAACAACAATTATTAAAGAACTAAAGAAAAATGGTAAAAAGATTGTCTTTACCAATGGATGTTTTGATATTCTGCATACAGGTCATATTTTTCTGCTGAATAATGCACGCAAAGCTGGTGATGTTTTGATCATTGGTGTAAACAGCGATGCAAGCATTAAAAAAATAAAAGGGTTGGGAAGACCAATCAATGGTTTTGACGACAGGATAGCAGTGCTGGCAGGTTTACAAAGTGTAGATTATCTTATCTCCTTTGATGAAAAAAGCCCCCTTCATTTAATAAAAGCTATACATCCTGATGTTTTTGTAAAAGGTGGCAACTATACGGAAGCGTCAATTCCGGAAGCGCCATTATTAAAGAAGATTGGATGCATGGTTAAAATTGTTCCTTATCTGGAAGAACATTCCACCACACATATCATAGATAAGATTCTGGATACAAAACATGAAACTGAAATTGCATTGCACAATTATTAATCAGTAACAGAACGAACAAAAGAATGGTGTATGAATACGATGATCAAGTCTATTAACATTTTAATACCAACATATAAAAGATCAGAGGCATTTGCTGATCAATCACCCAGTGATGAAATTGAAAAAGATAATTCCATTCAAACCACTATCGATTATTTGAGACAAAAGGAAATCATATAACGATACTTAAAAATCTTCCCCGCGAAGGAATGGCGCACCAACGCCAGTTTTTACTGGAACATTCACATGCATAGTATAGTGTTTTTCTTGATGATGATGTAATTCTTGAGCCGTATGTTATAAGAAACATGCAACAGGTTTTGCAAAAAAATAATTGTGGTTTTGCAGGTTGTGCTGTAATAGGGTTAAGCTATGTGAATGACTGGCGCTTGCATCAGCAGGATATTGAATTCTGGGAAAATGCGGTTGCACCGGAATGCATCATCCCGGGCAGTTATGAATGGGAGCGATATATTTTGCATAATGCTGCTAATATTTATCACGTAGAGCATAAATATAAAATCAATCCTGATATTCCTGTTGCCTATAAAATTGCATGGGTGGGAGGTTGCGTAATGTATGATACAGAAAAATTGCGTGAAGCAGGTGGCTTCACCTTTTGGGGAACATTACCCGAGAACCATTGCGGGGAAGACGTGCTGGCGCAATTGCGTGTGATGAAAAAATATGGCGGCTGTGGTGTTTTACCAAGTGGCGTTTATCACCAGGAACTTGAAACAACTGTGCCCGACAGAAGAATTAATGCACCTGAATATTTAGAAATTTAACCTGTGATCAGTAATATTAAAACTTGCGTCGCGAAAAATTCAGGTATTGTAAAGGCTTTTATTTTTTAACTTTCTGAAATTTTTTTATTGTATATTTTTTGGCAGAGAAAGAAAAGAAAGCAGTTATTTCGTTCCCTTTTTTGTTTTCATTTCAGGATGATAAATTCTCAATGTTTAATGTTCAACAAAGAACAGAATGTATAAGTGAGTGACACAACGAAAGCTAAATAATGAGATAACAGTTAAGTACAAAATTCCTCTCCAAAAAATTCTTCTACACATTAAAACTAAGATGTCTTATTAATGAACCGGGAAGTGCAGGCAGCTTACTTCTTTCAATAAGAAAACTGCTGAGTTGTGCTATTTCTTTAAAGATATAATGCTTTGTCAAAGCAGCACCGAGGTAATCTCTTCCCATACTGCCACCTGTGCCGATACGCGTACCAATCATTCGGTGCACCATATTCATATGGCGATAACGCCATGTGCTCATTTGTTCATCAATTTCAAGCAGATTATTTAATAACTGGAAAGGCAAATGCATAATGGGATAACCACGGTATAACGTCGTAAATAGCGCAGCCCTGCTTGCCTTTGCGGATAATTGGCCGCTTTCTTTTCCTTCAATAAAAATTGCATCGAAAGTATCGAGATTATTTTTTTCCACTTCTGTCAAACTGTTTTTATAACACTCGCGATATGTGCTCCAGAAGGGATGAATATTCTGCTCCTGCCGGGTTGCTTTAAAATCATTCCAGTTAGTCATGTCATCGAAAAAAGGCATTCGTTCCAGCCATTTATTTACAACATACTTTAATGATTTTTCTCTTTCGGCTTTTTTTATAATCTTAATTTCTTTTTCATGCAATTGCGAAGTATAATATTCTCTGTTATATCGCTCTTCAAATTGCAGCCCCAGCTTTGCTTCCAGCGTTTTGAATTGCCAGCTTTGAAAACCGGACGCAGGTCTCAGCAAATCGCGAAACTCAAGAAAGTCCATTGGCGTCATGGTTTCAAGAATATCTATCTGCTGTATCAGCACCTTTAAAATAGTTACAACACGATTCAGGCGATGCACAACTGTTTGCAGTTCAGGAGTATTATCATTGATAGTGGGCTGCTTCATAATTTCTATGGCAGAATCAACTTCATAGAGCATTTGCTTAAACCACAATTCATATGTTTGATGAACAATTATAAAAAGCATTTCATCATGTGCAGGAATATTTTTATTGTCATGACTAAGAGGTTGCTGTGCATGTAGTATTTTACCCAATTGCAGGTAATCGTTATAATAAACTTCTTTTTTTTCCATATAGCAATTTATTGCAGGCGCTGCAAAGAAACCGAGTTTTATAAATAATGAAAACACTTATGTTTTCATTTGGTAGGTTGAAACTTGGACTATGTTTTAAAATTTATGTTATTTGCACATCCAAACCACTACAATTAAATCTCATGCTTCCAAAATACAAGCGCATTGTTTTAAAATTATCTGGTGAATCATTGATGGGTAATAATACAAAATTATCAGACCCTTTTGATTTTAAGATCATCGAACAATATGCAAATGATATAAAAACAGTTACAGACCTTGGCGTGCAGGTAGCGGTGGTAATTGGGGGTGGCAATATTTATCGTGGTATTGATGAGAGAGACAGTGGCATTGAGCGTGCACACGGTGATTATATGGGTATGCTCGCAACCATGATTAATGGTATGGCGATGCAAGCCATGCTTGAAAAACTGGGCGTGTATACAAGACTTCAAAGTGCTATAAAAATGGAGCAGGTTGCAGAGCCCTATATTCGCCGCCGTGCAATACGTCACTTAGAAAAAGGACGCGTTGTTATTTTCGGTGCAGGCACCGGCAATCCATATTTCACAACAGATACGGCCGGTTCTTTAAGAGCAATAGAAATTAAAGCAGATGTAATTTTAAAAGGCACAAGAGTAAATGGTATTTACAGCGCTGATCCTGAAAAAGATTTAGCTGCAGTGCGCTACGAAAAAATAAGTTACCAGGAATGCATCCGCAGAAATCTGAAAGTAATGGACATGACTGCCTTTACATTGTGCATGGAAAATGATTTGCCCATTGTTGTGTTTGATATGAATAAACCAGGAAACCTGTTGAACGTAATAGAAGGAATGAATGTGGGCACAATTGTCACACACGAATAATATTCTACTTAAATTTTGCATAAGAATATTTTTGTACTTAGCTAATAGCTACTATTAAGCTTTCATTGTGTCACTCACTTGTACAGTAACAACTCATTGAGCTTTTAAAAAGTACCATTGTTAAGATTGCATTTAAAATTAACATTGATAGTACGTCTTTTCTTTTTTTTTTAACTTACAATAAAGTTTTGTTTATGCAATAGAAATTGAAAGAAGAAATACACAGGATGATAGATGAAATTGAAGATGAAGCTGCACTTATGCTGATTAAGGAAAAATTAGCTGCATATGTTACTGAAGATATTGCTGAAGACCTTAATGAGGAGCAGTTGAAAGAACTAAATGAAGCACTTAAAGAAGCAGGGAAAGGTGAAACAGTTTCGTACGAAAAATATGTAAGTCATGTAAAAGAATGGAAAAGGAAATTGTCTTCATAAGAAGATTCCTGAGATTGGCCAGGCCACTTTGAGTGGACAAACCATTATTCATCATCTTCACCTGCCTGTATTTAAGCTTTTTTCGATACCGTGATTGTACTCTAAAATTCTATCGAACTTTTTTTACTCCTTATTGTTAAAAGACCATTGTTGAAATAACGGTCTTTTTTTATTTTACAAAATTCGTCACAAGATTTTTCAAGAGTAATTTTGTTTTTCTCAGAGCTTATAAAGAAGCAGAAGTTGAAGTGGGTGATTCACGAGGTGTGGGACGGCACAACAAACCTGATATTATTGCTGTAGTTAAGTAGAAAACAAAACATTAATGAAAAAAGAAATTGCAGATTTAAGAAGGGATTATATGCTGCAAACACTTGATGAATCAAATGTTGCTGAAGATGCTATTGATCAATTTACCAAATGGTGGAATGAAGCCATGAATAGTGCTATAGATGAAGTGAATGCAATGACGCTGGCTACTGCTTCAAAAGATGCTGTGCCATCGGCAAGAATTGTTTTATTAAAAGATTATGACGAAAGAGGTTTTGTCTTTTTTACCAACTATAATAGTCATAAAGGTCATGAGCTGCAAGTGAACCCCCATGCGGCTTTGGTATTTTTCTGGAAAGAACTGGAAAGACAAATAAGAATACAGGGAACAATTGAAAAAATAAGCAATGAAGAAAGTGATTTCTATTTTTTTTCACGTCCTGTTGGCAGTCGTATTGGTGCATGGGCATCACCGCAAAGTGCAGTGATTGACAGCAGAAAAATGCTGGAAGAAAATGTAAAATTATATACAGAACAATTTGGTGAAAATATTCCGCGTCCCTCACATTGGGGTGGCTATCGTGTAGTTCCTTCTGTAATTGAATTCTGGCAGGGGAGAAGCAACCGTTTACACGACAGGATATGTTACTCTAAAAATGAAAATGGAAGTTGGAGAATTGAAAGATTAGCCCCCTAACAAGTACGAAGTATGAGGTACAAAATTAGAAGTATGAAGTAATATCAATTCGTACCTTGTACTTCTAACTTCACAATTATAAAATGCGAAGTACGAGGTTAGAAATAGAAAGTAGTATCAATTCGTATCTCGTACTTCTAACTTCACACTTGTTCTGCTTCTTTCTTCTCTTCTTTCTTTTTCTTATTTGGTTTTGCAGGACGCGTTTTACCAAAAGATCCTTTGAAGATTTTTCCTTTTTTAGTTTTTTTATCACCTCTGCCCATTGTATTAATTTTTTGTGTATTGATATTTTTTTAAAGTTGCAAAAATGCAGAAAACAATCCAAACAATCACAATAAAAAAAGCAGAAGATGCTATTCTTCTGCTTTTTGAGGCAAGCGCTGTTATTACATTTTGGCGCTTAGTTCTTTACCAGCTTTAAAGCGTGCAACTTTCTTTGCTTTGATCTTAATTACAGCGCCGGTTTGCGG
>WNGA01001963.1_pt1 | contig 53252 bp, 67 predicted proteins | sample 5400061 | NCBI WGS metagenome assembly WNGA01 (sample SAMN13153366, study PRJNA577476) | soil metagenome | isolation source: 100 cm soil or saprolite under grassland replicate 2 | place: USA:California | collected 2016-06-15
CCCACGACACTCGAGCGCCTCGCCCAGGTGAAACGTCAGTACGACCCGGACAACCTCTTCCGCCTCAACGTGAACGTGCGGCCACCGAACGGAGCTTAGGACCCGGCCCGGACGGAACTTAGTGGAGGACGCGCACCGACCCGCCGACCGCACGGTCAAGCGGGCAGAGTCAGCGATGTCACATTCGCTCGCTCTGTCTGGTCGTACATGGTGATGGAGACGACGAGGTTTGAGAGCGATTGGCTAGCGGAGCGATTCGAGCAGCACCGCAACGAGCTCACCGGCGTCGCCTATCGGCTACTCGGCTCCCGCACCGAGGCCGACGCGCGGTCCAGGAGGCCTGGCTCAGGCTGAGCTGCACAGCCCGGGGAAATCGAGAACCTCGCCGTCTGGCTGACCATTGTCGTCGCGCGTATCGCATGTTTGCGCTGAGCTTCGAGGAGATCGCAGCGATCCTCGAGCGCTCACCCGAAGCGGCACGGCAGCTCGCGAGCCGCGCCCGCCGACGAGTCCGCGGCGCCACCCCACCTTCGGACAGCGACCCTGCCGCAGAGCCCGAGGTCGTGGAAGCCTTCCTCGTCGCCGCCCGCGACGGCGACTTCGACGGGCTGCTAGTGGGGCCTGGAAATCTCATGGAAACGACCGGGTGGAACTAGGCGAAAGATCGCACTGGTGACGTTTACGTGAACAAACGGAGAAGCCGGATCGCTGCGCGGTTCATGCGACTAAGCGAAGCCGGGCGAAACGCTTTCGTCACACTGTCGCGCCGGAGGTCCTTTTCGAGGTCCAGCGCTCGCGCTCATGCAAGGACTCGCCCGAGGCCCCGGACGAGCAAACAACCGCCTCCAGCGGCGCAAAGCTTCGTCAGCCTTGGCAATCCTGTCTCTCCTCGCGCGCGTGTATCTATAACACCACCTCTGCCGCGTCGAATCAGACGGCCGCCGCAGGTACCGGACCATCAATAGGCAGAGGTTCATCGTCGCGATTGGTCGTCGCCATCCCCTCGCTGACCGCACTCGGCTAGAGAGGGCTTCGGATGATGACCCCTTCGGTTAGAGAGGGGGTCAACCGCGAACGCCGTCGCCTAATTTCGGCGCGGACGTCGCCGCTGAGGCAAACGACAGACCGCGCTGCGGCGGAGTCGGATGGAAACGTTGTGGAAAAACGAGGGGGCACCGGGGCGCAAACCGTTCGAGCGTTTCAAGGCCCCGAGACCGGCCCAACAAGCCAAATCCCTTGCCACCGGCTGCCACCGGTTGCCCCCAAAGTCGCATGGTAAGGAGGCTGTCCCCGGTTCGAGTCCGGGAGAGGGCTTAAATACCTGCAAAACGGCGGTTGTTGATGATTAGCGAGTCCCTCTCGAGCAAGGAGGGGCTCGGGGGTTGAGTCGGCCAGTGGTCCGAGAACTCCCCGCAAATGGCCCTCTTATCCGAGTCGATAGAGCACCTCCCTGAAGCGGAGGGCCTCGATGAGCTCGGCTCGGAGAGCCTGCGCGGAAAGGGCTTGACTGGGCCGTTTCCAGGAACGTCCGCTGAGCCAGAAAGAAAGGGGGCAATCTGGCGACAGGTTTCGGGGACAGGAAGGCAGACGTATGCGGGCTCAGGAGGTGGCCGGGGGCCGCCCGCGTGCTGAGCGAGTTGACGAACTCGAGCATGTAGTCGGGAAGCTCGCCGGCGCGGTAGGCAGCTGCCAAGCGCTTGCCTCGCCCCTGCCTCCCTCTCACACACCAGGCGGGTCTGCCGGACGAGAACGTACGACGGGCGATTCCAGCGCCTGCAAGCAGAGGATTAAGAGGCCTCAGCGAATCTCAGAGACGTCTTGTGAAACTCACGCCGCGGACGCCAGCCGGCAGCTCGGATGGTCCGGTAACGCGCGACTGCGGCAGCTCCCTTGACTTTCTCAACGCAGAGGCTGAGACTCGCACGGTTCGACCCGGGAGGGCGCCATCGTCGTGGGGCGCACGCGGTCTGCGGCCTCAGTCGGGGCTGAGGGCTCCGCGCAACCACTGCTGCCGGCGCGCGCGGCGCGCACTGGCGAACATCTTGCCGACCCTTTCGTGACGTACCGACGGCTCCGCGTGAGCGACCCCGTCCATTGAAACGCCCGCGCACAGGCATGGTTCGTCACGCGCTACGCCGACGTTCAGACGGCGCTTTGCCGTCTGCCGCTGTCGTCCAGTCGGCCGACTCCCTTAGCAACCGTCGGCGACCGGTCGGAACCTCGCCCCATCGACTCTGAAATCGCCAGCTGGCTCATTCGGCTTGATCCACCCGAGCACACTCGGTTGCGGGACGTGCTGAGCCTCGACCATAAAGGCGTGGCGCAGCTCCACGACGACTTCGGCTCCGAATCGCTGGCTTGAGGGGAGCGGAAAGCGACCGAAGTCCGGCCGCTCCCCCGCAGCGAGCGATGCCTCGAACGTCGTCGGCCTGGTCTTCGTCGCCGCCTTCGCCCCCCGAAGGAAGGCGAGCGCCTGGGCGAGGTTGAGGGCGGCTCCAAGGACAGCGTCCTCAACGATGCGCTCGTCGCGCTCCAGTACCCCGCCGGGAACGGCGCGGAAACGGCCACCGAGTTTGCGATCGATCCAGAGAGGTTCCACGACGCCTTCGCCGCCGACCTGGCACCCGAGCAGACCGCCCTGATGGCCGCCACCCAGCGCCCCGGCCGCCGGCTCGCGTTCTCGGAGCCCTGCGGCCCACCCGCCTGGAAGTCGTTGCCGGCCTGGGCCGTGATTGCGACCGGCGACAAGGCGGCCGGCACGGACGTGATCCGCTCCATGGCCGAGCGCGCCGGAGCTACGATCACCAAAGCTGAGGGCTCACACGTGATCATGGTCTCCCAGCCCGAGACTGTCGCCAATGTCATCCTGACCGCAGCGGCCGCGGTCGACCGCATCGCTGCCGCAGCGGGCACCTAGGAGCCTGGCCCCAGCGCTCCGTATGACAAAAACAGCTCCTGAATCCGGGCCAACGCCTCTTCCGGCCGGGATGAGCGCGCCCAGCTTCGAGCTTCCGGCGACGCCTGACGGCAAGGTGTCGCTCGCCGAGCTCCACTGCAGGCCGGCGATCCTCGTCTTCTATCCCGAGGACTGGAGCCCCGTCTGTTCCGACCAGTTGGCCCTCTACCAGCAACTGCTTCCCGAGTTCCAGCGCTTCAACGCGGAGCTCGTGGGAATCTCTGTCGACGGAATCTGGTCACACCTGGCGTTCGCGCGGGACCGGAATCTGCACTTCCCGCTACTTTCCGATTTCGAGCCCAGGGGAGGTCGCCCGCGCCTACAGGGTCTACCGGGAAGGAGACGGGACGAGCGAGCGGGCCCTGTACGTGATCGACTCTGACGGCGTCATCCGCTGGAGCTACGTCTCGCCGGTCGGGATCAACCCCGGCGCCGACGGGATCTTGCGGGCGCTCGAAAGGCTCGAATCGAAGGACGACTCGTGAGCACGACGCAATGGACAGCTGAGTTGACGCTGCCGGTCGGCGTCGACCGCGATCACATCCAGGGACCGGCGGACGCGCCGCTGACCCTCCTCGAGTACGGCGACTACGAGTGTCCCTATTGCGGCGCCGCCTATCCGATCGTCAAGCAGGTGCAGGCGCAGCTGGGGGACCGACTCCGGTTCGTCTTCCGCAACTTCCCGATCACGACCTCGCATCCCCATGCCGAGCGTGCTGCGGAGGCGGCGGAGGCCGCGGCGAGCGAGGGGAAGTTCTGGGAGATGCACGACCTGTTGTACGAGAACCAGCAGCGACTCGAGGACGCCGATCTGCATCGGTACGCCGAGCAACTCGGGCTGGACGTCCAGGCGTTCGCTGAAGACCTGGCGAATGGAGCACATATGGGGCGGGTGCGCGAAGACTTCATGAGCGGCGTCCGCAGCGGCGTCAACGGGACGCCGACCTTCTACGTCAACGGTTTGCGGCACGACGGCGACTATCAGCTCGAGAGCCTGGTGGCGGCGCTCACGGCGTGAACGGATTGCCGATCGCGCTGCTGTACGACGTCCACGGCAACCTTGCCGCACTGGAGGCGGTCCTCGCGGAGGCGGAGCAGGCGGGAGCCACGTCTTATCTCCTCGGCGGCGACTACGCCACCTTCGGCCCATGGCCGCGCGAGACGGCTGAGCGCCTCGAGGGCCTGCCGGCGGTCGTTCGGATTCGCGGGAACGTCGACCGCTGGCTCCGCGAGCAGCCGGAGGTGCCGCAGAGCGCGCGACCGCTCGTCACCGCCGCGGTCGATGCGGCGCTCGGTTCGCTCGGCCCGGAGCTGTCCGACCGTCTGTACGAGCTCCCGGAACGCGCGGAGCTCGATGGCATCCTGGTCGTGCACGGCTCGCCCGTGTCCGACGTGGAGACGTTCGCACCCGACCCGGAATCCGGCGAGGAGCAAATGCTCGGCGGTGAGAAGCAGCGGACGATCCTCTTCGGGCACAGCCATCAGCAGTTCCGCCGGCCGGGACCGGACGGAACCACGCTCGTCAACCCGGGCAGCGTCGGGATGCCGCTCGACCACGATCCGCGCGCCGCCTGGGCGCTCTTGGAAGAGGGCGAGATCCGCTTCCGGAGAACCGCATACGACGTCGAGCGGGCCGCCGCGCAGATGCGGTCGAGACATGACGCCGAGCCGACGGCAGGGAGCCGTCGTGAAGGTCGTCGTGCCCGGAGTACGAGCGAGAGTACGGCTCGCCTCCAAAACCCGCACTTAGCCGCGCCCTCGTAGCACCAACGATTCACAGGTGTTTGCAGCTGCGGGTCGATCCGCGAACGCAACGACGTGAAGGGTTTCAAAACTCTGATTCAGGACTAAGAGTGCCTCGTTTCCCAGGCGAACCTTAGTTTTGAACCCATCAGGCTAGCGCGAGCAGATCAACGCCGATGCTGCGAAAGGCGATCGCCGCGACGCTGTGCTTCTCCTCGACGATCGTCTACTCACCCCAGGCTGGCAGCGCCGCCACGCCGATACTTGGCAGCGCCATCGCGCCGAGCGGCGGGTGACGTTGCCGGGGTTGACGAACAGCGTGTCGCGGTGGCGGCGGACGCCGCGCTCGCCTCACGCCCACGGACAAACTTGCGCTTGCACTCGGTCTTTGGTATTAGCGCGCGCGCGTGAAACCGAAAGTACGACGTCGCCTGTGAAAGCGCGTCGGCTAGACGGAGGTCGCGACACTGACCCCACGCGCCTGCAGGCCCTTCGGTCCTTCCTCCACCTCGTACTCGACCTTCGCACCCTCCGCCAGGGTCTTGAAGCCCCCGCCCACGATCGCGCTGTGGTGGACGAACACGTCCTTGCCTCCGTCGTCCGGCGTGATGAAGCCGTAGCCCTTGTCGTTGCTGAACCACTTGACGGTTCCGGTTGCCCGTAGGGTTCGCAAACTCAGGCGGCCTCGTATTCGTGGATGAGTCCGCCGAGGAGGTCGTGACGCCGAAGGTGATTGGACCGGTCGAGTGATGTTGCATCTCGGCCATCCGGTGGAATGAGGTCGAGTGCGCGGTGCGGCCTGCGCTCGTTGTAGTGGCGGCGATAGACGCGCAGCACGTGTTCGAGGTGGCGTCGGCTGAAGATGAGAATGCGGTCGAGGCAATCTGAGCGGACTGTGCGGACCCAGCGTTCGGCGTAGGCGTTCGCGTTTGGCGCCTGGATCGGTGTGCGAATCACCTTGATGCCCTCAGTGCGGAAGGCCTCGTCGAAGGCGTGGTTGAACTTCGTGTCGCGGTCGTGGATGAGAAACCGGAACGAGTTCTCCTCGCCAAGCCGCATGAAGAAGTTGCGCGCCTGTTGGGTGACCCAACGCCCGTCGGGATTCGAGGTGGAGGCGATGTACTCGATTCGGCGCCTCGCGAGCGAGATGAAGAACAGCACGTAGATCCGTTGCAGGAATGCGGTCTCGACGGTGAGAAAGTCGCAGGCAAGCATGCTTCCAGCCTGCGCGCGCAGGAACGCCCGCCACGACGAATAGCTCCGCTGCGGGGCTGGCTGAAGACCTTCCTCAAGCAGCACCTTGCGCACCGAGGTCGCGGAAACGGCGATACCCAAACCCTTGAGTTCGCCGACGATCCGCTTGTAGCCCCAATGCGGGTTCTCCTCGGCGATACGAAGGATCAGTTCGCGAAGCGACGACTCGAGTGGCGGCCGTCCGGGAGCGCGGTGCGTATACGTCCAACGGCGAGCGACCAGTTGGCGGTGCCAGCGCAGCAGCGTTTCGGGCTTGAACGGGAAGCCCGCCCAGGCGATCCGCGGCACTGACCGACTCAGCGCTGCCAGCAACGCCCGATCAGCCCGCGTCGGCTTCGGCTGCCGAGCTTGCCGACGAAGCATCGCGACCTCGTGGCGCAAGACCAAGATCTCGAGCTCCTTTGAGCGACGCGGCCGAGCCAGCAGCCAGACGAGCGCGAACAAGTTCCGCACGGCGAGATACACGAACGACCAGACCAAGCAGCCTCCTCACCATCCACAGCAAGACCGCTGAACCTAGCCAGCTCCCCGTGGGCAGAGACCCCGGACGAGTTTGCGAACCCTACGGGCTCCTGTCGATCAGCGACCTGGCTCGGGCACTCGAGGCGAGGCCGCGTCGCCGGCGCCGACCTCGTGACCGGCCGACGCCGGCCCGGCGAGACGTCTCGCGGGTCTGAGGTCCATCGCGAGGCCGCGGAGCAGGGCGTCTTCCTTCGACGGCCTCGATTCGCCGGCGCAGCGCGAGCAGGGCACGCACGAGCTGCTGGGCGCAAGCTGGACGCGGAGCTGCCGCGAGCCTGCCACCGCATGAAGGCGAGGCGCCGGCGGGTGATTTCTGAGCCTCTGGACGCGAGTGTTTAGGATGGCCGCCGTGGAAGGGTCGGCGCTCACCGCCACGTCCGCCTTCGGCGAGCTGGAGGAGCATCGCCGCGAGCTGACCGGGTACTGCTACCGGATGCTCGGCTCGCCGTTCGAGGCTGAAGACGCCGTCCAGGACACGCTCCTGCGGGCCTGGCGCGGCCTCGATCGCTTCGAGGGCCGTTCGGCGCTGCGCTCTTGGCTCTACCGGATCGCGACGAACGTCTGCCTCGACATGCTGAACGGGAAGGAGCGCCGGGCGCGCCCGATGGATCTCGGTCCGGCCCGCGAGCCCGTCGAGGCCAACCTGAGCACGCTGCCGGAGACGACCTGGATCGAGCCGGTGCCGGGCGGGCGCGTCGTCGATGACGGCGACCCGGCAGACGTGGTGGCGTCGCGCGAGACGATCCGACTCGCGTTCGTGGCGGCGCTACAGCATCTTCCGCCGCGCCAGCGCGCGGTGCTGATCCTGTGCGAGGTTCTCCGCTGGAAGGCGAGCGAGGTCGCCGAGCTGCTGGACACGAGCGTCGCCTCGGTCAACAGCGCCCTCCAGCGGGCCCGCGCGACCCTCGAGGCGAGCAACATCAGCGCCGCGAACACCGCTCCGTCGGTCGACGAGGCGCACGCCGAGCTCCTTGCTCGCTACGTCGACGCCTTCGAGCGCTACGACATGGACGCCCTGACGGCTCTGATCCACGAGGACGCGACGCAGTCGATGCCGCCGTACGAGCTGTGGCTGAGCGGCCGCGACGACATCCTGCACTGGTGGGTCGGGCCGGGCGCCGGCTGCCGCGGCTCGCGGGTGATCCCGACCGTGGCGGCGAACGGCTCGCCGGCGTTCGGGCAGTACAAGCCGAGCGATACCGGCGGGGGCTACGAGCCGTGGGCGCTCCAGGTGCTCGAGATCTCGGACGGTCGGATCGTCGAGCTCGCTTTCTTCCTCGATACCGACAGGGTCTTCCCGCTCTTCGGCCTGCCTCCACGGCTCGAGTCGTAGAGAAACGAGCTCTCGGCGACGGAGCGGTGAGGTCCTCGACGGCGAGGTTGACGAAGATCTTGCGCGACGCGTTGCTTGCCATCCGTATCTCCTCCTTGGGGTGGCGGGTCGCCGAGACCGGAGCAAGTGCGAAAACTCATCGGTCCGGCAGGACGTCTGCCAGCCCAATGAAGGCGGCGAGCTCGAGCAGCTCGCTCGAGGCGTGACGAAACTTGACCCGGCAGCCGTGTCGCCGGGCAGCGAGCTGGAGCCGTGCGAGCGCGTCGACGGTCACCGCGTCGGGCTCGACGCCGCGGACGTCGCAGAGGGCAACGCCGGCGCGACTCGTCTCCAGCAGCGCGCAGACCCGATCGCAGAGCCCCGGCAGGTCGGTGCGCGCGATCGGGCCACCGACTGCGAAGGCGATCCTCTCCGGCGCATGCGCGGCCATCAAGACACAGACCGCATAAGCGGCCGAAGCTCATCGGTGTCACCGAGAGATGCATGTCTTGACACACATATAAGTAAATGCTTAGATAAGTTCGGTGACCGCGTTCGACGTCGTTGCAGAGCCGTCGCGCCGTGGGATCCTGGATCTGCTGATCGAGGGGCCCAGGCCGGTCGGCGAGCTTGCCGCGAGCACGGGGCTGACCCAGCCGAACACGTCGCGGCATCTGCGGATCCTGCGCGAGGCGGGGCTGGTGGAGTCGAGGCCGGAAGGTCAGCGCCGGCTCTACGAGCTGCGTCCGGAGGGCTTGGCAGAGCTGGACCGGTGGCTCGCTCCGTACCGCGATCTCTGGCGAAGCGGCCTCGACGCTCTCGAACGGCAACTCGACGAAATGGAGTGACCGTGTCCGACGCCACTGACGCAATCTTGCAGGATGCCCATGGACGCTCTGTGCTGCGCTTCGAGCGCCTGCTGCGACACCCGCCCGAGAAGGTCTGGAAGGCGTTGACCGAGCTCGACGAGCTGCGCGCCTGGCACCCGTCTCCGTTCGAGCTCGAGCCGGTCCTCGGCGGTGTCCTCCGGTACCTGCCCCCGGACGGGGACGCATTCGGTGACGGCGAGGTAACGGAGTACCACCCGCCGCGCGTCCTCGCGTACACGTGGGGTGAGGATCAGCTGCGCTGGGAGCTCGAGCCGCGGGAGGAGGGCTGCCTGCTCGTCCTCACGCACGTCTTCGACGATCGCTTCAAGGCTGCGCGCGACGCCGCCGGCTGGCATCTGTGCCTCGACGCTCTGTCGTCGTCCCTCGACGGCGCGCCGAGCCGTCCGAAAGGCGACGACGAAGGAGTGCCGCCGGGATGGCGGGAGCTCAACCGCGCCTACGAGGAGCAGTTCGGGATTCCGTCGGACGAAGCGACGCCGCCGCCTGCGCGTTGAGAGTGGGCGAGAACGTTGGGCGCCGCGACCGATGAGTTCCGGCGCGCCGGGCGGTCAACTCCTCGAATGCAGCTTGTGCGGAAGAGAAGAACACACCCGTCCGTTTTGAGGAGGAACGCGATGACGATGGATGGCCGAAACCGCTGGTTTGCGTTGATCGTGCTCTGCATGGGCAGCCTGATGATCGTCCTCGACACGACGATCGTGAATGTGGCGTTGCCCTCGATCCGGGCCGATCTCGACTTCTCCCAGACGGCGCTCGCCTGGGTCGTGAACGCCTACATGCTCACGTTCGGCGGCTTCCTCCTCCTCGGCGGCCGGCTCGGCGACCTGTTCGGCCACCGGCGCCTGTTCCTCTCCGGGATCACCCTCTTCACCCTCGCCTCGCTCGCCTGTGGCCTTGCGACCTCGCAGGAGATGCTGGTCGGCGCGCGCGCGATCCAGGGACTCGGCGGCGCGGTCGCCTCCGCGGTCGCCCTCTCGCTGATGATGACCCTGTTCACCGAGCCGGCCGAGCGGGCGAAGGCGATGGGCGTCTTCGGCTTCGTCGCCGCCGGGGGCGGAAGCATCGGCGTCGTGCTCGGCGGCGTCCTCACGGACGTCCTCGACTGGCACTGGATCTTCCTCGTCAACCTCCCGATCGGGATCGCCGTCGTCGCCCTCTCGCTGAGGCTGCTTCCGGCCGCGCGCGGCGCAACCGCAGGACGGCTCGACGTCGCCGGTGCCGTCACCGTGACCGCCTCGCTGATGCTCGCCGTCTACGCGATCGTCAACGGCAACCAGGTCGGCTGGGCGACGGGGCGGACGATCGGCCTCCTCGCCGCCGCGGCCGCGCTGCTGGCGCTCTTCCTCGGGATCGAGTCGCGAGTCTCGTCACCGCTGATGCCGCTCGGTCTCTTCCGGCTGCGCAACGTCGCAACCGCGAACGTGATCGGCATCCTCTGGGCGGCCGCGATGTTCGCCTGGTTCTTCATGTCGGCGCTCTACCTTCAGCTGGTGCTGGGCTACAGCTCGCTGGAGGTCGGTCTCGCCTTCCTGCCCACGACGCTGATCATGGGAGCGTTCTCGATCGGCCTTTCCGCCAAGCTCGTCATGCGCTTCGGGATCAGCGCGCCGGTGGCGACCGGGATGCTGCTCGCCGCCATCGGGCTCGTGCTCTTCGTGCGCGCTCCGGTCGACGGGAGCTTCGCCCTCGACGTTCTCCCGAGCATGATCCTGCTCGGCTTCGGCGCCGGGATGGCGTTCAACCCGGTGCTGCTCGCCGCGATGAGCGACGTGAAGCCGGAGGAGTCCGGGCTCGCCTCGGGAGTGGTCAACACTTCATTCATGATGGGCGGAGCGCTCGGCCTGGCGGTCCTCGCCAGCCTCGTGTCCTCCCGCACCGACAGCCTGCGCGCCTCCGGCGACGGCCGTCTCGCCGCCCTCACCGGCGGCTACCACGTCGCGTTCTTCGCCGGCGCCGTCTTCGCGCTCGCGGCGGCCCTCCTCGGGGCGGTGCTTCGCGCCAAGGCGGCCCCGCACGAGGGTGAAGACCGTGTCGGCGCGCCGGCGGCAGCCGAGAGCTGTTCGTAACTCCGGCCCGGACGACGTCCCGATACCCCCTAGGCGAGACCTTTCGCGATTTCGGCGTGCCCGCCTAGAATCGGGTTGCTGTAACACTGGTTCTGACCACGACTTCGTCCTGCTCGAACCCGATCGCCGACACGCCCGCGCCTCGGGCTGCGATCCCACAAGCCGCTGACTTCCTGCGTCGGTCCCTGAACTCCTAACCGTTGCCGTGAAAGGAGATTCCGATGACCAACACGACAACCAACCCGATCGTTCTGATCCACGGGATGTGGATGACGCCGCTCAGCTGGGAGCACTGGGTCGACCACTACACCGACCGGGGCCACCGCGTGCTCGCTCCCGCGTGGCCCGGGCTCGATGCCGACCCGGAGCAGCTGCGTCGCGATCCGTCGCCGCTCAGAGGGCTCGGGATCACGGAGGTCGTGGATCACTACGACGAGATCATCCGCGGGCTCGACCAGCCGCCGATCGTCATGGGCCACTCCTTCGGCGGGCTGTACACGCAGCTCCTCCTCGACCGCGGTCTCGGCGCTGCGGGAGTCGCGATCTCTCCGGCGGCCCCGAAGGGCGTGCTGACGCTTCCGTACTCCACTCTTCGGAGCGCGTGGCCGGCGCTGGGCAATCCGGCGAACCTCAAGAAGGAGACCCCCCTGAGCCCTGAGCAGTTCCACTGGCGCTTCACGAACACGCTCAGCAAGGCGGACTCGGACGCCGTCTACCGGCGTTACTACATCCCCGGGGCAGCGCGCCCGTTCTTCCAGGCCGGGCTGGCGAACTTCACCCCGAACGCGGCATCCCAGGTCGACTACAAGAACCCTACGCGGGCGCCGCTGCTGCTGATCACCGGGAGCGAGGACCGGATCAGCCCGCCCGCCGTGGTCAAGGCGAACTTCAAGCACCAGCGGCGGGCGCCCTCGGCAACCGAGTACCGGGAATTCTCCGGCCGCTCGCACTTCATCGCCGGTGAGGACGGCTGGGAGGACGTCTCCGACTACGTCCTCGACTGGGCCACGAGCCACATCGCAGCCGACTCTCGAAAGTCCGAGCCCTCGACGAGCAGCCAAAGGCCGTCGCGGACCTGATCCGCGGCGCTCTTGGCTTGTCACCCCGCGCACCTGCGTCCGGTGGGCGCAGGCGTGCGTCACATCCGGAAACGGAGGTTTTCATGGTCAGGATCACCGACAAGACCAGCTACAGCCGCTTCGCGCAGCCTACGAGCGAGGACGAAGGAATGTGGCTCGACCACGTCGAGGTCCACCTCGTCACGCACCCAGTAGGGCAGGTGAAAGAGATGCACACACACGACCCACCGCAGGATCACGTCATCGTCATGCGCTCCGGCAGGATGCGCTGGACGGTCGAGGATCAGAGTCTCGAGGCCGGGCCGGGCGACGTCATCGTCACCCCGGCGGGGACACCGCATAGCTACGAGGTCCTGGGCGACGAGCCGGCGCGCGTCGTGTGCATCGACTCGCCACCGCTCGCAAAGCCGGAGGCATAGAGGGCGACCGCACAGGACGAGTCACCGTCCCTGGGCCGTCAGCGCGCCTCCTCTTCGGCGGTCCGCTCGGCCGTCGGGACAACCTCGAGCCGCTCGTCCGGAATGGGCTTGCCGCTGTCCACCGAGAGGCCGTAGGTTCCGGCAGCAAGACGCGCCTCGGCACGCTCGACGGCGGCGAGCTCTCTGCGGAGATCGTCGGCCAGACCCTCGTCGAGCTCGTCCTGGTAGAGATCCGACGCCAGATTCGCCGGATCTTCTTCGTCCGCCGGCTCGCCGGTGTCCGCGTGCCCCAGCCGGGCGAGCGCCCGCTCGATTCGCTCGCGCTCGGCGGCAAGGAGCTTGCGAGCCCGGTCCCGATCCATCAGGTCACGTTACCGAACGAACGCATCCGTTACACGAATGCGCGAGAGATGATCTTCGCGCCCCGCGCGGCGGTCTTGGTTGGAGATCAATAGAGCGGTGGGATGTTCTGGTTGCGGCGCAGGACGTTGCTCGGGTCGTACCGCTTCTTCAGCGTCTGGAGCCGCTCGAAGGCTTCGTCGCCGAACGCGGCGCGCACACGCTCGATCGGCTCGTCGGCCTGCATGTAGTTGACGTAGCCACCGGCCCCGGCGAACGACCACGGCTCGATTGCCGCCGCCGTTCGACGCGCCCACTCGATGTGGTCCTCGTCGAAGGCTGGGTCCTGCCAGGTTGCCATCGCGCTGATGTTGAACGCTGCGCCGCGAAAGCCGACCACCGCGGCGGACCCGTCGGCGTCCTTCGGCTCGCCGTGCAGGGACTCGATCAGGATCCCTCCGGGCGGCCGGCCCAGCGCGACGATGCTTCGGAGCAGCTCGTCGAGCAGCTCGTCGGGGAGCTCGCGGACGAAATGACCCTTCCAGTAGTGCCGGTTCTCGCCGTATGGCGAGTCGAACACGCGCTGCTGGTCGATGAACGTGTGGGCGCGCAGGCCGTCGTCCACGAGCCCCGGCGCCGAGCGGAGCGCACGCAGTTCCTGCGGATCGGCGTCGGAGCCGGTGTAGCACGGCGCGACGACGAGGGCGGGAACCAGGGACTCGTCCACGGAAAGCCCGGCCTGGCAGCTGAGGTCACGAGGAGAACGAGCGACGACGTCGCGGAAGCGGCGAAGCGCGTCGCGGACGCCGTCGCCGCTGTACGCGAGCAACCCGCCGACGACGTGCTCGAGCGGGTGCAGGCGGAACTCCAGCGAGGTTGCCACCCCGAAGTTGCCGCCTCCGCCGCGGAGCGCCCAGAGGAGATCTGCGTTCTCGTGCGGGCCGGCGTGAATCATGTCGCCGCCCGGAGTGACGAGCTCCGCTGCGACCAGGTTGTCGCACGTCAGGCCGTGCTGCGCCGTCAGGTGGCCGATCCCACCGCCGAGGGTCAGGCCCGCGACGCCGGTGGATCCCACGACCCCTCCGGGCGTGACGAGCCCGGCCGCCTGGGTCGCCGAGTCGAAGTCGAGCCAGGTCGCGCCGCCGTCGGCGCGGGCGATCCGTGTGTCGCCGTCCACGTCGACGGTGCGCATCGGCGAGAGGTCGATCACGAGCCCGCCGTCGCAGACGCAGTGGCCGGCGGGATTGTGGCCGCCTCCGCGCACCGCCACCTCCAGCTCGTGTATCCGGGCGAAATCGAAGGCGGTCGCGACGTCGGCTGCGCGGGCGCAGCGGGCGATCCCCGCCGGCCGGCGGTCGACGAGCGCGTTGAAGCCGCGGCGTGCCGCGTCGTAGTCGGCGTCGTAGGGGGTGAGCACGGGGCCGGCCAGCGACCGGCGGAGGTCGTTCAGGCTCTCGTTCACGCCGGCTGGTAGGTGAGGACGGTCACACCGTCGCCGACCACCTTCGAGTCCACTAGTCGCAGCGGCTTCTTGTCGCTCGTCTCGCCGAACAGGCGCTTTCCGGCTCCCAGCACGACCGGGTACACCATCAGCCGGAGCTCGTCGACGAGGTCGTGCTCGATCAGCGTCTGCACGAGCCGGGCGCTGCCGTGGACGACGATGTCGCCGTCCCGCTCCCGCCTCAGCTTCGCGACCTCCTCCGCGACGTCGCCTTTGAGCACGGTCGAGTTGTTCCACCCGGGTTCCTCCAGCGTCGAGGAGACGACGTACTTGGGCATCGTGTTGAACTTGTCGGCGAACTCGCCTTCCCGGGATGGCCAGGCCTCGGCAAAGCCCTCGTAGGTCACCCGCCCCAGCAGCAAGGCCTCGGACGAGGAGGCTTCGTCGAGCTTGAACTTGTCGCCCTCGTCTCCGCGCTCGATCTCGAAGCTCCAGCCTCCGTGCCTGAAGCTCTCGGCTCCCCCTGGGTCCTCGATGACGCCGTCCAACGACACGAACTCCGTTACGACGATCCTTCCCACTCGATCCTCCTTCTCCTTGACGGTCGGTCCAGATGCACCAGTACCATAATCAACCATACGTTTGATAAACCGATCGGGTGACTAAGAGATGGCGGTCGACCAGCTCACCAGCACTTTCGCGGCCCTCGCGGATCCGACGCGCCGGGCGATCCTGGCGCGCCTCGCGGAGGGTGAGGCAACCGTGAACGAGCTGGCCGAGCCGTTCCCGATCAGCGTCCAGGCCGTCTCCAAGCACCTCAAGGTACTCGAGCGCGCGGGGCTGATCACGCGGGGCCGCTCGGCGCAGCTTCGGCCCTCGCGCCTGAAAGGGGCGCCGCTGAAGGAGGCTGTCGACTGGCTCGAGAAGTACCGTCGGTTCTGGCAGGGAAGCTTCGACCGCCTCGACGAGCGCCTGCAAGCGACCGAGAAGGGATCCGAGAATGGCTGAGCCACCGACCGAGGGGATCAGGACCACTCGCGTCTTCGACGCGCCGCGTGATCGCGTGTGGAAGGAGTGGACCGAGCCCGAACGCTTCGCCGACTGGTTCGGAGGCAGCGAGGCCGAGGTGCCCGTCTCCACGATCTCGATGGACGTCAGGCCCGGGGGCTCGTGGCGGGCGACGATGTTCGCCGGCCCCGAGCGCCGCGAGATCCACTGGAAGGGCGAGTATCGCGAGGTGGTCGAGCCCGAGCGGCTCGTGTTTACGCTCTCCGACGAGCCGGGGGAGGACGCCTACGAGCTGGTGATCGTCGTCCTCACCGATCTCGGCGACGGCCGGACCGAGATGCTCTTCCAGCAGCGCGGACGCATGTCGGCCGAGCAGTACAAGCGGGCCGAGGAAGGGTGGTCGACCTTCTTCGACCGGATCGCGGAGCACCTGGCCGAGGCCTAGCGATGCGCTGAGCGGGCCGAATTGGCTCGACGCTCCCGGCGCGACGCGATCCAAAACGGGAACCGGGCGCAACGAGTCGCAACGGTTCTGGCTTCTTTTCGCGGTTTCGCCCTTGGACCGTTTGCCGCTGGTTTCGGCTGATTGCGCCCCTGGGCTCCATAAGGGCTCCATCGTCCGGGCGTCTTCCGCACGGGAACCACGTCGCTCGCCCGAGGCAGGCTGTACACGCCCGGAAGGGCGCGCGATGCTACGGAGGTGTTCTTCTCGATCCTGGGCCCACTCCGTGTCGTGGACGAAGACCGCGAGATCCCGCTTGGCGCTCCTAAGCATCGCGCGCTTCTCGTGCTCCTGCTTCTCCGTCATGGCGAGTCGGTCTCGGTCGAGAGCCTTGCTGAGGAGCTGTGGGCTGGGGAGCCCCCTGCGACTGCCACGAAAGCTGTCCGCGTGTACGTCGGGGAGCTTCGGAAGGCGTTGGGCGCAGACGTCATCGCCACGGTGGGAGGCGGCTACGCGATCCCGCTCGACGGGCACGAAACGGACGTCGAGCGCTTTGAAGGCCTCGCGACGGAGGGTCGGCGACGGCTGGACGAGGGAGACGCAGAGCACGCGGCGACGATGCTTCGGGAAGCGCTCGCGCTGTGGCGTGGGCCTGCGCTTGCCGATTTCAGGTACGACGACTTCGCGCAGCAGGAGCTCACTCGCCTGGACGAGGCTCGGATGCGGCGCTGGAGGCGCGGATCGATGCGGATCTCGCCCTGGGACGCGAGGACGAGCTGGTGGCGGAGCTCCAAGCGCTCGTCCGGGAGTACCCTCTGCGGGAGCGACTGCGCGGGCAGCTCATGCTTGCGCTGTACCGGGCCGGGCGTCAGGCGGAGGCGCTCGACATTTACCGCGAGGGGCGCCGGCGGCTGGTCGAGGAACTTGGCATCGAGCCCGGCCGAACGCTGCGGGAGCTCGAGCGGGCCATCTTGGCTCAGGACGAGAGCATCGGGGCACCACGGCGCCGATTGCCTTCGCGGGCGCGGCGGCGGCCCGCCCTGCTCGTTGCGCTCGGCGGTGCTCTCGTCCTCGCCGCGGGGGCGGCGGCCGTCGCGATCAGCCTGACTCGTTCGGGCGAAGGAGGGATCTGGTCGGTCGTCCAGGGCAACTCGCTCGCGGCGATCGACCCGGCAACCGGTCGCGTCGTTGCAGACGTTCCCGTCGGCGCGACTCCTGCTGTGGTCGCGGCTGGAGGGGGAGCCGTGTGGGTCCTGAACGCGGACGACCAGACCATCTCGCGCGTCGATCCGCGGGCGAAGGACGTCAGGACGCTCGGAATCGGTGCGACGCCGACGGACCTCGCGGCAGGCCCAAGCGGCCTCTGGGTCGGCAACGGGGGAAAACTCGCTCGGGCTCAGTTCGCAGGAACGACCGCCGTCGCCTTGACCCGGCTCGATGCGCACACGGGCGCGGTTCGCGCGACCGTTTCGCTGCCCCGAACGGGGTCGTCCCGCTCGAACGTCGCCCAGAGTCACATTGCGGTCGCGGCCGGCTCGGTCTGGGCAATCGCTCCTGACTTCTCGCTCGTGCGCATCGATTCAAGTCGGAACGCGGTGACCGCTGTATCGCGCGACGTCGCGGCGGATGCGGTCGCGGCTGACCGCGACGCGGCCTGGGTACTCAACGATGACGGCATAGTGGCGCGCATCGACGCGAGGAGCAATCGCGTCACGATACGGGTAAGGGTTCCCGCGACGGGTTTGAGCGCCCTTGCCGTGGGCGACCGCTCCGTGTGGGCGACGGATCCGTACCAGGGGACGCTCTGGCGCATCGACCCGGGCTCACGTGTGGTTCAGCGAACGATCGACGTTGGCGTCGGGGCGGATAGTGTCGCCTTTGGCTTGGGCTCCGTCTGGGTTTCGAACAGCCTGCAGGGCACGCTCAGCCGGGTCGATCCGGCAACAGACCGCGTCGTCCGTACCATTGCGCTCGGGAACACCCCACGCGCCGTCGCGGTGGGAGAGGGGCTTGTCTGGGTCGCGGTTGCGGGGGAACGACACATACCGGCGGTCCAGTCGGGGCGAGAGAAGAGCGTACGAGCGCTTCCGGGAACGATATGCGGTCCGCTCGTCTCCGGTCCGAAGGCGCCGAGGTTCATCGTCGTTTCCGATCTTCCGCTTCGTGGCGGTCCGCGCTTCGTGACCCCTCAGATGAGTGCCGCGATTCTCCATGCGCTTCGGCGGCGCTCGTTTCGCGCAGGCGGTTATTCGGTTGCGTTCCAGTCCTGCGACCACTCCACGGCGCAGACCGGTCTCTTCGACGAGCGCAAGTGCGCCGCGAATACGAAGGCCTACGCGGCGAATGCGGATGTGATCGGCGTCGTGGGCCCGTACAACTCAGGCTGCGCGTATGCCGAGATCCCGATCGCCAACCGCGCCGCGCTCCCGATCGTCTCGCCGACGAACTCGGACGTCGGTCTGACTCGCCCTGCATTCGGCGCGCCTCGCCGGCTCTTCGTGCCCTGTACCCGACGGGCCGCCGTACCTACGTGCGTCTAATGTCGCCGGACGACCCAGAGGCGGCTGCCGACGCGCTGCTTGCCCAGCAGCTCGGCGCGCAAAGAGTCTTCGTCGTCGACGACGGCGGCTGAGGCGCCGCGTTCGCCGCCAACTTTGCGCGCGCCGCCGCCCGCCTGGGACTGCGAGTCGTCGACAGCGCTCGCTGGAACCCCCACACGCCACGCCTCGGCATGCTCGCCGCTCGCGCCCGGCGGTCGGACGCGGAGGCGGTTTTCCTCTGCGGCCTGATTGACACGAACGTCGGCGAGGTGCTGGCGGCGCTGCGGCGCGCCTTGCCGTCGGTTCCAGTGATCGGCTGCGACGGCCTCCTGCCGGCATCGCTTCTCTTCGAGCGAGCTGGGCCGGCAGCACGGGCGACGTACGTGAGCATCGAGGGGCTCGTGAACGAACGGCTCGGAGCCGCGGGGAAGACGTTCCTGCGCGACTTCAGTGCGACGCAGCCCGGCGCAAAGGTCGACATCGCCGCCGTCTACGCCGCCCAAGCGGCCGAACTCCTGCTCGACGCGATCGCCCGCTCGAATGGCACGCGCGCGTCCGTCAGCTCCGAGCTGTTCGAGACGCGTGTGCGCGATGGCCTTCTCGGTAGCTTCGCAATCGACGTCAACGGCGATCCCACCGCCACTCCGATCACGATTCTCCGACTCGAGCATGGCGGAGGGAAACGTCGTCGCGAACTACGAGGGGGCGCGCGTGGACCGCGTCATCATGCCCCCGCGTCGACTGCTCGCACAGGGCGGTTAATCCCTTCGTCCTTTATCTCGGCTTGGCCGGATCTTCCTGAGGCTTTATCGTGGCGCGTCAACCTCCGGATCCATGAAAGCGCGGATCATGGCTCTCTCGACGGTGATCGCGGTGGCGTTCCCCGCTCCGTCGTCCGGCCAAGCGCCTCGTGCTCGCACGGAGCAGCCACGGCGTCCGGTCGTGGTGAAGGTCTCCGAGGGGGGCTTCCGCTGGGGCGACGCGGCGATCGGTGCTGCAGCTGCCTCCGGTGCGGCGCTGGCGCTGGCCGGCATGGGCATGTTCCGGCGGCAACTGCGGAAGGAGGAGCGATGAAGTGCATAACTTGGAGAGGGCGCGGGTTCGCGATCGCGACCGTCGCGCTCGCGGCCGGACTCGTCGCCGCGGCCGGCGCGGGCGCGGCGCCGCCGACGAGAGAGGACCTCGGCGTCTTTCCGTACGAGTTCTCGGTCGACTGCAGCCCGTACGGGTTCGCCTTCGCGAACAACGTGCTGGGCCAGGAATCACTGTGGGTCGAGACGTTCTACGACACGGATGGCAACCCCGTGAAGATCGTGGTCCACGACTCGTTCACCGAAACCGACACTAACTCCGTGACGGGGAAGACGCTTCCCTTCGGCGGGCAGATCGTCGAGACGTTCGATCTCGTTTCCGGCACGCGCACCGTCGTCGGCAAGGAGTTCCTGATGACGGAGCCCGGCAAAGGAGTGATCATTCACGACGTCGGCCGCGTCGTCTTCGACGCCCCGTTCCACGTCTCGTTCGAGGCAGGACGCCATAACGTGCTCCATGGAGGCACGGGCTCGCACCTCGATCAACTTGCGTGCAGCGCCCTCGCGGCAGACTGAAGCGGGAGAGGCCGTTGCGGGGACGCGGAACCTGAGGCTGGTTCTCGCTCCGACCTCGTGGACGTCGCGTTTCTCGAGTTGGGCGCGCTCGGGATCGCGATGTTCTCGAGGAGTCGTAGTCCGCTACCCAACATCACGGGCATGACGTCGATTCGAAGCTCGTCGACGAGTCCGGCACGCAGCAGCTGCTGAACCGCGCTTGCGCCTCCGACCACCTGCACCGCCTTGTCGCCGGCGGGGCGCTCGCCTGCGCGATCGCCGAGTCGACGCCGTCGGTGACGAGCGTGAAGGCGAGTCGTTCGTCCTGTTTCGGCGGCCGCTCCGGCGGATGGTGCGTGAGCACGAAGATCGGCACCTGGAACTCGTAGTTGCCGACGTATGAGTCGGGGTCGCCTATCTCGAATGTCCGCCTCCCCATGAGAACGGCCCTGGTCTCCTCGACTGCGGTATTCATGTAGGCAGTGCCTCGGAGGGCGGCCAGGTCTGGATAGAGACGACCGACGCTCCCTCGAGCGTCAGCGACGAACCCGTCGAGCAACGTAGTCATTCCTGCGATCACGGTTGCCATTGCTGCCTCCTCTCTCCGTCTGGAGGCTGGTTGGCACTCGAAGACTCATCGCCGAGTACCGAAACCGAGCGCGGCTCCGCGCCCAGCGTGTGGTAGAAGGCGAACGTGCCTACGTTTCTCGTCGTGCTCCGCCGCTCCGGCCCGGAGTGGGACCCGTCGCGGCGGCTGGAGGAGCAGTCCGACTGGCCTGCGCACGCGTCCTTCATGGACGGGCTCGTCGAGGCGGGCTTTGTCGTCCTGGGCGGGCCGCTCGCCGACGAGCACCGCGTGGTGGAGGTCGTCGAGGCCGAGTCGGAGGACGCCGTCCGCGCCACGCTCGCGCGGGATCCGTGGAGCGAGTCGCATCTCCGGGTCGACACGGTCGACCCGTGGACGATCCGGCTCGACGGCCGGCCCGCCTAGCCGAGCTCGCTCGAGACGGCCCGGCACGGCCGGCAAAGGGACGTTCTGGACCTAAGAGCGCCACAAACGGCTCCATACCCGTCAGCGAAGCCGGTGGCGCTGACTGATGACCGCGATGAACCTCTGCGAGTCCAGGTCGCCAGGCGACCTGAGGTTGATTCCGCTTGGTTGCTGGGTTGGCGAGAGAGGCTGAGGCCGCCGGTAGCGCGGGGCGGCATTCATCGCCGCGACGAGCCTTGTGCGGCCGGGGGAGCACAGGCCTGAGCGGCGGCGAGCTTCGCCGCAATGCCGGCGTAGATGCGCGTGCTCGAGCGTCAGGTCCCTCGCCCGCAGCTCGCTCGGGCTGATTCGGCGTGCCCGCGACCTATCGGTGCGAGCTGACATACGTGTAGATGAGGAAGGACGCTAGGGCGATGAGGACGTAGAGAAGCCCGCGAATGACGATGCCCGCACCCCTTCGCAGCGGTGCCGGTTCCGGCGCCGGCGCCGAGACCCGGCTCCACCGCGTGAGCCGGATCGAATCGCGGCCGCGCCCCCCGTACATCTCGAGTAGCAGGTCGGCCCGGGCGGCACAAGTGCCACACAGCTCCGCGAGCACGAGCTCGGTGCCGAGGCCAGTGTTCCAGACAAACCGTTGCCGCTCGGAGGTCGTGAGTGGAGCGCCGCAGAAATCGCACCTAGCTCCTGCAGTGCCTTGACCCAGCTCGGTGCGCACGACCTTCAAGCCATCCTCCGAAGACACGACCGGCCACAGGTTGCACTAACCCGGAACCCTGAGATGGCTCTGCGCGCGAGCGACGCCGGCTGTCGCGGCAGGCCAGCGACTTACTCGGTGACGGCGCGAAGGAAGACGACGAGTTCGGCCATGCCCTGGTGCGCTAAGAACGTCCAAGGCGGGGTGAGCGATCAGCTCGTGACGGACCGGTTCGAGAGTCGAGCAGATCTCTCCCGCCTCCTCGGCGAGCCGAAAGCGGCGTTCGCGAACGCATGCGCAGCGTCGATCCCGACGAGCGTCATCGGCAGCTCGCGCCGCGAGGGCCGCTCGAATGGATAGCGGAGCCCCACGCCTCAGTAAGACGCGCGGCTCCGTGGCGTGCAACGCCGTTAGTGGCCGCAGTTGTGCTGCGGCGGGGGCGGCGGCTGGTGTCCGGCACAGCCGTTGTTGCTGCCGGGGCCACCTCCGGCGTCCGCGCCCGCGAGTGGAATTCCGACACCAAGGAGGATGCCGGCAAACGCACTTGCAATGAGTTTCCGCGTGCTGAGCTTCGGCACGCTGCTCACCTCCCCTCTGCGTTCCGCGCCCGAGCCACGGGCGCGTTACGCGTAGACGAAACGGCGCGCGCGAGCTTACACCCTTTGCGGACAACCCGCTACCTTTCCGCACCGCTATAACAACGGACATGAATCGGCTGAAAGCTGCGCATGCCTCTGCGTTTTGGCGCGTTTTGCGCGTCTTGGCTCCCATCGAGGAGAAGCCTGTGTAGTCGGTGCCAATCCGGCGTCTTAACCACCAACACGACATGCCGATTTCCAGGTATTTCTAGGGGGCGACGGCACTCGAACCCGCGACCTCCGGCGTGACAGGTGTGACGAAAGCGTTTCATCCGGCTTCGTCGAGCCCGTGGGGTGCATAAACTCGATCCGCCTGCCCGAATCCGCCAGCTTGCAGGGGGAATTGAGTTTTCGCAGGGCATGCCGCCGAAACGCTCACACGCCGCAGGCGGCCGGCCTGCCCGCACGAAATACGACTTTCAACTCAGGTTCGTAAGCGAGTGAGACTGGGCCAAAAGGAGCGAGCTGCTCGCGCTCGACCGAACCTGTCGTGCGCTGGAAGCGGGCCCAAGAAGTGCCCCTATGCGCGCGCTTTGTGCGCGAGCGGCTCCTCCGTTCTTAAGGGAGGGCAGAACGGAGGGGAGAACGGAGGACAGAGCGGGGTGGAGAACGGAGTCGGTCATGCGGTCCGGCTCCGTCATTCGGCGAGAGTCGCGTGGTCACCTGATGCACCATGAGCGACCGTCGATAGGTTCATGCGCCTTGGCTAGTGCCAGGCGCGCGGCGGTTCTATCCTCGTCTCTGCCCTCGGTTGTGTCCTCGTTTCTGTCCTCCGATTAAGAAGCGAGGAGGCAAGACACTGAAAGAGTCTGCAAATCGGCATTTCCGGGCCGGGACCTTCCACCCGACAAGGTAGGCAAGATCGGGGATAGGTGGGCACCGGTCCGAGAATGCCCCAAAACCGTTACATGCGGTAGCAGGCGTCTAGATCTCAGCCATCCCGCGGGCGAGCGCGCGTAGCGCGTCCTGCATGACGAACGTCCTTGCGTTCTCGAAGCGGAAGTAGTACTGGGCGAACCCGGCGACGCCCTGGCGCACGCGCCCGTCGACGTACGCATTCCGCCAGCGGATGACCTCGGCGCGAGGAGGTCAGGTGCTCAACCTGGTCCTCGACGTGGCGCGCCGGGAAGATGAGTCGGGACCGACCCCAGGCTAGCGTCGGCGAGGGCCGGTGGCGCAAGAGCTTGCTCAAGTCTGGCTTGGGCTATCTGCTGTCGCCGTAGAGCGGATGCGACTCGATCAGCGTCAGGGCAGGAGGCTCGGCCGAAAGTGAAGCGCACGCCTGCGAGTCCATCGGCCGAGGCGATCGGCGGTTTTGCGCCGCGCGGTTCGTGCTAGCGATGCGGCTGGGCGGAGCCGGTCGCACAAGTGGGGCAACGTCTTCGATTCCCCTTGCATCTTCGGTTTGAGAGTGGGATGATGGTTCTCGAATTCTCGGAGGATTTCGATGGCTTCGGCAGTGCTGCGGGGCTGCGGCGCGAATTGTCTGGCGATCTCAATCGTCGGGCCTGAGCGGCTAGCGAGGGTTCGGGGCAGCTTCTCGATTTCCGGGGCTGCTGTTGCTGTCAGCGTCGCGTGGTCTGCGTCTCGGCGATGGGCATAACGCGGCTGGCGGAAATCACCACCAAAGGCCGCGATGCAGGCCGCTTTGATGTGGCGAGCATCGTCAGCTCGAATCTGATCGTGACGCCGGCGGTCACCGCTTCGGGAATGCTGAAACTGATCACCTGGAAGCTTGATAACTCCGGCACACTCACGCGCCTCGGCGATTCAGGTGATCTCGGCGCAGGGGCTCAAATTACGGGCGTTGCGACGCCATCCGTGACCGCACCAGCCAACGTGTGCACCGTCTTCCGCCGGGCAAGTGGGGACCTCGGCCTGATCGTGTGGAAATTGAACGTCGCGAAGGGAACCTTCACGATCGAGGGGAGCGGTGTTTCCGAGGGACCGGGGAGTTGCCTCGATGCCCAGTCGAGCGCCCAGGCGCTCGTGTCGGTATGGCGCGACGGCTCGGGCGACCTGCGGCTCAAGAGTCGGAGCATCGAAACCCTGGGCGTTCTTGGCAACGCAAAGGCAGGCACGGTGTCCGCCGTTGCGCATCCGATCTTGGCCGACGTCTTCGTCACGCCGGTGATCGTCGATTGCGTCGACATCATGAAGCTAATCGTCTGGCGGCTCGATCAGGACGGAAGCCTGGTCAGGATCGGAGACTCGGGCAACGCAGGCGGAAAAGCGAGCCGCGTCGCGGCAGCTCAGATCGGCGGCAAGTGGGCGACGGCCGCTCGTGCCGGGGATGACTGGGCAATGACGAGCGGAAGTCTCGCGGGTCTCGGTAACGGCATGCTCAGAATCTCCTTCTGGGAGCGCGCGAATGGCTCTTTGCACCGCGCCGTTGACAAGCTCACGGCGATCCCGATCATCGACGTCGACGCAAGGGGCCTCGACTACAGCGAGAGCGGCCTCGGCGGGGTAAAGGAGCATTACCGCATCGTCACCGCCGTGCGAGCTGCCAACGGCAAGCTGCGCCTGATGGTATGGAACTGGTTGCCGCAGGAAGCGAAGATCAATCTCGACGCCGACTCAGGCGAACAGCCCGAGCCGATCAGCTACCTGCGGCTGCATAGCCTCGGCAACGATCTCTACATGACGATGGTCCGCGACGATACTCCCGACAACAAGGGTAAGCCGCTTCACCGCCTAAAGCTGATCACCTGGAGAATCCAGTGAGTGCGACCCGAACCGTGCGTGCGCACTTTTGTGGATGCTCAGCTGAGCTGAAGGCCAACTCTTCCCAGGCGCTTACCAAGTTGGATGTCTCGTGAGGAGACGAGATGGCGAACTACCGACTTCCGTTTGATTTCGATACCGGGTGGCAAGTCTCGAACGGCAACTGGGACGACCCGGTCGCCGGGCACGGCGACACTCCACTCCCGAAGGAGAGCCAGGCATACGCGTCCGACTTCGTGCACACAAATGGTGCCGAGGGTCGGAACATCCGCGCGGTCAAAGACGGGACCGTCCTGCTAGTCAGAAACGACCTCACGGAAAACACCTGGGACTGGACCGACGAGCAGGTCACGCAGTACCTCGCATCCCACCCAGGACTTACTCCGCAGGCACTCGGCTGCGGAAGTCATGTGCTGGTGAAACATCAGGACAATTCGGTGGCTGCCTATCTCCACCTCAAAGCGAATCAGTCATTCGTCACTCACAAAGGACAGCTCATACAGCAAGGGGACATCGTCGGCCTCGCGGACAAAACCGGACACGCTTCAACCTACCACCTGCATTTCGAAGTTCGTCATTATTGGAATTCGTACGCCGACATCGGCCAAACACTCCCCATCAAGTTCGAGGACAAAAATCACGAATGCTGGCGCCCGCGCGTCGGTGACGTGCTCGCCTCGAACAACGGTTGAACAAATGGGCTCGACCTCGACGCGGAAGTGCACTCAGTCGGCACCCCTGCTTAGTTTAGGAGTTTTGGGACGCGCGTCGCGCGCATAGGCAGTTCCTATCACCGAGCTAGTGCTCAGAGGAACGGGCGCCGCCGCTGTGTCGATGACTTCGAGCCGGTGATGGCGTAAATCTGTCGCAGGCTCCGACAGCAGCAGTGGGAAGCCGCGATGGAGCACGCTAAACGCCGCCGCGTTGAGGACCATCGACTCGAAGTGCTCCGTAACCGGGTGCGGCCGCGCCAGGATCGGACGTAGAGGTCGTCGCCGTGGCGGACGACCCATATCGTCACTGGTCTTCGCAGCGTCCCGTCGCGCCTTGTCGACGCGAGCTCCAGCTCTTCTGCGGCCGCGATCTTGTCAAGCTCGTCGTTCGTCCAGGCGGCCATCAGGGCTTCACCATGACCTTGATCGCCTCGCGGTCGTTCATCGCCCGGTAGCCCTCGGGCACCTCCTCGAGGCCGATGACCCGGTCGAAGACGCGGCCGGGATCGATCCTGCCTTCGAGGACGTCTGGCAGGAGCTCGTCGATGTAGGCGCGGACCGGGGCGGGGCCGCCGCTCACGCTGATGTTGTTGTAGAACGCCGGCCGCGAGGCGGGCATCGTCTCGTCCTGGGGAACGCCAACGCGGCCGACCGCGCCACCGGGCCGGGCGATCTCGATCGACGTGAGCTCCGACTGTTCAAGGCCGACGCACTCGAGGACGGAGTGGACGCCATAGCCGTCGGTGAGCTCGCGCACGCGCTCGACGGCCTCGTTTCCTCGCGCGCTGACGATGTCGGTTGCCCCGAACTCGCGCGCGAGCGCGATCCGGTCCGCGTGCCGGCCGAGGAGGATGATCTGCTCGGCGCCGAGGCGCTTCGCGGCGATGACGCCGCAGAGGCCGACGGCGCCGTCTCCTACGACAGCGACTGTCTTGCCAGGGCCGACCTTGGCGGCGACGGCCGCATGGTGGCCCGTCCCCATCACATCCGAGAGCGTGAGAAGGGACGGCATGAGGGCGTCGTCTTCGCCGACCGGCAGTACGAAGAGCGTCCCGTCGGCCTGCGGTACGCGAACGGCCTCGGCCTGTGCGCCGTCGACGACACCGGTCCCGAAGAACCCTCCGTGGACGCACGCGGTGTGCAGCCCGTCGCGGCAGAACATGCAGGTGCCGTCGGAGAACGCGAACGGCATCACGACAAGATCGCCCTGCTTCAGGGTCCGGACGTCCGCGCCGACGACCTCGACGACACCGATCGCCTCATGGCCCATCACGCGGCCGGTCTCGCTGTGCTCCAGCGTTTTGTACGGCCAGAGGTCGCTGCCGCAGATGCAGGCGCGGGTGACGCGGACGACCGCATCGCTCGGCTCGATCACCGTGGGATCGGGGACGTTCTCGATGCGAATGTCCCCAGCCCCGTACATGACGGTTGCGCGCATCGCGATCTACCTCGCGCTTCCGGGCTCGAGCTCGTCGAGCGCGAGCGACGTCGACAGATCGCGGTAGGCCTCAATCTGAGCCTGGAGGTCGGCGACCTTCTGCTCGGCGAGTCCCCTGGCGTCGGCGCCGGCGATAGAGCGGTGCGGCGGTGGCTCCTCGCCGGTGATCGCCACCAGCGCGCGTCCGAGCTTGGCCGGATCACCAGGCTGCTGCCCGCTCTGCGCCTCCCACCACCTCAGCTGCTCCGCGGTGCGATCGGCGTAGTCCTCGAGGGTCGGCTCAGCGTAGGTCACCGACTCCTTCGTGAGGAGCTCGGTGCGGAAGAACCCCGGGTTGACGATGGTGGTGGTGATCCCGAACGGCACGAGCTCGGCCTGCAGCGACTCCATCCACCCCTCGAGGCCGAACTTCGACGCGGCGTAGGCGGAACAGAACTCGAAGCCGACCAGGCCGGCACCCGACGAGATCGAGATGATCTGGCCAGAGCGCTGCTTGCGCATGACGGGCAGCACGGCGCGGGTGACGTTCATCGGGCCGAGGAGGCTCGTCGCCAGCTGCCGCTCGATCTGCTCGGGCGTAAGCTCCTCGAAGTAGCCGGCATAGAAGTTGCCGGCGTTGTTGACCAGCACGTCGATCCGTCCGAAGCGCTCGGCGGCCGCCTGTACCGCTGCTTCGGCGTCGGCGCGGCTGGTGACGTCGAGCTTGACGACCAGCAGGTCGTCCGCCTCGCCGACTGCATCGGCCACGGCGGCGGTGTTGCGGCCGGTGGCGACGACCGCGTTGCCGGCAGCGAGCGCGGCCTTCGCGATGTCGACGCCCATGCCGCGGCCGGCGCCGGTGATGAACCAAACCTTCTTCTCACTCATGCGTGTCACGTCCCTTCTTTCAATCTGCGATCGGCGGCGCCGCCGCGTACTCCTCGTCGGTGACGTGGTCGCCCCAGGTCGCGGGGTTGCCGTCGTCGTCGACCTCGAGCATCGCGAGGTGGGTCATGAAGCGGTTGGGGGCGGCGCCGTGCCAGTGGTCCTCGCCAGGCTCGAAGAAGACGCGGTCGCCGGGACGGATCACTTCGATCGGGCCGCCGCGCCGCTGGCAGAGGCCGACGCCCTCGATGACCCAGATCGTCTGGCCGTTCGGGTGGGTGTGCCACGCGGTGCGCGCGCCCGGTGTGAAGTGGACGCTGCTCGCGCTGATCCGCGACCCGTTCGCAGGCGCCGCGACCGAGTCGATGTAGACCGCGCCGGTGAACCAGTCGCTCGGCCCCCGGCCGGTCTCGATGCTGTTCCTGGTGATCTGCACGGCTCTCTCCTTGCGTTCGCTTCCCGGCCGGTGGATCCGCGGCAGGCCGCCGGCAGCGGCGCGCCGTACCCGTCGGCCGAGCCTTCGAGCTCCTCTGACGTGTCGGCGGCGCGGTGCGCCGCGAAACGGTTGCGGGTAGCTCGGAGATCAGGGTGACATGCCTGCGTGCGGTGCGGTAGAGAGAGTCTCTTCCTGGGATAGAGCGGTACCTGGGAGGGAACGCTCCCCCTCAGAGACCGCAGGTCGGTTGCGACAATGGACACCGGATGAGCACCCGCACCGCCGACCCGAACGAGCTCGGCGCGTTCCTCAAGGCGCGCCGCGCAGAGCTGACGCCGCGCGACGTTGGCTTGCCCGAGGGGGGCACGCCGCGGCGGGTCCCGGGGTTGCGCCGTGAAGAAGTCGCGCAGCTCGCTTCGATCAGCACCGACTACTACACCCGTCTTGAACAGGGCAGGATCAACGCTTCCGCTTCGGTCCTCGCCGCGCTCGCGCGGGTGCTACGGCTGAACGACGACCAACGAGCCTACCTCTGCGAACGCGCCGGGAAGCACCCGACGCGGCCCCGCAGCCGTCCGCGGCAGAAGGTGCGGCCGCACATGCAACGACTCCTCGATCACATCACCGACACCCCTGCGATGGTCGAGCGGCGCAACTTGGACATCCTCGCCTGGAACCCGCGCGCGGCGGCCCTGATGATCGACTTCGCGTTCACGGAGGAGCAGATGGCGACCGGCGAGCTCGCGAAGATGGTCGAGGAGGCGGACGACTCGCTCAAGGACTGGGCGGACAACGTAGGTACCGATCTGGCACACGGCATGGCCGAGTCCCCGGGCTGGAATGTCTTCGCACTCGAGGACGGGGTCGTCTACCACACGTACTCGCGCACCGCGCCCGACCGCTTCCTGCTCGCTCCGTACTACTACCAACTGCTCGATCAAATCCCCGACGGACGTGACGCCGACTTCCCGCTACGCCGCCATGACGAGTACTAAGGCATCGAGGATGGGTCAGCCTTGGAGTTCCGCCAGCCGCTGCTCGAGGAAGCGCCGCTCGGCGTCCGACTGAACGAGCTCGAGCGCACGCTCGTAGGCCGCGCGGGCGTCTTCGACGCGATCGAGCCGGCGCAGCAGCTCCGCGCGCGTCGCGTGCAGATAGTGGTAGCGGTCGAGCTCGAGGCTCTCCACGAGGGCGAGCGCGGCCTCGACCTCGCCCGCTTCGGCGATGGCGGCGGCCCGGTTGAGCTCCACGACGGACGAGCCGGTGAGGCGGGCGAGCTCGCCGTACAGGGCTGCGATCTGCGGCCAGTCCAGGGGCTCGTCTACGTGCAGGACCGCGATCGCCGCCTGGAGCACGTAGGGATCGCGGCCGCCGAGCGCCAGCGCGCGATCGAGCGCGGCCCGTCCCTCCGCGATCTGGTCGAAGTCCCAGAGCGATCGATCCTGATCGCCGAGGAGGACGACCGTGCCGTCGGCGAATCGCGCGCCGCGCCGCGCGTCGTTCACCAGCATCAGCGCCAGCAGTCCCTGCGCCTCGGGCTCGTCGGGCATCAGCTCGGCGAGCGCGCGCCCGAGCCGGATCGCCTCGGCCGCGAGGTCGCCGCGGCCGCCATAGCCCTCGTTGAAGATCAGGTAGACGACCGCGAGCACCGCGGCAAGGCGGTCCGGGAGCAGATGAGCCGGCGGCAAGCGAAACGGGATCCCGGCGGCCTTGATCTTGCGCTTCGCGCGGACGAGCCGCTTGGCCATGGTCTCCTCGGGGACGAGGAAGGCACGGGCGATCTCCTCCGTCTTCAGCCCGCCCAGCGTCCTCAGCGTGAGCGCGACCTGGGCGTCGAGCGGGAGCGCCGGGTGGCAGCACGTGAAGACGAGCTCGAGCCGCTCGTCCAGCCTATGGCTCCCAGAATCCACGTCGTCACCCACTGCCGTCGGTACGTCGAGCAAGCGGGTCTTCGCTGCGAGCGTGCGATCGCGGCGGATGCGGTCGATCGCGCGGTTGCGCGCGGTGGTCACCAGCCAGGCGCGCGGGTTGGCGGGCGTCCCCTCGCGCGGCCAGCGCTCGGCGGCGACCGCGAATGCCTCCTGGGCGGCTTCCTCGGCGAGGTCGAAGTCGCCGAGGAAGCCGATCAGGCCGGCGAGGACGCGGCCCCACTCGTCGCGGAAGACCTGTTCGAGGATCCTAGGCGCCGCTTGCGGCACCGACCTCAGGACGTGCGGGCTTCGCCCGCGCGTCCGTCGGAAATGACCGGTCGACCCACCGGAATAATGACCCAAGCTTCTAGTACTCCACGACTGGGCGCACCTCCACCGCACCGCCCATGCGGGCCGCCGGAATGCGCGACGCGAGCTCGATCGCGGCGTCGATGTCGTCGGCCTCGAACATGAGCCAGCCGGCGAGCGCCTCCTTGATGGTGACGAACGGCCCGTCGGTGGTCAGCGTCTTGCCGTCCTCCACCCGCACGGTGGTCGCCATCTCGGCAGGCTGCAGCTGGACGCCGGAGGGGGTGACGCCGGGCGTCTCGTTAATCTCGTTGTAGGCGCGGTAGATCGCCTTCTGCTCGTCCTCCGACAGGCGCTCCCACTCGTCCGGCGAGTACGGCGTCGGGGCGTGGCCGAATTGGATCAGCAGCATGTACTTCATCGCTTCCTCCTTTCGTGGAGCTCGGTCGCGTCTAGAGACGAACGGCGGACGAGGAAGAGGACAACCACTGCTGCCCTCGACCTGAAAGCTCCATAAACGGTTCCATACCTAACCTGTTCCATCACTGTTCCATCCCAATGGGCTCAAAACGGGCAGTTTGAACGCGTCGGGGGAGGCGGATTACTTGCCGCGCGCGTGGCGGGGGAACCCCGGGCCCGGGACGAGCTCGATCTCGTGTGCGGCGAGAACGGGCGCTCCGTGAGGGACGAGCGCTGCGACGACGGGCGTCTTGTCGCGGCGCCGGTAATCGGCAACCCGGCCAACCACGCCCGCGCCGTCCCGCTCACCTTCGAGCAGTTCCGCTACGGCTTCGCGAACGCCATCAGCGAAGGACGAGGCGCGGCCATCACCGCCTGGGGGATCCCGGACGCCTCCAAGCTCAACCGGTTGGCAGGCATCACCCAACCGACCTTCGTCGCCAACGGCGACAACGACACCATGATGCACACCGAGAACAGCTACCTCCTCGCCGAGCACCTCCCGAACGCGCAGCTCCTGATCTACCCGGACGCGAACCACGGCTTCCTCGATCAATACCCGGAACTGTTCGGCGGCCACGTCAGGGCGTTTCTGAACGGATAGCCACCCGTAGGCCTAAGGCCGCCGGACGCTTGAGTCCGGCGGCCACGACGGCGCCGCGGACAAGCGCCACTTTCTACGAAAGCCCTCTTCCGGACTCGAACCGGAGACTCCTGTTTCATAACCGCTCCGTCCCAATCGGCCCAATAGCAGCCGTTTGAACGTCGACCCTTTAGCCCCCGGCGGACGGATCGTGACGAGGAGGTGTTGAGCTTCCGGGCGGAGAACTGAGGGCGTAGGGTTGCTTCAATCGACAGGGAGGCTCGGATGGCGCTTGCACGTGTTGTGACCTTCGAAGGGGTCAGCAAGGACCGGATGGAGGAGATGGACCGCGAGATGCGCGAGGGGCAGCCCCCGGAGGGATTCCCGGCGACAGAGCTTGTCGTGCTCCACGACCCCGAGGCCGAGAAGTCGCTCGTGATGGTCTTCTTCGAGACGGAGGACGACTACAGGCGTGGCGACGAAGTGCTGAACGCGATGCCGGCCGGCGACACCCCAGGGCGGCGCACTTCGGTGACGAAGTACAACGTCGCTACTCGCATGACGGTCTAACGAGTCTCGACGAAGGCAGAGAGACTGTGCCTTGCGGACGGCGATCGGGACGAATTAATGCGCCCGCTGACGCCGTCGCCCTGGTGTCGGTGCGAGTTCGCGTTCGACCTCGTTGACCAAATCCAAGTGGAGTTCGAGAAGCCGGCGTAGGAAGTTGGTTACGAGCAGCAGGTACTTGCGCCGGTGCGGCAGTGCTTCCGCGCTTGCTTCGCTCTCCGTGAGTCGCTCCGAGAGGTCGGCGATGTCCTCGCGCAGGGTGGCGAGGCTCTTGCGGGTCGGCCCCTCTCCAACGAGGTCGGCGATCAGCAGGCGAAGCAGCGGCTCGCCGAAGCAGCGGCTCGCTCTTGAGGGGTGTGAAGCGAACAGGCGTTCGCGCATACGCCCGGAGTGCCTTCAGTCCTTTCTCGGTCAGCGGACGACCGGAGCGCTGCGACCTCGAAGCGATGAAGCATGCCGTCGCGCCGTTTCTGCCCCCGCCGGATCCGGACGCACCGCGCGGATCGGCGCTCTGGCAGCCCGGCGCCCTGGAGGCAATCGTCACCGAGGCCAGCCTGACGCCGACGACGACGTTCGACCTCTCGTGGGCTTACAGTTCCGCGACGAGCAACGACTGGCTCGCGCCCTGCTGGCGGCGGGCGGCATTGCCGAGCTCGTCGGACCCTCGCGGGAGGACGCGACGCAGGTGGCGATCATCTCGGCTCTGGCGCCCTACCGGACAGCGGACTGCGGCTACCAGCTCGAGAATGAGTGGCACTAGCTGCTCGCGTCGGCGTAGTACAAGTGAAGGCCTTCGGCACTTGACGACGTCTCTGGACGGCTTCATTGCTGGACACGACGACGTCGCGGACCGGATATCTCAGGTAGACGCAGCGCATCGGTTTCGGGGGCATCAAGGCGGAGGGAGCGAGATTGACGCAGCAACAGGAAAACGCCGCGCAGGCGAAGGCGATCATCGACACCAACCGCTACATGACTCTCGGCAGTGGCGCGCCGGCGCCTGTACGTCGAGTCGCGTCCACGCAGGCAGTCCTTCAGCTTGCGATCTCTCGGAGAAGGTCGCATTTGTAAGGGGGTTGCGGCATGCCGCGGATACAGGTGCGAACTCGGCCGAGTTAGGACCTGCACCGAGCCCGGGTTGAAAAGTCGTCAGTTCTGCGAAGCGACCGCGGAAGGAGAGACTCGTGGACGTCTATCCGGCCGGCGACCCGATCATGTGGTTGCGAGCGGCCAGCAGTCCAATAAGGGAGGAAGTGCGTCGTGAGCCTTACTCAGTACTACACGGCGACCAGCCTCGACGGCTTCATCGCCGACCCCGACAACTCGCTTGACTGGCTGTTCACCCGCAAGCGCGAGGACGACGGGCCGTTGAACTACGGCGAGTTCATCGCCGGCGTCGGTGCGATGGCGATGGGATCGACGACGTACGAGTGGATCCTCGACCACGAGTTCGCGGACAAGGCTCCGGCGGAGTGGAAGTGGCCGTATGAGATCCCTTGCTGGGTCTTCACGCACCGGCAGTTGCCGGTCGTGCCCGACTCAGGAATTGAGTTCACCAGGGCGGACATCGCAACCGTGCACAACGAGATGGTCGGCGCCGCTGGCGACCGGAACGTCTGGATCGTCGGCGGGGGAGACCTGGCCGGTCAGTTCGCCGACGTGGGGCTGCTGGACGAGGTCATCGTCTCGATCGCACCGGTCACCTTGGGTGGGGGTGCGCCTCTGCTGCCGCGCCGGATCGAGCTGCGTCTGGACGAGCTTGGACGGAACGGCGACCTCGCCTGCGCCAAGTTCTCCGTCGTGCGCCCACCCGCCTGACGTCGGTCGGGGCGATTCCTCCTGACCCAGCCCCGCGCGTGTCTCTGTACGCGATCATTGGCTTATGGCTTACGACGACGAACTCGCCGCCCGCATCCGCGACCCGATTGCGGGCAAGCCGGCTTCGAGCGAGAAAAAGATGTTCGGCAGGGTCGCATTTAGCCCACAGACGGCTGAGGCCTTCTTCGGTCGTGCGGTCGTGCTTGTTGAAGGGGTGAGCGACAAAGTCGCGCTCGAAGCGCTGGCCGAGCGCCGTGGTCGGAACCTCGACGCTGAGGGCATCTCCATTGTGCCGATTGGCGGTGCGCAGGCAATCGGAAGCTTCCTGGAGCTGTTCGGCCCTCAGGGGTTTGACCTCAGACTGGCAGGCCTCTGTGACGCCGGAGAGGAGGGCGACTTCCAGTGCGCTCTCGAGCGGGCAGGCCTCGGCTCCAATCTCACACGCGGCGATATGGAATCACTCGGTTTCTACGTGTGCGTCGCAGACCTGGAGGACGAGCTGATCCGCTCTCTCGGTGCCGCTTCCGTGGAACAGATCGTCGATGCCCAGGGTGAGCTTCAATCGTTCCGCACCCTCCAGAAGCAGCCTGCACAGCAAGGACGGACCAGTGAGGAACAGCTTCGGCGCTTCATGGGCACCCGCGGCGGCCGGAAGATCCAGTACGCGCCCCTGCTCGTCCACGCACTGCCTCTCACCCAAGTGCCGCGGTCGCTGGACCGTGTACTTGCTCATGTCTGACGCATCAACGAAGAGCTCCATAACCGGTTCCATACCCACTGCACGCTGAGTCAGGGCACCCGCCCACGGCAAGCTCGCCGTCGACGACGGCCGCGGTGGACGGAAGGACGTCGGTCAGCCCGGTGAGCACGAGTCGTCGCCTTCGGCGACGCCCGGAAGCTTGCCGAGAATCTCGGCGATCGCGTCGATCTCGTCGTGCGCGAAGTGCTCTTCGAACAGCGCACGGATCGAGGCGACGTGGCCGCCCGACGCTGCCTCGAGCTTGTCGCGGCCGGCGTCTGTGAGCTGCGCGTAGGTCACGCGGAGGTCGGTCGCGCAGGACGCTCGCTCGACAAGCCCCGCATCCTCGAGCCCCTGGAGGAGGCGTGTGATGCCCGACGGCGTCAGCATCAAGCTCCGTGCGAGCTCCACTCGCTTCAGTCGCCCGTCCTCGGCGCGGGAGAGCACGAGCAGCGCCTCGTAGTCGTTGATCGACAGGCCGTGCCCCTCCTGGAGTTCCGCGCTCAGCAACCTCGTCGTCGAGGCGTAGGCGCGCAGCAGCCTCGTCCACGCCCGGACCGCCGGCTCGATCGCTTGCTCTGTCAAAATTTGCGTCATCAAGGAATAATGGTAGAGTTGCTTGCGTACTCAATAGTACACGATGCAATGAAAGGAGCAGCAAACCTCATGAGCACAACGATTCTGACGATCGCCCCGGCCGGTAGCTGGAGCCTTGACCCCATCCATTCGCGGGTCGACTTCGAGGTTCGCTATCTCGCCGGGACGTTCAAGGGCGAGTTCCACGAGATCGGGGCGGAGCTGGCCGTCGACGCCCAGCGCGCGTCGCTCGAGGGGACGGCGAAGGTCGCGAGCGTGGACGTGAAGGACGAGAACCTCTCCGCTCATCTCCAGTCGCCCGACTTCTTCGACGCCGAGCGGCACCCGGAGCTCCGCTTCGCGGCCGAGGACATCCGCCTCGACGGCGACGGCAAGGTCTCCGTCGACGGCGAGCTGACAATCAAGGGCGTCACCAGGCCGGTCGCCGTGACCGGGACGGTGACCGCGCCGATTGTCGACGCCTACGGGAACGACCGCATCGGCCTCAACCTGACCACGAGCGTCGACCGCACCGAGTTCGGGGTCGACTGGAACCAGCCGCTCCCGAGCGGTGACCCGGCGCTGGCGAACGACGTCACCATCCTCGCCGAGCTGCAGTTCGTGAAGCCGGGAGGCGAAACGAGCTAGTGACGCGGATCCTGGGCATCTCCGGCAGCCTCCGCCGCGACTCCCACAACACGAGCCTGTTGCGCGCCGCGGCCGAGGCCGCCGGCCCGGACGTCGAGCTCGAGCTCTACGACGGCCTCAAGGAGGTTCCGCCGTACGACGAGGACGACGATGTGCACCCGCGCAGAACGCGATCGACTGGATCTCGCGCCCGGTGGCGACGAACGTGCTCCGGAACAAGCCGGTGGCCGTGGTCGGTGCGAGCACCGGCGCGTTTGGCGCGGTCTGGGCACAGGCCGAGCTGCGGAAGGTGCTGGCGGCGCTCGGCGCGCGAGTACTGGATCTCGAGCTCCCCGTCCCGCATGCCCACACCCGCTTCGACGAAGGCGGGCTGACCGACGACGAGATCCGGGCCGGCCTTGCCGCCGCGGTCGAGGCTTTGGCCGCCGAAATTCGACGACGCGAAGGCGTAAAGGTCGTCGCCTGATGCGGATCGACGCCTCCGCAACGGCGATCACATGGCTTCCGTTCGACGCGCTCGACCGGACCCGAGTCGTCCCGCTCGAGCTCGCCGTCGCGCACTACGACGAGCCTCCGCCGGAGGTCGTTCCGGACCTCGACGAGCTCCGGTGCCGGGATGCGTTTCGCGAGGCCAACGAGCTTCGCGCCTGGATCGAGGTCGACGGCGGCGAGATCGTCGACTACGGCCAGACCGGCAGGAGCTTGATCGGCGACGGGCTGGAGCTGGAGGCGCAGCAGGTCTCTTTCGCCGCCGTCGAGTTCCCGGCGATCCAGCCCGAGCCGGAGGTCGGCGACGGCTGGGTCCGGTTCACGCAGACCGTCGGCGGCCGGATCGGCCTACCTGCGCCCAGACCTGTCGTCGGCCGGCCCTACTTCCACGTCGGCGCCGTCTCGGCCTGGACGACGCTCGAGCTCCTGATGCGCTCGGACGGGACGACCGAGACCAGGCTCGTCGCCGCGAGCCCATTTCCCCGCCACTCGCTCTACGCCGCGGACCGCCGGCTCGTCGACGTCTTCGGGGCGGTCGAGTTCGAGCTCGGCGACGGCACGCCGTGGGGCGACGAAGGCACGCCGGCCTTTGCCACCGCCGTGGAGTCGGAGCTCGAGCGCAGGCTCGCGACCTCGATCCTCCGCGAGGGCGCGAAGCTCGTTCGGCGTCGAGTGGCACGCGGCGAGACGCTCGTCGAGCAGGGGAAGCCCGGTCACGACCTCTTCGTACTCCTCGACGGGGTATTCGACGTCGAGATCGACGGCGAGGTCGTGGCGCAGGTCGGTTCAGGCGCGATCCTGGGGGAGCGGGCTGTGCTCGGAGGCGGGCGTCGCACCGCGACCCTTCGCGCGGTCCGGTCGTCGCGCGTCGCGGTGATCGGCTCGGAGGAGATCAGCAGGCCGGACCTCGTCGAGATCTCGGCGTCCCGCACGCGCTAGCGTCCATGCGGACGACCATCGTCGCGCTGCTCGCGGCAGGCTTTCCCCTCGCTCCGCCGAACCGAACGCTACGGTCATGCCGATGGATGCGGTCGAGGTACGGCGCTCGCCGCGGGCGCGGCGCTGGCGGCTAGAGGTGCCCTGGGGTGAGCCGGCGTGCCTGACCGTGCCGCGGTGGATGAGCCGGGTTGAGGTCGAGCGTGTGCTCGCCGAAAAGCGCCCTTGGATCGAGCAGCAGCGTCGCCGCCAAGTCCCGCGGCTGGGGCTCGAGAGGTCCGCGGTGAGCGAGTCGGAGGCCCGGACGGGGGTGCGCGAGCTCGTCTCGGCGCTGGTCGAGGAAGAGGCCGAGCGATTGGGGGTCGCCTACCGGCGGATCCGGATCGGCGACCAGCGCACGCTCTGGGGCTCCTGCTCTCCAAGTGGCACGCTCTCCTTCAACTGGCGACTGGTGCTGGCACCGCACGAGGTGCTCGACTACGTCGTCGTGCACGAGCTCTGCCACCTGCTCGTCCCGAACCACTCGCAGAGCTTCTGGACGCTCGTCGAGCGGCGGCGCCCGCGCTGGCGTGAACCCCGTTCCTGGCTGCACGAGCACGGGGCCGAGCTTCTCGCCTTTCGTCCCGCGGACTGAGAGCGGATGAGTCGCGAGTGCCGTCAAGAAGAAGGCGCACCACCGAGGCGTGGCCACGCTCGTCGCGCTCCTAGCTTCATGCCGCACCGCTAACGTCACGGGAGCGAACTACGTGATCGAGGGAGGACTGGTGAAGACGAGGTGAGGCGCGGATGAGCTCGCAGCGGGACAACCTCACGAAGGAGTACGCCACCGACGAGATCGTGGTCGAGTGGGAGCCGCGGCTCTGCTACCACTCACAGAACTGCGTTCGCTCGCTGCCGCAGGTGTTCGACGACAGCCGGCGGCCATGGGTCAACGTCGACGCGGCGACCGCCGACCAGGTCGAGGCCGCGGTCGCGCGCTGTCCGTCCGGCGCCCTGCGGACGCGCCGGCTCGATGGGCCGGCGGCGAAACGGCAGCAGCCCCTCGAGCTTCGCACCTCCGAGAACGGGCCGCTGCTCGTCTCCGGCGGAGTGCGGATCCTCGACGCGAACGGGGCCGTGCTCTACGAGGGCGAGAAGGCGGCGCTCTGCCGCTGCGGCGGTTCGGGCAACAAGCCGTTCTGCGACGGCACGCACGAGAAGAACGGCTTCCGAGGCTGAGGCAATGCTGACGCTGTACCAGGCAGAGTGGTGCCCGTTCTCGTCCGCAGTGCGGGAGGTGCTGACCGAGCTGGGGGTCGACTTCGTCGCGCGCCAGGTCGAGCCGAGGCCGAAGGAGCGGAACCAGCTGCGCGGCGTTGCCGACACCGACCAGATCCCCGTCCTGCAAACGGAGGACGGTCGCCTTTATCGCGGCACACGGGAGATCTTCGCGCACCTGCGCGAGCTCGACCCGTGGCAGTTCGCCGCGGCGCACCGTCGCCGCTTCGCCGATCACCGTGACGCGCGCGAATCGGATGCGCCGGGGCAGTTGATCGAGTATTTCCGCGGGACGGACGAGCTCGAGGCTGCGGACGGAACCGCGACGGAGGCCGAGGTCGTCGACGTGCCGCAGGCAAGCCGCTACGAGCTTCGGCTCGGAGGGCACCTGATCGGTCTCGCCGCCTACCGGCGCCGAAACGGCCGCATTGCCTTCACGCACACCGAGGTGGACGAATCGTGCGAGGGCCGCGGTTTCGGCAGCCGCCTCGCAGCGGCCGCGTTGGATAACGCGCGGCGGGAGGGCCTCGAGGTCGTTCCGCTCTGCCCGTTCATCGCGTACTACATCGAACGGCACCCCGAGTACGAGAAGCTCGTCGCCTCCGGCTACCGCGATCGCTGAGCTGCGGTCGTGCGACGATCGTTCGGGGGGTGAGATGGCAGACGAGGGGAGCCACAGGCGCATCGAACAATTGGTGGCCGAGGAGCACAAGCTCTACGAGCGCGGCACCCAAGGCGGGTTGAGCTCGAACGCCGCGCGCGTCCGTGACCCGGAGGTCGTGGAACGGTACGAGCGGTGAGCGATGAAGAGACGCTGTCGATCGTCGGCCTAGGCGGCTCGCTGGCAAGCAATTCCAAGAGCCGCGCCGCCCTGCAAACGGCACTCGAAGGAGCCGCGAGCGCGGGCGCCGAAACGCAGCTGCTCGACATCCGCAAGCTCGACCTGCCGATGTACAACCCCGACGACGACGAGCCGACCGAGGCAGCCGCGACGCTCATCGAGTCTTGTTATAGGGCTGACGGGCTGCTCTGGAGCAGCCCGATGTATCAAGGGACGATCTCCGGTTCCCTCAAGAACGCGCTCGACTGGCTGCATCTGCTCGGCGACCGCGACCCGCCTTTTCTGCACGACAAGGTGATCGGACTGATCAGCGCCGCCGGTGGAACGCAGGGGCTGCAGGCGGTCAACACGATGGAGTTCGCGGTGCGGGCGCTCCGGGGTTGGGCGGTGCCCTACGTGGTACCGGTTGCGGCGGCGGCGCGCGTCTTCGACCGTGCGGGCCGGATTCAGGATCAAGCGGTCGAGCTGCAGCTCGAGACGCTCGGCGGCGAAGTCGTGCGGGTCGCCGAACGGTTCAGGGCCGACGCGTCGCTTCACCGCCAGGCCGAATGCCTGCACGCGGCCGAACGCGTTGCGACAGTGGCGTAGGTTGCTCGCGCGGCTGGCCAACGTAAAACGACCGGAAGTGGTGGAGCGCTACGAGCAGTAGCGGCGATTCGAACGCTCGGCAGTCGGCGTTCTCGGGACGAACGGCGTGGGCGCGGAGTGTGGGGACGCCGTTGCGCGAGTTCCTGCGCACCGAGACCGGCGGCGCGGCTGTTTTGCTCGCGGCGGCGGTCGCGGCACTTGTATGGGTGAACGTCGACGCGTCGTCCTACGGCAGGCTCTGGCGGACGACGCTGTCGGTCGACCTGGGCGGCGGAGAGGTTGCGCTGGATCTTCGCCATTGGGTGAACAGCGGGTTGATGACGTTCTTCTTTTTCGTCGTCGGGCTCGAGGCGCGCCGGGAGTTCGACTTGGGCGAGCTGCGGGAGCGGCGGCGGTTCGCGTTGCCGCTGCTGGCGGCGATCGGCGGTATGGCGGTGGCGGTCGCGATCTACCTCGCCTTCAACGCCGGCCGCTCGTCCGTGCACGGCTGGGGGATCGCCATGTCGACCGACACCGCCTTCGCGCTTGGGCTGCTCGCCCTCGTCGGGCCGCGCTTTCCCGACCGCCTGCGGGCGTTCATGCTGACGGTCGTCGTCGTCGACGACATCCTCGCGCTCGTAGTCATCGCGACCGTCTACACGGAGACGCTCCGGGTTGTGCCACTCCTGGTGGCCGTCGTCTTCTTCGGAGCCGTCTTCGGCGCCCGTAGCCTCCGAATCCAGGCCGGTCTCGTCTTTGCGGTGCTGGGGACCGCTGCCTGGGTGGGCCTGCTCAAGTCGGGAGTCGAGCCGATCGTCATCGGCCTCGCGATGGGCCTCTTGGCCTACGCATACCCGGCTCCGCGGTCCAATCTCGAACGCGCGACGGAGCGGTTCCGCGAGTTCCGCGAGCAACCCACGGCGGACTTGGCACGCGTGGCCGGAGTGGAGCTCAGGTCGGCGACCTCGCCCAACGAACGGCTGCAGCAGCTCTTTCACCCCTGGACGAGCTACGTGATCGTGCCGCTGTTCGCGCTCGCGAACGCGGGGATCGCGCTCGACGGCGGCTTCCTGGCGCGAGCGTTCCGCTCGCCGATCACGCTCGGGATCCTGGTCGGCTACGTCGTCGGCAAGCCGGGGGGCATTCTCGGCTGTTCATGGGTTGTGACGCGGCTGAGCCGGGGACGGCTGCGACCGCCGGTGGGCTGGGCGGCGGTCGCCGGCGGCGGCACGATCGCCGGGATCGGCTTCACCGTCTCGCTGCTCGTCGCGACGCTCGCTTTCGACGGGCGCCAGCTCGAGGAGGCGAAGCTCGGGATCCTCAGCGCCGCCCTCGGCGCGGCGCTCATCACCTGGCTGCTGTTCCGCGCCACGGCGCTGCTGCCTCCACGGCTGCGGATCCGAGCACTGGTCGGCACCGCGGAGCCGCTCGTCGACCTCTACATCGATGTCGACCCGGAGCGGGACCACGTTCGCGGGCCGCTCGACGCGCCGGTCACGGTCGTCGAGTACGGCGATTTCGAGTGCCCCTACTGCGGGCAGGCGGAACCAGTCGTCCGCGAGCTTCTCCGCGATTTCGGCGACGTCCGCTACGTCTGGCGGCACCTGCCGTTGAGCGACGTCCACCCCCGCGCCCAGCTTGCAGCGGAGGCCGCCGAGGCCGCGGCCGACCAGGGAGCCTTCTGGGAGATGCACGACCTCTTGCTCGACCACCAAAACCGCCTTGGCCCCCGCGACCTCGTCCGCTACGCCGAACAGCTCGGACTCGATGTCGAGCGGTTCACCAACCACCTGCGGGACCACGCCGGCGCCGCCCGCGTCGCCGAAGACGTCGACAGCGCCGACCTGAGCAGCGTCTCCGGCACACCCACCTTCTTCATCAACGGCCGCCGCCACTACGGCGCCTATGACATCGACACACTCACGAAGGCGGTGCGCACCGCCCGTGCTCGCGCCGCGGTCGCGGCGTAGTCTCAGTTTCGCGGACGCGCCGAATGGATCGACCGCGAGCTGCCACTCTCTTGACGAGAGCGTCGGCGTACTCGGTGGCTTCCTGCACCGGTCTCGGCGAAGCGCGCGAGTGCGTTCACGAGCGAGCGCAGCTGACGGCCGCGCGCCGTAAGGCGGTACTCGACGAGCGGCGGGCGGGCGTCGATCACCGCTCGCTCGAACACGCCGGCCTCCTCGAGGTCCGTCAGCCGCTGCGCCAGGGTCGCCGGCGGAATGCTGCCGAGCGCCTGTAGGAACTCGTTGAAGCGGACGGCGCCCTCGTGCGAGACGTAGATGATCGAGACCGTCCAGCGCCGCTCGAGCAGGTCCGCCGCGCGGCGGACCTCCTCGGGGAGCGGCGGGCAGCTACGACAGCGCATGCGCCGGCTGCGGCTCGAGCGACAGCTTGAGCACCTCGTCCAGGCTCATCACCGGGTGGAAGCTCATCTCGGTGCGGACGTCCTCGGGGACGTCGTCGAGGTCGGCCCGGTTCCGCTCGGGAATGATCACGTCGGTCAGGCCGGCGGCATGGGCGGCGAGCGCCTTCTGCTTCAGGCCGCCGATCGGCAGCACGCGACCCTGCAACGTGACCTCGCCAGTCATGCCGACAGTGTGCTTCACCGGGCGGTTCGTGAGCAGGGAGGCGAGCGCGGTCGTCATCGTGATCCCGGCGCTCGGGCCGTCCTTCGGGATCGCGCCCGCGGGCACGTGCAGGTGGAAGCTGGCGTCCTCGAAGACCTGCTCGTCGAGGCCGAGCTCCTCCGCGTGCGAGCGCACGTAGGAGAGCGCGATCCGCGCCGACTCCTTCATCACGTCGCCGAGCTGCCCGGTCAGGACGAGCCCGTCCTTGCCCGGCATCTTGGTCGCCTCGACGAAGAGCACGTCGCCGCCCGTCCCGGTGACCGCCAGTCCGGTCGCTACGCCCGGCACCGCCGTTCGCTCAGCCGACTCCTGGTAGAAGCGCTGTCGCCCGAGCGCGTCGCGGACCGCCGGCTCGCCGAGCGAGATCGGCGGCTGGACGGTGCCCGAGGCCACGGTCGTCGCCGTCTTGCGCAGCAGCTTGCCGAGCTCGCGCTCGAGTTGGCGAACGCCGGCCTCGCGCGTGTACTGGCTGACGATCAGCTCGAGCGTGATGTCGTCGATCGACACCTCGTCCTCGCGCAGGCCTGCCCGCTCGCGCTGGCGCGGCCAGAGGTAGCCGCGTGCGATCGCGACCTTCTCGTCGACCGTGTACCCGTCGAAGCGGATCACCTCCATGCGGTCGAGCAGCGGGCCGGGGATCGTCTCCGCCATGTTCGCTGTGGCGATGAAGACGACCTCCGAGAGGTCGAGCTCGACGTCGAGGTAGTGGTCGCGGAACGAGTGGTTCTGGGCCGGGTCGAGCACCTCGAGCAGCGCGGCCGAGGGATCGCCGCGCCAGTCGGCGCCGACCTTGTCGACCTCGTCCAGCAGGATCACCGGGTTCATCGTCCCGGCGTCGCGCAGCGCGCGTACGAGCCGGCCCGGCAGCGCGCCGATGTAGGTGCGGCGGTGGCCGCGGATCTCGGCTTCGTCGCGCACGCCGCCGAGCGACATGCGCACGAACTCGCGATTGAGCGCCCGGGCGATCGACTCGCCGACCGACGTCTTCCCGGTCCCGGGCGGCCCGATCAGCGTCAGGATCGCGCCGGAGCGCTTGTCCTCGGCGATGCCGCGCTCCTTCCGCAGCTTGCGCACGGCAAGGTACTCGACGATCCGCTCCTTGACGTCCTCGAGACCGGCGTGGTCGTTGTCCAGGACCTCGCGCGCGTGGACGGGGTCGAGCCGCTCCTCGGAGCGCTTCCCCCAGGGCACGGCGAGGAGCCAGTCCAGGTAGGTGCGAATCATCGAGGACTCGCCGCTCTGGTCGCCCATCCGCTCCAGCCGGCCGACCTCGCGCTCGGCCTGCTCGCGAACCTCGTCGGGGAGATCTGTCTCGGCGATCTTGCGGCGGTAGTCCTCCGAGACCGAGGCGTCGTCCTCGCCCAGCTCCTTGCGAATCGACTCCAGCTGGCGGCGCAGGATGTACTCGCGCTGCTGGCGCTGAGCGCCCTCCTCGACGTCCTCGCGGATCCGATGACGGATCTGCAGCTCGGCCAGGCGCTCACGCTGAAGCCGCAGGGCGAGCTCGAGCCGCTCGACCACGTCCACCGCCTCGAGCAGCTCGATCCGCTGCTCGAACGTGGCTTCCGGGGCATAGGCGGCGGTGTCGGCGAGAGTGCCGAGCTCACCGATCGAGCGCACGAAGGAGGAGATGCGCCCGTCGTCACCGCGCAGCTCCAGGATCTCCTCGACCACCGCGCGGTATTCGCGCTCGAGCTCGCGGGTCTTCGCGCCGGGCGGCTCCACGTCGAGCTGCTCCTGCACCCCGACCCGGAGCCGGCCCTGGGCGTCGGTCTGGGCGGCCCCGGCGATTCCACGGTGTAAACCGACGAGATTGACGGCTCCGACGCCACCGGGTAGGCGCACGCGCTCGGCGACCTCGGCGACCGTGCCGACCTTTGCGTACTCCCCGTCGTGCCGTGGCACGAGCAGGATGCGGTCCTCGTCGCCGACGTCGGCCGAGATCGTGACGTTCATGTTCGGGAAGACGACGATGTCGTCAAGCGGAACAAGCAGCAGCGTGCTCAAGCTTCATCACCCTTCTGTCCTAGCTACGAGATCAATAGTAGCTTCAACCAATGAAGTGCAGAGGTGGGAGAGGTCATATGGATCAGGGAAGAATGGGCGCCAACCGAGGAGGACCGTGATGCGGAAGCTGATCTGCTCGATGCGAGTGTCGCTGGACGGCTTCACCGCTGGGCCCGACGGCGAGATCGACTGGTCGGCGCCGGACGAAGAGCTGCATCGATTCCATAACCAGCAGGCGCGGGAGGCGGGCGCGCACCTCTACGGACGGCGGTTGTACGAGGCGATGCGCTACCGGGAGACGGCCGACGAGCAACCCTCGGCCCCAGAGCATGAGCTCGAGTTCGCTCTCGATCGGCGTCTTCTTCACCCTGATGATCGTCGGGCTCTCTGCCGGCCTGCCACACACGCTCCAGAACGGCCTGCTCGCACACGGCGTGCCGGCTAGCGACCCGGGCCGCGTCTCGCATCTGCCGCCGGTTGCGACGCTGTTTTCCTCCTTCCTCGGCTACAACCCGATGGCGACGCTGCTCGGTCCGCACGTGCTCGCCGGACTGCCGGCTGCACAGGCGCACGCTCTGACCGGGCGGAGCTTCTTCCCGCACCTGATCTCGAACCCGTTTCACACGGCGCTCGTGTCCGCGTTCGTGTTCGCGATCGTGACCTGCCTCGTCGCCGCGGTCGCGTCGCTGCTGCGCGGCGGCAAGTACCACTACGTGGAGGCGACCTCGCCCGCGGGAGCCCCCACGGGATTCGAGCCGGTCGAGCCGGGCGCGCCCGGATCCTCAAGGCAGCGAGTCCGCTCGTCGAACGGCAGCTCGACCTCGTCCGTGCACGCCAGCACAAACTCTCCGAGTTCTCCGACGAGCTCTCCGAGAAGTTGCGCTCGCTCCGCGAGCGCCAGGCCGAGCTCGAACGGGAACGACCAGGTGGGCGACGACGATGACATTGCGTCACACACCAAAGGAGGCACCGATGCGCATCCGCTGGTACGGCCAATCCGCGTTTCTGATCAGCGCTGAGCGGACGGTCTTCGTCGACCCGTTCGGTGCCATGGAAGGGCTTGCGGAGCGGGGGATGCAGTTCCACTATCCGCCGATCGAGGGTGTGAAGGCCGACCTGCTGCTCGTGACGCACGAGCACGGTGACCACAACGCGGTCGACGTCGTCGGCGGCTCGCCGCAGATCCTGCGCTCGACCGCCGGCACATTCGATTCGCCGATCGGCGAGGTGATCGCCATCGCCTCCGAGCATGACGACGCCGCCGGCACCAAGCGCGGCCCGAACACGCTCTTCTGCTTTGCGCTCGAGGGGCTCCGCCTCTGTCACTTCGGCGACTTCGGCCAGGCCGAGTTGCGTGTCGAGCAAGAGCGGGCGATCGGCGCGCTCGACGTGCTCTTCCTTCCCGTCGGCGGCGGCCCGACGGTCGGCGGCGAGCAGGCCGCTGCGATCGTGCGCGCGCTGCGGCCGCGGCTCGTCGTACCGATGCACTACCGCACAGACGCCGTCAACTTCCTCGATCCCCCGGACGCCTTCCTCGATGCACTCGGCGCCCGCGTCGAGTGAATCGCCGAGAGCGAGCTCGGAGCCGAGCAGCTCCTCGGCACCGCCGACGAACCGACCGTCGCACTGCTCGCGGCCCCTGCTTCGAGCTAATGCGAGTGGACGATCACGCCAATCACCGCGCGGGTCGGGATCGGGCCGCTCAGGAGCGGCGGCTTCGGTCTCTCGGCCCGCGCTCGACCTCGACGCGCCAGAGATTGACCGCGACCAAGCCGCCGACCTGATGACCCGGGCACACGAGGTCTGCCCACTCACGGGCCACCCGTGGCGCCGGCGTCACGCTGATCGACGCGAACGACGCCTTCGTCTTTGGCTACTCGAAGCTCGACGTGACGTTCGGCCGGGCGGCCCCCGACGAGGTCCGCCTGCCGTACGGCGCCTTCGAGAAACCCGGCGTCCGCTTCCTGCGCGAGACGATCACCGCCATCGACCCCGAAGCGCGGAGGGCGAGGTTGCTCGTCATGCCGTTCGGGACGCCGGTCCCTCCGTCGCCGGACACCTCGACCACGCTGCTGGCAGCATTCGCCGAGCGCGGCATCGAATTCGTCGCCGGGCGCCGGGTGAGCTCGCTCGATCCGACACGCAGCGTCGCCGTGCTCGACGATGGCACGGAGCTGCCGTAAGACCTCTTCCTCGGCGTCCCGAAGCACCGCGCGCCCAGGCGACGTCGACCTCCTCTCCGGGCCGAAGCCCACCGGCACGTTCCAGGAGCCGTCGCCCGACCTCGTCGCCGAGAAGCAGCACTTCGGCGCGAGCCGCCGCGCCCGCTCGTTCAACCGCTGACTCTTACCCGATCAATTGCTGATGACCCGGCGAGGAGGTCAAGAGTCTCGATAGCTAGAGGCTTGACGTGATTCGGCGGCCGTCGTAGGCGGCGAGGCCGCGTGCGGGCGGCCGTTGAGTCCACTCGACCGTGAGGGGGTTTCGAAACCCGGGTTCATGCTTGGGAAGCAGCGCGCCGGCGTCAACATCGCGGCCGAACCACCAGAAAGCGGAGTGCTAGCTCCGCTTCTGGCATACTCTTTAGGTGACGACTCGCCCGAAGACGCCGACGCGGCCGCTACGCCGCGACGCGCAGGCAAACCGCGACCGGATCGTGGCCGAAGCCCGCAGCGCCTTCGCCGCCGAGGGGATCGAGGTGCCGGTCGAAGAGATCGCTCGCCGCGCGGCCGTCGGAATGGGCACGCTCTACCGGCACTTTCCGGCCAAAGAGGATCTGATCGACGCCGTGCTCGAAGATGCGTTCGCGGCGTTCATCGGCGCGGCCGAGCAGGCGCTGGTTGAGGAGGATGCGTGGGCGGGCTTCCGCGGTTTCCTCGAGCGGGTGTTCGCGCTGCACGCCGAAAACCGTGGGCTCAAGGACATCATCGCTACCCGCGCGCACGGGCGGGCGCGCGCGAACGCGATGCGCACGCGGATGCGGCCGCTGCTTCGCCGGCTGATTGAGCGGGCGCAGGAGCAGGGGGCGCTGCGCGCTGACTTCGCGGCCGAGGACATGCCGGTCGTGTTCTGGGCCGGCGGCCGCGTGATCGAGGCGACGGCGGCGGTCGCGCCCGAGTTCTGGCGCCGCCACCTGGGGTTGCTGCTCGACGGCCTGCGCGCGGAGGCGGCGACGCCGCTGCCGCACCCGCCGCTCACCCGTGCGCAGCTGAATCGCGCAACCGGGAGCCGGCCGAGTTGAGCGCGGCGCAGGCAGACGGGCGGCTGACCGGGCGGGCGCTGTGGACGGTGTTCGGGGCGCTGATGCTGGGCATGTTTTTGGCTGCGCTCGACCAGACGATTGTCTCGACTGCGTTGCCGACGATCGTCGGTGACCTCGGCGGCCTCAGCCACCTCTCATGGGTGGTGACCTCGTACCTGCTCGCCGCCACCGTTTCGACTCCCATCTACGGGAAGCTCGGCGACATGTACGGGCGCAAGCCCGTGTTCCAGGCGGCGATCCTGATTTTCCTGGCCGGCTCGATGCTCGCCGGACTCAGCCAGACGATGGACCAGCTGATCGGCTTCCGCGCCCTCCAGGGGATCGGTGCGGGCGGTCTGATGGTCGGTGCGCAGGCGATCATCGCCGACATCGTCCCGCCCCGGGAGCGGGGTCGCTACATGGGCTTGATCGGCTCCGTGTTCGCGGTCGCCTCGGTTGCTGGGCCGCTGCTCGGCGGCTTCCTCGTCGACAACCTCTCCTGGCGCTGGGTCTTCTACGTGAACATGCCGGTCGGCGCGCTCGCCGTCGCGATCGTCGCACTGCGGTTGCGCCTGCCCTCGTCGCGCAGCAGGCACCGGATCGACTACCTCGGTGCCGGGCTTCTCACCGGTGGTGTCGGATCGCTGGTCCTACTCACCACCTGGGGCGGCAACCAGTACTCCTGGGGCTCGGCCACGATCGTCGGGCTGGCGATCGGGGGCGTCGCGCTGCTTGCGCTCTTCGTCTGGCAGGAGCGCCGCGCCGCCGAGCCGCTTCTGCCCCTGACCCTGTTCCGCTCGCGGGTCTTCGACGTTGCGAATGCGATGGGTTTCACGATCGGGATGGCGATGTTCGGGGCGATCGTCTTCATTCCGCTCTACCTGCAGCTCGTCTACGGCGCCAGCCCCACCAGCTCGGGGCTGCGCTTGCTGCCGCTGATGGCGGGGCTGCTCGTGGCCGCGATCGCCTCCGGGCGCGCGATCAGCCGCATCGGCCGCTACAAGATCTTCCCGATCGCGGGCACGGCGATCTTGGTCGTCGGCATGTACCTGCTTTCCCGCCTCTCGGTCGGCACGGCGCCTTGGCTCGCCTCGGTCTATATGCTCGTCGTCGGCGTCGGCATCGGGCTGGTGATGCAGGTGCTCGTGCTCGTCGTCCAGAACGACGCCCGCCCGCAGGAGATCGGCGTCGCCACCTCGACCGCGACGTTCTTCCGCTCCGTCGGCGGCTCCTTCGGCGTGGCTATCTTCGGTGCGATCTTCGCCTCCCGGCTCGCCGCTCAGATCAAACACCTGCCGGCCGGCGCGGCGAGGCAGCTCACCGGCGGCGTTCACCTGACACCGCAGCAAGCCAAGCATCTCCCGCCGCCGGTCCACGCCGAGTTCCTGCACGCCTTCGCGCACGCCCTGCACGGCGTCTTTCTCTGGGGGATGCTCCTCGCGATCGTGCCGTTCGTCCTGGCCTGGTTGCTGAAAGAGATCCCCTTGCGCACGACGCTCGCGCGGCCCGCCGAGCTCGCCGCAGAGCAGGCTGCCGCTGGCGCGACCGGCGCCGAAGCGATTGGCGAACGCGCGCCCGACGCAGCGGCCGCGCGCTGACGATGCCCGCGTCCAACTTCCCCCGGAAGGAGCGCAGATGCGAGCAATCGCGATGACGGACTACGACAGTGGCGTCGCTCTTCACGAGCTGCCGACGCCCGAGCCGGCGCCAAACGAACTGCTCATCCGGGTACACGCCTCGTCGGTGAACCGGATCGACGTTCTTATCGCGGGCGGCGCGTTGAAGGGAATGATGGAGTACGGGTTTCCCGCCGTTCCAGGGCGCGACTTCGCAGGCACGGTCGAGCAGGTCGGCCCCGACGTCAGCCGCTTCGAGGTCGGAGATGATGTCTTCGGCTTCCTCACCAAGCCGACCGTGCATGAGGGCGCATGGGCCGAGTACGTCACGGTGCCCGAGGACGGGTTCGTCACGCGCAAGCCGAGCGGTCTCGAGTTCACCGAGGCGGCCGCGCTGCCGCTCGCCGGCGTCACCGCACTCGTCGCAGTCGACGCAGTCGACCCACATGAGAATGACACCGTGCTCGTCGTCGGCGCCGACGGCGGCGTCGGCAGCTACGCGGTGCAGCTCGCCGCCAGACGAAGCGCGACAGTGATCGCGACCGCGAAGCCCGACGACGAGCAGCGCCTACGTGAGCTCGGCGCCGCCGAGACGATCGACTACACGCAGCAGAACATTGCCGCCGTCGTGCGCGAGCGCCACCCCGACGGCGTCAACGCGCTGATCGACCTCGTTAACCAGGCAGGAGACTTCGCGCCACTCGCGGATCTCGTCCGGGATGGCGGCCGCGCCGCCTCGTCGTTAGGAGCCGCCGACGAAGAAGGCCTCGCCGGGCGCAACATCGCGGCGACGAACGTGATGGCGAGCGCCGACGCGAGCGTGATCGCGCGACTTGCCGAGCTCGTCGTCGGCGGAGAGGTCAAGCCCCCGATTGACTCGGTCCTCACGCTCGACGAGACGGCCGCCGCGATCGAGCAGTTCACGGCCGGCAAGCGCGGCAAGATCGTCATCTCTCTCCCCGAGAAGCGCTAATGCGCGATGTGGTGCTCCACAGTCAAGAACCCGAAGGAGCTCGAGGACTCCGCGAGCGAGCGTGCGCCCGCCACGCACGCCTGCCCTTGCGTGGTTCGGCGAGGGCCGCTGATCGCATTTCGGGAGAGACGTTCGCGTTGAGGACTCTCTGCGTTGCCAAACTAGGTAGCACGAGCCTCGAGTTGCTCTCTTCGACTGTCCCCAAGACCTATCCCCACTGTCGACGCGTCTGAACTCACCCGCAAGTCGGGCACCGAATGGGCGATGTTCAAGCCGTTTTCGTCCGCCGTCGCTCAGCGAACCACCGTCGACCACCTCCTTGCCAAGGAGGTGGTCGGTTCTACCAATGGAGACAACAAAAATCCCGATTTGCGGGTATTTGAGAACCCTCTGGCCGCCGGCCGCCGCCCGCGAGGCGGCGGCCGGCTGGAGAGAGCTAGGAAGCGGGGTCAGGCCTGATGATCCCGAACGTGGCGCCTTGCGGATCGCGGAGGACGCCGATGCGCCCGACCTTGAGGACGTCCATCGGCTCCATGAGCGCGGCGGCGCCGAGCTCCTTTGCTTTCGCCGTCGTCGCGTCGGGGTCGTCGACCGCGACATATGGCTGCCAGTGCGGCTGCATCGAGTAGTCGGGAAGGGTCATCAGTCCGGCGATGCCGGTCTCGCCGCGGTTGAAGATCCGGTAGCCGCCGTACTCGGGCTCCATGTCGCTGGTTGTCCAGCCGAAGACCTCGCCGTAGAAGCGCTGCGCGTCGTCGGCGTCGGTCGTTCCGAGCTCGTCCCATACGAAGACGCCTTCCGAGCCGGGCCCTTCGCGCTCCGGCTGGTACGCGCTGATGTAGGCCCCCTGCGGGTCGGCGATGATCGCGATGCGTCCGACCTCGCCCATCTCGAATGGGCCGGCCGCGAGCTTGCCCTCTGCGCTCTTGGCCTTCTCGATCGTCTCGTCCAGGTTCTCGACCCGGACGTGACTCAGCCAGTGCGGTGGCGGCGCTCCTTCCATGGCCTTGCTGAAGCCGCCGTGGTTCTGTCCGCCTGACGAAATCATCGCGTAGTCGGCCTCGCCGGGCTTGAAGACCTCCGTGTCCCAGCCGAACAGCTGGGTGTAGAAGTCCTGCGCCTGCTTGGGGTCGGAGGAGACCTGCTCGTGCCAGACGAACCTGCCGACCGTCGATGCGACTGTACTCATCTGTTCGACCTCCTTGTAGGTGTCTGTCGTTCACGCGTCCGGAACACCTTCAGTTCCGACAAGTAAGACTTCGACCGAAGCCGGAAATCATCGCTCATGCGCGACTTCGACGACGTCCTTCTACGCCCCTCGACCCCGGGGCTCCGCAAGCGGTCCATCGCTTGTCGATCCGGAAGGCGGTCGCAGAGCACGTTCATAACGCGCCTTGTGGATACAGACGGTTTGGGCCCAGCGTTGCTCCTATGTCAATAGGCGCTCGTTTTTAACGGCGGTGTAGAACGGTGCGCGCGAGTTGTCGTTTTGGCCCCTGACAGACCGACCCAACGAGTCTCACAGTCCCGCGAGTGTATGTAGAGCGAATCGCGTGGGATTAGTAGTCGGGCAGCCAGCCGTCGCGGTAGCGCGTCGGCTGCGACGGCGGAAAGCGTGCGTAGGCGATCGCATTGTCCTGCGTCTCTTCCTCGGCGCACGCGTCGTGGCGGCGGGCCGCATCATCAACGGTGTACGCGCCCCACGGGCCCGTCGCCTGAAACTGGCGGGAGCCAGCAGCAAGCAGCACACACGGCCCGTCGCCCGCGCCGACGAACACGTGCTTCGTCTCCGGCGGGCAGTGGACGAAGTCCCACTGCCGTACCGGCCGCTCCTGCCCTTCGACGATGAGCAGTGCTTCGCCGGCGAGCACAAAGAAATCCTCCTGCTCGGTCTCCCAGTGGTACATCGAGTTCGGCTCGCCCGGCGCGAGGACGACCAGCGACATCCCGAGCATCGGGAAGTACGTCTCCGCCTCGAATTCGTCCGAACCCGTGAGCGGCAGGCTGTCGCCGCGCCCCTCGCGGTGGAACCAACGCGCGTCGCGCGCGTTCATGACGAACCAGCCGGGACTCGTCGGCACAAGCCCTGCTCGGGTCTGCTCGAGCTCAGCCTCGGGAATCATGCCGCGCTGCCCAAAATCACTCGAAGGGACGATGACCGCCGCCGGGCTCGAGATGCGCCGCGACGTTGCCGAAGCACGCGACCTGCGCCGCCTGCGTCGTCAGGTTCAAGATCGTGTTGAAGACCAGGTACGCGACGGAGAACGTCTCGTCGACCGTCGTCGTTGCGAAGTCGCCGATCGTCACGCCCATGTCTTCGCCGCCTGGTTTCGCTTCGCAGCCTCGCGACCATCGCCTTCGACAACTCGACCCCGTGCACCGGCACTCCCCGCTGCGCGAGCGGGAGCGCGATCCGGCCCGTGCCGATCCCGAGCTCGAGCGCGCGTCTGTTTCCGGCGAGCTCGATGAGGAAATCGACGACCGGGTCGACGACCGCCGGGTCGAACATCTCCGCAGAGGACTCGTCGTACCGCGAGGCGACGCGCTCGTCGAAGTAGCCGTCGTCGGCGTGCACCGCCGGAACCTACCGCACGCACGCGGCCGCGACGCGACGCCAGGCAGCCCTCGCCTCCCCGCTCGCCTCGACCGCGTACTCCACGAGCGCCCTGGCGACGCGCTGAGCACCGCTTAGGCCGAACCGGTATGTGCACAAAGCCGCTGCCAATCCGAGGTGTTGCGCCAGTCGCGCGCTAGTGCGAACGGCCGTACAGGGTCGTTCCAGCACCGCGACTCAGCACGTCCGTGTGGGCACCGCAAATGTCACCAGAAGGCTGACGCGACGGCTGAACGTGCCTCTAGCGTTTTCCCCGTAGCCAGTTCGACATCCGAGTCGCGAGAGGCGCCTTTCCCGGAAGCCACTTCGTCTCGGGAGGCGGCGCTTGAAACGGCTCGAGCGTACCGATGTCCGCGGACGCGATCTTCAAGGTC